>Ga0182745_1004178_pt1 | contig 12085 bp, 6 predicted proteins | sample eDN3rd30CKraftBY_FD_128523 | JGI IMG/M metagenome (GOLD analysis project Ga0182745, IMG submission 128523) | Enriched backyard soil microbial communities from Emeryville, California, USA - eDNA 3rd pass 30_C Kraft BY (version 2) (version 2) | ecosystem: Environmental > Terrestrial > Soil >... | reverse complement strand
GATTCAATGGGTGAAGGCAACCGCAAGAGGTTACCGCAACCAGCAGAACTTCATCAACGCCATTTACTTCCATTGCGGCGCTCTGGACCTGAACCCCTAGCCACTAGAATGCCGGAAGAGCCGATTCTTTGCGTCGAAGTAAGCCTCGCCGCGGTGGCGCCATAGACAGGGTAGATAGAACAAAGGAGATGGCGCCCATCATGTTTCTCAAGACGTTCCGCTCTTCCAGTATCATGTTGCTCTTAATCGGGCTTTGCACACTCACTTGGCAGGTCACTGCAGAGTCCACCGTACCCATCCTGAATCACCATTTAAAAGAAGGGGAAGCCCTGTTGCAGGTGCTGAATCGAAGAGGAGGCGGACGTTATTTGGTCATTGGTGAGGGATATGCAGCCTACCCTCCGTACGGAGGACTGCAAGCTCCGGCCATAGGTGGCTCCTGGCACTTTGGTCCGGTCGATCTGATCCCTAGCAAGAGGGAAAATCGTGACGCTAGCGAGGGCTCTACGGATGGCGTCACGTTAGGAACGGGAGGAGCCTATCCAACAGCAGCGCTGCCAGCGATTCGTATGGTGCGTTTGGATGATGCCGGCAGGGTAGTTGGAGAGACCAGAACCTCCGCCACCGGCCCCGTGTACTTTCGAAGGGCGATCGTTGGCGCCGATGGCAGTCTGTATGTACTCGGCTATACACCTGCACGAGACTTCCAAACTGTAAAGCCCATCTTCCCGGAGCTATCCCAAGGACCATCGAACCCGTGGGAGCCGCTCGGCTTTATTCTCAAAACTACGGCAGGTGGAACCGCCATCGAGAGGGCCTCGTTGCTTGGCGGCACCAGGGTCACAGTGCCTACCGGAACCGTCTTTAGCAGCGGACAGTTGGGAACGAACCCTTACGACATCACGCTTGACATCACGGGCAACGTCTACGTAACTGGCTCGACGAGCCACGTGGACTTTCCTGTTTCCGAACATGCGGCGAAACGGGACCCCAAGTTCGAGACGCCAAAGAAATCAGCCGAAGGTTTTCTGCTGAAGTTGGACGCTGGATTGAACCGCGTGATTTACTCTACATTCTTCGGCACTGATGAACATGTTCAACCCTATTGCGATGACCCCTTCAGCACTACGGGATTGGCGGTCCGAGTGGGCACAAACAACCAAGCGGTAGTCTACGCCACCACGAACGGCAAAGATATGCCTTCCACCGCTGGAGCCTACGAACAACTAGACCCCCCAGGCTATGTTGTCTGTTCCCCCTACGCAAGTACAAGTCATCGTCCCACTTTTAGGCAACCGTCGGTAACCCTATTGCAGTTTGATAGCAACGGATCCAAGGTTCTTGGCGCTGCACGCATCGGCAGAGGTTATGGACTGGCAACGTACGGCGGCCCCTTGCAGCAGACTAGAGACGGATCTTTTCTCGCCGTACTGAACGACACGCCAACGCGCCAGGGACGAGCGCTTGACTTGGTGAAGCTCGACGCCAATCTATCCACGGCCCTTGCCCGCGCCTCACTGGATACGTCGAAGGAGACAGTATCCATCGGCGGTCTAGGTGTTCAAAATGACGGTACGATTTGGGCTTCCGGCTCGGTGCTTCCAGGTACGAGCCCGCTCTCGGATGATTTCCTGGGCGTTGCGGCAACAACCAAACTGGGCTCCGATTTTCTGTTGCAAATGGATCCGTTCCAGCTCAAGACGCAACGTCGCTGGATGCTGCCGACGGGAATGACGAATGCCGGGTTGCAGGCAGGTGAATTCGACATTAGGGCATTTTCCTTCACTGGCTTGGAGACAGTGCTGCCCGCATCAGGAGAATGGGGCTCCGCAGTGCTCGGAGTCGCCAACGCTGCTGGATGGACGATTCAGCCAACGGTCTCTCCCTATGAGTTCCTCAGCCTGTATGGCGTTGGTCTTTCAACCGGCGCGAGCTCTGGAACAACGTTTGATCGAAATGGAAATCTCCCGACGACGCACAACGGCACATCAGTTCTGATCAACGGCATTCCTTGCCCCTTGCTTTATGTCGGCGATAGCCAGATCAATCTGGTAGCACCTGGAAGTTTCGGTAGCGTGCAAGCCGGAGACCTTGTCGAAGTGACGCTGGTGGTGGAAGGCGCCGCTACGCAACGAATTCCACTTACCGTCTCTGTCTCGAACCCAAGCGTCTTTGCGCACCGCGCTGACTCCGAATTTGTGGACTCCGGGACATTCAATCAGGATGGTTCTCCGAATACGGCAGCCACGCCAACGGCCGCAGGAGACTACATCACGCTCTATATGAATGGGGCTGGGGCGCCCAGCACTATGATTCCAGCCGGAAAGCGTATAGACACAGCGCAAGCTTGGGATGGCCTTGACGTGAAGTTGGTATATCCTCGCCTGGTCGACGAAGACAGCGACTCGCCACGAGTGGTATATGAAGAGCTTCGGGATTGGCAACTCAGCTACTTTGGCGCGGCGCCAGGCTTAGCCGCTGGCACCCTGCAGGTCAACATCCGTACCCATGACAGCGATTTCGGGGTCGGCTATGAAAACGTTATCCAACGGTCGGTGTACCTGGAATTCACCGATAGTCGGGCTGCCACACCGAAGGTAGTGGCCTTGATCCCAGTTCGAATCTGGTTTGAACCTTAGGGTGTCGCTGTTGAAGACGGACGTGGGTCGAGGACTGTGAGCCTTGGCCTTCGTTCGATATCTTTCCATTAGAGAATTATCTCGGCCCTTCTTAAGCATCGAACAACCTTAAAACAGAGGAATAGTGCCCATCATGTATCCGATTCCAAAAATATTAGTGAGATTGGTTCTTCTTACCATTGCGTTCTGTGTACTCTCCGTTTTCTCGTTCGGTGAGTCTTCGGTATCCATCAAGAACTATCGTTTGCACGATGGTGAAGCGCTGCTGCAGGTGTTACGTCGGCCTGCGGGAGGCAGTTACCTGGTGATCGTTCTCGGACAAGCTGGCATCGGACAGTTACTGAGTGGCTCTCGATTGTCGGGAAGCCAATGGATAGACAGCGACACGTTTCTCGATCCGACCGACCCATTCAGTTCCACGACCGGCGTGACAATTGGGGGCAGTGGCGTCCCAACTGACCTCACCCGCGGGCTGCGAATTGTACGTCTGGATGGGAACGACCGGGAGATCTCCGCGATCGACATTCGTGTGAACCACGATGTTCGTGTTGCACGCGCCGTGGTGGGCACGGATGGAAGCTTATACCTGGCGGGATACACCGCAGCTACGGACTTTCCCAGCGTGCAACCCGCGTTTCCGTTGCCTTCCAAAACCGCCTCCGAAGGCACGCAAGCCCCGCTGAGCTTCATTCTAAAAACAAACCCGACAGGCTCCAGCATTGAACGCTCCACACGCTTCGGAGGCACACAGATCGAGCAGACGAGCAATGTCCCTGCCTTTCTGAACACCATCGGCACGCGCGCCAACGACATCACTTTGGATGGCGCCGGGAATGTCTACGTCACGGGAACCACATCCCATGTAGACTTCCCTGTATCGGACAATGCGGCCAAGCGGGATGCGCAGTTGCGAACACCACCGAAGCGGCAAGAAGGCTTCCTGGTAAAGCTGGATCAAGGCCTCTCCCGCGTTATCTTCTCCACGTTCTTTGGTACGGACTCCCATGTGCTAGCATCCTGCGCTGATCCATACGGAACAACCGGTTTGTCCGTGCGCGTCGGTATGAAGAATGAACCTATTGTCTACGCCTCCGTCACCGGGAAACCACTGGAGACAACGAACGGCTCTTACACCGCGTCGAACAATCCGGATATTCCAATGAACTGCATCGGCTCTTCAGAACTCCATCATTTGGAAACGTACGCAGGCCCCACTACCAATCTGATCCGGTTTTCGAACGATGGGTCGCGCGTGACGGGAGTAGCCTATTTGGGACGAAGCCGCGATACGGTTGTTGGTCCCAACTTACTGCAATTGACAAGCGACAGAAACGTGATTGCCCTATTGCCGGTGCTGCAAATGAAGGATGGCGGTGTCGTCCAAATTTTGAAGTTGGATACGTCACTTTCCACACGCCTGGCACAGAGCACCTATGAAGTCACAGAGATTGGGGCTGTACTGCGTGCAAGCGCCTTACAGCCCGATGGTTCGATTTGGCTTTCCGGCGATAGCATCGCGGACCTTGGAACCCTTCCGGAAGACTACCTGGGCGCAGTTGCCTCCACACAGCTTGGCCGCAACTTTCTGCTTCAAATAGAGCCTCTACACCTGAAGACGAGAAAGCGCTACATGCTGCCTGCCGGCACGACGCTTGGCTCGTTACGTGCGGATAATTTCCAGGTGCATGCCACTAGTTGGACGGGGATTGAGACTTCGATTTCCTCAGTGGATGAATTGGGGACTTCGGTGTTGGGGGTCGTGAATGCGGCAGGCGAAGCGATACAGAACTCCGTGTCTCCCTATGAATTCCTAAGTCTCTACGGTGTTGACCTAACTACAGGGGAGTCATCTGGAACCAGCTATACCCGGCACAACAGCCTCCCTACGACGCACAATGGCGTTCGGGTCCTAATTGACGGAGTAGCATGTCCATTGCTTTACGCTGGCTCCAATCAGATCAACCTGATCGCGCCTGGCGAACTAGCCTCGATTCCGGTCGGTTCGCAAGTGGAAATGGCGGTGGAATTGAATGGCCAGGTGCAGCATCGCGTTCCGCTTTTCGTCTCGGTGGCAAACCCTTGGGTGTTCCCTCATGGCGCAGATCCCTATTTGAACTCCGGCGTTTTTAACGGAGATGGCTCTCCCAACACTGCGCAATCGCCGCTGCCTCCGGGAAGCCACCTGACCCTATATATGAATGGGGCCGGCGCTCCGGTCCGTCCTATCCCTGCGGGGCAGCGGGTCGAAGACTCCCAAACATGGTCGTCCTTCGATATCAAGGTGACGCATTTGGTCCCGACGGGGAACCGATATAACGGTGCGACACACACAGTCGAAGAGCTGGAAGGATGGGCGGTTCCTTATTTGGGCTCTATCCCAGGATTGGCGGCAGGCACACTGCAACTGAATATGCAGACGGCAAATAACAGCTTCATCGCTGCCCAACCGTATCGCAAGGTCGTCTATATCGAATTTTGGGATAACTCCGCCGCGGATCCTATACTTGTTGCTCGCTTCCCCATTGGCGTCTGGTTGCGGACTTTGGGGATGGTGGCTCCTGGGTAATGAGAGAGACTGGCACCGAAAGCGGTCAGTCTCTCTCTTGTTCATGTGGCTGGGCGAAGCAATCAAATTAAAGCGCCCGATGCGGCAGGCTCCAATTGCTTCCAATCACAGTTGGGCGTCCATTTCGCGAGTGCTTCCAGCCATTGTTTTCGCCGATCCCGCATCTGTTTCAGACGGGGCGCGGAAGCGGCATCCAGCGCCAGATTCCGCTTTTCTTTTGGGTCAGCCTGTAGATGGTATAGCTCTTCGAAACGCGGGGACTCTTCGTGATAGTCGATGTACTTCCACTGGGTGGTGCGTACGCCTTCGGATTTCGGAACCCACTCGTGTTCGAAATTATGTTCGTAGAACCAATCCTGTCGCCATCGCGGAGCCTGTCCCCGAGTCAAAGGAACAAGCGAACGACCCTGAATGGCAGCGGGCGCATAGATACCGGCAAAGGCGAGTAAGGTGGGAGCGATGTCTATGTTGAGGGCCTGCTGTTGTACCGTGACGCCCTTGTGCGCATTGGTGGCTCTAGAATCCGCAATCAGCAAGGGCACACGAATGGATTCCTCGTGCATGAACCATTTGCCGGCAAGCCCATGTTCGGCTAAATAGAAACCGTTATCCCCCAAATAGACGATCACCGTATTCTCCGCCAACCCCCTAAGCCGTAGAGCGTCTACTAATCGACCAACTTGCTCATCAATCCCGGTGATGAGGCGGTAGTAGTTCTTCACCGAGCGCTGATAGAGCTCTGGCGTTGAAAAGCGCACGGCCCAGCGGCGTCGTGCTTCTGAACCCTGTACGGATAGCGGCAATTGGCTGATGTACTGTGGGGACGCGGTCTCTGGCATGGGGATCTCCACATCGCGGTAGAGCCTCTCATATTTGGGGTCAGACAGAAACTGCAGTGGATCCTGATCCTGCACGTGAGGCGCTTTAAAGCTGACGGAAAGATGAAAGGGTTGTGCTGATGTGCAACCATCCAGGAACTCCAACATCTGGTCGCCCATGGTATCGGTCAAGTGTTTGCCCTTGTGGCCATTCTGGGGGAAGTAATTGCCTTGTCCCTGGAAACCTCGGAAATAGTCGAAAGACGGCGTCGGCATCTTGCCTCCGTCAAGCCCCCACTTGCCCACAAATCCGCTGCGATACCCAGCCTGCTTCAACAGGGCGGGGTAGCTGTGGGAAAACTGATCGTCGGTGAAACTGTCCTGGAAACGAAGGATGCCATGGTTGCGCGCATAGAGCCCGGTAAAGATGCTAGCCCTGCTGACAACGCAGATGGCGGTGGTGACGAAGGCGTTCTCAAAGCACGCGCCACGAGTAGACAAGGCATCCAGATGGGGAGTCTGGATGATGCGATTTCCCATGCAGCCTAAGGCATCCGCGCGATGATCATCGGCAAGAAGGAACACGATATTGGGGCGGTCTGCCTTTTGGCCCATGGAGTGGCTGGCAAGAAAGGCTGGGGCGGTGCAGGAAGCAAGAAAAGACCGTCGGGACAGCATCGTCATGGTGTTTACTCTACTCCACCGATTGGCCAACGGGAAAAGCTTGTGGAAAATCAGAGACACACCATGCGGCGGCAGGTGGTGGGTGAGACAATCTATAAGACATTATCGTCACGCAAGGTGACGGAGTTGAGATGTTCCGTCTGCCTGATGGTTTTCCCGATGCAAGTATCGACACTTTTTGGTTTGGCCGCCCTGCTGGGTATGCTGGCGCTGGTTGCTCTGACGCTGGCCAAGCTGATGCGGCGCAACCAGGAAATCGTGGAACTGCGCGAGGCTCTGGAAACGAAGCAATCGGAGCTGTACAAGATCCGGCAGGAACGTAGCCGAAACAGCGTCAGCCCGGAGGAGAACAGCAAGGAAACGGAAGCGTTGCGGCGGCAGGTGGCGGACCTGAAGGTCGAACTGGTGGCACGAAAGGCGGAGCTGGAAGAGGCTGCACGCGCCTCTGAGGAGGCAGCTAGGGCGAAGTCACTTTTTGTGGGCAACATGAGCCACGAATTGCGAACGCCGTTGAACGGGATTCTTGGCCTGACTCGCAGCCTGTTGGACACCCGGTTGAGCAGCCGGAGCCGGAATGAGGTGGAACTGATTCAGTTGGCCGGAGAAGACCTGATCCGCATGGTCAACGACGTGCTGGATCTTTCGAAGCTGGACGCAAACAAGGTCTATCTGGAAAAGGTTTCCTTTCAGCTGAGCGAACTGGTCGAACGCAGTTTTGGGTTGCTGTATCCCCAGGCGGCGAGAAAGCGGCTATGTTACCGGTTGACCTATGACCTGCCAGTTTGCGGCGGGTATCTGGGAGATCCAGCTCGCATCCGCCAGGTGCTGCTGAATCTGCTGTCGAACGCAATCAAGTTCACGGATTCAGGCAGTGTGCACCTGCACGTCAGTTCCACAGTCATCGACGACGGGAACTGGCAGGTACAGTTCCGCATCAAGGACACCGGCGTGGGCATTGCTGCCGACAAGCTGGATTTGATTTTCCGCGAGTTTCAGCAGGCAGACCTTTCAACCACACGAAGATTCGGTGGAACGGGCTTGGGTCTTACCCTTTCCCGGCGTTTCGCAGAACTGATGAATGGGGCCATTGTCGTTGAGAGCGAACTGGGGAAGGGATCAGTCTTCTGCTTTACCGTGCCTCTGCAGCAGTCCGAAAGGAAAAAAGCAGACGAGATAGAAGCCGTGGACGGCACGCTCGGTGGGCTGGATGGTATTCGTGTTCTGCTGCACGATTCTCCTACCGGGGAGGCCCACCAGGTGATGGAATATCTGGACATCATGCCCGGGTTGGAATACGTCACTGCGGAAACATCGGACGATCTTTTTCGCTATCTGCAGACCGAAGAGGCCCGTAGCATTGACGTGGTTGTGACATCCGCCTCCATCGCCGCGGGCTGGGATAGGGACAAATTACAGGTCATCGCGCAGATGGGCGTCTCGGCTCCGTCAATCGTGCTGATCCATCGCTATCTGGAAGATACACACCCCATCAAGATTCCGGGGGGGCGTACGCTGGATTATTTCCCACCCTTCCTTCCATCTGAGTTCGCACGGATACTTCGAAAGGCGAAGCGCGAGCCGTTGGGACCTCTATTCGAGGCAGTCCGTATTTCTGCGCCGGCGCTCTTCCCGATGGGAGATCAGCAAAGCTCTGGCATCTTGGCCCTAAGTCAGCATGCGGTGATTCTGGCACACAGAAACCCGGTGGAACTGCGCCGACTTGAGGGGATGGCGAAGAAACTGGATATGGCATCGTACACGGCGCCAACCAGCATGGAACTGTTGGAGCTATTGAATACGGCGACCTATGCCGCTGTTGTGACCGAAGCATCACTGTTGTCCACCGACGTGCAAAGCGCCATCGCGACGCTTGGCACAAACGGGCGTCAGGCTCCCCACCTGCTGATCGCGGGCAAGATGGAGGCGCTAGTGCGCACGCAGCTAAACACCATGGGGATTTCGTTTTTGTCCTTGCCAGAGACTCCGCGTTTGGCCCAGTTGAAAGAAGCGCTGACAAAACGACTGGACGTATCTGATCTACGGAAAAGCGTTCCCCTGAATACTGATGCGATGCCTGGGCTCTTTCAACAGATGGAGGGAGACACTCCCGAGGAATCTTCAGCAGAAACCGGGGAGACAGACACCGCAACATCGCCGTCCCACTTGGATCGGACCTAGCTAAGTCCGCACATTGGCTGTCGGCTGAGGCGTATCCCTGAAACCTCGGGGTGGCCGTATCGTGGAAGTAGCCCCCTTTGCCAAGTCGGCTGGCCACGCACTCTATTTCCAAGATCTAGCGCCTGCTGCGGCACTCCGCTAAGGTGAAGAGACCCCTATGCCCGTATACGCTGCAATTGACATCGGAAGTAACTCGGTGAAGATGCTCTGTGCGGAGGCAAGCGCCACGGGCGTCACACGCGTTCTCGTCGAAGAGCGAAAGGTCACACGCATTGGCCAGAGTGTGTTTTCTGAGGGCGCCATCAACTCCGAGACCCTGAAGATGGTAAGCGAGGTACTGGCGCAGATGCGCGCCAGCTATCAGGCCTGGGACCCGGTGGCAGTGCGCGTGGTGGCTACCAGCGCGGTGCGGGATGCGCGTAACCAGGAGGCCTTTCTACAAAGTGCGCACCTTGCACTCGGTATGGAAGTGGAGATCATTTCCGGTCTGGAAGAGGCGAGGCTGGTACACCTGGGCGTGGTTTCGCATGAGACGCACCCGCCAAAACGAGCGCTGCTGATCGACGTGGGAGGCGGGAGCGCGGAGTTCATTGTAAGCGAAGATGGCGCCATGGGACCGGCGTTCTCAAAGCCACTTGGCGCAGTGCGGCTTTGGCAGACCTTTCTGACGCAAGACCCACCCACCGATGCTCAGCTACGACAGTTGGATGAGTTTATCGACGAGAAGATCGGAGAGGCCAAGTCCGGGTTTGGCGATGATCGCTTTGAAATTGCCATCGGCACATCGGCTTCGGCGTTTGCGCTGGTTTGCGCGGCTCTGGGTATTCCGCGGATAAACCGGGAGCAGGCTGCGGGACTAAGAGTATCGCGCGAACAGGTGGAAGCCGTTTACCTGGCTCTGCGCCGAATGAGCTTGGCCGAGCGCAGGCGCGTGACCGGGATTGGACCAAGACGCGCGGAGATCGTTGTTCCGGGTGTTGCTCTCTTTCGCCGAGCTATGGATGCGTTCGACATAGGCGAACTAATAGTATCCCGAGCGGGCGTACGGGAAGGCATCATCGTGGACCTGGCCCGCAGAGGCGTGGGGAAGGAACGCCTGCTGCTGAATGATGACCAGCGTTGTGTCGTACGCAGCCTCTCAGAGAAATTTGGCATTGCCAGCCGACGCGGACAAAAAGTGGCGGAGTTGGCCGTGGATCTATTTGCAGGCCTGCGGTCTCTGCACCGATTGCCGCACGCTTTCTGCCGGGCCCTAGAGGCCGCAGCATATCTGATGGATACCGGGCACTATGTAAGCGCTACCAAACACCACAAGCACAGTTTCTATCTGGTTTCGAATGTCGACCTGCCGGGGTTCACCGTAGAGGAACGGCGGCTGGTTGCATTGCTTTGCCGCTACCACCGCAAGGCAATGCCGTCGGCCTCACACCCGGAATTTGTGGAGAGACCGGAAGCTGAACGGAATGCGCTGCTTCTATTGATTCCCCTTCTGCGTCTGGCCGATGCTCTAGACCGGAGCAAGGAACAACGGGTGCAACAGGTATTTTGCCGCATCGGTCCCCAGACGGTAACCCTACAGGTGAAACACAACGGCACAATGGAACTGGAATGTTGGGCGGTGCAGGGGGTTTCCAGCGTCTTCCGGTCTATCTATCGACGAAGCCTGGAACTGGAAGCGGAGTCCGATTCAGGATTATGCCGGATGCTACGCTCCTAGACGCCATGGGCCGTAAGGGTGATGTGTGTTTCTGTGGGAGGCGCATGGTGTGTAGGCACAGCGTCTGGAGATCAGGGAATATATGGGTTTGCGCGCGGTACGGGAAAAGCTGCTGACACAAATTATGGTGAAGGGCGGACCACGCTATGAATCCCTGGTAAGGCCTCGTAAGCAGGCCTTACTGCAGAGGGCAAAGGGCGTTGTGCTGGAAATCGGCGCAGGCGCCGGCCCCAACCTCAGATACCTGCAGAACGACATCCGATATTTGGCCTGTGAACCGAACATACACATGCACCCCTATTTGCAGGAGGAAATCGATGGCTGGGGCGGTATTGCGGAAGTGGCGCCTCTGTCAGCAGAAGAATTGCTAGCGTCTCGGTCCGCCGCCAGCGTAGATACAGTGATCTCTTCGCTCGTGCTTTGTTCGGTGCCAGACCAAGAAGCGGTGTTGCGCCAGATGCACCGCGTACTCCGCCCGGGAGGCGAGTTGTTGCTGCTGGAACATGTTGCCGCCCCGACGGGAAGTAGCCTGCGCATTTGCCAGCACTTCGTGAGCCCTTTGTTCCGTTGCCTAGCCGACGGGTGCCGTCCGCATCGGGACACTCTGGCGGCAATACGGGCTGCAGGGTTTTCGACGGAGGGCGTGGAACAGTTTCGGATGGCTCTTGGCCCCATTTCTCCGCACATTTGCGGTTTTGCCGTAAAGTGAATGCGAAAACGCAGCACAGGCGCCACGGTGGTCCCAGAAGTGAAAAGACGCTGCACCCTGGCCTTGCCCCAGCCCCACATTGCATGGTTTACTGGTAGATGGTGTCCGAAGAATCTGCGGATTCGTGCGGGCATTCCTCGTGTCGCCTTCGGGTCTAGTCACTTTTCCTGGTGTTAATTTGCCGGAATTTGGGACAGTTCGGAGTCGAAGGGCGACCCGGCAAGTGTTTTCATCCACACTTTCTTCCGCGAGACCGTTGATGGCAGCTTTGCTGCCAAAGGCAGTCTCTGGGGTTCCGGTCGAAAGACCAGATGCCCGGATAGAAAGGTGCGTCGCCAGTGCGCTTGGCATCCCGGCACGCTTGCCAACCCGGTATCCGGGCAACCGGAATAATATCTGTGGCAACCGGGCCGAAATTGCGTAGCAGAAGAAAGAGTTTCGTTTAGCCATGAAGACAACAACGTTTCCTAAGGGCCAGCCCGAGCGCGCATGGCATTTGCTCGACGCCGATGGCGCTGTTCTTGGCCGTCTCGCGTCCCAAGTTGCTCGCCTTCTGATGGGCAAGCACAAGCCGACCTTCACTCCGTTTTTGGACACCGGTGACCATGTGGTGGTGTTGAACGCCGCAAAGATCCGGATGACTGGCAGCAAGGAACAGCAGAAGCTGTACCGCCGCTATTCCGGCTACCCGGGCGGACTTGTGGAAGTTGGCGCCACCAAAGTAAGAGCGGAACGCCCGGATCGCCTGATCCTGTTGGCGGTTCGTGGCATGCT
>Ga0182745_1004175_pt1 | contig 12094 bp, 1 predicted proteins | sample eDN3rd30CKraftBY_FD_128523 | JGI IMG/M metagenome (GOLD analysis project Ga0182745, IMG submission 128523) | Enriched backyard soil microbial communities from Emeryville, California, USA - eDNA 3rd pass 30_C Kraft BY (version 2) (version 2) | ecosystem: Environmental > Terrestrial > Soil >... | reverse complement strand
TCGGACCTTGCCGCATTGCACCCGCGTCTCCTCGAAGCCCTGGGCTACGCCCTTGATCCGCTCAACATTCCTGTTGAGGGCGGCCACAGCCGCGTCCCGGCGTTGCTGCGTTTGAACCGCCACGGAAAGCCGTGGCTTGTCGCTTGCGAGACCAGTTTCGCCCTGCCGGAGAGCGCCCTGCCCGACGGCACGCCGGGCGATGAACCTCTGGAGTTCTCCCCGTTGGAGCGACAGCTCCTTGAGGAACCCGATGTTTCTGGCGTCCTCCGGCTCTGTCACGGGAATTGGGAAAAGGCCGTCACCCGTATTTTTCAGGAAGAGAATGCGCCACGCTGGGTCATGATCTTGGGAGGCAGCCAGATCCTGTTGTTGGATCGCCAGACGTTCGCTCAGGGGCGCTATCTTCGCTTTGATCTCGACGACGCGTTTGGCCGCCGGGAGAATGGCAGTTTTGAGTCCCTCGGCCTCTTCCTTTCAGCCGCCACTTTGTGTCCCGAGGGCGAGAGCGATTCCGTCCTGCATGATCGCCTTGAGGAAAAAAGCCATAAGCTGGCCCATGGCGTCTCCGAGAAACTTCAGGGCGCCGTGCGGGAGGCGATCGAGCTTCTCGCCAATGAGTGGATCAATCTTCGCCGGGAGGCCAATCTCTCCTATACCGCGCTCCGGCCTCAGGAATCCCCCACAGGGCAGGCAAAGGAAGTCACCGCCGACAACCTGCGGCTTGAGGCCTTGACTTACGTTTACCGGTTGCTCTTCCTGTTTTATGCAGAGGCACGCGGAGCGGAGCTCGGCATCCTGCCGGTGACCGACGATTATTACCGCCTCGGCTACTCGCTGGAGGCGCTGCGCGATCTTGAGCTGGTCGAATTGACTCCCGCGACGGAGGGCGGCACCTATTTTCATCAACACCTCCACCGTCTGTTCAAGCTCGTCTATGAAGGCTTTAACGTGGACGAAAGCACCGGGAACGAACAAGCCCGGCTCGACTTCAGCAGCGCCAACAGCAAAGCCTTCACCGTCCGGCCGCTGACGGCCACGCTCTTTGCGCCCGACGCCACGCCGCTGTTCAATCGCGTCCGTTTCCGGAATGGATGCCTTCAGGCCGTGGTCCGCCGGTTGTCCCTCGGGCAGAACCCCGATGGCCGCTCGGTGGGCCGCGTGAATTACGCCGAGTTGGGCATCAACCAGCTTGGCGCCGTCTACGAGGGCCTGCTTGCTTATGCCGGTTTGTTCGTCACCGAACGCGAGGGCGTCATTCAGGTAAAGCCAGCGGGCAAGGAGATTCGCGACCCTTCCACGCCGAGCTGGTTTGTCTCCCGCAGCCGCATGGAAGAGTTCAGGCGGGAGGAGATCGTCACCCTGCCGGGGAGCGCTCAACCGCGCATCTGGCCTCAAGGCACTTTTATCCTGCATCTCAACGGCATTGCGAGGGAGAACTCCGCCTCCCATTACACGCCCGAGCCGTTGGCTCAGTGTCTTGTACGCGAGGCGCTGCGCGAGTTGCTCAAGGATTACACTCCCGCTGATGCAGACCGCGTCCTCACGCTTACCCTCTGCGAGATGGCCATGGGGTCCGGCGCTTATCTGGTCGAGGCCGCGCGGCAGCTCGGCGAGCGCTACCTAAAGCTGAAGCAGGAGGAGCTCGGCCAGCGCATCGATCCCGCCCGTTATCAGGAGGAGCTGCGGCGAGTGATGCATTACATAGCGACCCGGAACATCTATGGCGTGGATCTCAACCCCACGGCCGTCGAACTGGGCAGCCTCTCTCTCTGGCTGGGGACCATCCACAAGCTGCCGGATATCGGCCAGAACCATGATGGCGATCCCGCCACCAGCACCCAGAGCGCGGTGCCGTGGTTTGGCCTGCGCCTGAGGGCAGGGAACTCGCTCATCGGAGCTCGCCGCGCCGTCTACACTCGCGAGCAACTGGAGAATGGCGAACACCGGGGCAGCAAAGCCGTGCCCCCGCGCGTGTTGAAACCGGGGGAAGAGCGCAAGCCCTCCGAGATTTATCATTTCCTCGTCTTCGATGATGAAATGGTTCCCGTCCATCGGGAAGGATTGATGAAGCAACTGTGGCCTGAAGAATGCGAAACGGCCAAACAATGGCGCAAGCGTTCCGTCATGGAAGAGTGGACGCAGGAGCAGCTCGACCTCGCCGCCCGCCTCTGCCAGCGGATCGATCACCACTGGGACGCCTATGCCCGCCGTCGTTCCGCCGCCCTCGCCGCCACGGACGTTCCCGCATCCGTCTGGCCCAACGATCCCCGCTGCGCATCGGCCCCGGCCGCTGCTGCGACGGGGCAGCTTGATCTTGATGACGCTCCGATGCTCCATGGCATGGGCGCTTCCAATGCGCCGCAGTTGATGGACCGCGAACGGGTGAAGGCGAGGCTGGAGTCGACTTCCGGCGCTTTTCAGCGCTTGAAGCTGCTCATGGATGCATGGTGCGCCTTCTGGTTCTGGCCATTGGAGCATGTGGACGCCTTGCCGGAGCGGGACGCTTGGCTGGCCGCTCTGCGCATTCTGCTTGATGCGGAAAATCTCGGCCGCGAAGAAGCCGCCATGCTCGAGGTGCGGTGTGGCTTGAACGTCAGAGAGCTGCTCAATGCCTCCATCCGCAGCGAACTCGATATCGAGAACATGTCTGCTGTCCTCCCGTGGGTGCAGCAGGCACGGACGATCGCGGATCGACAGCTATTCATGCACTGGGAGCTGACCTTTCCGGAAATCCTCGGCTCGGCCAGGGCCGCACGCGGCTTTGACTTGATCGCGGGGAATCCACCGTGGCTCAAAGTGGGCTGGAATGATGCATTGGTGCTGGAGGAACTGGAACCCAAGCTCGGCGTCAAGGAAGCCCGGAGCGCCGACATCAATCGCGAGCGCCTGCCCATCCTCAATCGCGGCGACGAGGAGAAGCAACAATATCGTAACGAGCTTGAGAGCAGTCTTGGGGCGGCCACCTTTCTCTGTGCCGCCAGCCAGTATCCCGAACTTGTCGGGGTCCAGACCAACCTTTACAAGAATTTTGTCGCTCGCATATGGCAGGTGCTGGGCAAGGATGGCATTTGTGGACTGCTGCATCCTGAAGGTGTGTTCGACGATCCCAAGGGAGGGGCTTTCCGGCGTGAGTATTATCAGCGGCTAAGGGCGCATTATCAGTTCAAAAATGAGTTAAGCCTTTTTGGGGCCGTCGATCACCACTTGGCATTCAGCATCAATGTCTTCGGCAGTCGCACAGTCGATTGTCGGTTCACAACCGCTTTCAATTTATACCTCCCTGCGACGGTTGAGGCATGTTTGACGCATACACGCAGGGATGATCCGGTTCCCGGGTTTCGCAATGATAAAGGCCAATGGGAGACACGGGGACACTGCCACCGCCTGATTCTGGTAACCAGAGAGGAACTGGCTATCTTTGCCACCCTCTTTGAGGAACCTGAAACTGATCCTTTTGAGACCCGCTTGCCGCAAGTGCATAGCCGTCAGATTCTGGAAGTCTTACGCAGATTCTCAGCAGCACCGAAGCGTTTGGGAGACCTGAGGGGGGACTACTATGCCACGGAAATGTTTCACGAGGCGAATGCCCAGCGTGACGGCATCATTACCCGTCAGGAGAACCCAGCGTTCCAGCCTGGCACCACTGAAGAATGGGTGTTGAGCGGCCCGCACTTCTTCAATGGGACGCCTCTGAACAAAACACCTCGAACGAGATGTGCTCTCAGCAGCGACTACGATTTGATTGATCTCACCGCCATCGCGGAGGACTATCTGCCCCGGGCGGTTTATCGGCCCGGGGACCTGGAAGGGAATCCGGAGGCCTTTCACGCGGCAATCGCCGAGTGGCCCGCACCGGCGCTGCCGGGTTTCTGGCACATCCCGCCCGGCGATGAAGCTGCCTGGGAAACCCTCTTGAATGGGGAGAAGCTCCGATTCTATCAGGCTGACATCGCTAAACCCGGCGCCAGCCATGCCCGCCGCTTCGCCTGTTTTTCCGAAGCTGAAGGCGATGTATTACGGGCAATCGCTTGGCTGAAGTCGCATCCCGGCGATGCGTTGCACGAAGATTACAGTGGGGTTTATCTGTGCCAGATGCCTGTTGTTGAAGCCGAGCAGTTGGTAGAGGAGGGGAGATTGCCGGTTCCGTATACCGCAAGAGAGCGAATTATAGTTCGAGACATGTGCCAGCCTGCAAATGAGCGGACTCTTATCAGTACTTTCGCCCCCGCTGGATTTTCAGCCATCCACACTGTGCGTTGCGTTGCCTTTACCAAGCGTACGACAGCACTGCTCATGACCGCAGCCTTTACATCAGTGCCTTTTGATTTTTTCATTAAAAGCAAAGGGCGGGGGCACGTCCACAACGATGACATTCGCTCACTGCCTTTCCTCACCGGCCCCCACATGGACGCCGCTGCCTGCCGGATGCTCCGCCTTTCGTGTCTGATTCGCGCTTATGCCGATCTCTGGGCCGAGTATACGACCCGGCATTGCAGCCTGCTCCATGCCCAACGCTGGACCAGCGGTGACGCACGTCTGAGCAATGAGATCGAACTCCCCTGGGTCGCGCTTCCCGAAGCATGGTCCTGGCATTGCCCGCTGCGGACCGACTTTGCCCGCCGACAAGCGTTGCTGGAGATCGACGTGCTCGTGGCGATGGCGCTTGGCCTGACGTTGGATGAGTTGCTGACCATCTACCGCGTGCAGTTCCCCGTGATGCGCGGTTACGAAATGGCGGATGAATATGACGCCCAAGGTCGCCGCCTCCCCAACACGGCTCGAAAAGACCCCGGAGCCACCGAACTTCGGGCCAAACGTCGCGAAATCACCGGGAGCGACACCGGCCAACCCGCCGTCCCCCTGACGGCTGTCTGGCCTGTCAATAATGGCCTCACCCAGGTCACAAAGACCTTCCATCCGCCGTTTACCCGGGTGGACCGAGAAAATGATTACCGGCAAGCATGGGAGGTGTTTGCCCGGATCTTCTGATTTCCTCCAAGGCAGGCTGCGGGAAATCACCCAAAAATCATCCCCTTCAATCTTATTGAAGAGGAAGCGGATTATTGCTTTTGCAAAAACGCTCCGGATGTTAAGAACAGGCTGAATGAAGCAAGCCTGAGCGCAAGCTTGTCATTTTTGACCTGGCTTGGGAACGGCCTGCGCTTTTTCTCAGCTTTCTTTATTCAGCGCGTCCTTACGCTGAGTTTTCCTGCGAAGAACACCTTTTCGAACTGCCACCATGGAAGAAGACATCTTGGAACAATCGGTTGAAGATCGGCCGCCGGCGCAAGAATCCTTCACCCGGACAAATCAGAAGTTGCGCCACGACCGGAAAATGATGGCTGTGCCCGGAAAGCCCGTCGCATCGGCAGTGAAATAGATCGTTCCGACCATGCTTCCCGTCTCCCTGGCTCCGGATGTCCGTCGTCAAGTGCTCCACTACCTCGGAGCGACATTCAACTTTCGTGAGAAGAGGGTGGAAGAGGCGTTGCAGCGCTTCCTGAAGGACCCCGAGGATGGCATTTTCAAGGGGCCGTGGGTTCAGTTGCGGCGGCCTTTCCGGCCTGCCGACGCCGCCGAAAAGGTGCCGTTTCTGGTGCAGCCGCCATTCCACCCTTTCAAGCATCAGTACCGGTCGTGGCGGAGGCTTTTTGCCGGGGGCGGGTACCCGCCTCAATCGACGCTGGTCACAACAGGGACGGGTTCGGGAAAAACGGAATGCTTCCTTTTCCCCATTCTCGACGCCTGCCTGCGGGATCGCCAGGCAGGGAGGAAAGGGATCAAAGCCATCGTGCTCTACCCGATGAACGCGCTGGCGAATGATCAGGCAGGGCGATTCGCTAGGCAGGTGCTGGAGACTCCTGTGTACCGGGAAGCCGGCCTGCGGGTGGGGCTCTTTACCGGGTATGATGATGGAGGAACTGGAACGACCCATTCCAGCATGGGCTTCGTCGGAGCGGGCAACAAGACGGCTCACGCGATTGACGATCATGAAGCCTTGAAGGCCAATCCTCCCGACATCCTGCTCACAAACTACAAGATGCTGGATTACCTGTTGCTACGCCCCGGCGATCGGGCGTTGTGGCAGCATAACGGGCCGGGTACCCTTCGCTATCTGGTGCTGGATGAACTGCACACCTATGACGGCGCTCAGGGGTCTGACGTGGCGTGTCTGGTCCGTCGCCTCAAGGAGCGTCTGGAAATCCCGCGTGGCGGGTTCTGCGTGGTCGGCACCTCAGCCACCATCGCGGGAGACGACGGGCTGGACCGCTTGCGCCTCTTTGCCGGAGATCTCTTTGAGGAGGAGTTTCCGCCGGAATCGGTGGTGGGCGAGGATCGGCTCAACGTGGAGGAGATTGTCGCGTTCGAGATGGCCGACGACTCTCCGCTGCCCGATGTGGCTCACTGCATGCCGCTCGATGGCGAAGCGGCGGATGATTACGCGATCCGGCAAGCCGGAATCTGGGGGGCGCCCCTCCTGCCGACCGGGGCGGATCAGCCGACGGCATTGCAATGGACACTGGACCTGGGGCAATGGCTCAAAAAGCAGTCGCTTTTCCGAAAGCTCCTCGAGGTGGCAAGCGTTCAACTGGTAACCTGGGGCGAACTGCTGGACAAGCTTGGCAAAGAGGACTTCCGGTTGGGAGATTTGTCCCATGACAACAGGCATCACGTCGTGGCCTCCTTTTGTGGGATGATCGCCCATGCCCGTGAGTTGCGGAGCGGCAAGGATTTTCCCCTGCTGCCGACCCAGGTGCAGCTCTGGGTGCGGGAGTTGCGACGATTGGGACGGGTCGTCTCGCCAAGCCCGGCCTTCGCCTGGCTGGACGACGCCTTGCCTGAGAAGGTGGTCCTCCCCGCGTTTCATTGCGCGGCCTGTGGCGCTTCCGGTTGGATGGCCATGCACGACCGCGACAGGGACAGCCAGATCGGCTCCCAGGGAGTCACCGGCTACGCGCTGTCGACGGATCCCAAGGCGATCTACGCCGGATGGTTTGCCGGCTCCGGCCGGTTCAGGGATGCGCGAATGAGGATCATTGTGCCGCTCATGTCCCGCAACGGAGCGGTCCCTGGCGAACAGGCGCTTCTGGACACGGAGCAACACTACTTAAGCACGGGCCCCGGTGTGCTGACCATCCGCCGCGGCAAAGGGCCGTGCCCGCTCACCGGCTCCGAGACATTTCCCGTCCTCGTCAGTGAGGATGTCATCCGACGCGAGCGGGACAACGCCGTGGTCGGCGACCAGAAGTGCCCTTGCTGCAACAGCTCAGACCAGATTTTCTTTATCGGCAGTCAGGGAGCGACCATCGCCAGCGTGGCGATTGACGAAATTTTCGGCTCGCTCCTCAATAGCGACCCGAAGATGCTCGCGTTCACCGACAGCGTGCAGGATGCGAGCCACCGTGCCGGTTTCTTCACCGCACGGACTTATCACTTCACTTTCCGCACGGCGCTTCAGCATCTGGTGGATAGCGCTGGCGCCGATGGCTTGCCGCTGCTCGAAGCAGGCCGGTTGCTGATGGAATATGCGTCGGAAAAGCAGCCGGGTCGCCCGGGCGATCTCCTGGAGGCCATGGCGACCCTGGTGCCGCCCGACATCCGTGAACACCGGGAGTATGACGCGTTTGTCCGCAAACGCAACCAGGCCAAGCCGCCCACGGCGTTTCTTCAAGCGGTCTATCAACGTATGGCGTGGGAGGCGGTTCGCGAATTCGGAATGCAGGTCCAGGTGGGGCGGACGCTGGAGCGCAATGGGAGCTGTTGCCTCCGCTGGGACTCCGGGGTCATTGAGCGGACGGTGGATCTCCTGCGCGAACGTTTGCCGCAGATCGATCCTCACATGACCAATCTGGAGCGCGATTCGCTGAAGCTCTGGATCTATGGGATCCTGCAGCGGCACCGGGAGCGCGGCGCGCTTTCGCACGAATATGTGACCCTCTATGCCAGAACCAGGCTTTGGGGCAAGTACGGTTGGCAGGGAGAAGCGCCTCCTGAGAGGGAAACCCACCCTCATACGGGCAGGCGCAGGCCGCGATTGTTGGCCACTGACGCCGACCGCAATCATGACTATGCGTTGGCTGCCGGATCGACATGGCAGTTGCGTTGGTCGAGGCGCATCTTTGCCCTGCCGGGATCGGACGACACCGCGCTGCTGGATTTGACCCGCGCCTTTATCGACACGGGCATCGAGACCGGGCTGTTGGTCGAACTGGAGCGGGACGGCAGCAAGAGGCTCGTGGCGATCAACAGCGAATGCGCTGCCATTGTGCCCGGCGGCGAGAAGCTCGCCTGCTCAGGAACAGGACACACCCTGACCCGGCCTCCGGACGAAGCCGCCCTTTGGGAGGGAGCGCCGACCCTTTCCTATCAGGGCGACGGGGGAAGGTATGCACGGGCGGCTTTCGACGACCGTGAGCACTACTACCAGCGGCGTTATCGCAAAGGAGCCATCAGGCGCGTCTATGCCACCGAGCACACCGGATTGCTGACCAACTCGGAGCGACAGGATATCGAGCGGCGCTTTGGCCACAAGGAAAGCGCGGATGATCCCAATGTGCTGACCTGCACGAGTACCCTGGAGATGGGCATCGATATCGGTGATCTTTCCACCACGATGCTCTGTTCCATCCCGCCGAACACGGCGAACTACCTCCAGCGCATCGGGCGTGCCGGACGATCTACCGGCACCGCCTTGATTCTCTCAGTCATCAACCAGCGTCCTCACGACTTGTACTTCTTCGCCAGACCCGAGCAGATGCTGAGAGGCGAGGTGGAGCCCCCCGGCTGCTGGCTGGATGCCGCGGCGGTGCTGACGAGGCAATATTTTGCGTATTGCTTCGATTCTGCCGTGAAAGCGCGAGTGCTGGGGCACCTGCCGGGAACAGCCCGGCAATTCGGGGATGACCTCTTCAGCGCTGAGGGGCAGATCCCGAAGTTCTTCGACTGGATATCCACGAACGAAGCTTCACTGCAGGCCGCGTTCCTGCACCGCTTCCACACGAATGTGCAGAGCGACACCCGGGATCGCTTTCTCGAAGACTCCGCGGTGGAAGTGCTGCGCGTGCAAACCGAGATCGCGCTTCGCCAGTTCGAGACCAAGCGCAGGGAACTGATCAATTCCCGCCGACGCTTGCAGGAGCAGCGAAACACCCTCCATAGTGAGGACGACCGCCTTGTCATCCGCGAGATAGATCAGGAGATCAGGATCTTGAGAGGACGCCTCAACGGGCTGAATCGCACGACGTCGCTGGAACTCCTGACCGATCATGGATTGCTTCCCAACTATGCGTTCCCTGAACGGGGCGTGAGCTTCTACGGCGCGGTTTACAACAAGCATCAGGCGGCCAGCGGGTCTGATCATCTGATTGAGTATGATGTTGTACGAGGCGCTGGAACGGCCATCCGGGAACTTGCTCCGAAAAACCATTTCTACACGCACTCTCGTGTTTTCGAGATTCAGCAGATCGAACTGGGCACCGCCTCCGAGCCGCTGGCCGAAGAGTGGGCGGTTTGTGGAAGCTGTGGCCACATGCGCCCCGTCGGAGAATTGACTCCGGATGCCGATCCTGCGTGCCCGCAGTGCGCCCATTCGGAAGGAACGGGCGCTCAGACCGATATCGGCCAACAAAAAAAGTTTGTGAACTTTTCCCGCAGTCAGGCCATGTCGTACGTGGAGGCCTATGAGTCTCTCTCCGGAGACAAAGCCGAGGAGCGGGAGAATCGGATCTACCGATTGGTAAACAGCTTTGATCTGAAAGTGCCCGGCGATATCTCCGCCGTCGCCGACGAGTCGTTGCCGTTCGGCATGGAGTACCGGTCCAGCCTGGTGATGCGCCAGATAAACGGAGGCTTCTGGGAAGAGCCTTCCGACATGCCGTTTGGCCATGAAAAAAGGCTGCCGAAGGATGGCTTCAAGATTTGCGCGGACTGCGGCGTTGTGGCCGCGCCTTTTGAAAAGCCCGAGGATGTGAATCACCGGCGCAGTTGCCGTGGGCGACGGGAAACTGAAAGGAGGCAACGCCAGGGCACCCAAAACGCGGCCTACCAATGGGAGCGGGTATTCCTTTATCGCGAGCTCAAGTCGGAAGCCATAAGGCTGTTGCTGCCGCCGTGCGAACCTGCCGATCTCTCGACGCTCTCAGCATGCATCCACTTGGGAATGAGATTGATGTTTCAGGGCAATCCCACCCACCTCCTGGTTCTGCCCGAGACGATGCCGGACCAGGCATCCGGCGTGAACAAAAACTATTTGCTGCTGATGGATGCGGTCCCCGGCGGAACCGGCTTCCTCAAAACCTTGTTCCAGAAGCAGAATCCCGAGGGGCTTCCCGGCGAGGGATTGATGCAGATCCTCCGCCTCGCCCTCAACTCGCTGGAGACCTGCCGATGCCGCAAATTGGGCGATAACGATGATACCGACGGCTGTTACCGTTGCATTCGCAACTACCAGCAGCAAAGCCGGGCTGCCGATATCAGCCGGGAAAGAGGCATCACATTGCTGAAAAGGCTCGTCTCCGCTGGAGAGCGTCGCAAGGACAAAACGACGCTGGAGCAGATCAACGTCCAGTCCTTGTTTGGCAGCATGCTGGAGAAGAGATTCATTGACCGCTTGCGGGAATGGGTCATCGAGGACGGAGGGAGATGGGACGAGACCATCATTCATGGCAGTCACGGCTTCCGGTTCCGCCTTGGGAAAGACGACCGTTACTGGGATATCCAGCTCCAGCCGGAACTAGGGCAAAAACAGGGCGTATCCATCCAGTGCCAGCCTGATTTCCTGATCTCCTGCGATGACGGAGCCAAACCGTTGGCTGTGTTTACCGACGGGTTCGACCCGCATGTCAGCCCCAATATGCCCGAAAGCCGGATCGCCGACGATTTTCAAAAACGTCGCGCTATTCTGAAGAGCGGAAACTTCCACGTATGGAGTATTACTTGGAATGATCTTGATCCGAAGCACGACGGGAGCTTCACCGTCAAAGAGCCAGTGAGAAACCTGATGGCCGAGCACGTCCGCCGGTCCCGCGCTCAAGGGCGATTGCTGCCGGACGCGAAGCTCGCCACCGGAAACGCTTTTGTCCAGTTACAGGCGTTTCTCCGCCATCCTTTGGCCGACGGATGGCGAAGCCTCGTCGAACGGGCCTTGTTTATGGTTGCTCTGGGCAACGGCCTGAGCTTCGCTTCTGATCAGGACAAGGAAGCGACGCTCAGGACATGGTCCGAAACGGGAGGCTGGGCAGGCCCCACGGCCTCGGCCAGCGGATGCTGGGCATTGAACAACCAGTTCTCCTGGAATGCAGACTTTATCCTCGCCCTGCACCAGGCCGATCTGATGGAGCAAAGAGCGGAAGCGGTGCTCGTACTCGGACGGCTGGGCGACACGACTGCCGAGCGATCCGGAACGGATTATCGGGAGCGCTGGAGACGGTTTTTGGCCTCGATGAATCTGTTTCAGTTTGTGAGCCAGTTCGAGTTCTTCGCCGCCAGCGAACATTTCGAGGAAGACTCATGGTTTGTGCCCAACCGGGCGACCGGTATTTCGCAGGAGTGGGAGCAGATCCTGCAACTGGTCGTGGGCTCTTTGGTTGCCCAACTCCGGCAGATCGCGGAAAGGGGATTCCCCATCCCCGAAGTCGAGTTTTATCATAGCGAACTCGCCGACGACGCCTGCGCCGAGGTGGCGTGGGCGGAGAAGAAGATCGTCGTATTGGTTGGGGATCAAACCTCTTTCGCCGACCGTTGGCAAGCCATCGGGTGGAAGGTTGTCACCCCCGACGACCTGGCGGCGAAAGGCACAGAATGGTTCGCAAATCTCCTTGGATGCTAGTACCTTGTAACGCATGAACTTTCGCATTGAGCTTGTCTTTTCCCTCATGGCAGCGTTGTCGGTCGCGATCTGTTATCTAGTCTTGAAGGATCCAAGAAATCACCTCGAACTTACATCGAGGAACTTCCCAAACACGCCCTAAGAACACACTGAATAAATCGAGTTGTGATGCAAGCTTGTCATTTTTGGATCTTTTCGAGTCGACTTGTCCTCGCCTGTCTTCAGACAGGCTGCGGGAAATCGCCTCAAAAATCTCTCAAAACTGCC
>Ga0182745_1004171_pt1 | contig 12105 bp, 5 predicted proteins | sample eDN3rd30CKraftBY_FD_128523 | JGI IMG/M metagenome (GOLD analysis project Ga0182745, IMG submission 128523) | Enriched backyard soil microbial communities from Emeryville, California, USA - eDNA 3rd pass 30_C Kraft BY (version 2) (version 2) | ecosystem: Environmental > Terrestrial > Soil >... | reverse complement strand
CCTTCCTTGCTGCCGCAGTCGTAGCGCACGCCTTCATACTCGAAGCCGAAGACCTTGCGCGACTTGAGCAGGCCGGCGATGCCGTCCGTTAGCTGGATTTCACCGCCGACGCCCGCCTGGGTGGCTTCCAGCAGCGCGAAGATCTGGGGTTCCAGGATGTAGCGTCCGACCACCGCCAGGTCGGTCGGCGCGTCCTCGGGCTTGGGCTTTTCCACGATGCCGGTCAGGCTCATGACGCCGGGCGCCTTGCGGCTGCCGGACACAATGCCATATTGGTGGGTGTTGGCTTTGGGCACCTGCTGGATCGCCAGGACGCTGCCGTCGAACTCCCGGGCCACCTTCATCATTTCGCCAATGACAGGGGCATCCGCGTCTATCATGTCGTCCGCCAGCAGCACGGCAAACGGTTCGTTGCCTACAATGGGCGCCGCGCAGAGCACCGCATGGCCCAGCCCCAGGGCAGCCGGCTGGCGGGTGTACACGCATTTGACGTTGTCCGGAATGACGTTGCGGACGGTTTCCAGCAGGGCGTTCTTGTTTTTCGCTTCCAGGTCGTATTCCAGTTCTGGCACGCGGTCGAAATGATCCTCGATGGCGCGCTTGTTTCGGCCGGTGACGAAAATCAGTTCCGTGATGCCCGCGGCGACCGCTTCCTCGACGGCATACTGGATCAGCGGCCGGTCGACGATGGGAAGCATCTCCTTGGGCATGGCCTTGGTGGCGGGAAGAAACCGCGTGCCGAGGCCCGCGACGGGAAATACAGCTTTACGAATGGGTTGCATTGCTAAGGCCCTCTGTGCCCGGACGGCGCCAGGGATGGGCCGCCTACTGATCGCTGTTAGAGCAAATTTTGTGCCCGCGGGCCGGCGGCTGTAACAGAATTTTCGGAATGGCACGCCGTTTGCTGACGGGGCTTGAGCATGAATAGACACGCAGGTGGGGACATTGCATGACTTCTTTACCGGATTTTCCGTCCGAGGATCGCTATCGTCTGCTGGTAGGGGCTGTAATGGATTACGCCATCTACCTTCTGGACGCCAATGGCCGCGTCAGCAGCTGGAATCCGGGCGCTGAACGTTTCAAGGGCTATGGCGCGGACGAGATCATCGGGCAGCATTTCTCCGTTTTTTACACGCCGGAGGATCAGCAGGCCGAGGTGCCGCGGCGCGCGCTGGAGACGGCACGGCGCGAGGGGCGCTTCGAGGCCGAGGGCTGGCGCGTGCGCAAGGACGGCAGCAGGTTCTGGTGCAGCGTGGTGATCGACCCGGTCGTTGACGATCGCGGCGAACTGGTCGGCTTCGCGAAGATCACCCGCGACATCACCGAGCAGAAAGAGCGGCACGAGCAGCTCCAGGAAGCCCGCGATTCAATGCACCATGCCCAGCGCAACGAGGCCATTGGCCGGCTGACGGGCGGCGTGGCGCATGACTTCAATAATTTTCTGACGGCGATCCGGTTCTCCGCGGAATTCATCAAGCGCTATCCCGACCTGCCTGCTTCGCTGATGCGTTATGTGGGCATCATCATCGACACGACGGAAAAAGCGGCCCAGCTTACCCGGCAGCTGCTTGCCTACGCCAAGCGGCAGCCGCTGCAGCCGCACGCGTTCGACGTGCGTGATAGCCTGGCTTCGATGCGGCAGCTCTTCGAAACCACGGTGGGGTCGTCCGTGGCAGTCAGCTACGAGTTCGGGCCGGGCGACTGTACGATCTTCGCCGATCCCACCCAGCTTGAGTCGGCGTTGCTCAACCTGGTCATCAATGCGCGCGACGCGATGCCCTCGGGCGGCCAATTGAAGATATCGGCCCAGATCGTGCCCGACACCGCGACGCTGGGCGGCTTGGCAAAGCTCAATGGGCCGCAAGTGGCGCTATCGGTGCAGGATTCCGGCGCCGGGATCGAGCCGCAGGTGCTGGCGCATGTCTTCGAACCCTTTTTCACGACCAAGGGTCAGCATGAAAACTCCGGGTTGGGGCTGAGTCAGGTGCAAGGCTTTGTCCGGCAATCGGGTGGCGACGTTACCGTCGACAGCACGGTGGGCGCGGGCACGACGTTCACGCTTTACCTGCCGGCCGCGAAGGCGTCGGGCGCCACGGCCGGATCGCCCGTCTCCGGTGAGATGGCCAACGTGCCGGTGCGCCGCGAAGTGCTGCTCGTTGAAGACAACTGCATGGTCGGTGAAGTGGTATCGGCATGGCTGGAAGAGCTGGGACAACAGCTCACCTGGACCGTTGACGCCGAAAAGGCCCTGAAGGAACTTGAACAGCGCGATGGGGGGTTCGACCTGGCCATTCTTGACCTGGTGCTGCCCGGCATGAACGGCATGGATCTGGCCTATCGGATCCGGGAGCGCTGGCCCGGCATCCGGATCGTGCTGGCCAGTGGTTACAGCGAGGCGATGGCGGGCCCTCGGGCGCTGGGCTTTCCGGTCATGCAGAAGCCTTATTCGGTCGAAACCTTGATGCAGGTGCTGACCGAGGACGCGCATACGATGCCCTGAGCGCCGGGGGGCGCCAGGGGATTCAGGGGTCTCAATCGTCGCTACGGCTGGGCACACAGATTGCTGCGGATATCCGCCATAAGCGGATAGGAGTGAACATGCAACCCGAAAGCACGTCTTTGCGCCCGCATTACGCCATCGCGCGCGAACTGGGCGTCTCCGAGCAGCGCATGATTGCGCAGTACGCAATAGCCGGCGCGCGGGATTGTCTGGTCATCGGCACGGACCAGGCGGCCGAGGCGTTGATGGGTTTCTTCACGAAACACGGCGATGGCGCGGCGGATGTGCTGCCGCTGCGCGCGCTGCCCCCGGGGCCTGCACCGTGACTTGAGGCCGCCGCGCTTTTCGCGACCTGTATCATTGCCGATACCCTTCAGCCCGTCACCGCAGGCAAAAAATGTCCGATTCGCCGTCCGTTCCAAACAACAAGCCCGGCGTCGTCCGTAGTGACCTCAGCTTTCCTGTGGTCGGCCTGGGCGCCTCAGCCGGGGGGATCGACGCGCTTAAAACATTTTTTTCGAATATGCCGGCCAAGCCCGGCATGGCTTTCGTCGTGGTGGTGCACCTGTCCGCGGATCACGAAAGCGTCCTCGACAGGATTTTGCAGTCCAGCACCGCCATCCCGGTCGCGCAGGTCACCAAGCCGGTCCCGATCCAGCGTGATCACATCTATGTGATACCCCCGGGCGCGACGCTGGCGATGAACGACGGGTATCTGCGCGTGACCGCCGCCACGCCCAGACCGGATGGCCGCCACATCGCCATCGACACGTTTTTCCGAACGTTGGCCGACGTGCACACAACGCGCGCCGTCGGCATCGTCCTGTCCGGCGGCGGATCGGACGGGTCGGTCGGCCTTGCCCGTATCAAGGAGCAGGGCGGCGTGACGTTCGCGCAGTCGCCCCAGGACGCCGAACACGACACCATGCCGCGAAGCGCGATCGCAACGGGCGCGGTGGACATCGTGCTGCCGGTATCGATCATGCCGGATCGCCTCAGGAAAATCGCGGAGAACATGGGCAGCATCCACCTGCCGCCGCTGACCGAGGAGGAAGCCGCGGGCGCGGCCGACGCCGAGCAGGCGGCGGATGGGTCCAAGCAAGATCGCAACACGTTGCGCGAGATCCTTGCCTTGCTGCGCGCCCGCACGGCGCACGACTTTCGTCACTACAAGAAGGCCACGGTGCTGCGCCGGATCGAGCGCCGCATGCAGATCACGGGCACCGCGACCCTGGCGGACTATGGAAGGCTGCTCCAGGAACGCAGCGACGAAACCCCCAAGCTGCTATCCGACATGCTGATCGGCGTGACGCAGTTCTTCCGCGACAGGGACGCCTTCGCCAATCTGGATGAATTTGTACTGCCCAAGCTGTTCAAGGCACTCAGTCATGCGCCGGACTCCGCATTGCGCGCATGGGTGGCGGGTTGTTCGACCGGCGAAGAGGCGTATTCGCTCGCCATGCTGATGAGCGCGCGGGCTGCGGCGATGCCTCAGCCGCCCAGGATCCAGATCTTTGCCACCGACATCGACGAATCCGCGCTGACGGCGGGCCGGGCGGCGGCATATCCCATGGCCATCAAGGCCGATGTGCCCGAGGCAATGCTGCAAAGCTTTTTCAGCCGCAAGGACGACGAATACCGCATCAAGAAAGACGTGCGCGAGCGTGTCCTGTTTGCCGTGCACAACATCCTGCGCGACCCGCCTTTTTCGCGGCTGGATCTGGTCAGCTGCCGCAATCTGCTGATCTACCTGGATCGCGAGGTGCAACGCGATGTGCTGCGCATGTTCCATTTTGCGTTGAAGCCGGGCGGCTTCCTTTTTCTGGGCAGCTCCGAATCGGCCGATGCGTGCCCGCAGTTGTTCCAGGTGGTGGACAAGCGCTATCGCATTTACGCCGCGCGCGAGACCCCGGCGCAGCTGAGCGGCATGCCCGAACTGACGGACGGCGGTTTCAGTCACGTCCGGCCCATTCATGCCTCCACCGCCCCGGTGCGTGAGACCAAGGTGTCTTACGCCGCCGTGCACCAGCGCGCGCTTGAAATGTACGCGCCACCCAGCGTCATCGTCGATGCCAACAGCGACATCGTGCATATTTCGGACCGCGCTGGCCGTTTCCTGCGCCATCCGGGCGGCGAGCCTTCCCGGAATCTCCCGGCGTCGGTGCATCCCGAACTTCGCACCGAACTGCGCACGGCAATGTTCCAGGCGCTGCACTCGCGCAAGAGCGTTGAGGCGCGGCGGGTCAAGATGACCTTAGGCGACCGCCAGGCCTACATCAACATGGTGGTGCGGCCGTTCCGGCACGAGGAGTCCGCCAGCGACTACATGCTGGTGCTGTTCGACGAAGTCGAAGACATCATGAGCGCCGATGGCATCCAGGGCCCGACGAGCGGCTCTGCTGCCGTGCTGACCCAGCTGGAGGCAGAGCTGCAGCGCACCAAGGATCAGTTGCAAGCCACCATCGAGCAGGCCGAGACCTCGACGGAGGAATTGAAGGCCTCGAACGAGGAGCTGCAGGCCATCAACGAAGAGCTGCGTTCGACCACCGAAGAGTTGGAAACCGGCAAGGAGGAACTGCAGTCCGTCAACGAAGAGCTTATTACCGTCAATGCGGAACTCAAGACCAAGGTCGACGAAACCGCCAAGATCAATGACGACTTGCAGAACCTGATCGCGTCCACCGACATCGCCACGGTGTTTGTGGACCGCATGATGCGCATTCAATGGTTCACGCCGCGCGCCTCCGATATCTTCAACGTGATTCCCAGCGATGCCGGCCGTTCGGTGCTGGACATCACGCATCGGCTTGAGTATCCGGACCTGGCCAAGGATGCCGCGGGCGTGTTCGAATCGCTGCGGCCGCTTGAGCGCGAGGTGCGCAGCGCCACCGACCGTTGGTATCTGGCGCGGCTGCTGCCCTACCGCAGTGCCGAACACCGCATCGAAGGCGCGGTCTTGACGTTCATCGACATCACCGACCGGCGCAAGGCGGAAGACCGGGTTCGTCTGGGCGAGGCCCACCTGAAGCTGATGACGGAAAGCGCCCGCGACTTCGGCATCATGACGCTGGATAACCAGGGCATCATCACCAACTGGAACATCGGCGCCGAGTTGATGTTCGGATACACCAGCGCCGAGGCCGAAGGCAAGTCGATATCCATCATCTTCACCGACGAGGACATTGCCGCCGGCCGGCCGGAATACGAACTCGATCGTGCCCGGCAGATCGGTTACGCGCCGGACGAGCGGTGGCACAAGCGCAAGGATGGCAGCCTGGTGTACTGCACCGGGGGCGTGAACCGCATGGACGACCCGGTCTACCAAGGGTTCGCGAAGATCGTGCGCGACGTGACGGAACTGAAGCTGCGCGATGCCGAACAGGAATCGCGGCTGGATCGCGCGCGTGCCGACAGCATGCTCAAGGACGAATTCTTCGCGGTCGTGTCGCACGAACTCAAGCACCCGCTCAATCTGATTCAGCTCAATGCCGAGCTGCTGGCCCGCACGCCAGCCGTGCGCAACCTGGCGCCGGCAGCGCGCGCCATCGATCTGATCCAGCGGTCGGTCAGGGGCCAGGCTCGCATCATCGACGATTTGCTGGACCTGTCGCGCGTGCGCACCGGAAAGCTGGCGCTGAACAAATCGATCATCGACGTCGCGGCCATCGCGAAGAATATTCTCGATGTGCTCAGGCCCGCCGCCGCCGCCGCCGGCGTCGATCTGCGCGCGGACTTCGATGCCGCCTTGGCGGTCTACCTGGATGCCGACCCCGTGCGCATCGAGCAGGTGATCTGGAATCTGCTGAACAACGGGATCAAGTTCACACCGGAAGGAGGGCGGGTCGCGCTCAAGCTCGCCGTTGAAGACAACCGTTTGAGGCTGGAAGTGGCCGATACTGGCCAGGGCATCGACCCGATGTTTGTCGGCCGGGTCTTTGACATGTTCAGCCAGGGTGACGTGCGTCAGAAGGCCGGAACCAGCCCTGGGCTGGGTATCGGATTGGCGGTCGTCAGCGAACTCGTTGGCGCCCATGGAGGCACGATCGAGGTGCACTCGGACGGCCTGGGCGCCGGCGCGCGGTTCACCGTGTGGCTGGACCTGGCCGGGGCGTGCGAAGAACAGGACGCGCCGCAAACGAATGGCGACATGCCGCTTGACGGGTTGAATGTCCTGCTGGTCGACGATTCCGAGGACGTCCTGCAGGTCATGCGAGAACTGCTGGATCTGGAAGGGGCCATCGTGACAGCCGTCTCCAGCGGCCGCGAGGCCTTGGAACGGCTGGATCACTCCCCATTCGATCTGCTGTTGTCGGACATCGGCATGCCCAACATGGACGGCTATGCGCTGATGCGGGCCATCCGCGAGCGGGAGGACGGAGTCGATCTGCCGTCCATCGCGCTTACCGGGTTCGGCGCCAAGGAAGACATGCGAGAAGCCGTCAGCGCCGGCTTTTCGGCGCACATCAGCAAACCGGTGTCGTTGGACGATCTGCTGGAAGTCGTGCGCAAGATTCGTCCCCGCAGTTGAACGTTGCCGGCGGCCACGCGCAGCGGCCGCCGCGCCTCCCGGCGCAAAGTTTCAATTAGTGCCAATTTTCCGCTTCTGGAAATAATTGTCCCGCGTGGCCGTAAAGCGTGTTTGCTCATGGGTTGGGCTGCGCAAAACAGGCCGCGGAAATTCGCATATTTGCGACCAACCGACCGGGCGCGGCTGCGCCAAGGATTCGCTGCATGGCGTTGAAAATGCTGCCATGCGGTCGATTGACACCATCGAGAAAAGCTTGCGCTAAGCGCCGCCGCTACTTAAGCTGTCCCGAAACGCCGCGCCCCAGCACGTAACGTGCCAGCGCCGGCAAGCGGATTGCAGCGCAATGTCCGCCGAATGACCACGTAGCACTTTTTCAGCCAGTTTCCCCTTGTCCCGGACATAAAGGATCCTTGTGCGAAAGTCGATGGTCTTGTTCGTATCACGATGCGGCTGGCGCACGCCTGGCACGTATCGGCCTTGCCCAGTTGGGCAGGTTCTTCCTGGATCGGATGTTTCCCGATCGGGCCCTCCTCCCTTTTCCGGCGCTTTATTCCCTTTGCGCCGCGTCGCGCCCGTAATCCACAACAAATACGCTGAACCGGCGCACCCGCCGCGCCATTGAGCTGTCCGAGCTGGGCCCTTTCCACCGGTGGGGGGAGAGGGAAGTGGGACCTTGAGTCCGACCGCCTGGGAGTAGGGGATGATGCAAGCGAGCAGCAATGTCCGTCGTGTCGTGTTGTATGCGTTGAGTGCGTGGACGATGGTGTTGGCGGGGTGTGGGGACCGGAACGATGCGGCTGCCGTCCCCCTGGCGCCAGTAAAGGTTTTCGTGATGACCGTGGGGAGCCAGCCGGTCGATCTGAACGTGGATCTGCCGGGCCGGATCGAACCCATCCGCACGGCCGAAGTGCGGGCGCGCGTGGATGGCATCGTGGAGAAGCTGCTGTACACCGAGGGCAGCGACGTAGAGGCTGGCGACCCGCTGTTCCAGATCGACCCGAGCGACTACAAGGCGCAGCTGGCGCAAGCCAATGCCATGCTGCAGCGCGCGCAGGCCGTGCAGAAGAATGCGCGCTCGGTCACCGAGCGGTTCCGTCCGCTGGTGCAGCGCCAGGCGGTCAGCGCACAGGAGTACGAGGCGGCTCTTGCCGCCCTGGGCCAGGCGCAGGCTAATGTCGCCGATGCGCAGGCCGCGGTCACGCTGGCGCAGTTGCGCCTGGACCGTTGCACGGTCAGGGCGCCCATCGCGGGGCGTGTGGGACGCGCGCTGGTCACCGAGGGGGCGCTGGTCAGCGCATCGGGCGCAACGCTGCTTGCGCAGGTCAACCAGCTTTCGCCGATCAGCGCCACGTTCACCAAATCCAACACGGCCATCATGGACCTGACCGACTACGCGCGCTCGGGCGCGCTGGCCACGGCGGGCAACACATTTCCGGTGCGTCTCATGCTGGCCAATGGCCGCGAGTTCGGCGAAACGGGCGTCGTCGACTTTGCGGACCTGAGCGTGGACCGGACGACCGGCGCTCAGACCATACGCGCCCGCTTTGACAACGCGAAGCGGGAATTGCTGCCGGGTCAGTTCGTGACCGGGCAGATCCTGGTGGGTGTGCGCAAGGAGGGCATCCTGATTCCCGCGCGGGCCGCGCGGTTGAATGGCGACACCGCCACTGTGTTTGTCATCGGGCCGGGCGACACGGCCGTGCCCAAACAGATCCAGGTCGGCGAGCAGGTCGCCGGCAACTGGCTGGTGCGTAGCGGTCTTGAACCCGGAGAGCGGGTGGTGGTGGACGGCTGGCACAGAATCAGGCCTGGCCAGCAGGTCGATCCTGTCGAACAGCAAGCTGCGAAACCCTGACGGAGTCGGCCATGGGCTCATTCTTCGTGTTGCGGCCGGTATTCGCCTGGGTAGTGGCGCTTTTCGTTCTGTTGTTCGGCCTGATCTCGGTGGTGCTGCTGCCCGTCGAGCAGTACCCGAACATCGCGCCGCCGTCGATCACCATCCAGGCGACCTTCCGGGGCGCCGATACCACCACCATCGATCGCACCGTCACCTCCATCATCGAGGAGGAAATGAACGGGGTCGACAACTTCCTGTACATGGCGTCGGTCAGCCGCGCCAACGGCACGGCGCAGATCACGGTGACGCTGGAGCCCGGCACGGACCTGGACGTGGCGCGCAGCCAGGTGCAGGACCGCCTGAGCCGGGTCGAGCCGCGGCTGCCGCAAGAGGTGCGCCAGTTGGGCGTGGCCGTGACCAAGGCGTCATCCGGCTTCCTGATGCTGCTGGCATTGCAGTCCGAAAGCGGCAACGTCAGCGCCGTCGAGATGGGCAATTTCGCGTCCAACAACATCTTGAATGAGCTGCGCCGTATCCGTGGCGTGGGCGATGTGCAGCTGTTCGGCTCGTCGTACGCCATGCGGATCTGGCTGGACGAGCGCAAGCTGGCAAGTTTTCAGATGTCGGCCAGCGACGCGATGCGCGCGGTGCAGGAGCAGAACGCGCAGACGATCGGCGGTTCGCTGGGCGACCTGCCGCTGGCGCGCGGCGCGGACTTCAACGCGCAGATCGTGGCGCAGAGCCGTTTTTCCACGCCCGAGCAGTTCCGACAGGTCATCCTGCGCGTGAACAACGACGGCTCGCTCGTGCGGTTGGGCGACGTGGCGCGGGTGGAACTGGGCAACGAAAGCTACAACTTCCGCCTCAGCGTCAATGGCAAGGAGGCCGCCGGCATCGCCATCCAGCTGGCCAATGACGCGAACGCGCTTGATGTCGCGCGCCAGGTCCGCCAGCGCATGACGGAGCTGGAATCGGTCTTTCCGGCGGGCGTCGGCTGGACGGTGCCGTTCGACACCACGCCCTTCATCACGACCTCGATCAGTTCGGTGCTGGTCACCATGGTGGAGGCGCTGCTGCTGGTCACGGCAATGGTGTTCCTGTTCCTGCAAAGCTGGCGCAGCACGCTGATCCCGACGCTGATCGTGCCGATTGCGCTGATCGGCACCTGCGCGGGCCTGTTCCTGTTTGGCGCATCCATCAACCTGCTGTCGCTGTTTGGCATGGTGGTGGCGATCGGGGTGTTGAACGACGACGCGATCGTGGTGTCCGAGAACGTCGCCCGCATCATGCAGGACGAAAAGCTTTCCGCGCCGGAAGCCACACGCAAGGCGGTCGGCCAGGTGTGGGGGCCGATCATCGCCAGCACGCTGGTGCTGGTGGCGGTGTTCGTGCCGATGGCGATGTTTCCCGGGTCCAGCGGCGCGATCTACCGCCAGTTCTCCATCACCCTGTCGGTCGCCCTCGTCGTGTCCACCGTGCTGGCGCTGTCGCTGGGCGCCGCGTTGTGCGCAACGCTGCTCAAGCTGCCGGACGGCAAACCGCCGAAGGGACGGGTGTCCAAGGCCAAGCAATGGGTGTTCGACAAGTTCAACGCGGGCTTTGACGCCATGACGCGCCAGTACGTGCGGGCGGTCGAGCACATGCTGGTGCGGCCGCTGCGCTGGATGCTGATCTTCCTGGGCGTGTGCGGCCTGACGATCTTTCTGTTCTCGCGCTTGCCGGGCGGCTACCTGCCGCTGGAAGACCAGGGCTATTTCTTCGTGTCGTACACCGGCGCGCCCGGCACCACGGCCGACCAGACCGAGGTGGCCGTGCAACAGGCAGAAAGCCTGCTGCGAGAGCAGCCTGCCGTGCGCAACGTGGCGTCGGTGGTCGGGTTCAACTTCTTCGGCCAGGGGCAGACGGCCGCGCTGTCGTTCGTGGACCTGTACCCGTGGAGCGAGCGCACGGATCGCAGCAAGGCGGTCGATGCGCTGGTCGGGCGCAGCAACCTGGCCTTCCGGCAGATTCCCCAGGCAATGATCTTTGCGCTCAATCCGCCGCCGATCCCGTCAATGGGCAACGCGTCGGGCTTTTCCATGAAAGTGCAGGACCGCACGGCGCAGGGCGGCGCGGGCCTGGCCGCGACGGGCGCGGCGATGATCGCGGCCGCCGCCGCCAGTCCGCTGCTGACCGGCGTGCGGCTGGACGGCATGCCGCCGGGGCCGCGGCTGTATGTCGAGATCGACCGCGTGCATGCCCGTGCGCTGGGTTTGCAGGTGGCGCAGGTCAATCAGGCGCTGACGCTGGCGTTCGGCTCGAACTACGTCAACGACTTCCTGCACGATGGCTCGGTGCAGCGGGTGTTCATCCAGGCTGAGGCCGATCAGCGCATGCAGCCGCAGGACATCGCCGCCTTGCAGTTGCCGAACAATCGGGGCGAGATGGTGCCGTTCTCGGCGTTTTCGCGAATGCGCTGGATCGATGGTCCGCAGCAGCTGGAACGCTACAACGGCTTTCCCTCCATCACGATCTCGGGCGAAGCCGCCGCGGGCCGCTCCAGCGGCGTGGCGCTGGCCGAAATGGAGGCCATCGCCGCGCGGGTCCTGCCGCAAGGGATCACGTACGAGTGGACCGGGACCGCGTACGAGGAACAGCAAGCGGGCAACCAGGTGGCGTTGCTGCTGGCCCTGTCGCTGGTCGTGGTGTTTCTGCTGCTGTCCGCGCTATACGAAAGCTGGTCCGTGCCGGTGTCGGTGCTGCTGATCCTGCCTTTCGGCATCCTGGGCGCCGCCGCATTCACGTTGGGGCGGGGCATGTCGGCGGACATTTACTTCAACATCGGGCTGGTGACCATCATCGGGCTGGCCGCCAAGAACGGCATCCTGATCGTGGAGTTCGCGCTGAAGGAGGAGCTTGAAGGCCGCGACCGCAAGGAAGCGGTGGTCGATGCGGCCCGCCAGCGCCTGCGTCCCATCATCATGACCAGCGTCACGTTCGTGTTGGGCATGCTGCCGCTGGTGCTGGCGACCGGCGCGGGCGCCGCCAGCCGGCAGGCGGTGGGCACCAGCGTGATGGGCAGCATGCTGACCGCCACGCTGTTCGGGGTGTTCTTCACGCCGCTTTTCTACATGGTGACGCGGCGCTGGTCCGGGCCCCGGAAACCTGCGCCCAAGCCTGGCGATAGCGGTCCGGCCAAGGCCGAAGAGCGGGGAGAGAATCCATGACCCCCGCCCGCATTGCCGCCGCCGCGCTGCTTAT
>Ga0182745_1004167_pt1 | contig 12106 bp, 7 predicted proteins | sample eDN3rd30CKraftBY_FD_128523 | JGI IMG/M metagenome (GOLD analysis project Ga0182745, IMG submission 128523) | Enriched backyard soil microbial communities from Emeryville, California, USA - eDNA 3rd pass 30_C Kraft BY (version 2) (version 2) | ecosystem: Environmental > Terrestrial > Soil >... | reverse complement strand
CCGCATCATGCAGCGTCTTCGTGATCGCCGCCGTCAACGTCGTCTTGCCATGGTCGATGTGACCCATCGTGCCAATGTTCAGGTGCGGCTTGTTCCGCTCGAACTTTTCCTTGCCCATGACCGTTGCCCTGGAGCCTTTCGTCTACGTACTGGTTGTTGATACGTCTGTGGTGGTTGTGAAGGTGCGTGGTGAGATCGGCTACTCGCCGCGGAGGCGGGCGACGATCTCTTCTTGGATGTTGCTCGGCATCTGCTGGTAGCTGTCGAACTGCATCGTGTAGGTCGCGCGACCCTGGGTCCGCGAACGGAGGTCGGTAGCGTAACCGAACATCTCCGAGAGGGGCACTTCTGCCTTGATGGCCACGGCGTTGCCGCGGCTCTCCTGACCGCCGAGGCGGCCACGGCGGGACGACAAGTCGCCCATGACGTCGCCCATGTAGTCCTCGGGGGTCACGACCTCGACGGCCATGATCGGCTCGAGGAGGACGGGCTTGCCCAAGCGGGCGGCTTCTTTGAACGCCATGGTGCCGGCGATCTTGAACGCCATCTCGGAGGAGTCCACGTCGTGGAACGAGCCGTCGAGGAGCGTGGCCTTGATGTCGACCACCGGGAAGCCGGCGAGGATGCCCGACGACAGCGCCGCCTGGATGCCCTGGTCGACCGGGCCGATGTACTCCTTGGGGATGCGGCCACCGGAGATCTTGTCGTCGAACGAGTAGCCCTGGCCCGGCTCGGCCGGGTCCAGAGCGATGATCACGTCGGCGAACTGGCCCGAGCCACCCGTCTGCTTCTTGTGGGTGTAGCGGTGCTTCTCGACGGAGCGGGTGATGGTCTCGCGGTAGGCGACCTGCGGCTTGCCGACGGTAGCGTCGACGTTGAACTCGCGCAGCATGCGGTCGACCAGCACCTCGAGGTGCAGCTCGCCCATGCCCGAGATGAGGGTCTGGCCCGTCTCCTCGTCGGACTTGACCTGGAAGGTCGGGTCCTCCTCGGCGAGGGAGTAGAGGGCCTTGCCCATCTTGTCCTGGTCGGCCTTGGTCTTGGGCTCGACGGCCACCTGGATCACCGGCTCCGGGAACTCCAGGTTCTCCAGGATGATCGGCGCCTTCTCGTCGGAGATGGTGTCGCCGGTGCGGGTGTTCTTCAGGCCGATGCCGGCCACGATGTCGCCGGCCTCGACGAAGTCCAGGTCCTCACGCTGGTTGGCGTGCATGAGCAGCAGGCGGCCGACGCGCTCCTTTTGGCCGGTGCGGCCGTTCAGCACGCTGTCACCCTTGTTCAAGGTGCCCGAGTAGACCCGGAAGTAGGTGAGCTTGCCGTGGGGGTCGGCCACGATCTTGAAGGCCAGGGCCGAGAACGGGGCCTTGGGATCTGCGCTGCGCTCGGTCGGCTCGCCGCCCTTGAGCGTCTCTCCCGTCACGGGAGGAAGGTCGAGGGGGGACGGCATGAAGTCGACGATCGCGTCGAGCAGGAGCTGCACGCCCTTGTTCTTGAAGGACGACCCGGTGAGCACCGGCACGATCTCGTTGGCGATGGTGGCCTTGCGGATGGCGGTGAGCAGCTCCGCCTCGGTGATCTCCTCGTCGCCGAGGTACTTCTCGAGGATCGAGTCATCGGCCGAGCCGACGACATCGAGCAGCTCGTGGCGGTACTGCTCCGCCTTCTCCGCGAGGTCGTCGGGGATGTCGACGATGTCGTACTTGGCGCCGAGCTCCTCGCCGGACCAGATGACGGCCTTCATCTTGACGATGTCCACCACGCCCGTGAACTCGGACTCGTAGCCGATCGGCAGCTGGAGCACCGCCACGTTCGCACCGAGCCGGTCCTTGATGGAGTCGACGGCCTTGTAGAAGTCCGCGCCCATCCGGTCGAGCTTGTTGACGAAGCACATGCGCGGGACGCCGTACTTGTCGGCCTGGCGCCACACGGTCTCGGTCTGGGGCTCCACGCCGGCCACGCCGTCGAACACGGCGACCGCACCGTCGAGCACGCGCAGCGACCGCTCCACCTCGACCGTGAAGTCCACGTGGCCGGGGGTGTCGATGATGTTGATCCGGTGGTCGCGCCAGAACGTGGTGGTGGCCGCCGAGGTGATGGTGATGCCGCGCTCTTGCTCTTGGACCATGTGGTCCATGACCGCGCCGCCCTCGTGCACCTCGCCGATCTTGTAGGTCTTGCCGGTGTAGTAGAGGATCCGCTCCGTGGTGGTGGTCTTGCCCGCGTCGATGTGGGCCATGATCCCGATGTTGCGGTACCGGGCGATGGGGACGACTTCTGGCATCTCTCTGTCTCAGTTCACGTGGGTTGGCGGTGACATGCCACGACCGGGAACCGCCAGCAGGCGGACCCGGTCGGTGCGGAACCCGGGAGCGTGCACCCCCGGGTCTCAGGTTCTGTTTGCGCTACCAGCGGTAGTGGGCGAAGGCCTTGTTCGACTCTGCCATCTTGTGAAGATCCTCACGGCGCTTCACCGAGGCCCCGATGCCGTTGCTGGCGTCGAGGATCTCGTTGGCCAGGCGCTCGGCCATGGTCTTCTCCCGGCGCTGCCGGGAGTAGCCCACGAGCCAGCGGATGGCGAGGGTGTTGGCCCGACGGGGCTTGACCTCGACGGGGACCTGGTAGGTGGCGCCACCGACGCGGCGGCTGCGCACCTCGAGCTGGGGGCGGACGTTGTCGACCGCACGCTTCAGGGTACCGACCGGGTCATCGGTCCCGGTCTTGGACTGGACGATCTCCAGGGCCGAGTAGACGATGCGCTCGGCGGTGGAGCGCTTGCCGCGCTGCAGGACCTTGTTGACGAGCTGGGTGACGACGACCGACCGGTAGATCGGGTCGGGCATGAGCTCGCGGCGGGGGGCGGGACCCTTGCGGGGCATGTCAGCCTTCCTTCTTCGCGCCGTAGCGGCTGCGGGCCTGCTTGCGGTCCTTCACACCCGAGGTGTCGAGGGTGCCGCGGATGATCTTGTAGCGAACGCCGGGGAGGTCCTTCACACGGCCGCCACGGACCATGACGATGGAGTGCTCCTGGAGGTTGTGGCCCTCGCCGGGGATGTAGGCCGTGACCTCGACACCGCTGGAGAGACGGACGCGGGCCACCTTCCGGAGGGCCGAGTTCGGCTTCTTGGGGGTGTTCGTGTACACGCGGGTGCAGACGCCACGACGCTGCGGGGCGCCCTTGAGCGCCGGGGTCTTGCCCTTGGTGGGCTTGTCCTGGCGGCCCTTGCGGACCAGCTGCTGGATGGTGGGCACGAACGAACCTCTCGATGACTTCGGCGGTGGCTCACGGATGACGGCATCCGTCATTGAGCCGAGTTGCCATGCTAGGGGCGTCGTCCGGCTGGGAGCAAAAGGACCTGCTCGGCGGTGCCGCTACGATCGGTCGGCCGCACCGGGGCGCCTGCCCGACGGACCACCGACGGGCCGGCGAAGGACGAGACGCGATGACCGACACTCCTGCTGGACGCCCCCGGGTGCTGGTCCCGATCACCATCCACTTCTCGGTGCGGTACGTGGTGCGGACGGGGCTCCTGGCCCGGATGCGAGGCTTCTGCGAGCCCGTCTTGGCCCTGTCGTGGGACGACGACGACCTGGTGGCCGACCTGCGCTCCGAGGGCGTCGAGGTCGTGCGGTTGCCCGATGCGCGAGTCGACGCCACCGTCCACGGCCTGGTCCGCACGCTCGACGCCGGCTTCACGCGGCGCCTCCGCAGCCCCTCGACCGCCATCGATCGGCGCCGCCAGCACGTCGACAAGCCGCTCGACGTCCGCATCCGCCGGTGGGCGAGCTGGAAGAAGGCCCAGCTCCAGGACCTCCGCCCCGGCAACGAGGAGCGGGCCCAGCAGGCCCTGCCCGCGGCGCTGGCCGCGGGCACGAACATCGACGAGCTCGACGCCTTCCTCCGCGACCAGCGCATCGACGTGGTGTTCAGCGTCACGCCGTTCTCCGTCCAGGAGCTGGTGCTGCTCCACGCCGCAGCACGAGCGGGCATCGGGCAGATCACCAGCATCTTGTCGTTCGACAACATCACCACCCGCCCGCCGCTGCCGGTCGTCTTCGACCGGTACCTCGTGTGGAACGAAGCGAACGCCCAGGAGCTGCTGCGGGGCTACCCCCGCCTCACCCGCGCCGACATCGCCGTCGTCGGACCTGCGCAGTTCGACTTCTACGCCGACCCGGCCCGGGTGCGACCGGAGGCCGAGTGGCGGGCGTCGGTCGGCCTGCCCGCCGCCGGACCGACCCTGCTCTACGGCGCCGGACCGCCCAGCGTCTCGCCGCACGAGGCGCAGTACGTCGACCACCTCCTCGCTGCCATCGCCGATGGGGCGCTGCCGGCGGATCTGATCGTGGTCCTGCGCCGCCATCCGAACGACCTGCCGGCGCGCTGGGAGCGATTCCGGTCGCAGCCGGCCATCCGGTTCGACGACCCGGGCGCGCTCGGCGACCACGAGTACCGGCCCGGTCAGGTGAACCTCCGCGACACGCAGATCTCGGACCTGTGCTCGACGCTCGCCCACACCGACGTGCACGTGAACGTCTCGTCGACGATGACGCTCGACGGGGCGTTCTACGGCAAGCCGCAGATCGGGCCCGCCTACGACGACGAGGGCGGCCGCCCCCAGCGCCGGCGTGCGATCGACCTCTACCGGCGCGAGCACTTCCTCGAGATCGTCGCCTCCGGCGGCCTGGAGCTGGCGCGCCGCCGCGCCGATCTCGTGGACCTCGTCCGGCGGGCGCTCGATGACCCGGAGCGCCTCGCCCCGCAGCGCCAGGTGATGCTCGAGCGCCTGTGCGACCGCACCGACGGCCGCGCCACCGAGCGCGTGGCCGCGGAGCTGGAGGCGTTCGTGGGCACGACCCCGTAGGCCGTCGTCGAGACGCGGCTCGGGCGGCAGCGCCCGAGCCGCTCAGGCTCGGGCCGGCGCGGGGAGCCGCAGGCCCGAGATCCGCTCGCCGAAGAAGCCGTCACCGGCCGCGGCCTGGTCCGCCGCCCGGGCTCGGAGGCGGTCGGCCAGCCCGGCGTCACGATCCCACCAGCGCCGGAGCGCTGCGGCCAGGTCCTGCTCGAAGCCCGGGTCCGCCGGGTCGAGGAGGGTGCCGCCCTCGTCGCCGAACTGGGCGAGCACGCCCCCCAGCTTCTGCACGTAGTACGGCGACGCCGCCAGGGCGATGACCGGGACGCCGAGGCTCTGGGCGAACACGGCGGCGTGGTAGGTCCCGGAGATGACGACCCGGCACGACGCGAGGGCGGCGAGCGCGGCGGCGGCCGTGGCCTCGTGCGCGACGACCTCGGCGTCCGGGCCCGGGTCGACGGCGGCGAGGAACCGCGCATCGGAGACCGAGCCGGGCCTCGCCTTCTCCATCATCGAGACGAGCTCGACCCTCGCTCCGGGTCGGGCCGCGGCGATCGCCCGCCCCACCGCCGCCGGGAGGTCCGCCGGAACGCTGGCGGCACGGTTGTCCCGGAGGCTCACGCCGATGCCGTCTCGCACCGCAGCCGGCGCCTGGCCGAGCGCGGCGCTGATGGCGTCGTCGCCGGTGACCTCCCAGCGATCCGGAGCGAGACCCAGCGCGGCGGCCGTGGCCGCCGACGGGCCGGGGTCGCGGACGCTCAGCCCGTGCAGGGTCTGGAGGGCGGCACCCACCCGGTCGGCGAGGGCGCGGTCCTCGAGCGGGCCGATGCCCTGGCCCACCGCCACCACGGGCACCCCAAACGAGCGGGCGACCAGGAAGAGGGTCGCGTAGCGGCGGGACCGGCGGTCGGAGCCGTCGCGCAGGGAGCCCTGGCCGGAGAGGACGATCAGATCGGCCCGCTCGACCTCGTCGAGGAACGCGGCGGCCGCCGCCGGGTCGCGGACCAAGCCGGTGAGGCGCGCGGCGCGGAGGAAGCGCCGCGGGTGCTCGTCGGGCAGCGCGTGCAGGGACCCAGGGCGGAACCGCCCCTGCCAGCGCTCGAGCGCGGCGGTCCACACGAACCACGGCCGCTCGTCGACCGCCGTCGCATCGGCGAGCCCGTTGGCATCGAGCAGGTCCTGGTGCTCGGCGTACACGCGGAGCGCGACGCCGGGGAGCGCGGCCCGCAGCCGGGCGACGGCGACCAGGCACATGGCGACGTCGCCGACGTTGTCGAAGGGGTAGCTGCCGGGGACCAGCAGGACCCGGGGACCGGTCTCGGTGGCGGGACCGTCGCTGGAGCGCATCCTCCGAGAGTACGGCGATCTCCGGTTAAAAACCACTTTGTCGCGTTATTTAGTAGGATATGCCTCGGCCCGTGACCGGCTCCTCTCCCGCCACGATCAGCTCGGTGCGTTCGCTCGGCCGGCGAGCACCTGGTCGTAGGCCGCCTGGATCCGGGTGGCGTGGGCCGCCAGCCCGAAGCGCTCGCGAGCGGCCCGTCCGGCACGCTCGCCCATCGCCGCGGCAGCCGACGGGTCGTCGAGGAGGCGGCCGATGGCCGCCGCCAGCGCGGCCGGCTGGTTCGGCGGCACGAGGAGCCCGGTGACGCCGTCGTCGATGATCTCGGGCACACCGCCGTCCTCGGCGGCCACGACCGGCCGACCGGCCGCCATGGCTTCGACGATGACGCGCCCGAACGGCTCGGGCTCGGTCGAGGAGTGCACCGCCACCTCGGCGACGGCGAGCACCTCGGGGATGTCGCGACGCGATCCGGCGAACTCGACCCGCTCGGCGATCCCCAGCTCGACCACGAGGGACCGCAGCTCGGCCTCGAACTGCCGGCCGATCGCATCGGTGGCGCTGCCCACCAGCACCACCCGGACGTCCGGGACCCGTTCGAGCAGCGCCGGGACGGCGCGCAGCAAGACGTCCTGGCCCTTCCAGGGCGTCAACCGCCCGACGTGCACGACCGGCCGGTCGCCCTCGCGGAGTCCGAGGCTGGCCGCCACATCGGACGAGTACGAGGCATGGAGCAGGTCGACGTCGAAGGGGTTGTCGATCACCTCCGAGCGCGAGCGCGGCACCCGCAGCGGCGCGTACTCACGCGCCACCGCACCGGAGATGAAGAAGAACCAGCGCACGAGGCGGGCCGCTCGCCGGTCGATCCACATCTCGATGGCGGACATGGGCGAGTACAGGCCGCGGACGTGGTTGACCAGCGGCACCCGCATCGCCAACGAGACCAGGACGGCATCGCGGTTGATGGCGACGTCGTTGTTCCCGTGGAGGAGGTCGACGCGGTGCCGGCGGGCGACTCGGGCGAGCTGCGCGGCCGCCGGGAGGTCGTGGTACACCGCGCGCCGCAGCACACGGCGAGCGCCGCGCCACCACCGGGTCTCGTTCGCCTCGTTCGTGGCACCCAGCCCTCGGGCGGGTGTGCCCGGCGCCGGCGAGCGGCGCAGCACCTCGACCACGGCACCGGCATCGGCGAACTCACCGAGGTACGTGTTGGGGTTCCGGAACGCCACGACGGCGCGGTAGCGCGCCGGATCCAGACCTCGGACGAGGTCCAGCAGGCTCGTGATCGAGCCGCCATCCGGGTAGCGCTGCACGTACAGCACCGTCTTGAGCTCCCCCATGCCGCGGCGAGGTTACCGCTAGGCCAGATGGACCACGGGTCCGGGGCCGGGACGCGGCGGAGGGCGCCCCTGGGGGCACCCTCCGTCAGACGATCGGGCCGGATCACCGGCCCGGAGCTGCGATCAGCTCGAGGTGTCGCCACCCACGGGCGTCGGGAGGTCGATGACCTCGGCCACGGGGGCCTCGGCCTGCTCGGCCACCACGTTCGCCAGCCACTCGCTGTCGTCGATCTGCTCGCCGTCAGACGAGTAGAAGGCCATCGGCTGGTACTCCGGGGCGTGCGTCTCGATGTCCCGGTAGATGTGCTTGCCCGTGCCGGCCGGGATCAGCTTGCCGATGATGATGTTCTCCTTCAGGCCCACGAGGGAGTCCGAGCGGGAGTCGATGGCCGCCTCGGTGAGCACCCGCGTCGTCTCCTGGAAGGAGGCGGCGGACAGCCACGAGTCGGTGGCCAGCGAGGCCTTGGTGATGCCCATCAGCTCGACGCGGCCTTCGGCCGGACGCTTGCCCTCTTCGACGAGGAGCTTGTTGGCATCGGCGAACGCCTTCTGGTCGACGCGCTCGCCCGGGAGGAAGTCCGAGTCGTTGGTCTCGAGGACCGTGACCCGGCGGGTCATCTGGCGCACGATGAGCTCGATGTGCTTGTCGTGGATCGACACGCCCTGCTCGCGGTACACCTTCTGGACCTCGGCGACGAGGTAGCTCTGGGTCTCCCGGACGCCGCGGATCTCGAGGAGCTCCTTGGGGTCGCGGGCGCCTTCGACCAGCGCGTCGCCGGCCTCGACCTCGTCGCCGTCGTTGACCTCGAGACGGGCCAGCGAGGGAACCGTGTACTGGTCCTCGGTGCCGTCGTCGCCGACGATGGTGATGACGCGGCCCTTGCCCTCGTCCTCGCCGATCCGCACCACACCGGTGATGCGGGCCAGGGTGGCCTTGCCCTTCGGGGAGCGAGCCTCGAAGAGCTCGACCACGCGGGGCAGACCGCCGGCGATGTCGGAGCCGGCGATGCCGCCGGTGTGGAAGGTCCGCATGGTGAGCTGCGTGCCGGGCTCGCCGATGGACTGGGCGGCGATGACGCCCACGGCCTCGCCGATCTCGATGTCTTTGCCGGTGGCCAGCGACATGCCGTAGCTGGCGGCCGAGATGCCCGACACCGAGTCATCGGTCAGGGGCGACAGGACGCGGACCCGGGTCACGGTCGGGTCGTCACGGAGGTGCTCCATGATCGGCTCGGTGACGATCGTGCCCTTCGAGTAGACGGTGCCGTCCTCGCAGGTGACGTCGTTGGCCAGCGTGCGGCTGTAGAGCGTGGTCTCGATGTACGAGCGCTTGTTGGCCGTGTCGCCGTGGATGTTCTCGAGCCAGATGCCGCGGATCGGGGACCCGGTGGCCTCGGCCTTCTCGAACGGATCCTCGTCGTTGATGATCAGCTCCTGGGCGACGTCGACGAGACGGCGCGTCAGGTAGCCCGAATCCGCGGTCCGCAGGGCGGTGTCGACGAGTCCCTTCCGGGCGCCAGGGGTGGCGATGAAGTACTCGAGCATCTCGAGGCCCTCACGGAAGTTGGACTTGATCGGGCGGGGGATCATGTCGCCACGGGGGTTGGCCACCAGGCCGCGCATGCCGGCGATCTGGCGGACCTGCATCATGTTGCCGCGAGCACCCGAGCCCACCATCATCTCGATGGGGTTGAACTGCTCGTTCTTGAGGTTCTTCTCCATCGCGGTGCGCACCATGTCGGTGGCATCGGTCCAGATCTCCACCTCCTTCTGGCGGCGCTCACCATCGGTGATGATGCCCCGGCGGAACTGGTCCTCGACCTTCTGGGCCTGGAGCTCGTGGTCCTCCATGATCCCGGCCTTCTCCGGCGGCGTCTTCACGTCGTCGATGGAGATGGTGATGCCGGACTGGGCCGCGTAGCGGAAGCACAGGTTCTTGATGGCGTCGAGGCTGCTCGACACGGTGGCCTTGGCCTCGTGGCGGGCGAGCCGGTCCACGATCTCGCCCATCTCCTTCTTGGCGATGCGCTTGTTCATGTACTCGAAGCTGTCCGGGAGGGCCCGGTTGAAGAACAGGCGGCCGGCCGTGGTGTCCTCGGCGATGATGCGCTCGCCGTCGGCGTCGAGCCCACGGAACTGGATCCGCGAGTGCAGCGCCAGGTCACCGGACTCGTAGGCCCGCTCGACCTCGTAGCGGTGGCGGAACACGCGGCCTTCGCCCGCGCCGCCCTCGACCACCTCGGTGAGGTAGAAGGCGCCGATGATCATGTCCTGGGTGGGCGTGACCAGCGGACGCCCGTGGGCGGGCGACAGCACGTTGTTGGCCGACAGCATCAGCACGCGGGCCTCGGCCTGCGCCTCCGACGACAGCGGGAGGTGGACGGCCATCTGGTCGCCGTCGAAGTCGGCGTTGAAGGCGGTGCACACCAGCGGGTGGATCTGGATGGCCTTGCCCTCGACCAGCACCGGCTCGAACGCCTGGATGCCCAGGCGGTGGAGCGTGGGGGCACGGTTGAGCATGACCGGGTGCTCCTTGATGGCCTCTTCGAGGACATCCCACACCTGCGGGCGACGGCGCTCGACCATGCGCTTGGCCGACTTGATGTTCTGCGCCAGCTCGGCGTCGACGAGCTTCTTCATCACGAAGGGCTTGAAGAGCTCCAGCGCCATGAGCTTGGGCAAGCCGCACTGGTGCAGCTTGAGCGTCGGGCCGACCACGATGACCGAACGGCCCGAGTAGTCGACGCGCTTGCCGAGCAGGTTCTGGCGGAACCGGCCCTGCTTGCCCTTGAGCATGTCGGACAGCGACTTGAGCGGGCGGTTGCCCGGTCCGGTGACCGGTCGACCGCGGCGGCCGTTGTCGAACAGGGCGTCGACGGCCTCCTGGAGCATGCGCTTCTCGTTGTTCACGATGATCTCGGGAGCCCCGAGGTCGAGCAGGCGCTTCAGGCGGTTGTTGCGGTTGATGACCCGGCGGTACAGGTCGTTGAGGTCCGAGGTGGCGAAGCGGCCGCCGTCGAGCTGGACCATCGGGCGCAGCTCCGGCGGGATCACCGGGACGACGTCGAGGATCATGGCCCCCGGGTCGTTGATGCGCTTGCCGTTCTCGTCGCGCTGGTTGAACGACGAGACGATCTTCAGGCGCTTGATGGCCTTCTGCTTGCGCTGCGCCGACAGGGGGCGCTGGCCCTCCTGCGGGTCGATGGCGGCCCGCAGCTTGACCTCTTCCTCGTCGAAGTCGAGCTTGGCGATGAGCGACTTGATCGCATCGGCGCCCATGCCGCCCTCGAAGTACTCGCCGTAGCGGTCCTCGAGCTCGCGCCACAGCATCTCGTCTTCGATGATCTGGCGGCTGAAGAGGCCCTTGAACTCGTCGAACGCCCGGTTGAGCACGTCGAGCTCCAGCTCGTAGCGCTCGCGGATCATGGCGAGGTCCTTGTCGGCCTGCTTCTGGCGGGCCTTGATGTCCGCGTCCTTGGCCCCTTCGGACTCGAGCCCGGCGATCTCGCCCTCGAGCTCTTCCATCCGGCGGGCCAGCTCCAGCTCGCGCTCGGACTCGATGGCCTCGCGCTCGGCGAGCACCTCGGCCTCGAGGGACGGCAGGTCCTGGTCGCGCTTCTCCTCGTCGACGGAGACGACGAGGTTGGCGGCGAAGTAGATGACCTTCTCCAGCTGCTTGGCCTTCAGCTCCTCACGGGGCTCGGTGCCCATCAGCAGGTAGGCCAGCCACGACCGGGTGCCGCGGAGGTACCAGATGTGGACGGTGGGGGCGGCCAGCTCGATGTGGCCCATGCGCTCGCGCCGGACCTTGGAGCGGGTGACCTCCACGCCGCAGCGCTCGCAGATGATGCCCTTGAACCGCACCCGCTTGTACTTGCCGCAGTAGCACTCCCAGTCCTTGGTCGGACCGAAGATCTTCTCGCAGAAGAGCCCGTCCTTCTCCGGCTTGAGCGTGCGGTAGTTGATGGTCTCCGGCTTCTTGACCTCGCCGTTGGACCACATGCGGATGGAGTCCGCGGTGGCCAGGCCGATCCGGAGCTGGTCGAAGTTGTTGACGTCGAGCATGTTGTCTCGTTCCTCTATCTCTCAGTCGATCCGGTCAGGCCCGCTCAGCGCGGCGGCGCTCGTCTTCTTCGTCCGACCCTCGTTCGGGCCGGGAGAGGTCGATGCCGAGCTCTTCCGCGGTGCGGAAGACGTCCTCGTCGAGCTCGCGCATCTCGATCTCGGCGCCGTCGACGGCCAGGACCTCGACGTTCAGGCACAGGGCCTGCATCTCCTTGATGAGCACCTTGAAGGACTCGGGGATGCCGGGTTCGGGGATGTTCTCGCCCTTGACGATGGCCTCGTAGACCTTCACGCGGCCGAGCACGTCGTCGGACTTGATGGTCAGCAGCTCCTGCAGGCAGTAGGCGGCGCCGTAGGCCTCGAGGGCCCACACCTCCATCTCGCCGAAGCGCTGGCCACCGAACTGGGCCTTCCCACCGAGCGGCTGCTGGGTGATCATGGAGTAGGGGCCGGTGGAGCGGGCGTGGATCTTGTCGTCCACGAGGTGGGCCAGCTTCAGGATGTACATG
>Ga0182745_1004165_pt1 | contig 12112 bp, 9 predicted proteins | sample eDN3rd30CKraftBY_FD_128523 | JGI IMG/M metagenome (GOLD analysis project Ga0182745, IMG submission 128523) | Enriched backyard soil microbial communities from Emeryville, California, USA - eDNA 3rd pass 30_C Kraft BY (version 2) (version 2) | ecosystem: Environmental > Terrestrial > Soil >... | reverse complement strand
GTACGATCCCCGTTGCAAAAAGGGAAGTGAATACAATCCCGATAGCAGCGTCGGATTGAACGCCCGACGATTGGAAAAGCTGGATCAAGAACACGGTAAGCAAGCCGAGCGCAGCAGCCCCGATCAGCATTGGAACCGAATCACGGGTCCCGGTTATTAAAAATGCCAATACGATTCCCGGCAAAACGGAATGACTGATTGCATCCCCGATCAACGTCATTTTCCTGACTATCAAAAAACACCCTAATACACTGCAAGAACCCGCCACTAATGCTCCGACTAAGATAATCCAAAAATCATTCATGATGAGTGGCTCCCTTTCCTTCTATCCTGTTCGAGAGAATATTTCTTTTTCGCCGAAACCCTTCTCCATATAGATGAAAGCACTCCGCGTTTAGGTGCAAAAAGCATGGAAAAGAAAAACCATGCCGTCGCGGATAAGACAATTAACGGTCCTGTCGGCAAATCATTGACAGATGTACTGATCAACGTTCCAGACACACCGCTCAACATTCCGAATATACCAGACAGGATGACCATGATATGCAGGCGCTCCGTCCAATATCTTGCGGATACCGCAGGTGTTATCAGTAAAGATGCCATCAATACGACGCCTACAGCCTGGATTCCGATCACTACAGCCGCCACGATCAGCATCATGATGAAATAATCCAGAAAAACCACCGGCAATCCCAGCCCCTTAGCAAACCCGGGATCAAAGGACAGTAATTTGAATTCTTTAAAAAATACGGTACAAGTGAAAATGAGAATGAAGGAAACCGTCATCATCATATATACATCGGACATGACCATTGACGCCGTCTGTCCGAATAAAAAGGTATCCAATCCACTCTGGTTTCCATACTCGCTCTGCTGGATTTGCGTAAGCATGACAATTCCGAAACCAAAGAAAGAAGATAAGACGATTCCCAAGGCCGCATCCTGCTTGATCTTACTGTATCTCGTAAGCACACTGATCAAGAAGACAGCGACTAAGCCAGCCAGGGCGGCACCTATCAAAAAGTAGGAAGTGGATTTCACTCCAGTTAACATGAAGGCGACACAGATACCGGGTAACGCTGCATGTGCGAGCGTGTCGCCAAGCAAAGACTGCTTTCTGAGGTAGGCAAAGCTGCCGATGACCCCGCTGCTTAATCCGAGGAACATCGTGCCAAGCAATATCCACCTTGTATTTGGATCAGTAATAATATCCAGTATGTTCATCGTGTACACCTCATTTTAATAAAAGGCCGGACTTAGTGTCTGATAGTATTGCTAGACGGCCTCCATACGTTGCCTGTAAGTATTCGGGAATGAACACTTCTTCTGTCGGACCTATTTTCATCACCTTTTTATTCAATAACATCGTCCAGTCGAAATATTCCTTCACAGTGGATAGATCATGGTGCACAACCAGAACGGTTTTGCCTTTTTCCTTCAATTCCATCAGCAATTGTATGATTGCTTTCTCTGTTGCGGCATCCACCCCTACGAACGGTTCATCCATAAAATAAATATCCGCTTCCTGTGCCAATGCACGGGCCAGGAATATCCGTTGCTGCTGTCCGCCTGATAGCTGGCTGATCTGGCGGTTAGCATATTCAGCCATCCCCACCTTTTCCAGGCACTCCATCCCCATCTGCCTTTCGGACTTACCTGGTCGCTTCAGCCATCCGAGATGACCATATCTGCCCATCATCACGACATCGAGTGCGTTGGTCGGAAAATCCCAATCCACTGACTCCCGCTGTGGTACATAGCCGATGCTCTTCCTCATCGATTTATAAGTAGAACCCTTTATTGTGATTTGCCCCGATATTTTGGGGATCAATTCGAGTATCCCCTTTATCAATGTGGACTTCCCTGCTCCATTGGGGCCAATGATACCGATTAAATTCCCTTCCGGCACCTCAAATGAGACATCTTCGACAACCGGCTTCTTATGATAAGCAATCGTTAAATTCTCGACCTTCAAAGCTGTTAGATTCATAGTTTCTCCCCCTTATTTCAAAGCACGGACGATGGTGTCGGTATTATGACGGACCATTCCGATATATGTTCCTTCTTCCGTCCCTTTTTCACCCATGGCATCCGAGAACAATTCACCGCCGATTTTCACCTTGTGCCCCTGCTTACCTGCTCCTTGAATGACAGCCTCGATGGCCTTCCTTGGTACGCTTGACTCAATGAAAATCGCTTTAATTTTGTTCTCCACAAGATAGTTCCGCATATCCGTCACATCTTTTGATCCATATTCCGATAAAGTATTGATCCCTTGGAGCCCTCTTACGTCCAGGCCGTATGACTGACCGTAGTACCCAAAAGCATCATGTGCTGTAACGAGTACCCGTTGATCTTTTGGTATTTTATTAATTTCGTCTTGGACATATTTATCAAGTTCCTCCAATTGCAGAACGTACTCCTCATAATTTTCACGATACTCCGCTTCATGGTCCGGGTCCTTGGCAATCAATTCTTTCTTAACTGCCTCCGCCGCAACGATCCAAAGCTTTACATCAAACCATACGTGGGGATCATGCTCCTTTGCACCCACTTTGCGAAGTTGGTTCTCCTTGAAGTCCTCCGTTACGGCAATCGTCGGTTTATCCTTGCTCATCATTTCAAATATATCCGTCATTTTACCTTCAAGATGCACACCGTTATAAAAAATCATATCCGCCGAATCCAGTGTCTTAACATCACCCTGCGTCGCTTTATATAGATGGGGGTCGACTCCCGGACCCATTAAACTGGTGACCTCGACATGTTTACCGCCGATATTCTCAACCAAATCCCCAATCATTCCCGTTGTTGTAACGACATCCAGCTTGCCATTGCCATTATCGCTTTCGGCCGTATCATTGCCGCACCCCGTTAAAACCAGCAATGCAGCAATCACGCCTCCAATAGATTTAAGAAAACCCATCCATATTCCCTCCCTTTTTCATCTTTCTAAAATAGTTTGCCATGTGCAAAACTAAGTATAAATTTTTTTCATTGTCGTAAACGCTAAAAAGTTTCCTCTACACAACTTATTTTATACTATACACAAATATACAAAAAAAGTGCAACTATTTTTAAACATTTCAAAAAGGCGAATGACTTTTACACACAGCAAAAACTGTCAGGAGGCTCCACTAGGCAGCTTCTGACAGTCAGTCATTCCGTATGATGAAATTATATTTATATTGTGGAGTTTTACTGGTGAACATAACTAGGGGGAGCTATTTCTGAACGACGTGAAATTCACGAGTAAACGCGGTTTCCACGCATAAAGCCGCGGACTTCTGGACGGGCATTGCCACTCATTTCTCCTGTTTCAAGGAAATGGCCAAGTACGCAAATCCCAATTCGATTCCGCAAAGCAAAAACAGGGTGATTAAAGTTTGGAACATCATGTTTTCCTCCTCCTCTAAGACTTAGACCAATCTTAAAGGATGAAACCAATACCATAACAAGACCCTATTTGAAGAAATCTTCAGCAGTCCCCACTGTTCCCTTGCCCTGAAATGGGTTTCATACTGTACAATATAAAAAAAGAAAAACGGTGATACCATGACAAATATTAAAGAAATAGCTCAATGTGCTGGTGTATCTGTCTCAACAGTGTCTCGTGTATTGAATGATCATCCTTATGTAAGCCCCGATAAAAGAAAGAGCGTCCTAGAAGCGATCAATCGTTTGAATTATACGAGAAACATCAACGCCATCCATCTTTCAAAAGGGAAAACCAATCTTATCGGCGTCATCATCCCCTTCAACAATCACCCATATTACGGGGCAATCGTTAACGGAATCACAAAACAGGCAAATGCAATTGGCTGTCATATCGTCATCTTTCAAACAAATTATGACAGGGAGAAAGAGATCCAGGCTTTTAATATGCTGCAAATGAAGCAGCTCGATGGCATTATCGTTTGTTCAAGGATTTCGGAAATGAAAATCCTCTTGGATTATCAAAAATACGGACCGATTATTTTATGTGAAGATACCGCCCAGGCTGAATTCTCATCCATCAGCATTGATCATTATGCAGCTTTCTCCTGTGCCCTTGAGTACGTGATTGCTAAAGGATATAAGAAAATCGGATACAGCCTCGGCCGTAAAAAGAGCAGAAACAGTTCCCATCGTACAAAGGCCTTTAACGATATCATGAGTAAACATCAACTGATAAACAATAAAGAATGGCTGTTTGAAGGCAGTTATCACATTAAGGACGGTGAACAATTGTTTCAGGAATGGAATTCGATGATGGATAAACCTGAAGCCATCATCATCACGAATGATGACACGGCGGCGGGCTTCATTCTTACCGCTAAGAAATCGGGTATAAGGGTACCGGAAGATGTGGCCATTCTCGGCTTCAATAATGATAGCCTTGGCGAAATGCTCGACATCACGACCATTTCCTTACCGCTGGAATGGATCGGGAAAATGGCAGTGGATCTCTTTGAGAATCCTGAAGAGGTCAAACATGTAAAACTGGACTATGCCCTAATAAAAAGGAAAACCGTTTAGTTATCAGGATGTGCTATATTTTAGTGCATCGTCACTTGATTCTCCCTTACTGCCATCATTCATTAACTAGGAAAAAATAACCACATAAAATAATCATTGCGATATCCCAGAAGTTATTTTATAATTTTGATATAGTAAAGTTTACTCAATTACTAGCAATCTATTAGCGATTGCATGAAATTCATGAGTACAGTCGTACGACGTCACCTACAAGCTGACGCCAACGATTTTAGAAAATTGAATACTTCCTCATTTACCGATGAGTTAGAGGCTGCAGCTTATAAAAGTAAAACGGACGAGATTCTGGAAAATTAAAGACTCCGTTTGAAAGGATAAGTTGCCGAAGTTAGGGTATATTCCATGTATATTCTCGCTGGCGGTGTTACCGAACAGGAACACCACTGTCACGTTTTTTCAAAAAAGCGTGGGGAGCTATCTTCGGAAGGATAAACGGGTTTATTATAAACAGCCGTCGATCTTTTTCGACTGCTGTTTTTTTATTTTTCGTTCCCTTCCAATAAAAAGGAGTGTAACATCAATTGTCAAATTCACAATCAGCATCAAGCCCTACTGAATTGAAAAGGAGCCTGAAAGCGCGTCATTTAATGATGATTTCATTAGGTGGAACGATTGGAACAGGTTTATTTTTAGCAAGTGGCGGTGCCATTCATTCAGCCGGTCCCGGCGGTGCCTCGGTGGCATACGCGGTCATCGGCATCATGGTTTATTACTTAATGACAAGTCTTGCAGAAATGGCGGCGTTCATGCCAGTGGCCGGTTCGTTCCGTGTCTATGCATCCAAATTCGTCGATCCGTCTTTCGGTTTTGCGATTGGTTGGAACTACTGGTATAACTGGGCAATCACCATTGCCGCCGAATTGGCAGCCGTTGTCTTAATTATGAAGTTCTGGTTCCCTGATAGCCCTTCATTTATCTGGAGTGCCATTGCGTTAATCACTATGTTTCTTATCAATTACATGTCAGTTAAAGGTTTCGGGGAAACAGAATTCTGGTTTGCCATGATCAAGGTCGTGACAGTCGTCATTTTCTTGATTACGGGTGTTCTGATCATTCTTGGAATCATGGGTGGGAAAGACCCAATAGGTTTTTCCAATTTCACAATGGGCGAAGGTCCCTTTAACGGAGGGTTCTTCACGATTCTAGGTGTATTCATGGCTGCCGGCTTTTCATTCCAAGGTACGGAATTGCTTGGAGTGACTGCTGGTGAAAGTGAAGATCCAGAAAAAAATATCCCTAAAGCAATCAGATCCGTTTTCTGGCGCATCCTCTTGTTCTATATCCTTGCAATTTTCGTTATTGGAATGATCATTCCGTTTACGGATTCACGTTTATTGAGTCAAGATGTTGCCGTAAGTCCATTCACGCTTGTATTTGAACGGGCCGGCCTTGCATTTGCTGCATCCATCATGAATGCGATCATTTTATCATCCGTACTCTCTGCCGGTAACTCTGGCATGTATGCTTCAACCCGTATGTTATGGGACTTGGCACGTGATGGGAAAGCACCGAAATTCCTAGGCAAGTTAGATAAAAGAGGAGTGCCCGTGAATGCACTTATCGTGACTTCCTTAGTTGGCTGCGTTGCATTCTTAGCTTCATTTTTCGGGGATGGCGTCGTTTATATCTGGTTATTGAACGCTTCAGGCATGGCAGGATTCGTCACTTGGGTAGGGATTGCGATTGCCCATTATCGGTTCCGCAAAGCTTATGCAGCTCAAGGCCTTGATATGAATGCTTTACCATTCCGGGCAAAAGGCTTCCCATTCGGACCTATATTCGCGCTTGTCCTTTGTATTATCATTATCATCGGACAAGGCTATCAAGCGTTCAGCAGCGATGGGATCGACTGGAATTCAATGTTCGTTTCCTACATTGGCTTGATTCTATTTTTCGTCCTATGGTTCGGCTATAAAATTAAGCATAAAACGAAAATCATTCCGCTAGAGGAATGTGACCTTAAATCAAAATAATACGCAAAGGACCTGTTCTTCCCTAACCGGAGAAGGACAGGTCCTTTTTTCATTTCAAATGATAAACACGGCATTCATATGGTTGCAGGGGTTTGCTGGAGATTCCTTCTTCCTCCTGACCATAATTGCCGATCAGCTTTGTGGCAGAATATGCATGCAGCTCTTCAGGCAAAGTATAAGAGGCCTGCTCTTCTTTAAAGTTGCATAGCACCAATAACTTCTCTTCCTCAAACGATCTCGTGTAGGCAAATATTCGTTCATCATCCGGCAACAGCAGTTCAAAACGGCCATAAACGACGATATCATGTTCCTTGCGCAGTTGGATAAGCTTTTTATAAAAATGAAAAATGGAATTCGGATCATTATAAGCCTTTTCTGCATTAATCTCGGGAAAATTGGGATTAACCTTAATCCAAGGGGTCCCGTTCGTGAATCCTGCGTTCCGGGAGTCATTCCACTGAATCGGTGTCCTCGCATTATCCCGGCTGCGGGCGTGGATGGCTGACATCATCCGCTCTTTTGACCAGCCATGTGAATGGACGAGTTCGTCATATGAATTCAATGTTTCGATATCCCGGTATTCATCGATGCTTTCAAATGCAACATTGGTCATGCCCAGCTCTTCCCCTTGATATATATAAGGTGTACCTTGCAGCATATGAAGACAAGCGGCAAGCATCTTTGCGCTTTCAATACGATACTTTCCATCATTACCAAACCTCGAGACAACCCGGGGCTGATCATGGTTGTTCCAGTATAAACTGTTCCAGCCATCCCTCTCCAAACCAGTCTGCCACTTGGAGAGGATTCGCTTTAAATCGGTTAGCTTCCATTTATCGTTACTCCATTTCCCTTCTGGTCCCTTCCCCAAATCCATATGTTCGAATTGAAAGACCATATGTAGCTCACCACGATCTTTACCTGTGAACAATTGCGCTTCCTCCGGTGTGACGCCTGGCATCTCCCCAACCGTAATCACGTCATGTCCAGAAAGGGCCCGTTGATTGATTTCCTGCAGAAACTCATGTATGCGCGGGCCATTCAGGAAAAAGGGGCTTCCATCACCATACTGCTTTTCATGCTGAATGGCTCCATCTGAATAGCTTTGATCTTTTGAAAGGAAGTTGATGACATCCATCCGGAAGCCATCGACACCCTTATCCAGCCACCAAGTCATGATGCTGTAGATTTCTTCACGGAGCTTAGGATTCTCCCAGTTTAAATCCGGTTGTTTCCTGCTGAATAAATGTAAATAATATTCATCGGTTGCTTCATCATATTCCCATGCTGAACCTTTAAAAATGGACTCCCAATTATTTGGCTCTTTTCCATTCCTGCCAGGTTTCCAAATATAATAATCGCGTTTCGGATTATCTCTTGAAGATCGGGATTCCTCGAACCATGGGTGTTCATCTGAAGAATGATTGACCACGAGGTCCATCATGATCTTCATTCCACGTTCATGAACGGCCTTCAACAACCTATCGAAATCAGCCATGGTCCCGAATTCAGTCATGATTGCTTTATAATCACTGATATCGTACCCATTGTCATCATTGGGAGATTGATAAACTGGGGATAGCCATATCACGTTCACACCCAGCTCTTGTAAATAATCGAGCTTCATCAAAATCCCGTTTATATCACCAATACCATCGCCATCACTATCCATAAAACTCCTTGGATACACTTGATACACAACTGCCTCTTTCCACCATGCTTTGTCCATGCTTTTCCCCCTTTTTAGCCGCATTGACACAATCCTTACACCAATACCCTATTATAAAGGGGGGAACTCCAGAATATTCTACTTTTATTCAGCTATTCCCGTTTGAATCATTTCAATATCCAGATCGACCTCGATTGGAATATCGGGATATGTCTCCTCCCAATGCTTTTGATCAAAATTTCTTGTTTTACTTTTAGCATGATCACCGAGTGCAAGCGGATCTATATGGTTCTCCTGAAACATGGTTACCATCTCATTTAATTTTTTACCAATGACCCGCTCGGCCCTGGCCTCTATTTTATTCAGGTCGACCTCTTTGCCCAAGTCATAGCCTTGGACCTCTAGCAGACTCGCTTTCATTTTCACTTCAATCCTGACCTTAGGGTCTTGATTGGCATTCGAAATATGATAATGGACACGTGACTCCACGTTATTGATATCGGTAAAGTCATTTTCCTTCCATTTAATTTCATAACTCCCCAGCTTAAAATTTTCACTAAGGACCTTATATAAGAAGCCTTCCTCATAAGGGATATATTTACCAATATAACGATCCTTTTTAAACAAGGCGATTCCCCTTACCCGTATTTGATCTCCTGTAGTTTCCAATAAGGGCAAGACCGGATCGATCCCGTTACCATGACACGCATATAAATACCTGTGAAGGTCTACATTAGGCAAATTGGTCCTTATATTCTGTTCGATCAGCTCCTTCACTTGAACCCCTGGAGTTTTAATCAACTTCGGCTCCATTTTAACTACATCCTCCGCTTTGCCATGAACGACCGCTAAATACAAATCCCTTCCCACCATTGGGTCACGCCTATATGTATCGACATAATCATTCAATCCCTTACTTGCCAATTCCTCACCATATAGAGTGACTGTCAGTCTCCCGCCGACAATCGGGTATGGTGTTTTTGCATTTTCCTGCTGGCGGGCCGCCTTTATATCATGGGAGTCCGCTTCATATACTTCTTTACCCAGAGCTGCTTCCTCCCCAGGCTGGGGAACGCTGACCACGACCGTACCTTTGATTTTCTTGTCTCCGGCATCATCATAACCTACGACTTCAGCAATTAATATATCTTCTAATATTTGCTTTTCCACGCCGCACGCCGCCATCAAAAAGCTTGCTAATGTTATCAAGAGAAGTTTGATTTTCATGATTTATGCCCCCTGACTTTATAGACGATCGACTGCCATATGAATAAGAGAGGAAGATACAAATAAACGATATAAAAACCAATTTGCGAACTGACCGTGTTAAACTTATCGATCCTATAGCGGTTATCCAAAAAAATGCAGAAAACCAAGATGATGATCAGGATGAGAACCATCATCTTTTTTTGTCTAAATCCGAATACTCTTTTCGCTGTCCTGCTTGCTGCCCAAACCCCTAGGCAAACATTCGGCAGCACCATGAACAGCCAAACGGAAATCCCTATGTATTCGAACCTTTCAATGAATGGAAGGTCTACAATTTTCCATAACGTCAAAGTTGCCCAGATTACATCTTTCAGCTGATCTTGATGATAGTAGGCTAATGAAACAAGGATGGATACTACATATATCACCATAGTGAACAACGCCCCTAAGTGGGCCCACTTTTGAGATTTTTCACGATTTTTAATGAAAGGATAATAAATGAGGATTAATTCAAAACCAAGGTAATTCAGGGTCATTTTCTTACAGGCCTTCATGATTTCCAAAAAGGAATGATCAAGCAAAGGACCCAAATTTTCAAAGTGGGCGTACTTCAAAGGGAAATAATTCAAAAGGAATAATGGCGATGCGATTATAAGGCCGATTATGCAAAAACCGGTAATGACCCTGAAACCTCCCTCCACAAAGTTATACACGAGAATAAGGATGATGGTTATCAGCATCAGGACATTGACACCAGGGAACATCCAAACCTGAATGACTTCTAAATAAGTCCTGATAAGAATGATGGAAATCATGATAAAGTAGAGGATGAATAAAATATTGAAAGCATTTCCGACCCATTTACCGAACAAATCCTTGTGGATGGCAACCAAATCAAGAGTTTGGGGGCCCCTGCCCAAAAGCTTGAAACACATCCAAAGCAGAACATTTATGATCAACCCTGATATCAGGACCGATATCCATGCGTCTTGGCCAGCCTCTTTCGCTATGATCCGTTCAAACCCCAATATCCCTACTCCAATCTGCATGCCGGGCATGAGGAAAAAAACAAAAAATGGAGATATTTGTTTTGTTTCATTTGGTTTGACTTCCATTCCTTCTCACCGCTTTCTACTTCCTTATTCATCGATATCATTACGGGGGTTTCGTTTTTCCGCCTCTTTCCTTATCCTTAGTGGATTTTCCGTCCGCAGAAACTGCGGGCGTTTTTTCTGCTTTGAAAAAGGGAGGCGAATCAGACTATCTTTAAAGTCATGAATTCTTAACGGGTACAGCGGGTCTAAATAAGGACTGCCAAGCGAAGTCAATTTCAATAAATGACTTAAAATGAATGCACTGCATAAAGCTATTCCAAACAGTCCGTATAACTGGGCAGCAATTAGAAAGGGAAAGCGGATAAGGCGAATCGTATTGCTGATTTGGTAAATCGGCACCGTAAATGAAGCCAAGGCAGCCAAAGCGACAAGCATCAACAAGACATTACTGACAAATCCCGCTTCCACAGCGGCTGTACCGATGACTATACCGCCAACAATACCGATGGTGGAGCCAACCTTGGCAGGCAGCCTGACCGCCGCTTCCCTCAGCAATTCGATCGTCCCTTCCAGCACGATCGCTTCCAAGATCGGCGGAAAAGGGATCACTCCCCTGGATGATATTAAGATTGGCAGCAAATCCATTGGGATCACTTGATAATGATAGGTTAAAACGGCCACATACAAAGGTGATGACAAAACGGAAAACAGAACGGCGAAAAGCCGAATCAAACGGAATGAAGTGCCGAGATTCCAAATTTGAAAATAATCTTCAAATGACGAGAAGAATGAAATGATGGTATTGGGACCAACCAATGCATGAGGAGATCCATCCAGCATGATCCCTATTTTCCCTTCCGATAATACACTGGCCAGATGATCAGGCCGCTCCGTATCAATCAATTGCGGGAACATCGAATTCCGATTATCCGTGATCATCTGGCTTACGAACGAAATATCGACGATTGTATCATATTCTATATCTTCTATTCTCTGTATGACCGTCTTGATGTTCTGTTGATTTACCACCCCATCTATGTAGAGTACCGCTACCCTTGTTTGCGAAATGCTCCCGACCCTAAATTCCTTGGACTGCAATTCAGGAGTGGGCAGCCGGTTACGGATCAGATTCAAATTCGAATCAAGCGATTCAACAAACGCCTCCTTGGATCCAACGACCGTATACTCTGACTCAGGTGTGGAAATTTGCCTTTTCACACTGTGAACACACGGAATGAGCAAACACATTTCATCATCTTGCTTGTATTGAATCATGATCGATCCTGCCAAAACCAATCTTTGAATGTCTTTTAAATCAGCCGTCAATTTCATATCTTCCATCGGAATATCGCCTTTTAGTTGCTTAAGGACCTTCTTTGGCTGATTCGACATGACCGCCAATACTTGTTCATGGAGCTGTTGTACACTGACCAGTGAATTGAAGTAGGAGATGATATAGCCATCATCATTCGGGAATTGGAAGGTAAGAAAATCATCAGATGCCTTAAATTTTTTAAGGAGTTCCTGAAAATCCTTGGAAGTAACCTGAAAGGATGCTGCATCCATTTTTCCCCTGCCCTTAAAAAACCTCACCATCCCACCCCCATTACATTTCAAAAGTTTTTTAGTTCATTCGATTATTGTAACCACCCTATTTAAAGTTAGTCATG
>Ga0182745_1004161_pt1 | contig 12117 bp, 11 predicted proteins | sample eDN3rd30CKraftBY_FD_128523 | JGI IMG/M metagenome (GOLD analysis project Ga0182745, IMG submission 128523) | Enriched backyard soil microbial communities from Emeryville, California, USA - eDNA 3rd pass 30_C Kraft BY (version 2) (version 2) | ecosystem: Environmental > Terrestrial > Soil >... | reverse complement strand
CGTTCGCCACCGCGATCTCGCTGGCCCTGCAGTACGGCGTGCCGCTGCGGGTGCTCGCCGACAAGTTCAGCCACACCCGCTTCGAGCCCTCGGGCTTCACCGGCAACCCGGCGATCCCCATCGCCAAGTCGATCACCGACTACATCTTCCGCTGGCTGTCGCTGAAGTTCCTCCCCGCCGAGGGAGAGGCCCAGGTGGAGGCGGCTCCGCTGCCGTCGCCTACCCCGGCCCCCGCCGCCAAGGCCGCTCCGGCGAAGGCTGCACCGGCTCCGTCGCCCGCGCAGGCCGGCAACAGCGCGGTCGCCCTCGGCACGGAGGCGCTGACCTCCATGTTCCTCAACCAGGCCGACGCGCCGCCCTGCTCCACCTGCGGCAGCATCACCGTGCGCAACGGCGCCTGCTACAAGTGCCTCAACTGCGGCGCCACCAACGGCTGCAGCTGATCCGTAGCGGCCGTTGAACGTCGAGAGGGCGCGGACCACCGAGGTTCGCGCCCTTTCTCGTTCTCGTTCGTTGGGGACCAACCGGCGCGCGGGAGGCCGCGGGCCGCCTTCGCCGCAGCATCCCCGGGGGACGGACTCTCAGTCGTGGGCGGGCTCGATGCGGACGCGGCCGATCCCCTGCTCGAGGATGCCGAGCTCGCGGGCGAGGTGTTGGGAGAGATCGACGATCCGGCCCTTGGCGAAGGGGCCTCGATCGTTGACACGGCAGCGCACGGCCTTCTCGGTGCGGACCAGCGTCACCTTCAGCCACGTGCCGAAGCGATGGGTGCGGTGGGCGCATGGGGCCGCCGCGCCGCGATAGGGCTCGCCGCTTGCCGTGCGGCGGCCCTCCAGCGACTTCGCGTAGTAGGAGGCGATCCCCTCCTCGACCTTGGCGTTCCCGGCGGTCGCCTTGCGGGACGTGTCTGCGGGCGCCGTCGGTTTGTCGTCGGATGGTGCCGGTCGCGCCGGGCTGCGCACCGCCGACGGGCCGGCGCACCCCGCGAGCGCGAGGGCGAGGAGCGCGGCGGGCCAGACGGGCGTCCGCGTCATCGAGGACCTCCCCCGAAGAGCAGGGACTCGAGCTCCGCCCTGGGCCTGCCGTGGTGGAGCTCGAGGCGCCGCCAGGCGAGGTCGAGCAGGCGCCCCCCAGGAGGCCGAGCGACGAGGGTCAGCATGCCGCCGGAGGGTACCACCGGATCGCCCTCGCGCCGCAACTCCGCCAGGAGCTCCCCGACGAAGGCCACCGCGGGAGCCGAGGCGACATGTGCGCCGCGGTGGCGGTGCAGGCGCTCCATGCGCACACGGAGCGCGACCTCGACCTCGGCCGGCACGACGCCGCAGGTCCTCTGCCTCAGGGCGATCCAGCGCCTCACCGTGAGCATCGTGCGGACGAGGGCATGGAAGTCGAGGGCGAGGGGGATCCAGGGATCGATCGGCCCACCACGCGCGGCCGCCTCCACGGCCCGCGTGCGCGCGCGCAGGGCGGATGCCGGGAGCGAGTCGAGCTCCCGCAGCGCGCCGGGAAACTCGCGGGCGACACGGCGGAAGGCGCGCTTGCGATCCTTGGCCTCGGCTTCGTCGAAGGAGGACGCGCCCGAGCGCTCCAGCTCTTCGCGTCGGGCGCGAAGCGCCGCGAGCTGCCGGTACTTCCACGCCAGTCGCTCGAGGTCCCTCTGCCCCCAGCCGGGAGCCGCCACCTGACGGGACGGCCGGTCGTCGCTCAAAGCCTCCCCGCCGCGGCGAGGATCGCGTCCGGGAAGATTCGCATCCGCGTGACGCCGAGGACGGCGGCGTTGGGGCGGCGGAACGCCTCGTCCACCGCCGCGCCGAGGGCGGCGAACTCGAGGGGCTTGCCGACCAGGTCCCGCTCGAGGTCCTCCACCACGAACGTCGGCGCGAGGAAGTCTCCCCGGATGCGCACGTCGCCGACGCGATCGCCATCGACCTTCACGAGGGCCTCGACGAAGCCGATGGGGACGTCGGCGACGCCGCTCTCCTCGAGGCCCGCCTCGTCTTCGCGGACGGGTGGGAGGAGGTCGATCTCGTCGGGAGCATCGGCGCCATCACCTCGGGTGACCGGGCAGCCATACACCCGCTCGTAGCCCTCCGCGACCGCCGCGGCGACCTGCTCGAACGAACGCGGGCTCTTCCACAGCTCGGCGAGGGTGCCGTGCGGCGGACCGTCGGCGCGGGGATCGCCGTGGTCCGGATAGCCGCGCGCGTCGGGCGGCAGCGCGAGGGAGCGCTCGATCGCCACCACGGCCTCGAAGAGGACGGCGCCGCCGGGCAGCCCGTCCTGCGACACCACGGCGATCTGCGTTCCCTCCGCGGAGACGAAGTCCCGGCCGAAGAAGTGGGCGCCCGCGCCGGTGCCGCAGGCCGTGAGGCCCGCGTTCAACCCGCGCACGTACCGGTTGACGACCTTGTCGGCGCCGATGGGCCCGCCCAGGAGCGCGCCCGCGTCGGGGAGCGCCAGCGCGACGCCGATGCGGCCCTGCCCTGCGGCGATGGTCCTGCCGCCGCCCGCGCGGCGCGCGACGGCGATCGGGCCCGAGAGCGCGGAGGGGGAGAGCGCGGAAGAGGCGCGTTGGTGCCGCCCCAGGAGCAGCGCGTCGCCCGACAGCTCGGCGACCAGCAGCGTGGGCACACCACTCCGCTCGACCTCCCGCAACAGCCCCGCCGTCACGCGGCCGAAGCGCGCGGCGTCGCAGCGCGAGGTGCGAAAGGCGAGGGGCGGCATCACCGCCCTACTTCTTGCGGAACCGGGAGGGGTAGTCGGCGCCGAAGTCGGTGTCCGGGTGGATCTGCCGCGCCCGGGCGATCAGCGTCTCCTCGTTCTCCACGTTGCTCGGGTCGGGCACGCAGCAGTCCACGGGGCAGACGGCCGCGCAGGCCTCCTCGTCGTGGAAGCCGACACACTCGGTGCAGAGCTTGGGGTCGATCACGAAGATGTCTTCCCCCTGGGAGATGGCGCCGTTCGGGCACTCGGGCTCGCAGGCCCCGCAGTTGATGCACTCCTCGGTGATCATCGTCGCCATCGCTACCCTGCTCCTTGCACGGCCGCGCGCGTCGCTCGCGGCTCCGTGATCCAGTCGACCGGCGCGAAAAAGCGCCGTCCTCGCGGGGACTAGGTAGCGAAATCGGGAGCCGCCCGCAACCCTCCCGTGTGTGGACGGCGCGCCGTCTCCGAGTCCGGAAATCGACGGCTGGGCCACCGGCTTGGTACATTACGCGACGCACCATGAGCCCTTCCCCAGAAGAAGAGCGCTCGCCCGACGAGACGCTGCAGGTCGAAGTGCCGATCGCCCCGCACGCGCTCCGCGACGCGAAAGCCCCTGCGCGCGGCGCGAGCCCGGCCCGTCCTTCTCTCGCCACCACGGCCGCGCGCCCCGACGCCGCGGTCGATCGGGAGCTTCGCCACAAGGCGCGATCCTGGCTGAGCAACCCCGAAGCGACCCGTGAGACCGCGTTGCAGGCGGGCGCCCGTGCCGCCGGCGCGAAGGTCCGCACGGGGGTCGCCGCCGCCATCGATCACGCCTGGGTCTGGACCCGCCGCACCCTCGCGGACCTGCGCGAGGACCTCCGCCACCGGGATCGCTGGTTCGCCTGGAAGGCCGGGATCGTCGCCTCGTGGATCGTGCTCGCCCTCGTGTGCCTGGGGGTGGCCGGATCCGGGGGCGCCGACAGGCCCGCGCGCAACAGCCTCGACGCCTACGTGGTGGTGCGATCTTCGTCGCTGAGCTGGGCGCTGCTGGTGGAGAACCGCTCGGGGAAGCCCTGGACCTCGATCGCGTTGGAGGTGGACGGCCACACGTTCCGCCAGGAGCGTCTGGGCCCCGACGAGCGCCTGGTGCTGGGCCCGACGCAGTTCGTTGCGGACGGCGAGCCCCTCCCGGCCGATCGGCCGCCGCGCAGCGCCCGGCTGTCCACGGCGGAGGGAACCGCGGAGATCCCGCTCGGGCCCTGACCCGTCCGCGGCGGACCTCCCGACTCCCGCGGCCTCCGAACGGGGGAAGGCCCGGGCCGCCCGCGCCTCGTATCGTCTTCGGCGTGCGCCCGCTCGCCGCCACCCTCCTCGCGATCGCGACGATCCTCGGCGGCTGCGCGTCTTCGCGTCCCGTCCCCCCAGTCGTAGACGAGAGCCGATTCTCGTCGCGCCGCTACCTCCTCGGCACTGGTGAGGGCGACGGCGAGGACGAGGCCCGGCGCCGGGCCTACGCGGCCATCGCCATGCAGCTCCAAGCCGACCTGCGCGCCACGGAGCGGGTGGAGGCCTCCTGGTCGCGCTCGGACCAGCGCGACGACAGCCTGGAGGCAGTGTCGCAGGAGATCCGCGTCACCACCCGCTTCGATCGGGTGGACTGGATCCGCACGCTGGAGGTCACGTCCGAGGGCGGCAGGTTCCGCGTGCTCTGCATGCTCGATCGCGACAAGGCGCGGGCGGATCTCGACGTCGAGATCGAGGACGAGCTCGCCCGCCTCCGCCCCAGGCTCGCCTCCGTCGGCTCGACCCAGAACCTCGGCGGCCTCTCGCGGGCGCTGCGCCCCCTGCGGGCGATCGGCTCGTCCCTGGCGCCCAAGCTCGCCCTGCGCAATGCCCTCGCAGGCAGGGTGGAGGCCGACCCGGAGGAGCTGCGCCGCCTGCAGGTCCTCGAGGCGAGACTGGAGGCGCTGCGCCGCGAGCAGGTCCTCTCGCTCTGCGTGGACTCCAAGGACACCAACGCCGGCCTCGTGGAAACCTTCGGCGCCGCGATCGCCGCGAAGGGCTGGGCGGTGGCCCCATGCCGCGACGAAGGACTGCGTCTCGAGGGCGTCCTGCGCTTCGAGGCCGCGTCCTTCCGCCAGCCGGGCGGCTACCCTTGGTTCTGCACCGCCTCGGTGGCCTACCGGCTGGTCGATCCCGCCACCGGGCATGCGGAGCTGGGGGGTTCGAGGCGGGCGTTGCGCGCCGGGGGCATGTCCGAGGCCGACGCCTGCCGCGCGTCCGTGGCCCGCCTCGCCGCCGACGTGGCGGGGGCGCTGGACGCCGGGCCGGAGTGAACCCTCGCCGGTCTCGACCCCCGAAAACACGAAGACCCGGGTGCCTCTCGGCGTCCCGGGTCTTCGACTGCTAGTTGGAGCGGGTGATGGGATTTGAACCCACGACTCCGACCTTGGCAAGGTCGTACTCTACCACTGAGTTACACCCGCATAAGACTTCGTGTCGCTGCCCGCGAGGCCCAGCAGCGCGTCGCGAACGGGGCCGTATATAGGGCACCGCGGCGCGCGCGGTCAAACAAAAAAACGGGAGATCTTCACGCGGCATCCCGATGGGCGACGGCCGCCTCCTTCTCCTTCCGGGCCACGGCCCCCAGGAAGTCGCCGAGGTACTGGAGCGCCGACACGATGGAAGGCGCGAGCGACACCGCGAGGACCCACTCGCCGATGACCTGGAAGTCGAACGGATAGGCGGTCACGAAGAAGAGATCGATCTCGTACGTGTAGTGGACGAGCACGCCGATGATGCCGGTGAGCTGCAGGGCGGTCTTCCACTTGCCACCCTGCCCCGCGGCGATGACGAGGCCCTCGCCCACCGCGATCTGCCGAAGCCCCGACACGATCAGCTCGCGCGAGAGGATCAGGATCACGAGCCACGCTTCGATCCGGCCCATCTGCGCGAGCATCACCAGCGCGGCCGTGACGATGAGCTTGTCGGCGAGGGGATCCATCAGCTTGCCGACCACGCTGACGAGGTTCATGCGCCGGGCGAGCCAGCCGTCGAGGATGTCGGAGAGCGCGGCGAAGGTGAAGAGGAACGCCGACACGAAGGAGGAGAACGGATCGCCCCGGGACACGAACCAGACGAAGACGGGGATCACCAGGATCCGCAGGTAGGTGATCAGGTTCGGGAGGTTGACCAGCTCGTCGCGGAGCGGGCGCTTGCCGGGGATCTTGGCGACCATGGCGCGGCACGCTAGCACCGGCCGCGATCCGATGCACCCGGCGCGATCTCCTGCGATCGCCGCGGCGGATCAGCCGAGGAGCAGCACGTCGCCCTGGCCGGTGAGCTCCACCCAGGTCCCCTCCGGCCCGTCGAACATCGCGAGGAGCCGCGGCGTGAGCGGCCCGGTCCAACCCACGAGGCCGGTGAGCGGAACCCGCAGGCTCTCGTTGCCGAAGATGGGCTCGCTGCGCAGCGACCGATCGGAGACGACGAGCAGGTGACCCTCGCCTCGCAGGCGCACCAGCGGCAGGTCCGTGCCGCGGCCCGGGACTCGCCCGTTCTCCGCGTCGATCGACTCCTCGAAGGCGAAGAGCCGATCCTCCACCAGATAAGCGTCCTCCTCGAGGCGAATCGCGGTGAAGGTGCGGCTCTGGCCGTCGTGGCGCGAGGAGACGATGAGCTGGCCGCCGCCCGTGGCGTGCCACATCTGACGGGCGCCCGTGCCGAAGGGCCGATCGATCAGCCTGCCGGCGAAGCGCTTGCGCAGGGGGACCCAGCCGGTGTCGCCGCGAGCGGCCACGAGACCGTCGACGCGGGTGAAGATGCCGGCGGAGAAGTCGATGGCGACGCCGCCCTCGTCCACGGCGAAGGGCGTGCCGCGCGGCCAGAACAGCCGCGTCGCCCGGGTGAACTCGGCGAGCGACGGCGCGCCCTCCGCCTCGGGCGCCGGCCGCTCCTGCGCCGCGGCCTTCAGGAAGGGCGCGGTCTGGGCGCGCTGCGCGCCGTTCGCCTCGGCGATGAGGCGATCCATCTCCAGCACCTGCGCCGCCGACCCCGCGCGCAGGAACGCCTCCCTCGCCTTCGCCGGGTTTCCGCTCTGGGCGTAGGCGAGGCCGAGGTAGTTCTGGGCGCGGCGGTGCTCGGGGGCGAGGCCGGTGGCCACCTCCAGCGTGCGGATCGCGGCCTCGTGCCTGCCGCTCTTGAGCTGCACCAGGCCGAGGTTCACGTGGAGCGTGACGTCGAAGGGGTTCTCGCGGACCAGGCCGGCGTAGAGCGCGTCCGCCTCGTCGAGGAGGCCGAGCTTGAAGTAGCAGAGGCCGAGGAGGCCGCGCGCCTTGGGATCCTGGGGCCGCAGCCCGATCGCCCGCTCGAGGGCCCGGCGGGCGGCCGGCACGTCGCCCGCCGCGAGCTGGTCGCTGCCCTCGTGGAGGCTCCGGACGAACTCCGCGTCGGCGGGCGCATGGGTCGCGCCGTCGTGGGACCACTCCACACCGGAACCGGCCTGGGGCGCGCTCACGTCTCTTCCTTGAAGCGCTTGTACAGCTCGAGGACCCGCTTCACGTAGGTCTGCGTCTCCTCGATCCGCGGGACGCCGTTCGCCTTGCGGACCGCGTCGGGCCCGGCGTTGTAGGCGGCGATCACCTTGACCAGGTCGCCGTCGAAGAGGTTGGTGAGCACCCGCAGGTACCGCACGCCGCCGTGGATGTTTTCCCGGGGATCGAACGCGTCGTCCACGTACATGGAGACGGCGGTGGCGGGCATGAGCTGCATGAGGCCCTGCGCGCCGGCGTGGGACACGGCCGCAGGGTTGAAGTTCGACTCGGCGGCGGCGATGGCGCGGGCGAAGGCGAAGGGGATCCGATATCGCTCGCAGGCCTCGCGCAGGTGCTCGTCGTACGCCTTCACGTCCCGCGGCTTGAAGGAGCCGCCGGACGACGACGCGGCCTTCTTCGGGCTCGAGGCGCTGCCGTCGAGGATCACGCGGATGCTGCCGTCGGCGGCCTTCTTCAGCTTCGCGGGCGAGCGGCCCTTCGAACCCACGTTGCTGTAGTGCACGACGCCGTTCGCGTCGGTCCAGCTCCGGATCGAGTCCGGGCGGGCGAGCGTGGGCGCGGCGACGAGGAGGCCGAGCAGGAGGGCGGGCAGGCTGCGGGGCATCTTCATTACGGGGAGTCGAGCTGCGATCGAACGTCGAACCTACCACGCACCGAGATCCTGACAAAGATTCGGCACCGGCCTTGCGGACGCCTGTCTCTCTCGCCCTTGCGGCGCGACCGCGCGAGGGGCTACGGTCCGCGCCCTACCCCCCTCGCGCGCCGAAAGACGGCCTGCCTCGAGGGGGGCGGCAGGCGGTTTGGTGCGATGACGACGCGCTTCGATACCTTGGTGGTCGGCGGCGGGGTGGCCGGCCTCTCCTTCGCCCTCCGGGCGGCCAGGTGGGGGTCGGTCGCCCTCCTCACCAAGCGCAACCGCGACGACAGCAACACCAAGCGGGCGCAGGGCGGCATCGCGGCGGTCCTCGATCCGGAGGACTCGTTCGAGGCCCACGTGAACGACACGCTGGAGGCCGGCGCCGGCCTGTGTCACCGAGACGCCGTCGAACACTGCGTGCGGGAGGCGCCCGATCGCATCCGCGAGCTGCTGACCTTGGGCATCGGCTTCTCGGTGAAGTCGGAGGGCGAGCTGGACCTCACCCGCGAGGGCGGCCACAGCGCCCGCCGCGTGGTGCACGCCAAGGATCTCACCGGCCTCGAGCTGGAGCGCGGGATGCTGGCGGCCTGCGAGGCCGAGCCCAACATCGAGATCTTCGAGAACCACACGGCGATCGATCTGATCCTCTCCGCGCGGGCGGGGATCCCGGGACCGAACCGCGCGCTGGGCGCCTGGGTGCTCGACGAGAGCACCGGTCGTGCACGCACCTTCCTGGCGAAGGTGACGGTGCTCGCCACCGGCGGCGCGGGGAAGGTGTACCTGTACACCACCAACCCCGACGTCGCGACGGGCGACGGCCTGGCCATGGCGTGGCGGGCCGGCGCGGTGGTGGCGAACATGGAGTTCTACCAGTTCCACCCCACCTGCCTGTTCCACCCCGAGGCGAAGAGCTTCCTCATCTCCGAGGCGCTGCGCGGCGAGGGCGGGATCCTCCGGCGGCAGGACGGCACTTCGTTCATGGAGCGCTACCACCCGATGGCGTCGCTGGCGCCGCGGGACGTGGTGGCGCGGGCGATCGACGCCGAGCTCAAGCGCACCGGCGACGACTACGTCCTCCTCGACATGACGCACCTGCCCGCGTCGTTCCTGGAGGAGCGGTTCCCGTACATCGTGGCGGAGTGCCGATCCTTCGGGATCGACGTGGCCACCCAGGGGATCCCGGTGGTGCCGGCGGCGCACTACCAGTGCGGCGGCGTCCTGGTGGACCTGGACGGGAGGACCTCGATCCCGAACCTGCTCGCCATCGGCGAGGTGAGCTGCACGGGCCTGCACGGCGCCAACCGCCTGGCCTCCAACTCGCTCCTCGAGGGGCTGGTCTTCGGCGCGCGGGCGTCGGACACGGCCCGGCGACTCGCCCTCGAGGTGCCCGAGCCGCCGAGCGTCTCGGAGTGGGACGAGGGTTCGGCCACCGAGCCGGACGAGGCCGTGGTGGTGGCGCACAACTGGGACGAGATCCGCCGGCTCATGTGGAACTACGTCGGCATCGTGCGCACGACCAAGCGCCTGCAGCGCGCCAAGGCCCGCCTCGATCTGCTCCGCGAGGAGATCCGGCTCTATTACTGGCAGTACAGGCTGAACCGGGACTTCATCGAGCTGCGCAACATCGCCGACGTGGCCCACATGGTGGTGCGCTGCGCGCTGGAGCGGAAGGAGAGCCGGGGCCTCCACTACCTGGCCGATCACCCGGAGCGCGACGACGCGCGCTGGCTGCGCGACACCGTGATCTCCCGCAACGGCTGACCTCGTGCACCGACGCCTTCGACGGCGTCTCCTTCCGAGCGGCCGGCCGACATGCGAGCGTGCGCCCGTCGTGGTTCTCGTTTTCCGAGACCCTCCGTAGCTTCTTCCGAGCAACCACACGGAGGAAACCATGACTCGACTCGCAATCGCGACCTCGCTCGCAATCGCGCTCGCGCTTCCGATCGCCGCCCAGGCGGACGACTCGAGCAAGCAGCAGGCCTTCCAGAACCAGGGCCAGACCTACGAGATGACGGGCACCATCACCAAAGCCGAAAAGGACGAGGTGACGTTGACGCGCCAGGGCCTGCCGAACGCGCAGCTCGACGTGGTGGCGCAGAAGACCAAGGTGTCCCTGAGCGGCCACGCAATCTCGAGCGACCAGCTGCAGCCCGGCATGGAGGTGCGCGCGCAGTTCCAGGTGGTGGGCAGCGACGTGGTCGCTACCCAGATCCAGGCCATGCCGGCCCAGGGCGCGTCGCCGGGTTCCCAGGAACCGGGCTCCCAGGGCTCGTCGCCGGGCGCACAGCCGGGTTCCCAGGGCCAGGGCTCCCAGGGGGAGTCGCAGGGCTACTGAACGAACGAACGACGAGGGGCGGTCCCGACACGCGCGGGACCGCCCTCGCGCGTCTCGCCTCACGACGCGCGTCGCTCCGGCGGCGCCGTCTCGCCGGGCCGTCCGCCGGCGGCCACGTCGATGAGCCGCCGCAGGTGCCGCGTGACGGCCTCGAAGACGCCCCGCAACAGCTCCGGCCGATCCGCGACCAGGTCGAGGAAGTCCTGGCGATCGATGGCGAGGACGCGCACCTCCGGCGCCACCGCCGTCGCCGTCACCGGCCGCGGCGCGCTGTCCAGGAGGCTCGTCTCTCCGAACACGTCGCGGATCCCCACCGTCAGCACCTCGCTCCCGCCCTTGTCGAAGCGCACCCTCCCCTCGAGCACCACGTAGAGCGCCCCGGCCTCCTCCCCTTCGCGGAAGATCGTCTCCCCCTGGCGGAAGGACGCCTCCTTGCCGATGGTGGCGAGGGCGAGCAGGTCGTCGATGTCGCAGCGGGCGAACATCTCGGCGCCCTCCAGGTGCAGCACCCTCTCGATCACGCTTGCGTCCAACGGACTGTCTCCTTCCGCGCCGGGCGGCAGCGGCGGGTTCTCGGGCCAGACGGCACGGGCGGTGTGGATGGCGAGCGCTCGCAGCACCTCGTCGTCGGAGACGGCGATCTCGAGGACCCGCGCCGGCGCCCGCTCCGGCCGCGCGGGCACCCCGCCCCACGCCTCGGGCAACCGGTGGTAGCACTCCAGGGCCGGCAGGATCGGCCGGCGCATCTCTTCGTCCAGGAGGTGATCGAGCAGGTCGAGCGCGTACGCCCGCTCGCGCGCGTCGCCGCCGGAGAAGCGCTTCCACGCCGCGAGGATCTGGCCCTCCGGGTGCCGAAGCTGCAGCAGCCGGAAGATCACCTCCAGGTTCTGCTGCATGCGGTCGCCCATGGCCCGCACCAACAGTGACCCGGGCGGCAATGCCGCCTCCAGATCGCGGTAGGCGGGCAGGTAGTACTGGTACGCCCGCAGGCGTCGCAGCGTCGCCTCCTCGAGGCGCGTGCGGTCCACCTCGATCTCCGGGTGGTCGTCGTGGAGCCGGGAGAGGTTGGTGGCGATGCGGTAGCGCAGGTAGGCGTGCTCCTGGATGTTCGAGAAGAGCAGCGCCCGCGCCGCCGCCGTCGTCCCGATCTTGCGCAGGACCCGGGGCACCTCGAGGCGCAGCGCCACCGGCCTGCTGCGATCGTCCAGGAGGTGCGAGAGCGGCGCGACCACCTTGTCGCCATAGGCGGCGAGGGCGTTGCGCGCCGCGGCTCGGACGGTGCGATCCGACAGGAGCAGGCACAGCGACGGGACCAGGCTCGGCTCGAGGGTGCGGCCGGCGGCCGCGCATGCAGCCTTGCGCACGGCGGGATCCCGATCCGACAGGTAGGCTGCGAGCTGCGAGGCGTGAGGCGACGGCCCCATCCGCCCCAGGGCGCGGGCGGTCTCGATGCGCTCCTCCGGCGTCGCGTCCACATCGTCCATGCGAGCGGCGAGCGCGCGGCGCGCCGGTCCCCCCACCCCCTCCGTCGGCGCCAGCGCCGCGATGGCCGCGCCGGCGAGGGGCGAGGCGGGATCGGCCACGTGCGGGAGCAGGAGCTCTCGGGCCCTCGCCGGCGCGAGCCTTCCCAAGGCGATCGCGGCCTCCTGGCGCACCTCGACCTCGTCGGCCTCGAAGAGCCGCTCCAGGTGCGCGACCGCGTGGGGGACCTGCCGCTCGGCCGCGAGGCGCACCGCCGCGAGGCGGATGCGGGCGTCGGGGTGCTCGATGAGGCCGCGCAGGTGCGGCACCGGATCGAAGCGGGGGTCGTTGCGCAGGAGCGCGATCGCGGTGAGGACCCGCACCGGATCCGCATTGGAGAGCGCCGCCCGCAGCGCCGCGCGCGCCTCGGCGCTCGACAGGTG
>Ga0182745_1004160_pt1 | contig 12119 bp, 10 predicted proteins | sample eDN3rd30CKraftBY_FD_128523 | JGI IMG/M metagenome (GOLD analysis project Ga0182745, IMG submission 128523) | Enriched backyard soil microbial communities from Emeryville, California, USA - eDNA 3rd pass 30_C Kraft BY (version 2) (version 2) | ecosystem: Environmental > Terrestrial > Soil >... | reverse complement strand
TTCCAATACTATTTTATGAATACAAGCATCTACTGCTTTTTCGCTATAAAAGTAGAAACAGAGAATCTAATCCAATATTTATTATTCTATACTAGACTATCCTGGCTGCACAAGTTCTGCCTACCTTCGATATTGTTCTATAGTAGAAAGAAAATTGCTTACTTCGTATACCCGTAAACGTTTTTAAGCATAAATTCTCAAAGCGACTTGCAACGTTTGCTTCTATAATATAATTTGTCCATCTTTTTGCATCATACTTGCTATTAGTAGTAAGGTAAACGCTAAATATATTTATTGTTATCGGAGCAGAAAATGATTCTATGATGAATAATTAATTAGGTATTCCTTTCTATTATGTGAACCTCAAATTATCAGTTTACTGTATGAAAATCATCACCAATTTTATTAACCATAGTCTCTATTCAATTAGTATTAATTTTAATTTTCCGTGAATTATAAATTTACTTAAGTAATTTTGGCTATATGCTATAATCCATGTTGAAAGAGTGAAGTGGAATCAGTTTTTTTGAATTTGTAGGAGGTTGTAAATGAGTTCTTACATTTTTTTGGGGGTAAGCATATTTATATGTATCTTATCATTATTTTTGATTCTTTTTATTACTAATAAAAGTATCAAGAAAGGTATTAGAAAATTTAGATTACCTTTCTTTTCAGCAGTTGTTTGTGGAATCTTCATCACTCTTATTCCATATTTATGTCTATTGACAACTAAGAAAATAGATTTTGAAGTCTCGAACCTGCCGCATGTTTTAATCATCAGTTTAGCCTGCATTCTATTTTGCTTTATTTGCTTTATCCTGATGAATATGAAAGATAGAATTCCTCTGATACTTGAAGGTGAAGCCTCCAGCAAACGCAAGGATAAGTGGGCTTATTTATCAATAAGCATTATTGGATCTTTATTTATACTGGCATTTACTTATTTTTTTATTCAATCATTGAAAATCCCTGTAATTTTATTTAAGGAACAAGTAATTGTTTCATTTATTCTTTTATCAGCAGCAATTTATACTTTGGCAAGAATTTATGAACACTTTTATATCGATAAATTAGTTATTCAAAGAGATTTATCTCTTTTTATCGTATCTTTCCTTTTTATGATGTTTAGCATTTGTTTGAATTCAAGTGTATATATTTTTATCATAAGTCTATTTCAACAAATCAACTTTTATGTGGCGACAGTTGCGTTAGTGAGTCTCGTTACTTTATTTGTATCAACTATCCATTATATAGAAAATCAGCTTTTATATCATCAAGAACAATTGAAATATAAAAACAATATATTAAGGGTCAACGAGCAACAATATCGCTCACTATTTGAAAATAACCCAAATGCAGTGTTTACTGTTGATTTACAAAGGAATTTTACAGCAGTCAATGCATCAGTACTTCCTATGACAGGTTATTTACTTGATGAACTACAACAATTATCATTAATTAATTTAGTTACTGATCAAGAAATAACAAAAATAAAAATGATTCTTGAAAAAGTCTTCAAAGGCGATAATACAAATTTTGAAACAACTATGAAAACCAAAAATGAAAAAATAATAAATCTAAAGGTCACTGCTTTACCTATTAAGATAAATAAAGAAATAACCGGGGCCTATTTTATCGCTCAGGATATTACCAAACAGATTAAAACACAGGAACAGGTAAGATTCCTAGCCTATCAGGATGAATTAACCGGCTTATTTAATCGAAGAGGAATCTATCGAAAATTAGACAGTCACATCCAAGCTAGAACGCTCGCAGCTACTATTTTAATCGATCTCGACATGTTTAAGGATATCAATGATCATCTAGGGCATATGGCTGGGGATTCTTTACTTAAGCAGGTTGCGGAAAGATTAAAGAAGACATTGGAACATAACGAATTGCTTGCAAGAATGGGAGGAGATGAATTTTTAATTTGTCTAACTGCACCCTACAGCCGAATTGAAGTATTGGAACAAATAAAGAGTATTCAAGAAGCAATGAAAGAGCCATTCCTAGTTCAAGAATCTTTGAAAGAAGTTACATTAAGCATAGGTGTTTCGGTTTATCCAGAGGATGGAGAGGATTTATACACCCTCATCAAGCATGCCGATATGGCCATGTATGAAGTTAAGAAATCTGGAAGAAACAATTTCATCCACTATTCTCCTCGATTTGAAGAGGAGAAACTAAATCAAATCAAATTGCTTCAGGAATTAAAGGTGGCTATTGAACAAGAACAATTCGTATTATATTTCCAGCCTAAGCATGGTTCTAGCCACAAAAACATTGTGGGAGTAGAGACTTTAGTAAGATGGAATCATCCAACAAGGGGATTTGTCAGCCCAGTTGAGTTTATTCCATTGGCTGAAGAGAACGGTCTTATTATCCCTCTAAGTAATTGGATCATCAAAACTGCATTTAAAACATTTTCAAATTGGTTACAAAAGCATGGCGTAAATTTCCACCTATCCATTAACATATCGCCTGCTCATTTTTTAGACGAGGAATTTATACCTTTTTTATTTGAACAAATACAGGAATTTAAACTTCCTACACATATGATCGATTTAGAAATTACCGAAAATCTAGCAATAGAAAATACACAACTCACAAAACGAAAAATCACGATTCTGAAGGAAAAAGGAATTCAAATTTCGATGGACGATTTTGGAACAGGGTATACCTCCCTTACCTACTTATCTCAGTTTCAACTGGATCGCATTAAAATTGACCGCTCCTTTATTAAAGAATTGCCAAACAATAAAAATGATGCAGCGATTGTACAATCTTTAATAGCTGTAGCCAAAAACTTAGATATCACTGTAACAGCTGAAGGCGTAGAAATGGAAGCGCAATTAAACGCTCTTAGAGAATGGGGCTGCGATGAGATTCAGGGCTATTATTTCAGCATGCCCTTACCAGAGAAAAAACTTCTTGAGTACTGGCAAGGAACTGATTAATAAATAAATTATTAATCAATTAGTTAATTTCACAAATTCAAAATCAAGAACATAGGTACTCCAGTTAATGGTTCTAAGAAGAGTTGGAAAACTAACTAACTATTTGATGAAACCCACATGAAGATAATTATGCTATGAAACAGTTTGCTACAAACGCAAATCCACATATTATCTTGACAATCGTTAAAAATTGTACAAAGAATTTTTTCTACCATTGCATTCTTAAATACTTCAGTGGGTCCGATTATAACAGGTTGGCGATTTGGATAAGCGTCGACTTTGATAAATAGGCGGAAAAAATCCGTTTAATTAGAAAATTAAATCAAAAAAGCTTAAATAGAAGGAGAATTTCCGCCTATTCGCTCAAAAAACGTGAAAATATAGGATTTTTCTTTGAATAACCGGAAAATACCCCCTTATTTTCTACTGAAACTAGCACCATTACGTAAATAACCGGAAAATCTTCTCTTATTTTTACAACCGCTAGTTACTAGATTTCGTTTTGAAAATACCGCTCTTATCAAGGTAAATCTGTTAAGTAACTGGATAAATTCCGCATCACCTAAATAGATGTAGAAATTCCTCCTATCGATTCGAAAAACATGATAACGGAGGGATTTCCAAAGAATAACCGGAAAACCTCCCCTTATTTAGCCACGAAAAGAGCTCCATTTCCAAATAACGGTAAAACATCCACTTATCCCACTATCATTAGTAAATTAATTGAGGACAGTAATTCTAATTGTAAAAAAAACCACCACATTCCAAAGCTTGAGATGGTGAAAAATAGGACTCTGATTTTTCTATGGTCATTGCATAATTTCAAATTTTAGACTTTGACACTCAAAAAAGTACAGAATTTTTAATATTTTCTAAGTAGGACTGCTTCGATAAAATCAAAGAGTGTATCCAACATATCATCTGAACTATTAATCCCATTATAATTCTTTGTTCGGCCCATACCAGGTAAATCGATATAGATCCTTCTATATCCATCCCTTGCTGTTAAAATTGGTTCCATACATCCACTCATCAATCTATGATCCGGTGTAAATCCATGAATTAACAAAATAGGTTTCCCTTCCCCTATTTCTTTATAATAAATCTCTGCCTGACGAACCTTACAATAACCCATACTATTCCCTCTTTCTGGACTCTGGGGGATGTAGATTTATGATAGATTTGACAACGATATTTATTAAAGAAAATTCAAATGTTACGAACTAATCTTTTTGCTCACTACAAACATCAGCTATCAAATCTTTCTCATTCGTATAATTTCAATTTTTGTCGCACCTAAATAAGGTTTTGCCGTAAGCTCATTATGTAATCTATAAAGTCCTCAGGTACCTGGAAACCCTTTAGATGGGAACGCTGTCGGTGCGGTTGACGGTTTGGGTGCCTTAACGGGTTGGAGTTGGAGCAAAACGCGCGGATATACTGGCACAAAATAATCCAGCGTTCCGACATGGTGCCAATGCTGCATTGAGTGGTGCGGGGTTTGAAACGGATGTGCGGGACATTACTAAAAAATTACCGAAGCAAAATAAAACCGCCTTAATTGGTGCTTGGGTTGGGCTTCTTGGTGTTACATAGCTGGTGGCTGTATAGGACTCTTAACCGGTACCGGGATGAATGACCGTCAATATTTACTCGAGCGCAATATCCAACCACTTGAAATGGTGTCCAATAGTGCAATGGCCGCAATGAAAACAGCAGGTCACTCCATTAATCCAATCTCCCCCCCTTACGAACCAAGCATTTGGTGTACAAATTGGTGCGTTGCGCAGGCAAATTATGAGAACCGCGTGGATGGCCAACTACAAAGAAAAAATACCTAGTGAGGTCACCCCCACTAGGTATTTTTGTTTTTTACTGGTTCTCATATAAAGCATTGCGAGCATCCGTATGGGTATAATCAGCTTCCATGATATAATGCGCCGCTTTTGTAAATCCTCTGTTTTTTGTGAGGCTAGTCGCTTGGTAAAGATTATCCAATGTACTCAATAAATATGCTTGCGCTTCTTCATGTTTACGTTCCCCCATATATACGGATAATGCTTCGATTTCATCTTTTAATTGATTGACTTCAATTAATGAAGAAAATGATTGTTCGGATTTTCCGAAGATAGTTAGTGTAATAAAGTTCGATTGCTTTAAAAATTAATAGCCTAGCATTTTAGGATATCTATACGTGATGAAACACTATCCGCTATCCCTTCAAAAAACTCTGATTCTGTATCAACCTTACCAATAACAATTGAATACCATCAATATTCTTTTATCTAAAGTTTTACTGGTCGACTACAGAGCCATCAACGTGAAGCCTAGTTTGAATTTCCCTTCTAGAATAAGGAAATCTATTTTCCACATCTTCAGCTAGTTCCACTGCAATACCTGGATCATCAGGGATAATAATATAACCATCTTCACATTTTAATGTCTTTTTAACAACATCTGATTGTCTAAAGGATTTATCATTGTCATCTGTTTTTGCAGAAATATAACGTTCCGTTGCTGAAGCTCTATCATCACCCGGATACTCCTGAAGTGCAAAGTTTGGAATGCTCGCTGCTATTTGTATACAAGCTGCAGTACTTACTGGGCTTAATGGGTTATGAGGTACCACCATAACGTCATTAGCTTCTGCCAGTGCTGCAATTTTTTTAGCGCCAGTTATTCCTCCACACATACAAACGTCCGGTCTTACATAATGAACTGCATCTCTGCGTAAAAATTGCGAGAACTCTTGAGGTGTATGAAATCTTTCACCAGTAGCAAGTGGTATATTTATATTCTTAGCTACATTAAACATCGAATCAAAGTTATCAGGGGTTGTAGGATCCTCAATAAAGAATGGGTGATATTTTTCAATTCCTCTCGCAAGGGCTATTGCCTCTGCAGGTTTTAATCTCCTATGAATCTCAATGCAAAGATCCACTTCATCACCAACAGCTTCCCTATATTGTCTAACTCTATCTATTGCGTTTCCAATCTTTTGTGCATGAGTTTCATAATAAGGAACGCTCCTATCTTCATCTAAAAAAGGTGTTAAATGTCCAACTGCAGTAAAACCCTGCTTTTTAGCTTCTTTTAAATTATTAATAATTTCTTCCGTTGTGCCTCCACCAACATGGTAATAAACTCTAGCTTTATCACGAGTTTTCCCTCCTAGTAACTGATACGTTGGTGTATTGAAGTATTTTCCCGCAATATCCCATAGAGCTATATCAATTGCGCTTAATGCACCCATAATGGCTGCCCCTCGAAAATGGAAACTACGATACATATATTGCCAATGATGTTCAATCTTTAGCGGATCTTGCCCGATGAGGTACGTCTTGAAGGATTTTATTACTTCCGCAGATGCATCTAAAAACCCCCAACTTCCCGACTCACCTAACCCCTTGATTCCCTCATCAGTATGAACCTCTACAAAAAGAAAACGATTTACAGGAACGATTTTAATATCTGTAATTTTCATTAATATCCCCTTTGTATTGATTTGCTTTTATAGATAAAACGTTCATTGCATTAATATCTTTTTTAGAAAAAGGCCCAAAAGGTCGGGCCTTTATATTTATCTATCTAATCGATATCTTTCAATCACAGCACTATTAAGTTTGATACCAAAACCAGGTCCCTCAGGTATTTGATAATATCCATCTTTAAATTGATTTCTATTTTCAATAATCTCGTAGAATAAAGGATCCCGATCTGGATGAAATACTTCTAGGAATGTACCTGTTACAGTTGATCCCAGCAAGTGTGCTGAAATTTGCGGTTCTTCATGATGTGCCATTTCAAATCCTAAAGCTTCTGCAGCACCGGCAGCTCTTAACCATGCAGTAGGACCACCGCTCCAACTAGCATCAAAATTACAAACATCTATCGATCCATTATTCATTAATTCAATACAACTAGCTGGTGAATCTTCACTTTGACCTGCTGCTACTGGGATACCTGACATTAAACGAATATCCTTCATCGCGTCTTTGGCATACGCCCATCTACATGGCTCTTCAAACCATCTGATATTAAATTCCGCTACTCCTTTTGCAAATTTCAAAGCATCTTTTCTTTCCCAACCTTGGTTTGCATCTACAGCAAGAATAAAATCATCACCAGCAGCTTCACGAGCTATGCGCACTCTTTCTATATCTATCTCCGGGCTTCTACCTCCTACTTTAAATTTGCAAGCGGCAACGCCCATATCTTTGTATTCTTCAATATCACTAATAATTTTTTCTTTATCCACATCTTTTCCTTCAGTATAGTAACCACCTATTAACATTACAGGAAGCTCTTTTCTTGAACCTCCCCATAATTTCACAAGAGGCATACCGAGACTTTTACCTATCGCATCATGAATTGCACTATCTACACATGAGAGCGCATTTAATGAAATTTTACGATCTGCCAGTATATTGAAGGTAAGTGGATACAGCTTTTGCCAAATATGCTTTACCTCAAATATATTTTCACCTATGATAAGCGGGGCCATTTCCTCTTTAATCATTTTTACAATATGATGAATATCATCCATTTCGTCCCCATTATAAATTTCTCCAACAATGCCATCCTCTGTTGTAATTCTAGTGATTACTGTGACCCTATGTGACATAAAATAGTTACTTCCTTTAAATACTTGTTTTAAAGGCATTTTGATTGGTATTACCTCTACCTTTTCAATTTTTGAATTCATATAATTTAACTTTGCATTTTGCCCTTTCGTTTCCAACATTCTATATTCCTCCAATTAATTCGAAGTAATTTCATGAGAGTAAATTTCTCTACATGAATCTCTTATAATAAACTCAGTAGGTATCACAATTGGATTTAACTTCCCAGACAATTCCGGTTCTTCCATACACTTTTTTAATAGTTTTACAATACTTTTCCCGATGTCTTTAATAGGTCTATGGATAACAGTTATAGGTGGATCCAGCAGTTCCATTAATTCACTATCTTCAAATGTTATAACAGAGATGTCTTTGGGATATTGGATCTTCACTTTCCTCATAACACGTAATACTCCATAAAACATTTGGTTATTAAGAGACAGAATAGCCGTGATTTCTTCATTATGAATATTCGGTAGTAACTCTTTAAATATCTCTTCACCAGATTCGCTTGTTAATTTTCCATTTCTAATTAAACTCTCATTTGGAACTTGTTTATTTTCGTGATAAGCATCTCTATATGCCTTTATTCCTTCGCGCGTTGGCCTAATTTCCTTATCTCCTCCGATTAAAGCGATATTTCTATGTCCAAGACGTAGAAGATAACTAGTAGCCTCTTTTACAGAACTATAAAAATCCGTTAATACACTAGCTGACATGTTTGGTACATCTCGATTAATAGTTACTATAGGAATATCTATATTAGAAAGTGACTCATTTAACTCAATATCATCTTCTTTGGGTATTGATAAAATAATTCCATCGAATCTCCGTCCCTCTAAAAAGGATAAGATTTTGTTTGCTAAATCTTTATCCCCAATACTACATAATGATAAAGTATATCCATATTGCTCTAGCCCAATTTGAGTTTCTTTGGCAATTTGAGCAAAGATAGGGTTAGAGATATCTGCAAAGAAGGCAATATTTTTATACTTCTGCGTACGCATACTTTGAGCAACATAGTTCGGAGTATATCCTAACTCCTCTATACTCTCAAAAATCCTTTTCTTCATAGTAGGACTTACATTGTTAGATCCATTAATTACCCGCGAAACTGTTCCTACGCCAACTCCCGCATGTTTGGCGACATCCTTAATTGTAATTTTTTGGCTCATGTTTTAGTCTCCAAGTTATTAATCTTTAAATTTAATAAACAATATTTAAATATTTACTTTAATAAAAATAAAGAAATTTCTGGTATGAGAGTGACAAGAATTAACCCTATAACCATAATCACAAAAAATGGCAAAACACCTTTAACTACTGTACCTACCCTTTCCTTAGCAATACCACTAACCACAAATAGATTTAAACCTACTGGAGGAGTTATCATTGCTAGTTCCATATTGATTGTCATAATAATCGCAAAATGAATTAAATTGATATCAAAATGAAGTAAGACTGGTAGTATGATTGGCAAAGTAATCAATATTATGGCTACTGCTTCTAAAAACATCCCAAGTATGAAGAACATTACATTAATACCGAGAATAAAAATCCATTTGTTTGCACTATTAGCTGCAATCCATTCAGAAAAATTTTGCGGGATTTGCTCAATTGTAAGGAAGGTAGAGAATATTATTGCAGAAGCAATAATTAGAAAAATCATTGCAGTTGTATTTATGGATTCTTTCACAATTTCAATAAACTTTTCTTTTGTCATCTCTTTGTAAACAAATACAGAAATGATTAATGAGTAGAATACAGCTACTATAGAGGCTTCTGTTGGTGTAACCGCCCCTGAATATATACCGCCAATAATAACAATCGGTAATAAAAACCCCCAAATTGCTTTAGATGATTTTTTAATTACTTCCTCTTTAGTTGCCTTTTCTAAACCACCCAGATTATGAATCCGTGCATATATAACAGAAAAAATCATTAACATTATCCCTAAAAGAATTCCCGGAATAATCCCAGCAATAAAAAGATCACTTATTGATTGCTCTGCTATAGAACCGTAAATAATTAATGCAATAGATGGAGGTATTAATATTCCAAGGGTTCCTGCAGCAGCTATAAGCCCCATTGCATACTTTTTACTATAACCTGCGCTAATCATAGCTGGAATCATGATGGAACCTACAGCAGCTGCAGTAGCTGGGCTTGATCCAGAAATTGCTGCGAAAATCATACAAGCAAGAATAGCTACAATAGCGATACCGCCTTTTACATGCCCAACCATGGATTTAAGTGCTTCAATTAGATGAAAGGATATTCCACCTTTAGCCATTATTAATCCCGCAAATATAAAACCAGGTATTGCCATTAGGACAACGTTGTCAACTGCTGCAAACATATTAAAAGGAATCGTTTGTATGTTGTAATCAATAAGTAATAGCCCTATAATACTTGAGACTCCCAGACTTATTCCTATTGGAACGCGCATAAGAAGTAGTAAAACAAGTGAACCAAATAAAACAAATACTGCATTATCCTGCAATAGATCCATCATTCTGATCCCTCCTTTTGTTTGAAAAATGATTAATGATTTTTTCTATATATGCTAGTATTAAAAATACGCCAGTTAAAGGCATGATTATAGAGATTATCCAAAGAGGTAAATGAGCATCCAGTGAAACTCCACCTATTTTGTATGCTTCTATAACCATTAACAAACCATAATAAATAAAGAAGCTAGCGAACATTATTCCAATCGCATAACCGATTAAATCTAGTACACTTTGAATTTTCTTCGGAAGAACCGAGTACAAGAGATCAAGAGCAATATGGTTATCACTTTTTAAAGCAGTACTAAAACCAATAAAAATTGACCAAACCAAAGTGAGAGCAAATATCTCTTCAATCCAGTGAATAGGATTGTTAAGGATATAACGCATTATTACGCCATATAGACTTATTCCCATACCTATTAAAAATAATGGAATCATTATCGCTTTTTCAAACTGAGCAATCCTATTCATTCATATCACTCCTATTAAGTATTCCAATTAACGACTAAGAGCGTCTTGAACTACTTCCTCCCCAAATATAGGTGTATATTTATCGTATACAGGTTGGAATAATTTTCTGAATTCATCTTTATCTTCCTCAGAAAACTCATATATTTCTATTTGACCTCTTTCTTTTAATTTCTCTAGCCCCTCTTCGTTTAACTTTTGAACTTCAGCTCTGGCAGTTTGTGTACCAGCATCTATTCCTTCTTGAACAATTTTTTTAGTTGCCTCATCTAAGCTATCCCAAAATTTTGTATTGGTTAATAATATATAGTCAACACGACTAAAGTTATTGATAGTAAGGTAATCTTGAACTTCATCAAAATTAGCCGATGCAACACTACTTAAGGTATTTTCCTGCCCATCTACAGTACCTTGTTGAAGAGCTGTATATACTTCATTGAAAGGAATGGATACTGTTCCTGCATCCAATAGATTGAAAACATCAGAAAGAACTTCTCCACTGGATGTACGTATTTTTAATCCCTTGTAATCTTCAGGTGAATGAATAGGCTTTTTATTATTTGTTATTACCCTGAATCCATTGGGCCACATAGTTAGTGCTTTAACTCCCTCTTTCTCAACCCTTTTCATTATTTCCTGTCCATTTTCGCCATCCCAGAATGCTGTTGCAGCTTCATCAGAGCTAAACACTAATGGCAAAGAAGCCAGATCAAATGCTGGTTCATATTTAACTAATTTAGACATATCAGGAAGTATAAATTGAGCATTATTTGAAACTAGATTTTCATATTCATTTTTGTCATTGTATAGGGTACCGTTTGAGTATAGTTTTACTTCAATTTCTCCTTTAGACAATTCTTCTATTTTTTCTTTCATGGCAAGGGCTCCTACATGCTTTGCCGTATTTTCTGGAGCTACGTGCGAAATTATAATTTCTTTAACTGAATATTTACTATCTGCGCTACCTTCATCACTACTTCCGCAAGCCCCCAGTACTAGCAATAAACAGATAGCAATGGTAAACAAAAAGAATTTGCTAAGCCTCATTAAAAATCCCCCTTTTTCTCTTTTGGAAACGTTTCCAAATTATATGTTGTAGCCACTATTTGTATTCTAAATATTTTAATTATTTCGGATTTTATAATCCCAAATAATTTAAATAATTTGTTTATCAGCAAAGCTACATGCCTACTTTCAGTTAAAACTAGAAAGGTACCTTTTCTTAAACTTGTTGTTTTCAACATAGGATAACGAACATTATTATAGGTTGAGAATTATTATTCTCTGGATTGATTGTTTAGTAGCGATAACTTAAAAAGTTAAACCTCGCAAATAAGGGAATGCCCCTATCCTCAGAAAAGAATAAGCAATTTTTTTCTAAAGATTTACGGGATTACCCATAACGAAAAAGGCATGAGACGATTTTAAACCGTTCACACACCCATTAGTCATACACCTCATATTCTATGGATAAACGAATAGAGGGGATAGACGGCTTATGGATTTGTCGGCTTTGCATTGGATTTATGTAGGTTTTATTGTCTTGATTATTGGGT
>Ga0182745_1004158_pt1 | contig 12121 bp, 10 predicted proteins | sample eDN3rd30CKraftBY_FD_128523 | JGI IMG/M metagenome (GOLD analysis project Ga0182745, IMG submission 128523) | Enriched backyard soil microbial communities from Emeryville, California, USA - eDNA 3rd pass 30_C Kraft BY (version 2) (version 2) | ecosystem: Environmental > Terrestrial > Soil >... | reverse complement strand
CTCAGAAATTTCAGGAAGTTTTACTGTTGATGAAGCCAGAGACCTTGCAAATATTTTAAAAAGCGGAAAGCTTGATGCCCCTGCAAAAATTGTTGCTGAACAAATTGTTGGGCCTACCCTCGGCCAGGAAGCTGTAAGAGGCGGTGGTTTATCATTTCTTATCTCCTTTATAGTAATCTTCATTTTAATGTTGATTTATTATAACAACGGAGGTTGGGTAGCAAACGTTGCTCTTGTTTTGAACTTATTATTTACAATTGGAGTGTTAGCGGCGTTAGGGTTTACTCTTACTGCCGCCGGTATTGCGGGCCTCGTTCTTACAATTGGTATGGCGGTAGATACTAACGTTATCATTTTCGAAAGAATTAAAGACGAACTGGAACGTGGAAAAACTTACCAACAAGCAGTTACAGACGGTTACAGTAAATCGTTGCCTCCGGTTCTTGATGCTCACATTACTTCGTTAATTACTGCAGTAATTCTTGCCTACTTTGGTTTAGGCCCTGTGCTTGGTTTTGCTACAACTCAAATAATCGGTTTGCTTTTATCACTGTTCTGCGGAATTCTTGTTTCAAGGCTTATTACAGATATTTATACAAACCGTAAAAGACATTTCAAATATTCAACTGCATTATCTCGTCGCATTTTCCGCAACGCTAACTACAACTTCGTTGGGATGCGTAAAATCGCATATATAATTTCAGTTTTTGTTTTTGTTGGAGGTATTGCATCATTTTTCCATGGCTTTAATGAAGGTGTAGAATTTAAAGGCGGACGAAGTTATACAGTTAAGTTTGACCGGCCTATTTCAAACTCTGATGTTGCTGACGATTTGAGAGCTGCATTTGATGATGATAATCCTGTATTAAAAACTATCGGAGACAGCCGTCACCTGAATATTACAACTTCTTTTATGAAAGGAGTTGATAATGCCGATAGCCTTGTTCAAACTAGACTATTTGAAGGGTTGAAAAAAGTGTTACCTGCAAACCTTACATATGCAAGTTTTGTAAAAAATAATATTCAAAGTTCAACTACGGTTCAGCCAAGCATTTCTGATGACCTTAAGAGAGGTGCGGTTAAGGCTACTGTATTTGCAATTTTGGCAATTTTCGTTTACATTTTTGGACGCTTCAGAGACTGGAGATATTCTATTGGAACAATCTTTTCTCTTGTTCATGATGTACTATTAACACTTATTGTTTTCTCATTCTTTAAAGACATTGTTCCTTTCCCACTTGAAATTGATCAGCATTTTATTGCCGCAATATTAACGGTAATAGGTTTCTCAATGAATGATACTGTTATTGTATTTGACCGTGTTAGGGAATATAGCCGCGACCTTCGAGGTGCTGATAAAGCAACCATAATTAATCGTGCTATTAATGATACTTTAAGCAGAACAATAATGACATCATTTACTGTGTTCCTTGTGCTTTTAATATTATTTATTTTTGGTGGCGAGGTTACGCGAGGCTTTGCTTTCGCAATGTTGATTGGTGTTGTTACAGGTACTTATTCTTCCATTTTTGTGGGAGCGCCAATTCTGATGGATTTTGCAAAATACCGTCCTTTGGGAGCGGCAGCGCCGAAAAAAGTCGTTCAGAAACCTTCGCCTGTTTCAGGCCCGCAGGCCTTCAAGCAAGTTTAAAATAAATTTTAAAGCCCGTTTATTTAACGGGCTTTTTTTTAACTACCTTATTTTTGCATAAAAAATGAAACTCTTACAAATAGCCACTAACGATATTCAGGCTGCTCTTTCCTTTATAAGTGTAATTGCATTTGTATGGCTTCTTATTGAATTTAAAGGCATGAAAGAAGCTATGAAAGATAAGCTTAACCTTAATGATGAAGGTTTGAAACTTAAACTTCAGGCGTATGAAAGGTTAACTGTGTTTGCCGACAGAACCAGTTTAAAAAATGTTGTGGCACGAACAATTATTGGAAGTGAATCTCTTGTGGCAACTCACGCAATAATGGTGAACCAGATTAGGGAAGAATTTGATTATAATGTTAGCCAGCAAATATATGTTGCACCTGAAATTTGGGAAGCGGTGGTTAAATTAAAAGATCAAAATATCTATATTATTAATCAGTTATATGCCGGCTTACCGCCGGAAGCTTCAGGTACTGACCTTTGTAAAAGAATTTTGGAGTACAATGTTATGCAAACCGCAGAACTAAGTAATGTGGTTATGGATGCTATTCAGTTTGAAGCTAAAAAACTTTTATAAGAATAAATAAATTGATAATGTCTGAAAGACAAACAGATTCCAGGATAGTTATAAATGAGCTTTATACCTCCGGTGATATAAAAAATTTAAAGGAAGAACTGCCGGGAAAATTCCCATATACCAGAGGTGTTCAAAAAGATATGTATCGTGGCAAACTATGGACAATGCGCCAGTATGCCGGTTTTTCTACTGCTAAGGAAAGTAATGAACGCTATCATTATTTACTGAACCAGGGCGTAAGCGGGCTTAGTGTTGCTTTCGATCTTCCAACACAAATCGGGTACGACAGCGACCACGAACTTGCAAACGGGGAAGTAGGAAAAGTGGGCGTTGCAATTGATAGTTTGAAGGATATGGAAATATTGTTTGAAGGTATTAACCTGGAAAAGGTTTCCACATCTATGACAATAAACTCAACAGGATTTATATTACTTGCTTTGTATGTTGCTTTGGCAAAAAAGCAAGGTGCTGATTTAAAAAAGATTTCCGGAACAATTCAAAATGATATTTTAAAGGAGTATGCTGCCAGAGGAACTTATATCTACCCTCCCCGCCCTTCAATGCGAATTATAACTGATATTTTTGAATGGTGCAGTAAAGAAGTTCCCAAATGGAATACAATTTCTATTTCCGGCTACCATATCCGCGAAGCGGGAAGTACTGCAGTGCAGGAAATAGCATTTACTTTAAGCAATGGAAAAGCTTACGTAAAAGCCGCTCAGGATAAGGGTTTAGATATAAACGTCTTTGGCAAAAGGTTGTCATTCTTTTTTAATTCACATAACGATTTGTTTGAGGAAGTTGCAAAATTCAGGGCCGCAAGAAGAATGTGGGCTAAAATAATGAAAGACCTTGGAGCGACAGATGAAAAAGCAATGATGCTTCGTTTCCATACGCAAACCGGAGGTTCAACTTTAACCGCGCAACAACCAATAAATAATGTTAGCCGTGTTACTGTTCAAACTCTTGCGGCGGTTTTAGGCGGAACTCAATCTCTTCATACAAATGGGTATGATGAAGCATTAAGCCTGCCCACTGAAATTGCCGCACGTACAGCACTTCGCACACAGCAAATTGTTGCTTATGAAAGCGGTGTTGCAAACACGGTCGATCCTCTTGCAGGAAGTTTTTTTGTTGAAAATCTTACTGATGAAGTTGAAAATAAGGCATGGCAACTTATTGAAAAAAGTGATGCCATGGGTGGAAGTGTATCAGCAATTGAAGAAGGTTTTATGCAAGATGAAATTGCAAAGAGTGCATATTTATACCAACGCGAAATTGAAAACAACTCTAAGATAATTGTTGGAGTAAATAAATTTACTGTTGATGAAACAGAACATGTAAAAGTTTTTAAACAAGACCCTGAGATTGAAAAAAACCAAATTGCTGATTTAAAGTCGCTGAAAGCAAGCAGAGACAATAATAAAGTGAATGAATCTTTAAGCAAAATTGCGGAAAGTGCAAAAGTCGGCGAAAATATTATGCCTGCAGTAGTTGAAGCAGTTGAAAATTATTGCACCGTTGGCGAAATTGCAGATACATTAAGAAATATTTTTGGACTTTATAAGGGATAAAAAAAGTAATTTTAAAAAATGAAAGCTCTATACTCTTTAATTGCACTTTGTATTTGTGTTTCGGTATCTGCACAAAAAATTTCAAAAGTTTCAATTTCAGAAACCGGCACTTTAAATTATATATCTCTTGAACTTGATGAAAATGTTTTACTTCAGCTTTCGCCTGAGGGAGATATTGTAAATTGGGGAATTGATCTTTATAAAGGGAGGACAGACAGAATTGAAGAAAGGACTGAACCTTATACCGGCCGCGTTGAATACTATACTGAATACGACAACGTTGCATTTCGTGGTAAACCAAAATATATTGGTTTAAAACAAATTACTTATTACCCTGACTATGCCGATGAACTTTTAAAAGGTAAAGTAAAAAGTATAGGTACATTACAATTTGAATATTATAATTTTTATGATGAAAAAGAACTGCAGGGAAAAATAAAAAGAATTGGTTCGAGTGATATCTCCTATTATTCAAATTTTGATATTTCAAGTGCCGGCAAATTAAAATCAATAGGAAATACTCAATTGACCTATTTTACTAAGATGGATGATAAGGCACTTCAAGGAAAAGTGAAATCTATTGGCTTTTCAAACTTTAATTATTATACATCTTATGAAAGAAAGGAGTGGCAAGGCGTAATGAAACAAGGTAACAGATTAAGTTACATCAATGGCATTAAATTTCTTATACGGTAATTAAATGATTTCATTATACAATTCCAACAATTCATTTGCAGTTTTTTTCCAGCTAAACATTGCTGCTCTTTTGTAGCCGTATTCAACAAGTTGATTTCTTAAAGAGTTATTTTTTAAAACCTCTTCTATTTTTTCTGCAATATCCTCCGGATTTGAAGGATTTACATAGCATGCGTCTTCACCGGCAATTTCAGGAATTGCTGATGTATTGCTACAAATGAGGGGTGCGCCACTCGCCATTGCTTCCAAAATGGGAATTCCAAAACTCTCCCGCAAAGAGGGATATAAAAACAAAAGAGAAAGTTTATATAATCCCGGTAATTCATTATTTGGAATATAACCTGTAAGCATTATGTTTTCAATCAGGTGTTCATTTCCCTGAAACCTCAATAATTTTAAAAGATTTTCTTTCCCAAAATCAGGCATCACCAAAGTAAAATCCAATTTATTTTTCTTCTTTAATACCGCAAGGCTTAACAGCACATTTGGCAGATTTTTCTTAGGGTCTGTATTTCCCAAAAACAAAATAAATCTTTCCGGAAGATTCATTTTCACCTTTAATGTTTCAAGCTCTTCAGCAGAAGTTTCTGAAAAAAAATGATTGCTGCAAGCATTGTAAATTGTCCTTATTTTTTTATCTGGAATTTTAAGTTTGCTTTGAATTTTTTCTTTTTCATAATTGCTTACCGTAACAATTTGAGCAGCATTTTTTGCGATACGCGGCACATTCCACCTGCGATATAAAGCTCCAAAGCGCTGATAGTAAGTACCACTTGTAAGTAGCCATTTTTCAAGATAAATTATATCGTGAATTGTAACAACCAAAGGAATTTTTAATGATACAGGTGCTGTGTTGCTTGTTGCATGTAAAAGATCAATTTTGTGTTGACGGCACAAGTCAGGCAACATTTTTTGTTCCCAAATAGGATAAGAAGCCGGCTTGGTTTTTATAATTTCAAAATTAGTTGAAGATGTAAGAGCATTTTTATCTTCATCATCCTGAGCATAAACCAGCAAATCCGGATGACTCATATTCTTCATTTCTTTTAAAGATTCAAGAATAACGATATCCATACCATGCTTCTTTTTCCTGAATATTCTTTGCGCCTCAATTCCAATTTTCATTACTTAATCATTTATAACAAATATAAACGTTAAGCAATCATTTCTTATTTCGTAAACACTCATCAGGCATATTATTTAATTTTGGAAAGTTGTTTGTATATAAAGTGTAAAAATTAAAATGTATAATCTTACCATAATAAATTCCACGGTAAGGCCGGGACGAAAAGGAATTGATGTTGCAAAATGGGTTTTAAAAGAAGCTGAAAAATGCAGATTATTCAATTGCACATTTGCTGATTTAGCAGAAATAAATTTACCATTAATGGATGAACGGTTTCACCCAAGGTTGCAGAAATATGAGCATGAACACACTAAGCAATGGTCGGAATTAATTAAAAATTCAGATGCCTTTGTTTTTGTAACCGCTGAGTATGATTATAATTATCCTGCGCCATTGAGAAATGCATTGGAATATTTATTTAATGAATGGAGTTATAAGGCTGCCGGGCTTGTAAGTTATGGTGGCATAAGCGCAGGAACGAGGGCTGTAAATGCATTAAAAGCTGACCTTTCAACCTTTAAAATCGTGCCTATAATGGATATGGTAAATTTTCCGTTTTTTGAAAAGCTGTTTGATAGCGATGGAAATTTTAAACCTGAAGAAATTTCAGCGAAAGCGGCATCAAAAATGTTTTCAGAGATTAACAGATGGACAAAAGGTTTGAAAATAATTATGGAAGACCGGTAAATATTAAAAAATGAAAAAGGAAATAATTGTGGTTGGTGGTGGTTTTGCGGGTGTAAATTTTATTCGTTCTTTAAAAAACAGTAAAGATTACAACATCACTCTTGTTGATAAAAATAATTATAACTTTTTTCCTCCTTTGTTATATCAGGTAGCAACTGCATTTTTGGAAGTTTCAAATATAAGCTATCCTTTTAGAAGGCTTTTTAGAAAGCACAAAAACGTAAAAGTTAGGTTAGGTGAACTAATAGAAATAAATAAAGCTGAAAACAAAATTGTTTTATCAAACGGCGAATTAAAATACGATCATCTTGTGATTGCCACGGGCACTATTTCTAATTTTTTTGGCATGAAGAATATTGAAGAAAATGCTCTTCCAATGAAAACAGTTGATGATGCAATTTTGTTGCGTAATACAATGCTTTCAAAATTAGAAAAGGCAACAATTGAAAAAAATCCGGAAAAGCGCCTTGAATTAGGAACTGTTGTTATCGCCGGAGGCGGACCTACAGGAGTTGAAATTGCAGGTATGCTGGCCGAAATGAAGAAAAACATTATTGAAAAAGATTATCCTGAATTAAGAGGCCTTGACCTTCCTATTTGGCTGGTTGACGGTTCACCGGCCTTACTTTCACCAATGAGTGAAAAATCTCAGAAATACACTCTTGCATCTCTCACTAACATGGGAGTTAAAGTGAAATTAAATACTCAGGTAAAAGATTATGTAAATAATGAAGTGATATTTTCAGACGGGCATAAAATAAACAGTCAACTTTTATTTTGGACAGCAGGCGTTGTTTCACAGACATTCCGAGGGTTTTCCCCTGAAAGTTTCGGCAGAGGCAAAAGGCTTATTGTTGACGGATACAATAAAGTAATAGGCACAGAAAATATTTTCGCCATTGGCGATACATGTATATCCACAGAAGATAAAAAATTTCCCGAAGGCCATCCGCAGCTTGCGCAGGTTGCAATTCAGCAGGGAAAAAATCTGGCTTCAAATCTTAAAAACATAATTAAAGGAAAAGAGCAAAAAGTTTTTTCCTATCACGATAAGGGAACTATGGCTATTATTGGAAGAGTGAAGGCCACAGCCGATTTTCCAAAACCAAAATTCACTATTACAGGCGCACTGGCGTGGATGATGTGGTTGTTTGTACACTTATTTTCTCTTATTAATTACAGAAACAGAATTAAAACAATGTACAACTGGACTATATCATATTTTTCAAAAGATCAGACTTTAAGAATGATTATCAGGCCAAAATGATTATATTCATTTATGAATAAATAATAATGAGAACAAAGATTGAAAAGCTCGCAGGTATTTTTCTTTTAATTTTCGGTTTGATAACTGTTTTTATGACAAGTTCAATTATACTTGACCTTTTTGGAATGAGAGAGCGGGAAGGAAATTATGTATTGTTTGTTATTTGGGCAAATTTCGCCTGCGGCATTTTATATATAGTTGCCGGAGTTTGCTTTCTATTAAACAAATCATTTGTTACGTTTCCTCTTGCCGTGGCAAGCATAATTTTATTGATTACTATGGCAGAAATGTTTTACCATATAAAACAAGGCTTGCCTTATGAAAATAAAACAATTGGCGCACTTACGTTCAGGATTGTTATTACAATTTCATATCTTCTTTGGTCAATGAAAATTTTTAAACTCCGAAAAAGCAAATTTGATTAAGAAATTTTGCTGCCGCAGAATTTATTAAATTCTGAAGCATTAAAATTTGGAGTCTTTATCATAACCTGTTCCTGGACAATCCTGTTATTTTTAAAATCTACGGTAAGGATTCCATCTTTATAAAGAACATTTTCAAATTCTCTCCAATAAAATTTCTTTTTGGGAAATGTATAAAACAATGCTGACTCTCCATCAAATACAATTTTCAAATTGCGCCGCATTATCATTCCCAGAATTGCCATTATTATCAACAGAATTCCGGGAATAAAATAATTGAATAAAAAAAACAGCAAACCTGCAATTAGCATTAATGGATCTAACCACCTAAACCTTCGCTTCCGGTTTGGTATAATAAAAACATACTCCATTATTGCGGGTTTGATGCAATCATCATATTGCAAAGTTTATAAAGAATCCTTGAAGCTACGTTTTCATCCCATTCGTTATTACTCACTCCCACTTCAAGTAAATCAAACCCTATTATTTGCTTTTTTGAAGCCATTATTTTTTTAAATAAATACAATACCTGCTCAACTTCAAAGCCACCGTGAACAGGCGTTCCGGTGTGAGGGCATAATTTTGGATCAAGTCCGTCAACATCAAAACTTATGTAAATTTTATCCGGCAGCAACGCCACTATTTCATCAACAATATTTTTCCATGATTCTCCTTCATAAATCCTTTCCTTTATTTCCTTGTCGAAAAGCGCCACTATCCTCCCCTTGCTGTTATTAATATATTCAACTTCTTCCTCACAGAAATCTCTTATGCCAACCTGCACGAGTTTTTCCACCTGAGGTATTTCCTCCATTGTGTTGTACATAATGGATGCGTGGGAATAATTAAAACCTTCATAAGCCTTTCTTAAATCACTGTGAGCATCAATATGAAGGATGCCGAAATTTCCGAATTTTTCGGCAATGGCTTTATAAAACCCAAACGGCGTGCTGTGGTCGCCTCCTAACAGCCCTACCAACTTTCCTTTTTGCAATAATGCAGAAGTTTTTTGATAAACCCAATCGTTAAGAAAAACACTTCCGGTGTTTATGTCGTTTAATGTTTTAAGCATAAACTTATTATCCTCAACTTTATCGCCTTGCGAAATATAGTTAATATATAATTCAGCTTCTTTTCGCAAATAATCACTTTTAGTGAGAATTTTTACATCAGGCTTTAGCATATAAAATCCTTGTTTCCATGCATCTTTAATTTCCGGATCAAAAAGGTCAACCTGAAGGCTTGCTTTTAAAACATTATCCGGAGCACGGGCTGTTCCTGCAGCATAGCTTACGGTTACTTCCCAAGGCACAGGAAAAATTATAAGCCTTGCTTCTTCTTCACTAAAAGGAAGGCCAAAAATGTTGTTATTAGGATTTCCAACCGCGTTATGGTCGAAATTTGACAAATCAGCCATTTTTATTTTATTTAAATGCAAATATAGCTACTCGAATGTGTTAAATAAAGGTTGTTTAATGTGTTAAAGTAATGGTTTTAGGTTACCTTTGCTGCGAAAATTTTAACAGGCATACAATGAAAAAATCGAGCATAGTTGTACTAATAGGAATTGCCGCTTTAATAGTTGGATTACTTGCATATTCAGTTGATTTTTCTACCTACGATACAATTGATTCCGCTAAAAATAAGGAGGGCAAATTTGTCCATCTTATTGCAAAACTCGATCATACAATGCCTTTGGAATACGACCCCGTTAAAAATCCTAATTATCTTTCTTTCTACGCAGTAGATAGCCTTGGAGGGAAAACAAAAGTTGTGTTTCGCAACAGCAAGCCAACAGATTTAGAAAAAAGTGAAAGGCTGGTAATGAAAGGGACGATGACAAAAGATCATTTTGAATGCAAAGATATTTTGCTCAAATGCCCGAGTAAGTATAAGGATGACAAGCAAAATTTAGAGAAGAGCATGGAAGATTCTCAGTACACAAACTAACAGCAATGGAATTTATAGGCGAACACCTTCTGCCGGGGCAACTTGGCCACCTTTTTATAATTACTGCTTTTGTAGCTTCGTTAATTTCAACAATTTCTTATTTTATTGCATCTAATAAAAAAGATTTTTCTTTACAGCAGTCCTGGATAAAACTTGCCAGAGTAAGTTTTTTTATTCAGGTGGTTTCTGTATTGACAGTTTTCGGTATTATTTTTTATCTCTGTTCAAATCATTTTTACGAATACTTGTATGTTTATAAACATGCGTCCCGCGAACTTGAATCAAAATATTTGTTAGCATGTATTTGGGAAGGCCAGGAAGGTAGTTTTTTACTTTGGGCAATATGGCATAGTATCCTTGGTTCAATTCTGATTTTTAAAAGTAAAGATTGGGAAGCTTCTGTAATGACAATTGTTAGCCTTGCTCAGGTATTTTTATTTTTAATGGTTTTGGGTATTTATGTCAGCGGTGTAAAAATCGGCAACAGCCCTTTTGTTCTTACAAGAAATGAATTACAGGCTCCTATTTTTAATCAGCCAAACTATCTTTCTTTCATTCAGGATGGAATGGGATTAAATGTTTTGCTCAGGAATTACTGGATGGTGATTCATCCTCCGTTTTTGTTTTTGGGATTTGCTTCATTGTTGGTTCCATTTGCTTTTGCTTACGCAGGAATTAAAAATAAATTATATGGCGAATGGGTAAAACCTGCATTGCCATGGGCGCTTTTTGGTGCAGCAATTTTAGGAGCCGGAATTATGATGGGTGGAAAGTGGGCTTATGAATCACTAAGTTTCGGAGGTTACTGGGCTTGGGATCCTGTTGAAAATGCATCTCTTGTTCCATGGCTTATGTTAATTGCAGGCTTGCATACAATGGTAATCTACCTTCATACCGGCAGGTCGCTCAAAGCAAGTTACCTCTTCATTTTCCTTGCATTTTCATTTGTTCTTTATTCAACTTTTTTAACCCGTACCGGCGTATTGGGAGATACTTCAGTTCATGCATTTACTGAAGCAGGAAAGGCAATAAATGTTATGATATTCCTTTTCTTTTTTCTGTTTACAGCAGGATCTTTAGTATTACTGTTTTCAAACTCACGCAATATTCCAACGGTGCATTCAGAAGAAGATTCAAACTCAAGAGAATTTTGGATGTTTATTGGTTCAATTGTAATTTTTCTTTCTTCAATATTCATAATTGCAATAACGTCTATTCCAACATATAATCAAATTCCCGGAATAAAAGACCTTATTATAAAATTTCATGGCGGCCCACTGGCCATGCCTGAAGACCCGGAATTTGTTTATAATAAAGTAATGATACTTGTCGCTTTTATTTTAGGAATAATAACGGCAATTGCTCAATATTTTAAATACAAAAAAACACCACCGAAATATTTTTTAAAGAAGATAGCAGCCCCAACATTTATTGCAGCAATAATTACTGCACTTATTGCTTTTGTATATCCATTTACATATTTTAAACAAGGTATTGGTTTCCGTATAGCAATATACATGGGCTTTTTTGCAATGGTGTATGCAGTAGTTGCCAATGCGGCTTATCTTGTTTCAGTTCAAAAAGGTAAACTTAAAACTGCCGGCGGCTCTGTTTCTCATATAGGCTTTGCGTTGATGATTGCAGGCATGATAATTTCCAGCAGCAATAAACAAGTAATCAGCAGCAGCCTTGTAAATGGAATTACTTTTGCACCCTCAAAAGATCCGATGACCAAACAAATGGACGACCCTCAGGAAAATTTAACTCTCATTCGCGATGTTCCAACAAGAATGAATCAATATGAGGTTACTTACTTTGGAGATTCATCCGGCCATGAAAAAGGCAGGAAATTTTACAGCCTTCTTTTTAACAAAAAAAATAAAAAGGATGGCTCAATTTCCGAAAGCTTTGTTATTAAACCTGATGTGTATGTTATGAAAGATAACAACATGAGCAGTAATCCTGATACAAAAACATACCTTACAAAAGATGTTTTTACATACATTTCTTATGCTTTAAAAGATAATCAAAATGAAGACACAACTTCTTTTAAAGAAATAGTAATGAATGTGAAGGACACAGCTTTTTACAGTAATGGTTTTTTTGTACTTAATGATGTTTTGAAAAATCCAAAAATCGGTAAATATAATTTCGGCCCGCAGGAT
>Ga0182745_1004156_pt1 | contig 12121 bp, 9 predicted proteins | sample eDN3rd30CKraftBY_FD_128523 | JGI IMG/M metagenome (GOLD analysis project Ga0182745, IMG submission 128523) | Enriched backyard soil microbial communities from Emeryville, California, USA - eDNA 3rd pass 30_C Kraft BY (version 2) (version 2) | ecosystem: Environmental > Terrestrial > Soil >... | reverse complement strand
GCGACGGCCGTCACCGCCACGGCCACCGGCCGGGCGACGAACAGGGGCCACAGCCCGGCGTGGGTGCTGGTCTCGCCGAGCTCCACGTAGAGCGCGCCGAACCCGAGTCCCGATGCGACCGCCGGCGGCACCACCTTGGACAGCGGGGCGACCGCTGCGTCGTCGGGGTGCTCGTCGTGTTCGGGGGCCGCTGCCACCATCACGATCGAGACCAGGGCGACGGCGACACCGCAGAGCGCGATCCACGACGGGCGCTCGCCGTCGGCCAGCGCCCACACCAGCGGCACGATCGCGGCGACGACCGCCGTGATCGGCGCGACGACGCTCATGCGGCCCATGGCCAGGCCGCGGTACAGCAAGCCGACGGCGGCAGGACCGGTGAGCCCGACCGCCACACCCAGCCAGAGGTCGCTGGTCGCCGGGGTCGGCGGGGTCCCGACGACGAACCAGCCGGCCGTCGCCGCGAACACCAGCGCCGTGCTCAAGGCGAACGAGCCGATGACCACCGTGATCGCCGCGGTCCGCTTGGCGGCGAGCCCGCCGAAGAAGTCGCCGGACCCGTAGAAGAGGGCCACGAGCAACCCGAAGACGACGGCCATAGGGCGGCGACGGTACTGCCTCGTGGGTAGCGTCAGAACCATGGCTGACGAGATCCTCGAGGTCGACCTCCTCGCGTTCGAGCGGGGGAGCGCCGAGCAGCAGCGGGCGGTGGTCGATGGCCTGATGCGGTCCCTGTCCACCGGGTTCGTGTACGTGACCCACGACGTGAGCGGCGACCTGATCGACGAGGCGTACGCCCTGCTGGAGCAGTTCTTCACCCTCCCGGCGGACACCAAGGCCCGGTTCGTGGCACCCGGGACGCATGGCCAGACCGGGTACACCGGCCTCTTGGTGGAGACGGCGGCCTCGTCCGACGTCCCGGACTGGAAGGAGATGCTCAACTGGGCGCGCGACGTGCCGCCCGGCCACCCGCTCCGCACCCGCTTCCCGCACCGCTACCACGACCAGGTCCTGCCCGAGGCCGCCGTGCCGGGCATCGCCCACGTCCTCAACACGTTCCACGACGCCATCGCCGATCTGCAGCGCCGCATCCTGCGCATCATCGCCGTCGGCATCGGCGGCCACGTGGATCTCTTCGAGAAGATGCTCGTCGACGGGTCGACCCTCAGCCGGGCCATCCACTACCCGGCGATGGAGGCCGCCCCCGACGCGCCCCACGTGTGGGCGGGCGAGCACGCCGACATCAACCTCATCACCGCGCTGCCCCGGGCCACCGCCCGTGGGCTCGAGGTGAAGCTCAAGGACGAGGACCGGTGGATCGACGCCGTTGCTCCCCACGACGGCGCCATCATCAACACCGGCCTGATGCTCGAGATCGTCACCAACGGCGTCATCACCCCTGGCATCCACCGGGTCGTCGCCCACGCCGACCAGCCCGGCGACCGCTACTCGGTCGTGCAGTTCTGCCATCCGACCCCGTGGACGATCCTCAGCCCGGTCGCCACCTGCGTCACGGCCGAGCACCCGCAGCGCTTCGCCCCCATCGCCGCCGCCGACGCCCTCGATCTCGTCCTCTACGAGATCAACCTGGTCGAAGACGCCCGCGGCTCCTGACCCGACCCGCCTCACCCCCACCCCCACACCCGGCGAACTTCGTAGGTCAGCACGACGAAACGGTCGCTCTCACCTACGAAGTTCATCGGAGGTGGGTACGAAGTTCATCGGAGGTGGGATGGGATGAAATGCGTGGGTGATCTGGGGGGTCAGTCGAGGTAGCGGACGGTGACGCTGCCGTTCGAGCTGGTGGCGACGATGCGGCGCTCGCTGTCGGGATCGGCCTTCACGAGGTTGTCGGTGGAGCCGTTGCTGCTGTGGATGTCGACGGCGTACCCCTCGTCGCCGCGGGGGAGGGCGACGTCGACGCTGCCGTTGTCGGAGTGGGCGATGGCCGACAGCGGAGCGGTGGCGAACTCGAGGCGGACCGACCCGTTGCTGCTCTCGGCCTGGATGCTCTCCGTGCCGAGGCGGGTGGCGCGGACCGACCCGTTGTCCGAGCGGAGGCGCGTGGCGCCCGAGAGCGCCTCGGCCTCCACGGTGCCGTTGCTGGTCTCGGCGTCGACCCGGCCGTCGACGCCGCGCACGGTCACGGTGTCGTCGTGGGACCGGACCTTCACCTCGAGGTCGTGGGGGATGACGATCCGGAGCCGGGCGCGGCACCACGTGTTGTCGATGACGGCTCGGCACCGCACCCGCACCTGCAGCCGGTCGCCCACGACGTCCTGCGTGAACCGGGTGGCGACCAGGCCATCGCTCACGTGGGCATCGATGCGGATGCCGTCGACGTCGGCGCCGACGATCTCGATGGCGCCGCCGTCGCTGGCGACGTCGAGCACGGAGACGGCCGGGTCGTCGATGCGGACGGTCCGGTCGTACTCCTCGTGGGCGAGGACGCCGACGACCTGGAAGGTGCTGATCAGGAGGCCCACCACCGCAGCGAGGCTGCCGACGGCCAGCCACGCGACGTTGACGGTGGGGGAGCTGCGCACCGGCGCCGGCCGCAGCGGCGCCGGCGGGGGCGGTGGCAGGTGCGGGTACGGGGTGGTCGGGTCGTCGGACATCACGCCTCCAGCCAGCGCAGCACGGCCAGGACCCGACGGTGGTCGTCGGCGGCGGGCGGCAGGTCGAGCTTCAAGAAGATGTTCCCCACGTGCTTCTCCACGGCCTTGTCGCTGACGACGAGCTCGCGGGCGATGGCGGGGTTGGTGCGGCCTTCGGCCATGAGCGCCAGGACCTCGGACTCCCGGGGCGACAGGCGCTCGAGCGGGTCCCGCTTGCGGGAGCGGGCCAGGAGCTGGGCGACCACCTCGGGGTCGAGGGCGGTCCCGCCGCCGCCCACCCGCCGCACGGCGCCGAGGAAGTCGCTCACGTCGGCGATGCGGTCCTTGAGCAGGTAGCCGATCGACGACGTGTCGCTCGCCAGCAGCTCGGTGGCGTAGCGCTCCTCCACGTACTGCGAGAGCACGAGGATGGCGATGCCGGGCCAGCGCTCGCGGACCTGGAGCGCGGCCCGGAGGCCGTCGTCGGTCATGGTCGGCGGCATGCGCACGTCGACCACGGCCAGGTCGGGCTGGTGGCGGTGGACCACGGTGAGCAGCTCGTCGGCGTCGCCCACGGTGGCGACGACGTCCTCGCCCGCGTCGATGAGGATGCGGGTGAGGCCGGCTCGGAGCAGGACGGAGTCCTCGGCGATCACGATGCGCACGGGAGCTCCACGGAGATGGTGGTGGGACCGCCGTCGGGGCTGACGACGTGGAGGCTGCCGCCCAGGCCGTCGACCCGCTCGCGCAGGCCCTGGAGGCCGGTGCCCCGAGAGGCGTCGGCGCCGCCGACCCCGTCGTCTCGCACCTCGATCACCAGGCGGGGCCCGGCCCGCTCGATGGCGACCTCGGCCCGGGTGGCGTGGGCGTGGCGGGCGACGTTGGTGAGCGCCTCGTTGACGATGAAGTACGCCGCGCTCTCCACCGCCGGAGCCGGCCGGGGCTCGACGCGCACCCGGAGGTGCACCGGCACGGGTGCCCGAGCGACCACGGCCGACAGGGCGGCGTCGAGGCCGCGGTCCTCGAGGATCACCGGGTGGATGCCCCGGACGAGGTCGCGGATGTCCTTGAGCGCCGCCTTGGCCTCCTCGTGGGCGGCGGCCACCAGCTCCTTGCCGGCCTCGGGGTCCTCGTCGAGCTTCTCGCGGGCGGCGCCGAGCTCGGCGGCCAGGGCCACCAGCCGCTGCTGGGCGCCGTCGTGGAGGTCCCGCTCGATGCGCCGGCGCTCGGTCTCGGCGCTGTCGACGGCCGAGGACCGCTGCTCCTCGGCCCGCTGGAGGAGCCGGGCCATCTCGGCTTCGGTGGTCCGGCCGAGGAGGAACCGGGTCATGCCCGACTGCAGGTTGGCGGCGCCGATCGTGACCCACGGGGCCACCACCAGCAGGCCTCCCAGGCCGGCGACCGCCGCCGCCAGCGAACCCGGCCCGGGGCCGACCTCGAACAGCCAGAACTTCGCCGTCCCGCCCGGCAGGTGCCCGGCGTACAGCGGCATCGCCAGCAGGGCGAACGACCCGGCCCACGTCGTCGCCGTGGTCAGCCAGCAGGCCAGCGAGACCGGGAACAGGAGGAAGGCGTTGACGATCTCCCGCCAGCGCGAGCGGGTGCGCACCCGCTCCCACAGCCGCCGGAACCAGTTGCGGCCCTGGAGGGGCGGGACCGGGTCCACCAGCTCCATGCCCAGGAGCGAGGCGGCCCGGCTCCGGTCGATGGAGCCCAGGATCCGGGCGGCGATGAACAGTCCCCACGCCGCCGGGATGGCGAGCACCAGCGTGATCAGCAGCGAGAGCGTCAAGACCGTGAGGGTGAAGACCGTCGTGAACGACACGATGCCGAGCGGCACGCCGACCGCGAGGTAGGCGAGGCAGCGCCACAGCCGGCGGACGTCGCCCCAGGGGCGGAGGAGGAGAGGCATCGTGTCGCTCACGTTACGGTCGGTCATCGGCTCGGGCAGGCTTCCGGGTCACGGCTCGGCGATGGCGGCGAGCACGTCGAGCTTGGCGGCGCGGTGGGCCGGGCGGACCGCCGCCAGGACCCCGGCGCCGATGGACAAGACGAGCACCACCACCAGCGTGGCCGTCGGGAGCTGGAAGGACACGAAGCCCTCCTGGGCGCTCAGCGCCCGCACCAGCCCCCAGCCGAGGAACGTGCCGACCCCGAGGCCGACCACCGTCCCGACCACCGCGGTGATCACCGACTCCCAGCGCACCATGGCCCGGAGCCGACCCCGGGTGAGGCCGACCGCCCGGAGGAGGCCGAGCTCGCGGGACCGCTCGTGGATCGACAGGGAGAGGGTGTTGGCCAGGCCGATCAGGGCGATCAGGATGGCGAGCACCAGCAGGCCGTAGACCAGCGTCAGGAGCTGGTTGACCTGGCCGGCGACCCGGTCGATGTACTGGTCGCGGTCTTCGACCTTCGGGTTGCCGTACTCCTTGGCGACGGCCTCGACCGCCTGGCGGCCCTGCTCGATCGTGGTGCCGTCGGCCAGGCCCACCAGCACGGCGACGTTGCCGGGCCGCAGCTCGTGGGGCGTCCAGTCGGCTTGGTCCATCACGATGTCGCCGAGCAGCTCGCCCACCCCGTAGACCGCACCGACCTCGAAGGTGGTCTGCTCGCCGTCGGCGAAGTCCATGGTGAGGTCGTCGCCCACGGCGAGGCCCTCGTCGGTGGCGTAGCCCTCGGTGACGGCGACCTGGCCGGGTCGCAGCTTGGCCAGGTCGCCCTGCTGGACGTCGAGGTCGAGCAGGTTCGCCATGGCGGCCGGGTCGCCGGCGGTCGGGTAGACGGTCGTGCCGTCGACGGTGGCGACCACGTTGCTGAGCCCGACGGTCTCGGACACCTCGGGAAGCTGGTCGATCGCCGTGGCCATCTTCGGGCTGAGGCCCGAGCTGCTGAAGCCGTCCTGCATGACCACCAGGTCGCCGCCGAAGCTCTGCGACACGGTCTCGTCGATCGAGCGGCTCAGCGACGAGCCGAAGGTGGCGAAGAGGGCCACCACGGCGGCGCCGATCACCAGGGCCAAGGCGGCACCGCTGGTGCGGCGCGGGTTGCGCATGGCGTTGCGCCGGGCCAGCTGGCCGACCAGGCCGCGGGTGCCGGCCACCGGGGCACCCACGAAGGCGGCGGCCGGGCGGGCGACCACCGGGCCGAGCGTGACAGCGGCGATCACGATCAGCAGGGCGCCGAGGCCCGCCTTGCCCATCGCGCCGTCGGCGCTGCTGGTGGCGGTGACCATGACGAACGTCCCCAGGGCGGCAAGGGCCACGCCGATGCCGGCGCGCACCTTGGAGACGGCGGTCGACTCGGCGGCGGCATCGCGGAGCGCCTCGATCGGCGCGATCCGCGACGACCGGATGGCCGGGATCGTGGCGGCCACGAGGGTGGCGACCATGCCGATCGCGAAGGCGATCGCCATCGGTGCGGTCTCGACGACCAACCCGTCGCCGGGCAGGTCGAGGCCGAAGCCCGCCAGCAGCGCCTTGAGCCCCAGGGCCAGGCCCAGACCGGCCGCCAGGCCGACGGCCGAGGCGATGGCCCCGATGACGACGGCCTCGATGAGGGCGATGGCGAGGACCTGGCCCCGACCGGCGCCGATCGCCCGCATGAGGGCGGACTCCCGGCTGCGCTGGGCGCTCAGGATCGTGAACGTGTTGGCGATGCTGAAGGTGGCGACCACGAGGGCGACGCCGGCGAACGCCAGGAGGAAGTTCTTGAGGAAGCCCAAGAAGTCGCCCTGGATGTCCTCTTGCTGCTCGGCCGTGAGCTGGGCACCGGTGATGGCCTCGGCCTTGTCGGGCACCACCTCGGCCACGGCGTCGCGCAGCTGGGTGTCGGACACCGAGCCGTCGCCGCGGACCCGCACGTCGGTGACCTGGCCGGCTCTGCCCAGCAGGTCGACGGCCTGGTCCGGGGTGAGGCCGACGTAGGTGGCACCGGCCATCGACGTCTCGTCGCCGAAGCCGACGATGCCGACGACGTCGACCTCGACGGGGTCCGGCGTCCGGATCGTGGCGGTATCGCCGACCGAGATGCCGCCGTCCGATGCGCTGTTGGCGTCGATGACCGCTTCGCCGGCTCTGGCCGGAGCCCGGCCGGAGGTGACGTGGTATGGGTTGAGGTCGGGGTCGTCGATCCAGGCGCTCGCCTCGGTGGGCGGGCCCTGGCCCCCGATGGGGGAGCCGTCGGAACCGAGGATCTGGGCCGTACCCGTGACCTCGCCGACCGCCTCGGCCACGCCGGGAACCGCCGCGACCTGGTCGACCACGGTCGCGTCGAGCGTCGCCCGCTGGCGGCCCTGGTCGCTGTTGATCGACGCGGCGCTGCGCACGACGACGTCGGTGCCGGCGTTGGCCTGGCGGAAGACGGTGCCGAAGCTGGCATCGAGCGTGTCGCCCAGCACCAGCGTCGCCGACAAGAAGGCGACGCCGAGCACGACGGCGGTGGCCGTGCCGATCACGCGCCGCTTGCGGGCCCACAGGCCCTGGAGGGTCATCCGGAACAGCACGGTCAGTCCCCCAGCGCCTTCATGCGGTCGAGCACCGCGGTGGCGGTGGGATCGGCCAGCTGGTCGACGATCTGGCCGTCGGCCAGGAACAGCACGCTGTCGGCATAGGACGCAGCGACCGGATCGTGCGTGACCATCACCACGGTCTGGCCGAAGCGGTCGACCGCCTCGCGAAGGAACGAGAGGACCTCGGTCCCGCTGCGGCGGTCGAGGTTGCCGGTGGGCTCGTCGGCGAAGACGACCTCGGGCTTGCTCGCCAGCGCCCGGGCCACGGCGACCCGCTGCTGCTGGCCGCCGGACAGCTCGCTCGGCCGGTGGTGCAGCCGGTCCTGGAGGCCGACGGTGGCGATGACCTTCTCCAGCCACTCGGCGTCGGGCTTCTGGCGGGCCAGGTCCATCGGCAGGGTGATGTTCTCGCCGGCGGAGAGGGTGGGCAGCAGGTTGAACGCCTGGAACACGAACCCGATCCGCTCCCGACGAACCCGGGTCAGCTCCTTGTCGCTCAGGGCGCCCAGCTCCTGGTCGCCCACGAACACGTGGCCGCTGGTCAGCGTGTCGAGGCCGGCGAGGCAGTGCATCAGGGTGCTCTTGCCCGAACCGGACGGGCCCATCACCGCCGTGAAGGTGGCGGCCGGGACGTCGACGGTCACGCCGTCGAGCGCCCGCACCTCGGTGCCGCCGGTGCCGTAGACCTTGACGGCGCTGACCGTGCGGGCGGCCACCGGTCGGCCCGCACGGCGGGGAGCGGTGGCCGGATCGGCCGGGTGGGTGGTGGTTGCGAGCGGCATCGACCGCGTCCCTTCGTCGTCGTGCGGGCAGCGTTCGTGCTGCCCGTTCGAAGGTACGGATCGCCGGTCAGCCCCGGAATGGGGCCGCCCGGTGTCTCCCAGGTGGGGCTACCCCTACCCCAAGCGGCCAGCCTGGTTGATCACGTCCGACGGACACCCGGCGCCAGCAACGGATGACAGCCAAGGACCGCCGAAGGCGAAGGGCCCGAGCGGCCCGGTGCTGGAGGCCCGTCAGGGCCGGGAGCACCCGAGCGGAGAGGACGGCATGGGTCGCTCAACGACGAAGTCGGGGAGAGGAGCCGTGAGCGGCGATGCCAGGTGGATCTGCAACCTGGACTGGGAGCCGGACATCCGGTGCCTGAGGCGAAGCCTCAGGTGCCGAAGAGGGGCAGGCTGGTGGAGCAGGCGATGGGGCGCTGGTCGCCGGGCTCGAGGGCGTTGAGGACCAGCTGGTACACGTTGGTGTCGTAGACGATGCCGAGGTGGTCGGTGAGGTCCGCCTTGCACACGTCCTGCAGGGTGATGTTCTGCACGGTGGCGCCGGAGCCGGCGGTGATGAAGGCCTGGCGGTACGGGGTGACGACCTCGTCGTACTTCGTGGCGATGTTCACGTAGCGGAGGCCGGGACGGGTCTCGCCGCTGCCGTTGAGGTTCGTGAAGTAGGTCGAGCCCGGGTCGGCCTGCTGCTGGAGCGAGGGGAGCCCGATCCAGTTGGTGGCGGCGAAGATCGGATCGACGGCGCCGATGAAGCGGCCGAGGGTCAGCAGTCCGCTGACCGTCGTGGCGTGGTTCGACGGGGCGAGCCCGACCACGTTGCCCACCTTGGCCGATCCGCCGATGAGGTTGGCGTAGTACCGGGCCACCGAGCCGCCCTGGGAGTGGCCGACCAGATCGACCTTGGCAGCTCCGGTCTTGGCGCGGACGTTGTCGACGAAGCGGCCGATCTCGGCCGCGGACGCGGGGATGTCGCCCAGGCCCTTGAAGAGCGAGCTCTCGGCGGCGCCGTAGTTCACGGCGAACACGCAGTAGCCGTAGGACTTCAGGACGGGGGCGAGACCGCTCCACGAGTCGTAGGCGTTGCCGATGGTGCCGTGGACCAGCACGACCGGGTTCGGGTGGGCCGCCGACGGCTTGCAGGAGTAGTCGTTCGTGCCGGCGGGGTTGCGCATCGGGTTGAGCGCCGAGCCGATGCCGCCGGTGATGAGGTTGCCCGGGGCCCCGATCTTGGCGGGCGGGATCGAGCGCGCCGTCGGGGGCTTGGGCTGGCAGGCCACCAGCGAGGTGGCGGCGGCCAGGGCCACCAGAGCCATCACGGGTTTGCGCAGTCGATCCATGGGTCCCCTCAGGTCGAGCCGCCGCAGCGGCAGGTCAGCACCGGACCCCTCGACCGGTGCACCGACACGCTACCCCGCGGTGACGCCCGTCACCCGAATATTCGACATCGACTCATGTCACGGTCGCGCGACGGGGCCCATTGCTCCGCGAGGTCGTCGGCTGCAGCTCCCATCTGGGCCCGCTCACCGACGAGGTCGGCAATGGGATCGGGTCAGAGCGACGGCATCTCGAGCGTCTCCATGTCCTCGACCACCCGGGCCAGCTCCCGCTCGATCAGGTCCGCCCGGGCGTTGGCCTTGGTGCCGGCGTAGGCCGCGGCGTCCAGTGCGCCGAGGCGACGGGCTTCGTCGGTCGCGGAGCTCACGAGAGCGTCGACGGCGACGACCCGATCGACGTAGCCCACCGCTGCTGCACCGGCCGGGTCGTAGACCTGTGCCCCCATCGTGGCGGCGGTGAGGGCGGGCCGGGTCAGCCGGTCCTCGGCCAGGGCGAAGGCGAACTTGGGGAGGGTCAGCCCGATCGCGACCTCGCTGAGGCCGATCTTGGCCGGTCCATCGGCGGCGAGGCGCAGATCGCAGGACAAGAGCGTGAGCGCGCCGCCGGCGAGGGCGTGACCGGTGCAGGCCGCGACCGTGGGGATCCCGAGTCCGTAGAGGCGAAGCCAGAAGCGGGCGCCGCGGACGACGAGGGCCCGCATGTCCGCCACGTTGCTCGTCATCTCGTCGAGCGCGAAGCCGGCAGAGAAGCGTCCTGGACGGCCGACGAGGACGAGGGCCCGGGCGCCGTCGGCGACCGCCTGGTCGAGGTGGCCCTCGAGGGAGATGAGGGTCGCGGTGGAGAAGGCGTTCGCCTTGCCGTCGTCGAGGGTCACCACGGCGATGCCGTCGTCGAGGCGGTAGGCGGGAAGGGTCTCGTCGGTCATGTGGCGAAACTACTGCCGCGACCAGTGGTCCTCGACCGAGGTGGGGTGCGGTCGGCTCGGTGGTCCGTGCATCGCCCGGTCGAGCGCCGAGGGGTCGAGCGTGCCGGTGATCCGCCCGTCGGCGGCCACGACGAGCGCGTGGCGGACATCGCCGCCCTCCACCTTCTGCATCGCGGGGATCAACAGCTCGTCCGCCCGCACGACGGTGATCCGGTGGAGCGGGTACGCGAGCGCGGTGACCGGCAGCTGGTCCCACGACTCGGGGGGCACGGCGCGGATGGCGGCGGCGGTGAGCAGGCCGCTCACGGCCCCGTCGGTGGACACGACCGGGTAGGCCTGGTGCTCGGGCCGGGGAGAGCTGGTGCGCAAGAACTCGCCGACCGTGGACCACGAGGCCGCGGTGGGCGGCGAGGCGGCCATGCCGTCGGCGACGGTCTTGCCCTCGAGCGCCTTGTAGAGCGGGGCCGAGCGCACCTGCTGGAACGCGCTCCACGCCACGAACAGGCCGACGCCGATGTTGAGGAAGGCGATGGTGCCGCCGTCGCGGCTGATGTCGCGCAGGCCCCACGTGGTGAGGGCCATGCCGGCGACGATGCCCGCGGCCCCGGACCACAACAGGGCCGTGGCCTGGCTGTTGGTGGCCCGCCAGATGGCGGCCGACAGGACCTTGCCGCCGTCGAGCGGCGCGGCCGGGACCATGTTCAACACGGCGAGGAAGATGTTCACGTAGCCGGCCCAGAAGAAGAGCGCCCCGACGAGGTCGCTGATGCCGTGGTCGGGCAGCAGGAACGAGCCGACGAGGAACACGACGCCGCAGGTGGCGCTGGCGATCGGCCCCACGACCGACACCCGGAACTCGGCTCCGGGGGTGGTGGGCGAGGACTCCATGCGGGTGACGCCGCCGAGCAGGTTGAGCTCCATGCTCTCGACGCCGATGCCTTCGTCCTTGGCGACGAGCGCGTGGCCGATCTCGTGGATCAGCAGCGAGAGGAACAAGAAGAGGGCGCCGACGATGCCGGCGATCCAGTAGGCGGTCGTGGAATGGCCGTGGCTCAGGCTCGGGAGCTGCGAGTTGGCGAGCAGGAACGCGAGGAACGTGGCGAACAGGAACACCGACACGTCCATGCCGACCTTGATGCCGGCGATGCGCCCCAGGGGGATGTCCTTGCCCATCGGCCGAATCTACCGGCGCCGGTGGGTTCTCGCCCCGCGGCGGGGTGCGCGGTCAGAACCGGGCCGCGTACGCCGGCGACGTCCGGAGCTCGCGGGCGACGTCGTCGAGGGTGGCGGTGCCGGCCAGGACCGGATCGAGCAGCCCGTCGTACGCCGTCTTGGCCGGGAACCTCCGGAGCATCGCCCGGTGGAGTCGGAACACGGCGACGTGGGGCTTCTTCTTGTTCAGGTTCTCAGACGACTCGGAGAAGTTGATCATCACGTCGCCGCGGTTCTTGGTCTTGTTGTCGAGACGGGTCAGCCAGAAGGCCCTGCCGGTCGGATCCGAGCCGCGGCCCAAGACGTTCTGGTACACGAGCTCGATGAAGGCGGCGTTCGAAAGGGTGCCGTACGTCCGCTTGAACTCGGGTGACTCGGCGAACTTCTTGGCCGCGTTGATGAGGCCGCGGCCGGCGTCGAGCTGGCGCTGCCAGTAGGCGAAGCCGTCGGGGTCCGGCGGGCGCTTGAAGTACGCCACGTACAGCCGCAGGAGGCGGGCATCGTCCTGGGTGAGCGGGTTCTGGACGAACTGGACGGCCAGATCGTCGGCGTCGAGCGAGCAGTCCGCGATGCCGGTGATCATCGCGGCGCGGTTGGGGGCGATGGCTGCGGTCTTGCCGGCGTCCGCGGCGAGCTGGTCGACGAGCTTTGCCGGCGTGGCGAACGGGACCAGGTCGGGCGTGCACGGCACCGTCGAGGTCGAGGCGGGGGTCGAAGTCGAGGTCGAAGTCGAAGTCGAGGCAGGCGCGGACGTCGAGGTCGGGAT
>Ga0182745_1004154_pt1 | contig 12134 bp, 15 predicted proteins | sample eDN3rd30CKraftBY_FD_128523 | JGI IMG/M metagenome (GOLD analysis project Ga0182745, IMG submission 128523) | Enriched backyard soil microbial communities from Emeryville, California, USA - eDNA 3rd pass 30_C Kraft BY (version 2) (version 2) | ecosystem: Environmental > Terrestrial > Soil >... | reverse complement strand
CCATTCGTTCAGCCTCCTCGTTAATTGCGCTTGATTGCGCCCTCTTACTATACATAGCGGACTTAGGCGTTATGATTTGTAACACCTATCTCGAAATTCCCGCTAAATAATTTCGCAAATCATTATGCTCCCGTTTGCCCGCCATTGGCGACGCAGCCATCCGTTCCTCAATCGCAACCAACTCGGCCCTTTCCGCCTCTGACAAACTCGCTCGACAATGCGCTCCAAACGGACAGAATCCGCATTTGCTCGTCATCTCAACTGTAATCGGCGGTATCTCTCCGTTATAAACGAGCTCCGCCTGTCTCGCTAAATCATCGAGCAATTGGCGCTTCATATCCTCCGTTATATAGAAGTACATCGCTCGCATATCGGAAAGTGGCGCGCCCTCTCGCCAAGTCTTGCGCGTTTTCGGCACGTTCTTGCGTTCTTCATCGCTAAACCACGACGGCTTATGCATCGATTCATAAACGATAAATCCTTCGTTAATGCCGAATACAATCGCCTCTGCCGTTACCTGGCGCAAGTGGTCCGCCTGCGCTCCGCTATAATCGAGCTTGCCGTTCATCTCGACGACTCCGCTTGCCTTCGTCTTATATTCGAAGATAAAGCGTCTCTCCGAATCATCGCGATAATTCAAGATGCCATCGGGCTTAACCGTAATAGCGAATTTAACGCCGTTATGCTCGATGACCTGGCGGACTTGCATCGCATCCTCGAACGCCCATTCACCGTTAGGTAACGTAGCAAACGTGAATACTGCGTCATTGCCGAGGCGCTTTGGTACGTGGCAAATGTCGAGCTGTACGTAGTCAATTACGGCCGTACCTACTCGGCGCTGACGTGAGCGATGCGGTAAGTCGGGCGTTTTCTCCGTTTTAACTTTTGCGTTCTTGAATACGATTTGACGGTCACAAAGATTACTCCCAGAGGCACCGAACGTTATATGTCCGTCATTCGGGTAGGGTTTAAATCCGAGGTGTCTTAACTTTTGCTCAAGAAATTTTCTCTCAATCCGTTCATCATAAAAACTACTCGACGGGCTAGCGTAGTACCTATCCATCTGCTCCATAAAATCTCTCGCCAATTTTTCTCCGTCTCCAACTTGATCGTCGTTACCGTATAATAATGTTAATGCGTCATTACTCAAGATACGTCGCCTTCTTTCTGCATATTTCCTTTCGCTGCTTTTAGATATGCGTCCGCAGCTTCCTCTTCCTCTTTAAAATATCCTAAATGTTTTTGTCTCCCGTTTACCTTTAGGGTAGCTCTCCAACGTTCCTTTCGCTTGCACCAATGCACCCCTCGATGATTGGACGATGTCTTTTTTGGAGAGAAAGGCGTAAAGTTATCGATTTTTACGTCGTTTAAGAAGGCGTACTGTCCGTTAACTTCCGTGGCCTTCAAGTTATATGCGTATGCCGCCTCTTCTTCTGTGTAAAAATCTCCGAGAATCAACTGCTCTCCATTGATATATAAGCGAGCTCTCCACGGCTTTCTTCTGCCAGGTTTATAAGAAACGCCCTTATATCTACTAGTTCCTGCTACGCCCCTACCGTTGTGCATATTTTGTTTTTGAGTACATTCCCTTAGATTACTACGTCTATTGTCTAATTTGTCATGGTTTATATGGTCCACGACATTTCCAACAGACGGTTTCACTAAAAAACGATGTAGGTACTCACGTTTCTTTGTTTCCGGATTCACTCTACTAGCGTACCCATGACTAGTACAGTGCCACTTAAAAGCTGATACGACTTCGTAATCCTCATCGTCTACAATCGCAACTTTTCCTCGTGTTAACGGTATTTCCTTTACCACCCTACCGCCTCCTATTTCGCAGTCTTAGCGAACTCAATCGCATCTTTAACCTCGACAATGTTCACGAAGCCCCGTATATCCGCCATCTTATGACCGTTTCTCTCGATAATAACGACTGGCGTCGAGCTGATTGCGTACTCGGCGATTAATTCCGAACGGTCCTCGCGAGTGCCCTCCGTCAAATCTACGTATTCATAGTCGACACCTTCAATATCGGGCAGCTCCGCCTCGATTGCGAATTTTAAGATTTTGCACGGATTGCAGCCGTTTTGTCCGAATAATTTTAATGTGATTGCGTTAGTCATACGTTAAATTCCTCCATTTTCGTTTTGTTTTGCGAACCATTCAGACGGACTATATTCGTCCATCCAGCACGGCTCAATTACCGTATCGCACGCAAGTGGCAATACTAAGTGGTATGTGTCCGTCATAATACTATCGAACAGTCTCGGAGCATCTCCCGTTAATTGTCCGTTAGGAACGGCGCACTTGAGCTCGTCATGCAGTGTTAGGGCGAACTCCCACCCGAGCCCCAGCACGCATTGATAGTAAACGCGAATCATGCAAAGTTGCAGAATGTTGGCGCCCGAACCTTGTATCGTATGATTGAACGCCGCTCGCTCACACCCGCCAGTGAATCGCATTAAGTCCCAAAACTCGGAACGGTCTTTCCGAGGTAACTTATTCGTTTTCTTGCCAAGCTCCGGATCGTTTTTGCTTTCGATACCACATCGCTTCATCAACTGACATAAGCGTTTATATTTCTCAACGTATCCAGGGAAACGGCGTTTCTGACCGAATATAGTCGCAGTCCATCCGTACTTTCGTAGGTGCTCGAAGGTTGCCTCAACCATTCCTTTAAAGCCCGGCAATATCTCGTCAAACTTCTTATAGGCAACTAACGCCTGCTCTTCGCTAATTCCGAATGGTATTACACCTTTGTAGAACATATCGAAGGCTTGCCCGTAACCAATCGCAAGGAACATTTGCTTCATCGCTTTTCGATAGGCTGGTACTTCGTCGGGCGTCCCTCTCATAGCTTTGTAGTAAGACTCCGTACAGATTTCCCGTTCAATTTCGAATAATATCGCTGCAAATTCAACATATGGATCTAGTCCCTTTCGGTACATCTCCGCGAATATATCATCGTTAAATTCTGTAGCCATTCGATGCGCTTGGATGCGTGGCTCTATCGATGATAAATCCGAGCCTATAAACGTGTGATTTATCGGAGGCTTGAACGCCATTCGAACGCGAGTACCTTCGTCAGTTCTTGCGGGAATGTTTTGTAGATTCGTACCTTTGCGCGTTTTCTTTTCAGCATCGACTAAAATTCGCATAGCTTCGAGATAGTTGTCGTCATTAATTTCCGCGAATAATACGTCATTACTTTTGCCGAGATATCCTTTCGAGCTATATCGGCCAGTAGAAACGGTATCTAATTTCGTATGGAGACGACCGTCTTTATCTAATGCGTTAGGAATCTTGCGGACAAATGTACCTAGTAGCGTTGATAACTTCGAATAATCCGATAATGGTTTTAGCGATGGTTCCGATTTAAAGTAAAGCGCTAGTACATCTTTATTCGTAAGGCGCTCTTTCTTCTTATCGATAATCTTCGATTTATCTTCGATTTTAAGAACGTCGTAGATTAGATACTGCAAATGCTGATCCGAATCGAAGTTAATTTCGTGAATGTAATCGGGAGCATTTTGCGGAACTGGCTCCGCTAGTTTATTCGTTTTATATTTTCGAATACGTTCCTGCAACTGCTCGTATTTCTTCGTCGTAGGATTAGAACGTTTTAGCTCCTCTTCACATTGCGATAACATCTCGGCTTGCTTCTCGATACGTTTCTTTTGCGATGTAATCCAATCGCGAATCTTATCGCCTTTAAGAGCGAGCGACATTTCGTAAAGGAACTGATCGTCGATGTTATATGCGTCGTGTAGAGCCTTAATTGCTGCTCCTAATTTCTCGGAGAATTCGATTTCTAATCTCGCCAATTCTTCTGTATCAATTACGAAGCCTGTTCGCTCAATTGTCGTATTCACCTCGTATAAATACTGGCGAATTTCGAAATAAGCAACCGCTAGCTTATCCGATTTCAGCATCATATCGATTTGCCACTTCGTATATAGCCAGCCTTTTTCAACGTCCTTTATTGCGTAGATTCCTACGATTTCAGGCGAGTAGATCATCGGCGAGCCATTTCCGAATAGATCTTCGAATGTGAAGTCGTCTAAATGACTCGCTCCGATAGGCTTTTTATATTTCGTAACTAACGGCTTTAATCCGAAGGAATCTTCGTGTTCATTCATTATTTGTGCTGCATCCATCGAATCATATCGGAAACCTCTCGGCCTCATTCCGTCATTCAAGAACATGGATAAGTCGAAGGGCGTATTATGGAACGCTTTAATATGCTGAGCGTCCTCGATAAATGATTTAACGATTTCTAGCGCATTTGATCGTGTACATTGCTCGTCGTCAGTTAGATGTCCGTATGCTACGTAATAACCCTCGTTCAATAACGGCAACCAAAACGAGTAGCCTCCACTTAAATCGATATACGTGTCAGTACCGCTTGTTTCCGTATCCCACTCAGTAAATGACGTTACTAACGGAATCTCAACGCCCTCTTGCAACAGTCGTTTGCGAATATGTGTATTGTTGAATAAGTCGAAAGCCTTTCGGAACCATGCGTCGGACTTCTGCGCTTCAACTTCGAGCATTAAACGATCGACTAGGCGAGGCAAGTCGCTATCTTTCGTTATAACAAAGTAGTTATCCGGTTTAGTTGCGACCGTCTCTTCCATACGACGTTTGCGCTCTCGCTCGTTCTTTTCAGCAACTACTCGCCGACCGATTTCGAGCGCTTCTTCCTTCGAAAATTTACCCGTTTTGATGCGACCAACTTTACCGCTATCCATCGCCTTTTTCGCTTCGAGTACGGTTAGTCGTTGAGCATCCGTTAGTTTCATTGCAAAAATACGTTGCCAAGCCTCGTCAATCGTCTCTGTTGCGCTTTTCACACGATCAGCAGCGGATTGTAAAGCGGTTGCCTCCGCTGACTGCTTCGGTGCGTTTAATTTAACGTTTAGTTGCATATTGCAACCGCCTCCTTTTGCGTTAGTGTAGCGTTACGATAAGACTGATTCGACTGGCGCGATTAGTTCCACTGTTGACCACGTTCCTTGGCTGATGCCGTTAGCCACCACCGCAGTTGATTCAGTAGTGCCGTGTTGACGAGCAATTCCGATTGTTCCGATTTTGTGGCGACCGTGGTCAGACGTAACCCTCACAAGGTCGCCCCTTCGTATCTCTCCAACCCTGCGCCCTAACTTCACAAATTTTAGCGCTTCTCCTTCGAGGATTTCGTATTTAACGTCCTCGTCAGTAAGGGGAACGAAACGCTCATCGTCAACATCATCCGTAAACGTCGGCTTTCCGCTTTTACCTATATAGATTTCGTATGGCTTCCCGATTGTAATGTCGGGATAATTGGATGTTTCCGTAAAGGCAACGTAGTCGCCCGCTTTTAACTTCGGTTTACTCGCCTCCTCTACTGCCTTGTCATATTGAGCAATTTCTTCTGCAGTTGCTAGGCGTACATCATGCGCCTCCGTCCAAATATCCGATTTTGGACCGTTTGGTACTTCTACGGTGAATCTATCGCTTCCTAGTTTACCGATTTTGCCGATGTCGCCAACGTTATTACTTGACCATGTCGTATTAGATACGATTTTTACAATATCGCCAACTTTCGGCTCATAAGGCGCCTCTTCTACGCAACAAGCATCCTCGCAACTATCAGCCTTCGCAAAGTCCTCGACCATCGCGTAATATTCCGCTAATTCTTCCGGCGTACCTTCGATAGCATTTCCGTTAATTGTAATCTTCATTATTAAACCGCCTCCGCGTTATTATTTATTGTTACCGCCAATTCCGTCCATCTTTCCGTTACTTCCTCCGCCTTGATCCAGTATTCTGTGAGTCCGATGCAAGCTGTCATAAACACGCGCCCCTCTACTACGCCAATAAATGCGTCGCAATCCGTAGTGGTATAAACGTGACCACTGTTTTTCAGACCGCGAATGACGTAGTAGCGGTGTCCGTCTCGCTCGCGTGTTACAATCGTCTTAACTTGTATGCGTTGACTTTGCGTTATATTGCCGACCTCATCCTTCTTATAAGCGAAGATGTCGTGCGCCTCCGGAGTTGTCGCCTCATGGACGCACCAGCCGTCGGCAATTAACGCAGCCATCGCTAGCAATTCGCTGTGCCTTCCGACACTAGACGAGGAGAGATTCGCCATTAGAAGTCGTAAGACTCCTCGGATGGCGGTTGCTCATTCGTCTCTGAGGCGTCGGAGCTAGCGGAATATCCGATAAGTGTAACGTCAAAGCCGGCTTGGCGTAATAGCGTGACCATTTGCGCTTCATCTTGCTCGTACCAAATTCCGTTGAAGATGGCGTGATCGAACTCGGCTGGCGCTTTTGCAAAGTTCTCGCGTTGCTTATCCGTTAAGTCATCGTCCATATCGAGTACTGGCGATAGAGATACTGTCGTCGCCGTGCCCGTGCCTTCCTTTGCGAGCTCGAACGCTAACTTGCCGAGCTTCTTCTCATACTTCGTAATCGTTGCCGCGATTGCTTGCGCTTGCTTCTTCGATAAGTCTACGATGATATAGTCGCCTTGATCGATATCGAAGAAGGCCATAGCAAATCGCTGCTTAGCACGATACTTAGACGCCTCTTGTCCGTGCTCGTCGTTGAAATCCTTCGACTTGTTTTTGTGATACAAGAACGCTTTATCCCACGGCGTTAAATTATCTGTCGGCCATCCCGTAGCTGAGCGCGTTGACGGATTCTTCGCAACAAATGAATTGATTTGCTTGAAGATGCCGAAGCTGTACGCCATTTGGACGGCTGTTTTATCGACCACTTTTACGAGGAATTTGCTTCCGGATTTAATCGATGTGAACTCGCGCCCACTTCCGCCACCCTCGTTTGTTGCATTTAGCGCATTAAGCGCATCTAAACCGCTTGTAAATTGACTCATTTAACCGTCTCCTTTTGCGCTTGATTGCGCGTTAAATTTTGCCGAGCCGTGGAAGCCACCGCCCGTAAACGCACCGTAGGGAGTGCCGGCAACCTTTACGCAAATACTCTGCAAGAGCAAAGCCCTTCGCAACCTACGATACATTTACGGACGGGCAAAGGCGTCGCCCTTACCGTCTACTCCGGAATTATTCCAATATCATCGTTGTTATTACGTTAAAACTACGTCTTAATTTACTACGTAAATTCCCGAAAATTTGTGCTTGACAGCCTAAAAATTTATAGCGTATAGTTCTCGGCATGGAGCTCCGGTAAACTTTTTGAGGTGAATAATTATGGCAAATTCGAAATTTAGAAACTTAGAAAACGAGATTATTAGATACCTACGTTTTGTTGACGCGTATCTTAAAACTAAGCGTGAAGATGATGAAGGATCGCAGGCTTTAGGTAAAGTCATCGACAACATCTACGAAGGACTAGCTCTGTCTCAATCCCAGGAAGCTACTTTATCAGAATTACGTCAGCGCCTGGTTGATGGCGATGATATTGAGAAAGTCATATATGACGTATACCGTTCATTCGACGAATTGGAACGCGTTTACATGTCCGACAAGGCATACCGTAAGCTTATGAACTACATTTCAAAAGACTATCTGTACTGTAAAATCGCAAACGATCCTGTTGGTACGGTAGTTTCTGAGTTCGGATTCCTTAGTACACTTTGGCATGACTACAAGGAAAAGGAACGCGTTGACGAATTAACAGCACTTTTAGTGGCAGACGGTGTGGATGCGGAATTCCTCTTTGATTACCTCTACGATGAGATGAACTTGCGCTCAAAGGACGCTACTCTCCGTAATGTAGTAAATAATTACTTACCTCTATCGTGCAAGAACATTATCGAGGAGCATGGATACTAACGGATTAACTCGCTTGACTATCCGTCAGTTTTGCGTTACTATCAGCTAACAACGGTAATAGTTTTTCTGTTAATATTGCGTCGATATTATCGTACTCCCAATACGGTATTCGGATTAAAGGTATTCCGTTATCGGCGCAGTATTTGTTTTTGATTGCGTCACATATTTTGCGCGTCTTAAATTCTTTTAACGGTTTTTCTGCATTTTCGCTCCCGAAATTAATAGGGCTAAAGTGCTGTTGTCCATCATACTCAATCGCACATAATATCGAGCTTCTTTGGTAGATAACAAAATCAAACGGCAATCCCCTTTTATACACACATCCTTGCAGTCGTTCTTGAGATTTGAACTGAATTTTTTTAGATTGGAGAAACCTTCTAACACACTTCTCCCCTTTTGAAGATGAACATTCAGGACACCCACCTATACCACGTAAGATGTTTGTAGGAAGGCAATTCCACTCATACCCACACTCATGTCTAAATAACGTCTTTGTTCTAGATCCTATATATTTACCTACTAAAGTGTACTCGCCATTTGTAGAAGTGTAGACATCCTTCTCTGCTTCCTTTTGCGTCTTAAGTCTAGCAGACCCCCGTTCTTTGGCAGCGCAATCTCTGCACCTTTTACCGATATATAAGCAACTAGGTCTTACATTGTACTCTTTTCCACATAACTTGTGTCGGACAGTAAGGTGTTTATTACTACCTTGGTACTCACTCAATAAATCGTAATCGTGAATCATGTTTTCGTTGAAAAAAGTAATGAAATTCTTCTTCCCTTCTTCAAATCGACCCTCGTGAACCCTTTTCATCGCACAAACCTTACATGATTGTATTTTTAAAAATTGAGTTGCGGCTCTTTTATAAGATTCTCCGCAAATAGTATGTTTTATTAGTACACAGGCATCTCCGCCGTTATACTCACTTTCAACCGTAAACTCATCGCCAACAAGCGCCTTAACCTCCGCCACAAACTCCTCATGTGTTTTCTTTCTTGGCATAACCGTTTCCCCTCCCGATCAATATAGCGGACTATCACCGCCTTTCTTCGCCTAATACAGACGTTTTAAATAATTTCGTTACCCTCCGTACCAAAATCGATTTCAGCGTGATTATTTGCGTCAGTACAACGTTCTATCAGTTCCTCAAGCGTTGGTTTGTTCTTATGCAATAGCTCCATCGCATTAGCTGCCGTCATTAAGACGCCACATATTCGCCATAAGCCGTAGCACACTCGCTCAACTCTCATCCGCCAATCACCGACTCTACTTCGGATTGCGCCATTTCAACTTCCGTCAGTTTTGCGTCAATGTGCTTTGCCAGTTCGCCTGCCTCCGCCATCATTGCGTCAATGCGCGATTGAATCAGACTTTGCGTATGTGGCGCTCGGCAACGGATTTTATTAAGGTTGAGCGTCGCCACTTCGATATTAAGTCGCGCTAACTCTTCGCTTAGTTGGCGCACCTCGCGTCTAACTTCGCGTTGCATACGGTCGAACTCACGCTTGATTGCGCTTGCCAGGCGGTTCACTGTAATAGATGCGACTGATTTCGATTGCACTTGGATAGCGGTAGGTACGCCGTCATCCGTTTCAGTGGCGCTGTGTACCGTAATGATCGTATTCTTTTCCGGATTAACCGCGATAAGTAAGTCGAGCCCTTCCGCTTTGTAGATAAGTCTATCGGGACCTTGCGTTGTAACGTACTTAGCCGTTTTCATTAACTGATTAATAAACGGTTTTGCCTGCGTTTCATCGATTCCGCAACGCTCCTTTAAGCGTCTTACTGCGTGTACTGTCGGATTCCATCTCATAATTTCCGCTCCCTTTCCGAGAAAATTTAAATAAAAACGAAACTTTTGCGTTGAAACTGCGTAGAATATATTATAAAATTACGTTAGAAACGTCGTTGAGTGATGCGATAATGATCCGCAGCATCGTCATCTGACGGTAAGCAGCCGTCGTAATCGTAGCTTATACGTCCAGTTTCTGAGAGAAAGTCGGTACTTTCGTCATACTTTTCCGAGAATGTGTCGAATATATCGTAAAAATGGTACATTTTCCGTGAAACCTCCTATTTTTAAGCGTTTGCAGTTTAAAATTACGGCGTTCGTGGTATACTAACGTTAATGGCGGTTGTCTATAGTCAACAAAAACAGATAATAAAAATAATAATATAATATGCTTTTACATAACACCGACCGCCGATAATAGACTTTATATATCTTTTATATTTTTTAAGAACATTTAACGAATTTTATACATATTACGCCTACTCGCTGCATAGTAAGTAAATAGACGTAATATGTCGCGAAACAGAATTCGCGCAAACAACTTAATAGTCAGGCGCTTAATTGCGCCCGACAACGTGACTTGAAGCGGTTAACAAACACACGTAACGATTTAGGATTTCCTCCAAATACGCTCGCCAAAGCTAAGGAAATCTCCGAATCAGTAGCTCCGTGTGCCCATGCTTTAAGTACGTACAACTCTCGGTCACTGCTCGCCAAAGCGGTGACTTTTTCCGTAAATGAGGAATTATTTAAAGCCGTTTCCTCAACGCTCGCCAAAGCGTCTTTCGGCTCGAATTCCAGTTCTGTTTCACCGGAGTCATTAGCGACCGCCAAATCGCTAAATAAGATTGTGTTTTGCTTTCCATACCGTTTTCGTGCTTGGGATATTTCCCGATCTACTAGATGCCTAATTCGTTTAATGCTTCTTTTCGGCTGAGAACCGAAGTACCTCTCTAACTGCTTGTAAATTGCATTTTCCAACTTTTCGGTATTTGATATCTCATGGGATACCTCGTCTACCTTTCGTTGTACGTATCGCACAACCCAATCATCTTGATAGATTAATATTAACTTGTCCAAATACTACCGCCTCCTTAATATACATAGCGGACTTACATCGTCCAATTTGTAACAGTTCTAGAAATTTTTTTGAAACTTTTAAAATAGTAAGCTCGTACAATACAAGATACTACCATTTATGGAATAATTATACTATAATATGGTTTATATATCAAACCAATTACAAGGAGTTGTCCAAAAAATGTTTACATACGAACCACTACGAATTTTACTACAAGAACGAAACATCTCTTTCCGTGAACTGCGACGCGAGTGCAACATTCACTCAATCGCTGCTGTTCAACTTAATAACGACTCCGGACTCGTCAACCTAACTATCCTGGACCGCATTTGCACGTACTTAAACGCTCCCATCGAGGATGTAGTCCGTCACATACCGGACCAACCGAACACATAGACGGTTCAGTTTTCGTACCACCCGTTCCGCAATAGTCTGACAACCGCTATAATTAAGGCGGAGGTAAGGCTTATGATAACGTACGAGCCCTTGCGCCATATATTGCGTGAAAGAGGCATTTCTTACCGTCGCTTGCGTCGTGATATCGGAATCCATCCGGTAACAGCAACGCATTTAAAGAACGACACAGGCTACGTTACATTACAGACCATCGACTTACTTTGCGCCTATCTTGACGTTCCAGTCGAGCAGATTATTGCTTACGTCGATAACGTCCGCTAGCGTAGCCCGTAGCGCAATTCCGCCCGATCCACATAAAAGATCGTTCGCATCCTTCTCGCTTTTCCCACGCCAATCTAGTACGCCAATTCGTTTGTCTTTTCGCAATGCTCCGACAACTTGCTCGTTAAATTTCGCTCCTGCCTTATCGTTATCGCCCGCAACTATTAATCTACTAAACGGTAATCTACGCAATATATCAGCGTGCCAATGCGTAAATGCTACGCCACCGACAGCTACTGCTTCAACGCCTGCCGTCCGCCAGCTCAGCGCATCAATTTCCGCTTCACATAAAATTAAATCGCCCGTATGTCGCTTATATAAATCGGCACCATAAACGAGCTCGCGTATAGGACGTCCGCCTTTTTCGTAGAAGAAGGCTTTGCCGCGAGTTGCACGATACTTAACATTAGCAAGGTCACCGTTTGCGTCATACCACGGTATTGCTACGAACCCACGATATCGACTTCTTCCGACAAGTGCCTGCGCCTGCACAGTCTCCGTTATAGACCGACTTTCCAAATAATTTGACTTGAGTACGTCAATAATAGCACGATTCAAAACGATTTTACTCCTATTTTCTGCAAGGTTAGGTAAAATAAGTCTTTCGACGTAAGAATCCGACAATTCGACATATTTAGTCAGTAAATACTCGGCGGTTTCCTCGTATGTTTCATTGCGAAGAAATGACATCAATTTGACAAAATTTCCGGATTTATATTCTTCGTCGTAATAACCGCTATCGGCCCATGTGCCCGCAGGAAACTCGCCAAACGGTTCT
>Ga0182745_1004153_pt1 | contig 12135 bp, 3 predicted proteins | sample eDN3rd30CKraftBY_FD_128523 | JGI IMG/M metagenome (GOLD analysis project Ga0182745, IMG submission 128523) | Enriched backyard soil microbial communities from Emeryville, California, USA - eDNA 3rd pass 30_C Kraft BY (version 2) (version 2) | ecosystem: Environmental > Terrestrial > Soil >... | reverse complement strand
TGCTCCGGCCGTGGTGTTGGTGGATGCACTGCCGCTCCAGGACACGGGGACGTCCGATGAGGCGGTGCTGTCGCGGTGGACGCCCGCTACGCCCGCCGTGCTCCAACAGGTGGAGGCGCGACTTCGCGGTGAGGGCCGGGACGTGGCCGTGCTGGCCGGCCCTCGTGTGCGGGAGGAGCGCTACACGCCCCTGGACGAACTGCTGCCAGGGCCGCTGATGCCCCGGCTGGGAGAGGCGACAGGCGCGTCATCGCAGGCGTCATCAGGTGACGAGGCCGGCCTGGAGCAGGCTCCGCCCGCGCTGTTGGATGGCGGCCCGCCTTGCCGGCCGGAGGGAGAGCCTCGGCTGCTGGGGGAGATGCTCCGGCGGGCCGTGACGCTGCATCCGGAGAAGACGCTGGCGTTCATCGACGTCGAGGGTCGGCGCGAGGTGCTTCGCTTCGATGCCCTGTGGCGCGAGGCGCTGCGCCTGTGCGGCGGGCTGCAGGCCCGTGGGTTGAAGCCTGGGGACCGCGCCGTCCTCGTGCTGGAGCGTCCGGGCGAGGTCATCCGGGCGTTCTGGGCGTGCACGCTCGCAGGCGTGGTGCCGTCGCTGCTGGCCTGGCCCGCCTCGTTCGAGCCCTCGCATCCCACGATGGCGCGCGTGCTGTCGGTGGCGAAGCGGCTGGGCGGTCCGTGGGTCCTCACGGGGCCCGCCGCGGTCGGCACGCTGGAGGCCGCGGGGCTTCGGGTGGCCACGCTCGCCGCGCTGGATGCAGGAGCGGAGGGACAGCCCGCCGAGGTGCCGGAGGGGGCGCCCGCGCTGATGTCGTTCACCTCCGGCAGCACCGGTCTGCCCAAGGGCGTGGTGCTCACGCACGACAACCTGCTGGACATGTGCGACGCGATGATGGCGGGCGGCTGGTACACGCCACAAGACGTTGGCATGAGCTGGATGCCGCTGGACCACGTCGCGGGCATCACCTACTCGCACCTGCTCTGCCTCCGGGCGCGCACGTCGCATGCGCTCGTGTCCCGCGACTACGTCCTGGCGGACGTGCTGCGGTGGATGGACCTGCTCTCCGAGTTGAAGGGGACGCATGGGTGGGCGCCCAACTTCGCGTTCGGCCTGGTGGCGGACCGGCTGGAGCGAGGCGAGCGCCGCGCCTGGAGCTTGTCGCACGTGCGGGTGTTGAGCTGCGCGGGCGAGCCTCTCGTCGCGCGGACGCTCCAGCGCTTCACCGAGGCGCTGGCGGGGGAGGGGCTTCGGCGGGACGTGGTGTGTCCGGGGTGGGGCATGGCGGAGACCACCTCCTTCTTCACCAATACCCGGGGCGTGCGGACGCATGACGGACAGTCCGCCGTGGAGCTGGGCCCGCCGCCCGCGGGCTCGTCGCTTCGCATCGTGGACGACGCGGACCAGGTGGTACCGCAGGGCCGCGTGGGGCACCTCCAGGTGCGTGGGGCCTCGGTGCTCGCGGGCTATCTGGATGACCCGGAGCTCAATGCCCGGTCCTTCACCGCCGACGGATGGTTCCGCACCGGAGACCTCGCCTGGGTTCGCAATGGGCAGATGGCCATCACCGGGCGCGAGAAGGAAGTCCTCATCCTCCACGGCAACAACGTCTATCCGCAGGAGATAGAGACGGTGGTCGAGGAGGTCCCGGGCGTGCTGCCCACGTACTCGGTGGCATGTGCCACCCGCGTGGGCGGCGCGCAGACGGATGAAATCGTCGTCTTCTTCGTCCCCGCGCCGGACGCGCCTCCGCTGGAGGGGTTGCTGCGCGCCATCCGCGAGGCCGTGGGGCGGCGGCTGGGCTTCCAGGTGGCGTGGCTGGTGCCGCTGGCCAGGCATCAGGTGCCTCGCACGGAGCTGGGCAAACGCGGGCGCACCGAGCTGCGCCGCCGCTTCGAAGCCGGAGAGCTGGCGGAGGAGCGCCGGGTGGCGGAGCGCCTGCTGGGAGGCCGCTTCACGTTGCCTCCGTGCTTCGCCGTGCCGCGCTGGCGGCCGCGTCAGGCTGGCGCTGGCGTTGTGAATGCGGGGGCCGTGCTCGTCGTGGGAGAGGCCTCCTGGGCCGAGGCGCTGGGTGCGCGGATGGCGCCGCGGGAGGTGCTGCGCGTGGATGCGGCGGACGGCCCTTCGCTGTCGCGGCTGCGTTCTTTCTCCGAGCGCCGGGTGAGCGACGTCGTCTACGTGGTGGAGCCATCCACGGGTGCGCCCTCGCGGGACAGCCTCGTGCGCGCAGTGGCTCCCCTGTTGGAGCTGGTGCAGGCCCTGGCGCCGCTCGCGGCCGAGGCGCCCTGTCGGCTGCGTGTGGTGGTCCCACGGGGGGACTCGCCCGATGCCGGGGCGGCGTTCCACCTGCTGCCCGGGCTGCTCCGCGCGGCGGAGGCGGAGGTGACCGGCCTGGAGGGCTCGCTCCTGTGGGTTCCCCGTGAGCTCCCGGCCGCCGTGGACAATGTGGCCACGGAGCTGACGCAGCCGCGCGCCGCATTCGAGGTGGCCTGGCGGGAGGGCCGCCGGTGGGAGCGCGGGTACGCGCCATGGACGCCGCCCCAGGTCTCCGCGCCGGTGCGACTGCGGAAGGACGGCTTCTATGTGGTGACCGGGGCGCTGGGTGGATTGGGACAGGCCTGGGCGCGCCTCCTCCGCAACGGCCTGGGGGCACGTCTGCTGCTCGTGGGACGCCGCGCGCGGGACGCCGCCGTGGAGGCGCTGGAGCGAGCGCTGGGGGCGGCGGAGTACGTCTCGGCCGATGTCACGGAGCCCGAGGCGCTGCGCCGGGTGTTGGCCGAAGCGGAGGCGCGTTATGGCCAGAGGCTCGATGGTGCCTTCCATTTCGCGGGCACGCTGAACCCCGTGCCTCTCATGCGCGAGTCGCCCGCGCAGCTCGTGGAGGGCGCCGCCGCCCACGTGCTGGGCGCGGTGGCGCTCGCGGAGGCGCTGCGCGAGCGGCCGGAGGCGCTGCTCGTCTTCGCCTCCTCGTTGATGGGGACGCTGGGGGCGGGGCTCCACGCGGGGTACTGCGCGGCCACCGGCTTCCTGGACCGGTACGCGGAGGCGCTCACGGCCGAGGGCCGGCGCGCGGTGTCGGTGGCCTTCAGCTCCGTGCGCGATACGGGCATGGCCCGCGGGCTGACGGCGTCGCCCCCGGGGTACCGGATGCTGGAGCTTCCCCAGGCGCTGGCCGCCCTCGCGCTGGCGGTGGAGTCGGGCGAGGCCCGCATGCTGGCGGGCGTCGAGGGCTCTGCGCTGCCCTGGCGGACGGTGGGGCTGGGGGTGGGTGAGCCGCTGGACGTGGCGCATGTCTTCCTCGAGTCGGGAGGCTCGGGTACCGCCGCGGTGGACGTGGAGGGCGCGCAGGTGCACGCGCTGGAGGCGCTGCCCCGGCAGGCCAGCGGTGAGGTGGACCGCGAGGCGCTCGGGGCGCTGGTGTCGGGAGGCGGCGCACGCGCCCCGGCGGGGCCGCTGGAGGGGGTGGTCGCGGAGGCCTTCCGGGACGTGCTCGGCGTGGATGATGTGGGCGCGCACGCGGACTTCTTCGCGCTCGGTGGCAGCTCGCTGCAGGCGACTCGCGTCCTGGCCCGCGTCCAGGAGCGTACCGGCCTGCGGCTGCCCGTGACGGCGCTGTTCGAGCATGCCTCCGTCGCGAGGCTCGCGGCGCAGGTGCGGCGCATGGTGGACCCCGAGCAGCTCGATGTCTCACAGCTCACCGACGCGCAGGTGGCCCTGCTGCTCAGCGTCATTCAGGCCCCCTGAGCGCAGCGCTTGTTTTCACGGGACCCGAATCCTTAGGATTCGGGATTCCCCCATGAGGCGTACGCCGCAGGTCTCCCTCCGATGCTCTTCCACTTCGCGCTGCAGAGCGTGCGCTCCCGCCCCCGGAGCTGGCTCGTTGGCCTGCTCGCGGCCAGCATGGCGGCCCTGCTGACGCTGGGGCTATCCCTGGTCGGCAGCATCTACGATGGCACCCGTCTCAGCATGATCGAGAGTGGGGCGGGCCATCTCCAGGTCTACAACGCCAACTCCGCCGAGGGGCCCCAGATGTCGCTGGGGCCGGGCGGGGCTCCGCAGATGGTGCCCCTGCCGGACTACGCGCGAACCCGCGAGCGGCTGCTCGAGGTGGAGGGTGTGCGCGACGTCGTTCCCCTGGAGGTGGGAACGGGCCGGGTGTTCCGCGGCAACTACCTGGACGAGAAGCTCTCCGCGGTGCGTGACGTGGCGCGGGCGCCGGCCTCGGCGGAGCGGGACGTGCGGCTGGGCCGCCTGGCCGAGGACCTCCGGCGCACGCTCGAGCGCGTCGCCCGGGACGCCCGCCGCCGCGACGAGGCCTTCGCGCAGAGCGTGGGAAGCGAGGAGGACGCGCGCGCACTGGCGCAAGCGCTGGAGCCGTCCTTCTGGGAGTCCTTCGTGGCCGAGCCGCTCCCCTTGCTGGAGTTCCTGGAGAACCGGGTGGCCAAGCAGGTGGGCGAAGGCGAGTCCATGTACCTCGACTACGTGGGCACGGACCTGGGCGGCTTCGCGAAGGCGTTCGGCCGCTTCGAGCTCGTCTCCGGCGAGCTGCCGCCACGGGGGACGCGAGGGTTGCTTCTGGGGCAGGCCGTCTATGAGCGCTCCTTCAAGCTGCCCATGGCGGTCCGGCTGGACGAGCTGAAGCGCGAGCGGGAGCGGGGGGCGAGCTTCGCGGGCGACGAGCGGCTGCGCACGCAGGTGGAGCGCAGCCTCGCGGAGATCCCCGACCTGCTGTCGCGTCTGGACGTGGAGCGAGCCACGGCGCTGCGGGCCGCGCTGGAGTCGGTGCTGGGACAGGCCGGTGAGCTGGAGCCGTTGCTGGAGAAGTTCTGGGCGCTGGACGACGGCAACTTCGACGCGCGCTTCCAGGCCTTCTACGCCACGCTGGCGCCGCACCTGCCGCTGTACTGGGTGCGTCCGGGCGACACGCTGGTGCTCAAGGGCACGCTGGACAACGACCCGGGCGTGGCCGTGAAGGTGTGGGGCACCTTCCGCTTCCGCGGCCTGGGCGGCGACGGCAGCCAGGCCAATGGCACGTCGCTGCTGGACCTGGCCACCGTGCGGCACCTGTCCGGGCGGATGACGCGAGAACAGGTGGAGGAGGCGAAGCAGTTGCTGGCCTCCCTGGGCCTGGAGGCGAAGGCGGAGACCCCCTCGTTCGACGCGTTCAGCCCGCCGCAGATGCTCGACGTGGAGACCGAGGCGCCGACCGCGGAGGCACCGGCGCCCACCTTCGAGCGCGCGTCGTTGCCCCCCACCTTCAATGCGGCGGATCTGGAGGATGACATCTTCCACGCCGCGCTCGTGCTGACGCCCGACGCCGACCCGAACGGAGTGGCGGAGCGCATCCAGCAACTGGGCCAGGCACAGGGCCTGCCCCTGGCGACGGCGGACTGGCGCGAGGTGGGCGGCTTCGTCACCGGCATGGTGGGGATGACGCAGGTGCTGCTGGTGGCGCTCGGGGGACTGATGGGGCTGTTCGTGCTGGCCGTCTCGGCGGGCACCCTGTTGCTGCTGGCCCGGGAGCGGGTGGGCGAGGTGGGGACCCTGCGCGCGGTGGGCATGCAGCGCCGGGACGTCTTCTTCGGGCTGATGCTGGAGGGACTCGTGCTCGGTGGTGTGGGGAGCCTGCTGGGCCATGGCCTGGGCGTGGCGCTGCTGTGGGGCCTGGGCTCGGACGGCATCGCGGTGCGGGACGAGGCGTTGCAGTTCTTCCTGGGCGGCGCGGTGCTCCGGCCGGAGCTGGCGGCGTGGCACGCGGTCGTGGTGAGCGTGGGGGTGACGTGGGTGGTGCTGTTCGCCACCTGGATTCCGGCCTGGCGCGGCAGCGCGGTGACGCCGGCCGTGGCCATGCGCCTGCGGGAGATGGACGGATGAGGGGCTTGCTTGGCATCGCGTTGCGCAACCTGTTCCTCCGCCATGAGCAGGGGTTGCTACTCTTCGCCGTCATCGCCGCCGCCAGCGGAGTGCTGGTGGGGGTGATGTCCCTGAGCGCCGGCGTGGCCGCCACGCAGAAGGACGTCGTGACGACGTTCCTCAGCGGCGAGCTGAACGTGGGCGGCTTCTTCAAGGTCCACCCGGACAGCATCTCCCCGGTGGTGGGAGACGCCGCGAAGGTGCGGGCCGTCGTGGAGCCCCTGGTCCCGGAGGGCTGCCTGCTGCGGGAGCGCGGGCGGGGACAGGCCACGGCGGGCGCGGGCCGTCACCGCGTGCGCTCCTATGTGGTGGCGGTGGACGTGGAGGGGGAGGGGGCCGCGCTGCGCCGCTTCAAGGTGAAGGACGGCGCGCTGGAGGCGCTCTCCCGGCCGCACACGGTGGCCCTGTCCACGCAGCTGGCGGGGCGGCTCCACGTGCGCCTGGGTGACATGGCGACGCTCTTCACGCAGACGGTGGGGGGCCAGCGCAACGCGCTCGACGTGGAGGTGGTGGCCATCACCGAGCGCGCGGGCCTGCTGGGCGAGAGCGCGGGCATCCTCGTCTCCAACGCCACGCTTCGCGAGCTGGACGGCTACCGGCCCGGCTCCGCGGGCGTGTTGCAGGTGGCGTGTGCCGGCCCGGACAGCGGGCTGGACGTGGACGGGCTGGCGGGCCAGTTCCGCGATTCGCTGCGTCAGGCGGGCTTCGACGTGCTGCCGCCGGCGCGTGAGGCCTATGGTGACAAGCTGTCTCCGCTGCTGCGCGAAGGCTGGGCGGGGCAGCGCGTGGACGTGACGACCTGGGAGGACGAGTCCGCCTTCCTCGGCTTCATCTCCGCGGGGCTGGCGGCGCTGACGGTGCTGGTGGGGGCCATCACCCTGGCAGTGGTGATGATGGGCCTCTTCGTCTCCTTGAGCGTCGCCGTGCGGGAGCGGACGCGGGAGGTGGGCACCCTGCGCGCGGTGGGCATGCAGCGCCGGACCGTGGTCGGCATGTTCATGCTGGAAGGCATGCTGCTGGGCGCGGTGTCCTCCGGCCTGGGCGCCGGGGTCGCCGCGGGCGTGTGCATCCTGCTTCGCGATGCGATTTCCCTTCCGGAGGCCCTGTCCGGTTTCCTCTTCAGCGACACGCTCCCGCTGGCGCCAGGCCCCGGGCACGTGGTGGCCGCCGTCATCCTGGCCACCGTCGGCGCGACGCTGGCCTCCATCATCCCCGCGGCTCGCGCTTCCTCCCTCTCTCCCCGGTCCGCCATGGAGTCCCTCTGATGCGCACTCGAATCCCGATGCCTTCCGCCCTCCTCGCACTGCTGCTCCCGGTGTTGGCCGTCGCGGCGGAGCCCAAGCCCTCCGCGGACGAGCTGGTGCGTCAGGTGGACAAGCGCATGTCCATGCAGAGCGACTACCGGGGCGTGGTCCGCATCCGGGAGACGCGCAAGGACGGCATCGAGCGGCTCATCGAGATGCAGGTGTACCGGCGAGACTCGTCGCAGAACTTCCTCATGGTCATCACCCAGCCGCGGAACATGGCGGGGGGCGGCTACCTGCGCATCGGGAAGAACCTGTGGGAGTACAATGCGGCGCTGGGCCACTGGGAGCGCACCACGCGGCGGGCCAACATCGTGGGGACCATTGCCTGTGAAGGGGACTTCGACCGCTCCCGCCTGGCGGAGGACTACACCGCGGTGGACGAGGGGGAGGAGGTCATCCAGGGCACGCGCTATCGCAAGGTGTACCTCTCCGCGAAGCCGGACACGGAGGTGAGCTTCGCGCACCTGCGGCTGTGGCTGGACCCGGACCTCAACATCGTCAAGCGCATCGGCTATGCGCCCTCCGGGCGGGTGCTCCGCACGGACCTGGTCCGCAGCTACCAGAAGCTCAAGGACCCCATGACCCAGCAGCCCGTCATCCACTACCGCGAGGTCTTCGAGCAGGAGGAGGAAGAGGGCACGCAGCTGGTGGTGCGCTACGAGGACGTGCAGCTCGCGCCCCTGAGCCCCAACCTCTTCACGAAGTCGTGGCTGGAGGGGCGCCTGCGCTAGCCGCGCCGGCTACGTCTCGCCGAGCGCCTTCTCCACCAGGAAGCGCGCCAGCACGCTCACCGTGGGGGGCTCGATGGCCCCCGAGTGCCCGCCCGGCAGGGTCACCACGTCGATGCGCTCGCGCGGCACGCTCTGGCTCCAGCCGAGCGTCTCGTCCAGCGACGGGTTGCCCTCGGCCCGGAAGAGCAGCAGCCGCGCGCGCACGTCGGGCACGCGCCAGGTGCGCACCTGCGGCGGGAGGATTTCTCCGGCCAGGTGCCACATGCGCTTCAGGTCCGCGCCGGTGAAGTGGGACGCCACCGTGCCCCGCTCCCGGGCGCGGGTTGCCACACGCTCCCACTGCGCGCCCTCCGCGAGGCCCGTGAGCTCCGCCTCCAGCGCCGCGTCGAGCACTTCGAACGTCTTCGCGATTTGGAGCACCGGCGGCAGCGTCAGCGGCGCCACGGCATTGAGCGCCCGGACGGTGAGGGTGTCGATGAGGGCGAGCATGCGCACCTCCTCGCCCGCGGCCTCGAGCGCCGCGGCGACGCCGTAGGCGGGGTACCCACCGAACGAGAAGCCGGCGAGCAGGTAGGGCCCGTGAGGCTGCACGGCGCGGATGTCCTCCGCGTAGGCGGCGACGCGCGCCTCGAAGGTGTCGAACCCGCGGTGCGACATCGTCTCCGGGGCCTGCAGGCCGTGGCAGCGCAGGTGCGGCGACAGCAGCGGCACGAGGTGCCGGTAGTAGTGCAGCTCACCGTCACCCGGGTGCATGAGGAAGATTCGTGGGGCCTCCGCGGGGGCCTCAGGCCCGGACAGGCGCACGACGCTGGAGAGCGGTGGGCCCTGCTCCAGCAGCTCCCGGAGCGCGTCGGTCGTCTCCTTCAGCACGGGGTACTGGAAGAGGGTGGCCAGGGGAACGGGAAGGCCGAACTCCTCCTCCATTCGCCCCAGCAGGCGCATGCCCAGGATGGAGTCTCCACCCTGCTGGAAGAAGTCGTCGTCGGGTCCCAGGTCGGGCTGTTTGAGGACCTCTCGCCACAGACTCAACAGGCGCATCTCCAACGTGGAGCGGAGCTCCAGGGCCGTGGTGGCGTTCGCCGAGGACTCCTCCGGCGCCTTCGTGGCCGCGGCGTGGGCCTCCGGGTCGGGCAGGGCGTGGCGGTCCACCTTGCCGTTGGCGTTGACGGGGAGGGCCGCCATGACGACGAAGGCCGCGGGCACCATGTAGGAAGGCAGCTGCTCCGCCAGATGCCCGCGCAGGGCTTCGGAGGTCACGGCATCCGGAGGCGCCTGGACGTAGGCCGCGAGCTGCTGGAGTCCCGTGGCCGCGGTACGGGCCAGCACCACCGCTTCCTCCACGCGAGGGAAGCGGCGCAGGCAGGCCTCGATTTCCGCCAGCTCGATGCGGAAGCCGCGAATCTTCACCTGGTGGTCCGCGCGGCCCAGGAAGCGCAGCCGCCCATCCGGCAGCATCCGGGCCAGGTCCCCCGCGTGGTACATGCGCGCGCCCGGCTCGGGAGCGAAGGGGTCGGGGATGAAGCGCTCGGCCGTCATGTCCGGCGCCAGCAGGTACCCGCGAGAGAGCGCCGCGCCGCCGATGTACACGCGCCCCGGCAGGCCCGGCAGCACCGGCGTCAGGTGCTCGTCCAGGAGGTAGAAGCGCACGCGCGGAATCGGACGGCCGATGGGGAACGTGGCCTCGGTGCCCACGCCTTCCACGCCGGGGATGTCGCACGTGGCGGAGGTAATCGTGCACTCGGTGGGGCCGTAGACGTTGAGCCAGGGGGCATGGCCGCCGCCCACGCGCACCCAGGCCTCGTACGTCTCACGCTTGAGGACGTCACCGCCGGGGGCCAGCAGCCGCAGCCGTGCGGGCACCCGCTGCCCCAGGGCTTCCATCTGGCGGATCCACTCCTCGATGTAAGTGGGCGGCAGGCTGATGAGGGTGATGTCCGTCTCTTCCAGGTACGGCGTCATCGCGTGCGCGGGCACCAGGCCGCTGCGCATCACCACCGTGGCGCCCACCGCGAGCGGGGGATAGAGGTCCTCCGCCGCGGCGTCGAAGCTCAGCGGCGCGAACTGGAGCATCCGGTCTCCCGCCCGCAGGCCGAAGCGCGCGGCCATGGCGAGGTTGTGGTTGACCACCGAGCGGTGCTCCACCATCACCCCCTTGGGCTCGCCCGTGGAGCCCGAGGTGAAGACGATGTACGCGAGCTGGGTGTCGGCCACCACGCGCGGCCCGGGCCCCAGGTCCTCCTCCACATGTTCGGGCCGAGGCGGCACCTCCACCTCGGGCGCGAGCCCCTGGTGCGCGGCCAGGGCCTCCGCGTCCACCCACAACCAGCGGACGCCGGCGCGCTCCAGCACGGTGCGCTTGCGCGGCTCGGGCCAGTTGGCATCCAGCGGCACGTACGCGCCGCCCGCCTTGAGGATTCCCAGCAGCGCGGCCATGCCCTGCGCGGAGGGCTCCATCACGACGCCCACCCGTTCCTCGGGGCGCAGACCTCGGTCGAGCAGATGGCGCGCCAGGAGGTTGGCGCGGGCATTCAGCTCCGCGTAGCTCCAGGTCGTCCTGTCATGGGCCACCGCGGGCGCGTCCGGTGTGCGGCGCACCTGTGCCTCGAAGAACGTGTGGACGCAGGTGCCCGCGGGGACCTCCTGCGGTCCACCGTTGAGCGCCGACAGCACCTGGGCCTGCTGGGCCGCGGAGAGCAGTGGCAGCCGGGACAGCGGCGCGTCCGGGGCCCGCACGGCCTGCGTCAGCAGGTGCTCGAACGCCTGGGCCATGCGGCTGGACGTCGTGGGGGTGAAGAGGGCGCTGTCGGTGGCGAGCAGCCCGTCCATCCCGCCGCCGGGCTGCTCCACCAGGCTCAGCACCACGTCGTAGGCGGGGATGACGTTTTCGCCGAGCAGCTCCGACGCGGAGAGTCCCTCGAAGGTCGGGCTGGAGAAGCGGTCCAGGACGAGCAGGGCCTGGGCCAGGGGGGGCGCGGTGCGGCCGGCGTCGGGCTGGACGGCGTCCGCGATGCGCTTGAAGGGGACCTCCTGGTGGGCGGTGGCGTGCCGCACGACGGCGTGGGCTCGGCGGAGCAGCTCGCGGAAGGAGGGCTGCCCGGAGACATCCGTGCACAGCGGCAGGATGTTCGCGAAGTAGCCGACGCGGTGCTCCATCTGCGGCAGGGTGCGTCCGGAGGACGGTGAGGCCACGACGATGTGCGGCTGGGCGCTCAGCCGGTGGAGCCAGGCCTGCATCAGCGCGAGCGCCGCGGTGAAGGTGGAGACGCCTTCCTGGCGCGCGAGGGCATCGAGGGCGCTCCAGTCCCGGGACGCGAGCTCCAGCCGCGTGGGGCGCATGTTCGCGTTGAGCGCGGGCGCGCGGCGCGGGAAGTCGGTGGGCAGGTCCAGCACAGGGGGCGCGTGGGCAAGTGCCTGCTTCCAGGACTCCAGGCTCGCGTCCATCTGGCGCTCGTGCTCCGGGCTGCGCTGCCAGAGCGCGAAGTCACCGTACTGGACGTCGGGGGGAAGCGGCGCGGGCGCGCCGGTGCGAGCCGCTCGATAGGCCGCGACGAGCTCCTCCATGAAGGACTGCGTGCCCACGCCATCGGTGACGAGGTGGCTGAGCGAGGCGATGAAGGCATGCCGGAGGCCCGTCGTGTCGAGCTGGAGCAGCTCGAAGCGGTAGAGGGGACCCTGCTGGATGTCGAAGTGTCGATGGGCCTCTCGCGTGGCGGCTGCACGCGCGGCGCTCAGCGTTTCTTCGAGCGGCAGGTGGGACAGGTCCGTTCGTGTGAGGACGGGACGTTGCGGACTGTGCACCCGCGCGATGACGCGCTCTGTCTCCAGGTGGAAGGTCGTTCGTAGGGTCTCGTTGTGCTCCAGCACCATCTCGAGCGCGGCCTCGAGCTTGGTCGCATCGAGGGCGCCTTCGAGCACCAGGGCCACCTGCACCACGTAGGGCGGAGCGTCCGGGAGCTGGAGCGCGTACCAGAGGCGTTCCTGGACCAGCGATGCGGGGAAGCGCGACGGTCTGGGGGACGCGGGCCGCAGGGTGTCGTTGGCCTCCGCTGCCGTGCCGATCACCTGTGCGAGCGCCGCGACGGAGGGAGCGGCGAAGAGAGAGGCGAGAGGGAGCTGGACGCCGAATGCGGAGCGGATGCGCGCAGCGAGGCGTGTAGCGCTGAGGGAGTGGCCGCCGAGGGAGAAGAAG
>Ga0182745_1004152_pt1 | contig 12136 bp, 11 predicted proteins | sample eDN3rd30CKraftBY_FD_128523 | JGI IMG/M metagenome (GOLD analysis project Ga0182745, IMG submission 128523) | Enriched backyard soil microbial communities from Emeryville, California, USA - eDNA 3rd pass 30_C Kraft BY (version 2) (version 2) | ecosystem: Environmental > Terrestrial > Soil >... | reverse complement strand
TCTCCTTGACGATCATCGGCGACAGCGCGACCGCGATGACGAGCGCCGCGGGCAGCCCAAAAGCGAACGCCGCCGCGACCGGCCGATGCGCCGCGCCGGGGTCATAACTCTCGCGCGCGAACGGCGCCAAGCCGGCGGGCGCGCCATGCTTCGCAGGCCTTGCGATGATCGCGGACATCATGGGAATCAGGGCCATGGCACCTCTCCTTGCCTTGTCGGCCCGGCTCCCGCGCGGTGACCGCTGCCATGAACCGGGTCGAATTAAGAGATAATATAACATCTCTATTTTTGTCAAGCAAAGACGTAGGGAGATGGCGAGACGAGAGAAATCGGAAGATGACTGCGCTTACCCCGGACATGATCGGGGATTCGGTATTCTGGCGGTGGCGTTGACCAAGGGATCCTTGATTTCGCACGAAGACACAAAGACACGAAGATGTCGCCTTGAGCCGAAAGGCTCCATTCCATCTCCACGGCGCGCCATGCCGCGGCGATCAGGAATAGAGCCGCTTCGCAATCGCGCAGCCTCTTCATGTCTTTGTGTCTTCGTGCGAAACCCTGAAAAGAGCCCGCGCCTCAGACAGCAAGCCGCGCGACCGCCTGATCTTTGGCGATCAACGGCAGCAGTTCGGCCATATCGGGGCCATGATCGCGCCCGGTCAGCGCGCGGCGCAGCGGCAGGAAGAGGGTGCGGCCCTTCGCACCCGTTGCCGCCTTCACCGCATCGGTGAGCGCGCGCCACGGATCGGCGCTCCAGTCGAGCCCCGACGCCACGGCCGCGGCGGCGGCGAGCACCGGCCGGTCGCTCGGCTCGGGCGCGGGCGGCGCGAAGGGGCCGTCGAACACCGCGACCCAGTCGGCGGCTTCGGCAACGGTCGCGAGATTGGGACGAATCGCGTTCCAGCGCGCTTCGCCGATGGCGACCGGCAGGCGCGGCGCGACCGCGGCATAATCGGTGTGATGCAATATCTTCTGATTGAGCAGCGCCAGTTCGGCCTCGTCGAAGCGCGCCGGGGCGCGGCCGAAGCGCGCGAAGTCGATGCTTTCGATCAGCGGCGCGGGCGACGTCACCGGCTCGACCGGATCGCTCGTCCCCAGCCGCGCGAGCAGCGCGACGAGCGCGATCGGCTCGATCCCCTGCTCGCGCAGGCCTTCCATACCGAGCGAGCCGAGCCGCTTCGACAATTTGCCCTCGGTCCCGACGAGCAGCGCCTCGTGCGCGAAGGCGGGCGGCACCGCGCCAAGCGCCGCGAACATCTGGACCTGCGCCGCGGTGTTCGACACATGATCCTCGCCGCGCACCACATGGGTGATCCCCATCGCGATGTCGTCGATCACGCTCGGCAGCAGATAGAGCCAGCTCCCGTCGGCACGGCGGACGACGGGGTCGGACAGCGTCTTCGGGTCGAAATGCTGGTCGCCGCGGATCAGGTCGATCCAAGCGATCGGCGCCGCATGATCGAGCTTGAAGCGCCAGTGCGGCGCGACGCCCGCGGGCACTGGCGCATCGGCAGGCTTGCGCTCATAGACCGGCGGCAGCCCGCGCGAGAGCAGGATCTTGCGGCGGATATCGAGTTCCTCGGGCGTCTCGTAACAGGCATAGACACGCCCCGCCGCCTTCAGCTTTTCAAACTCGGCCTCATAAAGCGCGAAGCGCTCAGACTGCCGCTCCTCGCCGTCGATATCGAGCCCCAGCCACGCGAGGTCGGCGCGGATGCCGTCGACATACTCTTCCTTCGACCGCTCGCGATCGGTGTCGTCGATCCGCAGCAGGAAGCGCCCGCCATGCCTCCGCGCCCACAGCCAGTTGTGGAGCGCGGTACGGACGTTGCCGACGTGGAGCATACCGGTCGGCGAGGGGGCGAAGCGGGTCGTGACGGTCATGAAGGCGCCTATAACCCGTTTCGCGCGCGACGCGAGTCCGGGCGCGCGCCTAACCCGTCCGGAAGCCGTGGGTGATCGGATAGCGCCGGTCGCGGCCGAAGTTGCGCGTCGATAATTTGACCCCTGGCGGGGCCTGACGGCGCTTATATTCGGCGATCATCAGCAGCCGCTCGATCCGCGCGACCGCGGCACGGTCGAAACCATAGCGCGCCACGACATCGTCAACGCTCGCTTCCTCCTCGACGAGCATGTGAAGCATCCGGTCGAGGTCCACATAAGGTGGCAGGCTGTCCTCGTCCTTCTGGTCGGGGCGCAGCTCGGCGCTCGGCGGCTTGGTGACGATATTGGCGGGCATCACCGGCGTCACCGGATTGCGCGACAGCCGCGGAACATGCGCGTTGCGCCATTCGGCGAGCGCGAATACCGTCGTCTTGTAGGCGTCCTTCAGCGGATTATAGCCCCCCGCCATGTCGCCATAGATGGTCGCATAGCCGACGCTCATCTCGCTCTTGTTGCCTGTCGTCAGCAGCATCGGGCCGAATTTGTTGGAAAGCGCCATCAGCGTGACCCCGCGGATACGCGACTGGACATTCTCCTCGGTCGTATCGACCTCCTTGTCGGCGAAGCTGTCAGCGAGCATCGCATCGAACGCCTCGACCGCGGGCGCGATCGGGATGGTGTCGAGCCGGCACCCGATCATCTGAGCGCAGCTCCGCGCATCATCGAGGCTTTCCTGGCTGGTGAAGCGGCTCGGCAGCATCACGCACCAGACCTTGTCCGGCCCCAGCGCGTCGGCGGCGATGGCGGCGCAGATCGCCGAATCGATTCCCCCCGACAGGCCGAGCACGACGCCGGGGAAGCGGTTGCGCTCGACATAGTCGCGCAAGGACAGGATCATCGCGCTGTAGATGTCGGCGGGATGCGCCTCCCACTCGGCGATCGCGCCCGGCTCGCAGGCCCAGCCGCCTTTGCCCTTGGTCCAGCGCGTCGCGCGTTCCTCGCCTTCCCAGTCGGTCAGCCGGTGCGCGGCGCGCCCATCGGCATTGAGCACGAAGGAGCAGCCGTCGAACACCAGTTCGTCCTGCCCGCCGATGCGGTTCAGGAAGATCAACGGCAACCCCGTCTCGGCAACGCGCGCCGCGAACACCTGCGTCAGGCGGCGGTCGTCCTTGTCGATCTCATAGGGACTGCCGTTGACCGAGATCAGCAGTTCCGCGCCCTGCGCGGCGAGATGCCCGCAGACCGCCGGAAACCATCCGTCCTCGCAGATCGGCAGCCCCAGCTTCACGCCGCGCCATTCGATCACATCGGGAAGCGGACCCGGAGCAAAGACGCGCTTTTCGTCGAAGGTGCCGTAATTGGGCAGCTCATGCTTGCGCCGCGTCGCGACCACGCGGCCCTCGTCGAGCAGCGCGACGATATTGTAGAGCCGTCCCTCGGCGTCGCGCTCGACCGACCCGACGAGCATCGCCGGACCGCCGTCGCCGGTCTCGGCCGCCAGCTCGGCGAGGACCGTTGCCGCACGCTCGGCGAGCGCGGGCTTGAGTACCAGATCCTCGGGCGGGTAGCCGATCAGTTGCAGTTCGGGATAGAGAATCAGGTCGGCGTCCCTGTGCCGCGCGCGAACGTCGCGCATCGCGTCGGCATTGGCGGCAAGGTCGCCGACCGACTGGGTCATCTGCGACAGGACGATGGAGAGCGCGGTTGTCATGCCGGGGGGTTTAGGCGCAACCGCCCTGCCCATTCAACCGAAGAGAAGCGCCCACAGCGTCCGTCCCGGGGCCATCGCGAAAAGACCCGCAGCGACCAGCCCCAAGAATATCCCGCGCATCGTCTTCAGATGGCGATTGATATCGCCCATCCGCGCGAACCAGATCGCGCGCGGCAATTGCACGAGCGTCAGCACCGAAAAGATATGGATCGGCCCGATGCCGCCGGTGAGGGTGCGGATCCAGAAGCTGTCGATCGCGGTCACCAGCATCAGCAGCGCCCAGACACGCCCGCCGATGCGGTGCGCCGTATCGCCCTTGACCGGGCGCCACAGCAGCCAGGCGCCGAGCGGCAGCGCGGGAAGCACCGTCGCAAGATGGACCCAGATCGCCAGCGGCGGGGTGCGATAGGCGGACGGCGCGCCCGCCACCAGCCGCACCGCGATGGCGAGCGCGGTGACCCCGGCGATCAGCAGCACGGTCAGCGCAATCCGGCGGACCAGCGCCGGGGCGTTGCGGGTGGAAGCAAGTGCGGTCATGGGTCGATCCTGTTCTTTGTCCGGTGACATTTTCCGGCGGCTCGCCGGGTCCCCCTTCCTCCTGCCGCGCCGCCGTCCGCCGGCAAGCGCCGCTTCGCCGATCCGGCCGATTTCTTCGCAAAGCGGGGCGCGCGGCCCATTGACGCTTCGCGAACGGGCCCGCACAAGCCGCCGGATGGCAAAGCGGCTGGCGATGGAATTGATGGCGATGGCGGCGCTCGGCCTGCTGCTCGGGCTGCTCGGCCCGTTCGGCACCTTCGCGCTCCCCACCGCCGAACGGATGCTGGTCTGGGTGATCTGGCTGCTCGCGGGCTATGCCGTCTATCGCCCGTCGGGGATCGTCGCGCGCTGGCTGTGCGAAACGACCGGGTTGCCGGGACCGGCGGGCACATGGCTCGCGCTCGTCGTCGGCAGCTTTCCCCTGACCCTAATCATCGCGGTGATGTCGATGGGGATCGGCTTTCCCGACGTGCTGCGCTGGCCGGGTTTCTGGCAGCTCTATTTCTACATATTGATCATTTGCGCCGTCGTCGCCGTCACCATGACCGCGCTGTTCGGACGTCAGCCGGCCGATAAGCCGTCACCCGCAGTGGCGATGGCCGTCGACGCCGAAGCGCCACACGCCGCAACCCCATCCATCGCCCTGCCCCCCTCTCTTCCCCTGCCGCCCGGCTTCGGCCGGGTGTGCGCTCTGAAGGGCGAGGATCATTATGTCCGCGTCGTCGGCGAGGCGCGCGAAGAGCTGATCCTGATGCGGATGCGCGACGCGATCGCAGGGCTCGGCCCCATCGACGGCCTTCGCGTCCACCGAAGTTGGTGGGTCGCCCGCGATGCCGTCGCCGCGGTGCGCCGCGACGGCCGCTCCGCCATGCTGACATTGGCGGGCGGGCAGGAGGTTCCGGTGTCGCGCGACATGATGCCGCAATTGCGCGCCGCGGGGTGGCTTTAACCCCTTCCCCTTCGCGCCCCTGCTGGCTAAGGGGCGCGCATCCCCACTCGCCGTGAAAGGGCCTTGCACGCCATGAAACTCATCTCCGGCAACAGCAACCTGCCGTTGGCCCGCGCGATTGCGGATTATCTCGAGCTGCCGCTGACCGACACCAGCGTTCGCCGCTTTGCCGACGAGGAGGTCTTCGTCGAAATCCACGAAAATGTGCGCGGCCAGGATGTGTTCGTCGTCCAGCCGACCAATTTCCCGGCCAACGACAATCTGATGGAATTGCTGATCCTCACCGACGCGCTGCGCCGCGCCTCGGCGAAGCGGATCACCGCGGTCGTCCCCTATTTCGGCTATGCCCGCCAGGACCGCAAACCCGGCCCGCGCACGCCGATCTCGGCCAAGCTCGTCGCCAATCTGATCACCACCTCGGGCGCCGACCGCGTCCTCGCGATCGACCTCCACGCCGGGCAGATCCAGGGCTTCTTCGACATTCCGACCGACAATCTCTATGCCGCGCCGGTGATGAGCGCCGATATCCAGGCGCGCTTCGGCGGCAAGAATCTGATGGTCGTGTCGCCCGACGTCGGCGGCGTGGTGCGCGCCCGCGCGCTCGCCAAGCGGCTCGACAACGCGCCGCTCGCGATCGTCGACAAGCGCCGCGAGCGCGCCGGCGAATCCGAAGTGATGAACATCATCGGCGACGTCGCGGGTCGCTTCTGCATCCTGATCGACGACATCGTCGATTCGGCGGGCACCCTCTGCAACGCCGCCGCCGCGCTGAAAGCCGCGGGCGCCGAGGGCGTCGTCGCTTACTGCACCCACGGCGTCCTGTCGGGCGGCGCGGTCGCGCGTGTCGACGCGAGCGAGCTCACCGAACTCGTCATCACCGATTCGATCATGCCGACCGACGCGGTCAACGACAGCGGCAAGGTCCGCGCGCTCACCGTCGCGCCGCTGCTCGGCGAAGCGATCAAGCGCATCGCCGACGAATCGAGCGTGTCGTCGCTGTTCGACTGAGCCCATGACCCTTGAATCCGACATCGCCCTCGCCCATCGCCTCGCCGATGCGGCGGGCGCGGCGATCCGTCCCTTTTTCCGCGCCGCCTTTTCGCACGAGGCCAAAGCCGACGCCTCGCCGGTGACAGAGGCCGACCGCGCCGCCGAAGCCGCCATGCGCCGCCTGCTCGATGCCGAAGCGCCGCGCGACGGCATCATCGGTGAGGAATATGGCGCCGAGCGCCCCGACGCGGCGCGCCAGTGGGTGCTCGACCCGATCGACGGCACCGTCAGCTTCATGGCCGGCCGCCCGATTTTCGGCACGCTGATCGCGCTGCTGCAGGATGGCTGGCCGCTGATCGGCATCATCGACCAGCCGATTTCGGGCGAGCGCTGGGTCGGCGCGATGGGACAGCCGACCCTGTTCGGCGGCAAGCCTGCCGCCACCCGCTCCTGCCGCAACCTCGCCGACGCGGTGCTCGCGACCACCGGGCCGCAATATTTCAGCGATCACGACGGCGAGCATTTCATGGCGCTCGCCGCGCAGACCGCGCACAAGCGCATGGTCTTCGGCGGCGACTGCTATAATTACGGCCTGCTGGCGAGCGGGCATATCGACCTGGTCATCGAGGCCGGACTGAAGCTCCACGATTTCGCGGCGCTGGTGCCGATCGTCGAGGGCGCGGGCGGGACGATGAGCGACTGGAACGGCGAGCCGCTGAACGCCGACAGTGACGGCCATGTCATCGCATTGGGCGATCCGGCGCGGCTGGAAGATGTTATCGAAGGGCTTGCCTGCCACCATTAGGGTCAGGCCCCAGGGAGAGAGACATGGCGTTCGACGGAAGCTGCCATTGCGGCGCGGTGACCTATACGGTCGAGGGGGATATTCCCACGACGGCGATGAGCTGCAACTGCTCGCACTGCCGGCGCAAGGGCTTCCTGCTTTCCTTCGTGCCGATCGACCAGTTCCGGTTGACGGGCGGCAGCGACAAGCTCGCTTCCTACACGTTCAACAAGCATAATATCGACCATCAATTCTGCACCGACTGCGGTTGTCAGGGCTTTTCGGTCGGCACCGGCCCCGACGGCAAGAAGATGGCGGCGGTCAACCTGCGCTGCGTACCCGAGGCCGACCTCGAGTCGCTGACGATCCAGAAGGTCGACGGCGCAAGCTTCTAGGCCGCTTCCCCGCTTGCAATTCGGCGCGAATCCGTCTAGGCGCGCGCCTTCGCACGATAGATTAGCGGACCTGCCTGGCGACAAGGGCTGCCAGGGCCGGTCGATATCGTCGCTTAAAAAGGAGACGAAAATGCCCAAGCTGAAGACCAAGAGCGGTGTGAAGAAGCGCTTCAAATTCACCGCCTCGGGCAAGGTGAAGCACGGCGTTGCCGGCAAGCGTCACCGCCTGATTTCGCACAATTCGAAATATATCCGCACCAACCGCGGCACCAGCGTGCTCAGCGATTCGGACACGGCCCATGTGCGCCTCTGGGCGCCCTACGGCCTGAAGTAAGGAGCGCTAGACCATGTCACGCATCAAACGCGGCACGACCACGCACGCCAAGCACAAGCGGATCCTGGATCAGGCGAAGGGCTATTACGGCCGCCGCAAGAACACGATTCGCATCGCCAAGCAGGCGGTCGAAAAGGCCGGCCAATACGCCTATCGCGACCGCAAGGTGAAGAAGCGGACCTTCCGCGCCCTCTGGATTCAGCGCATCAACGCCGCGGTCCGCGCCGAAGGCCTGACCTATTCGCAGTTCATGCACGGCGTGAAGCTGGCCGGTATCGAGCTCGACCGCAAGGTCATGGCCGACCTCGCGATGAACGAAGGCGGCGTCTTCACCGCGATCATCGCACAGGCGAAGGCGGCGCTGCCCAAGGCGGCGTAAGCCTTTCGGCGAAATTGCTGAAACAAAAAGGGCGGTCCTTCGGGGCCGCCCTTTTTCGTTGGGCTGCGATCCCCTGCGCCGGATGTCGGCTTTGGGGCGGGGAAGCGGACATTTCCAGCCACTTTCGTCATCCCGGCGAAAGCCGGAATCTCGCCGGTGCCTCGTGGCGATAGGGTGAGATCCCGGCCTTCGCCGGGATGACGGAGTTCGGTCGGATTGCTGATGATCCTCCCTGTCGCGCAGCGATGGGGAGGTGGCAGCGCGAAGCGCTGACGGAGGGGCCCTTGGCGCAACCGTCGCCGCCCCTCCACCACCGCTTCGCGGCGGTCCCCCTCCCCACGGCTGCGCCGCAGGGAGGATCAAGGGCCGCTTCCGGTCGTTAGCCGACGCCCTGCGGTCCCCAAACAGGAACGGCGCGAAGGTTTCCCCTCGCGCCGTTCCGACAATGGCTCATTGGAAAACCATCGCCCCCCTCCCTCCGAACCGGATAGCCGTGGGTCGCAGAAAGCATACGGCCGGCGGAAGTGTCCCTATGGCGCGACATATGCCGTCGCGGGCGTGCGAAAAATTGTAAAAACCCGACAACCGCTTCGTCTGGACTGTTGTTTTTTTACGCATCGCTCCGCATGAGATGACGTCATGACCGTGGGAGAAACTGCCAGCGGGCCGATGGCCGGCGTGCGCGTCACGACGCGCTTCTTTCCCGTATCGGAGCCGCTTCGTCCCTATTGCAGTATCATCTACCTCACCGAGGTCGAGACGTCCCCCGGCGTGCGCGTCGAGGATTATCTGCATCCCGAATGGGCGAATCTGCGCTTCATCGATGGTGAACCGTCGCTTGCCGCGGTCGGCGGCGACGCGCCGGTCTCCGCGCCGCGCTTCATCGTCACCGGCCCGACGAGCCAGGCGACCTATTTCGCCGCGGGCCGGATGCGCGCCTGGGGCATCGGAATCCTGCCCGCGGGCTGGGCCAAATTCTTCGCGCTCCCCGCCGAGGATCTCGCGGACCATTTCGTCGACGGCGCGCGGCATCCCGTATTCGCCGCCCACGCCGCGCTCGCGGACAAGCTTCGGCAGACGAATGATGCGGAGAGCGCAGCGCGCCTGCTCGACGACCATTTCGCCGGTCTGCTCGCCACCGCGCCGCCCGACGACCCCGCCATCTTCGCCGCCCACGCCGCGCTCGTCGACGACGAGCTCACCAGCGTCGCCGAACTCGCCGAAAAGCTTGGCCTCTCCGAGCGGTCGGTCGAGCGATTGTCGCGGCGAGCCTTCGGTTTTCCGCCCAAGCTGCTGCTGCGCCGCCAGCGCTTCCTGCGCAGCCTCGCGCGCTTCATGCTCGATCCGTCGATGAGCTGGATCGAAACGCTCGACTATCATTATTATGATCAGGCGCAGTTCACGCGCGATTTCCAGCGCTTCATGGGGATGAGCCCGCGCGCCTATGCCGCGCGGCCGAAGCCGATCCTCGGCGCGGCCGCGCTGGGGCGCGCCGCGGCGGCGGGCGAAGCGGTGCAGGGGCTCCACAAGCCCGGCGGATAGCGCGCGTTTCGCGCCGCCGGACTTGACCCGCGCGCTGCCTTCGGTGCAAGCGGCAGACGACCGACGCGCGGGGGACCGCCGTCCCCCGAACGATACAGAAACGAACGACGATGAGCGAGACAGAAGCCTTGAAAGCGAAGCTGCTGGGCGAGATTGAAACCGCAACCGATCTCGACGCGCTCGAGGCGCTCCGCGTCGCGGCGCTCGGCAAAGCGGGGAGCGTGACCGGGCTGCTCAAGACGCTCGGCGGCATGACCCCCGAGGAGCGGCAGGCCGAAGGGCCGAGGATTCACGGTTTGCGCGAAGCCGTCACCGCCGCGATCGGCGCGCGCAAGGCCGCGCTCGAAGGCGCCGCGCTCGACGCGAAGCTCGCGGGCGAAACGCTCGACATGACGCTCCCCGCCGCCGCGGCGCCCCGGGGCAGCGTCCATCCGGTGAGCCAGGTGATGGACGAGCTTGCCGAAATCTTCGCCGACATGGGCTTCGCGGTCGCGACCGGGCCCGAGATCGAGGACGACTGGCGCAATTTCACCGCGCTCAACATCCCCGAGACGCACCCCGCGCGCGCGATGCACGACACCTTCTATTTCCCCGACACCGATGCCGAGGGCCGCGCGATGCTGCTGCGCACCCACACCTCGCCGGTGCAGATCCGCACGATGATGAGCCAGCAGCCGCCGATCCGCATCATCGCGCCGGGGCGCGTCTATCGCAGCGACAGCGACGCGACGCACACGCCGATGTTCCATCAGGTCGAGGGTCTCGTCATCGACCGCGGCATTCACATGGGGCATCTCAAGTGGACGCTCGAAACCTTCCTCAAGGCTTTCTTCGAGCGCGACGACATCGTGCTCCGCCTGCGCCCCTCCTATTTCCCCTTCACCGAGCCTTCGGCGGAGGTCGATGTCGGCTATGCTCATGAAAAGGGCCGACGGATCGTCGGCGGCAACGGCGACGATGACGGCCATGCGTGGATGGAACTGCTCGGCAGCGGCATGGTCAACCGCCGCGTCATCACGAACTGCGGGCTCGACCCCGACGAATGGCAGGGTTTCGCCTTCGGCATCGGTATCGACCGGCTCGCGATGCTCAAATATGGCATGGATGATCTCCGCGCCTTCTTCGACGGCGACCTGCGCTGGCTGGCGCATTACGGGTTCGGCGCGCTGTCGGTGCCTACATTAAGCGGGGGGATTTCGGCATGAAGATCACCCTCGACTGGCTGCGCGAGCATCTCGATGGTGACTATTCGGTCGCCGATGTCGTCGCGACGCTCAATCGCATCGGCCACGAGGTCGAAGGCGTCGAGAATCCGGCCGAGAAGCTGGCGGGTTTTCGTGTCGCGAAGGTGCTGACCGCATCGAAGCACCCGCAGGCCGACAAGCTGCAGGTGCTGACCGTCGACACCGGCGACGGCGGCGATCCGCTCACCGTCGTCTGCGGCGCGCCCAACGCCCGCGCGGGGCTGGTCGGCGTGCTCGGGCTGCCCGGCGCAGTCGTGCCGGCGAACGGCATGGAGCTGAAAGTCGCCGCCGTCCGCGGCGTCGAATCGAACGGCATGATGTGCTCGACGCGCGAGCTCGAACTCGGCGACGATCATGACGGCATCATCGAATTGCCCGACGACGCCCCGGTCGGCACGCCCTTCGCCGATTATGCGGGCGCGGGCGACCCGGTGATCGACATTTCGATCACGCCGAACCGGCAGGACTGCATGGGCGTGCGCGGGATCGCGCGCGACCTCGCCGCTGCCGGGCTCGGCACGCTGAAGCCGCTCGATGTCCCGACGATAGCCGGCGAAGGCGCTCCCGCGACCGACATCGTGACCCTTGATCCCGAAGCCTGTCCGGCCTTCTTCGGCCGCACGATCGCCGGCGTGACCAACGGCACGGCGCCCGAATGGATGCGCCGCCGCCTCGAAGCGGTCGGCCAGCGCTCGATCTCCGCCCTCGTCGACATCAGCAATTATGTGATGTTCGATCTCGGCCGCCCGAGCCACATCTATGATCGCACCAAGCTGAGCGGCGCGCTCACCGCGCGGCGCGCAGAGGCCGGCGAGACGGTGACCGCACTCAACGGCAAGGATTATACGCTCACCGACACGATGACGGTGATCGCCGACGCGCGCGAGGTCCACGACATCGCCGGCATCATGGGCGGCGAGCATAGCGGGTGCAGTGAAACGACGACCGACGTCCTCATCGAGATCGCCTATTTCACCCCCGAACGGATCGCGCTGACCGGTCAGGCGCTCGGCCTGACCAGCGACGCGCGCAGCCGCTTCGAGCGCGGGGTCGATCCGGCGTTTCTCGACGACGCGACGGCGATCGTCACCGGCCATATCCTTGCGATCTGTGGCGGCACGCCGTCGGCGGTGACCCGCGCGGGCGCGCCGCCCGCCGAGGTGCGCCATGTCGATTACGACCCCGCGCTGTCGGCGATGCTCGGCGGCATCGCGATTCCGGCCGAGCGGCAGAAGGCTATCCTGACCGCGCTCGGCTTCGGCGTCATCGAGCAGGGCGGCCGCTGGCAGGTCGCGGTGCCGAGTTGGCGCCGCGACGTCGACGGCGCCCCCGATCTGGTCGAGGAAGTCACTCGGATCACCGGCTTCGACGCGATCGAATCGGTGCC
>Ga0182745_1004149_pt1 | contig 12145 bp, 9 predicted proteins | sample eDN3rd30CKraftBY_FD_128523 | JGI IMG/M metagenome (GOLD analysis project Ga0182745, IMG submission 128523) | Enriched backyard soil microbial communities from Emeryville, California, USA - eDNA 3rd pass 30_C Kraft BY (version 2) (version 2) | ecosystem: Environmental > Terrestrial > Soil >... | reverse complement strand
TTTGGTTCATAAATTCGTACCCTAACTTCAAGGTTAGCCTCTGGACCAGGAATCATCCGGTCATAAATAGCAACATGCTCGTCTATTGGTATTTCGATAGAATCTGCCGCCTCCGCCATAAACTGTCTCAAATCTTTTAGGTTGTCCAAATCAAGCGGTGGAAATAATTCGAGTGTCTCTCTCAATTCAGGGTCAATTCTATTCTTCATCGATAATCCCCTTTACTAGCAATCTTATTTTAGAAACTTCAACAATAATTTATACGCTTACAAGATAGTGGGTATGACTTTTTTTGGATAACTTTCAGTTATTCAGATATTAAAACTTATGGATACTCCCCCTTGTTTCACAACAATCTGGAAAAATTCAGGGTTTAGGTTCTAGAATTCTACAAAACACTTGAAATTTTCCAATTATTTCGTTACCTTTTGAAAATAAGGGGGAGTTGCCGTGATTAGAAAACTTACGGACCAAGACCATCAACAGGTTCTTGCTTTTTTAAGTGAGGAACCATCTATAAATCTATTTATCATCGGGGATATTGAGGCATTCGGTTATTCTTCGGAGTCCCAAGAACTCTGGGCCGAGTTTAATGAAGAGAATACAATTATAGCTGTACTTCTAAGGTTCCATCAATCTTTTATAGCTTATGCAAAAGGGGATTTCGATACGGGCGGCTTTGTATCGATTATGAAAAACTACAGCCAGCCCATTCTCTTATCTGGAAAATCAGATATTATAGCAAAATTTGAAGCATATGATGAGCTCCGGCTTGGTAAAAAGCAAGTGACTTATTTTGCCGAGTGTCGTACCAATAAATTCCTGTCTCCTGACGACGTCGTATATAAAAAGGCTAGCATCGAAGACGTCGATCAAATTTTAGAACTCCGCAAATCAATTGAAGAATTTCATGTCAGAGAGGATGCCCGGGACGTATTGGTACAGTCTATTGAGGCGAATACATCAAGAACCTATTTTACAGAAGTAAATGGGGTTATGACCGCTTGTGTCTCAACCGCAGCGGAAAATTCAATGTCGGCAATGATTGTCGGTGTCTGCACCAGAAAAGAGTATCGCCGAAAAGGCTTAGCCTCTTCAATTATGAAAAAAGTGGTTCAGGATGTCCTAAATGAGGGCAAAACCCTTTGCCTATTTTATGATAATCCTGAAGCAAGCCGGATTTATAAGCGGCTGGGCTTTAAGGATATTGGAATGTGGACCATGCACCGCTGATCGTTCTGTTCAAATGCTCAACCACCAAATACAACTGATCATCGCTCATCGAAAAATAACTTCGAAGAGATTGGTTTCATTTATCACCTTAACTACTAACTGTTTAACATTTTCAATTTACCAATGAATTTAAACAAGACAGAGAGCATTTTGCCCACTGTCCTCTTTTCTGCTAACTATATGGACGTAACCATCCCACCATCTACAAGTACAGAACTACCGGTTATATATGTACTTGCATCTGATACAAGAAAGGTTACAACTCTGGCGAATTCTTCGGGTGTGCCATACCTTCCTAAAGGTATGGCTCTTTTAGACTGAATCTCTGCTTCTTCTAAGGAAATCCCCTGCTTTTCAGCATTCAGTTGATCAAGATGAGTCGTCCTGTCTGTTTGGATTCTGCCTGGGGCAACTGTATTAACTAAGATATTATAAGGTGCAAGTTCTTCAGCAAGTGTTTTAGTCAGCCCTACAATTCCTAGACGGAATGTATTAGAAAGAATGAGGCCTGGAATTGGCTGTTTAATTGATGTGGAAGCAATATTAATAATTCTTCCTCCACCCTGCTTCATGTCAGGCAGCACTTCACGGATAATTCTAATGTAGCTCAAGAGATTCAATTCGAATGCTTTTTGCCAATCTTCATTAGAAATCTGTTCAAACGTCCCCCCCGGAGGACCCCCCGCATTGTTAATCAAAATATCGATTTTTCCAAACGTTTCGCGGGTGAACTGTACCAATGAATGGATATCATCTAGATTCGTAATATCGGCACGATGATAGGCGACCCTTCCTTTCCCGAGCTGATATAATTCCTCCTGTACTTTTTGCAGCTTTCTCTCATCACGACTCGAAATCACCACGTTTACTCCTTCTTCTACTAATTGTGCGGCGATGGCTTTTCCAAGGCCCTGACTCGAGGCGATTACAATAGCGTTTTTCCCTTGTAAATTTAAATTCATATGTAAGCTCTCCTTATTTTTCATTTTTCAATTATCATTTTCAGCCCAGACTTTATGCAGCGATTTATGGCGTCACCAAAGCTCATCCGGATACTTGATAAATAGAAGTCCCTCGTAAAAAAACGAGGGACTTCCTATTAACTTATGATTATGCTTTTACAAACACCGTTTTAATAGAAGTAAAGAACTCAATCGCAGCCTGCCCTTGTTCCCGCGAATGAGAACTGGACTGCTTCATTCCGCCAAATGGAGCTTGGAGTTCAACACCTGCTGTTTCCGCATTTACTCTTACAAGTCCCGCTTCCATTTCGTTAATGAAAGAGAACATGTTACTGATGTTTTTCGTGTAAATAGATGCACTCAAGCCAAACTCTGTATCATTTGATTGTTCTAATGCTTCCTCTAGGGTATCGACTTTAATTAATGCAAGAACCGGACCAAAAATCTCTTCACGTGCGATAATCATGTCATTTGTCACATTTTCGAACACCGTAGGCTGTACGAAGAAACCATTTTCCGTTCCGTTTTCTGCTGGTCTTTCGCCGCCATAAAGGAGGGTCGCTCCTTCTTCCTTCCCTTTTTGAATGTATGATAGGACCGTATTTAATTGATTCTCACTAGCGCACGGTCCCATCCACGTTTCCCCTTGCATTCCGCATCCAACTTTGAGTGCACTAACCTTTTCCAAGAGCTTTTCCTTAAACTCATCATACACGTCAGTCTGTACGAAAACGCGGCTTGTTGCCGTACATTTCTGTCCGGTCGACCTTAGGCCCCCGCTAATCGTGCCTTCCACAGCAAGATCAAGATCCGCATCATTTGCAATAATAACAGGATTCTTACCACCCATTTCAAGCTGGTATTTTGCTCCACGCGCAAGAGCTCCTTGTCCCACCATTTTACCTACAGTGTTGGAGCCTGTAAAAGTGATGCCATTTATATCAGGATGTTCAATGATCCTCTGACCAATAACGCTTCCCTGACCTGTGACCAAATTTACAACCCCTGCCGGGATACCTGCTTCGGCAAAACACTCGATTACTTTAGCAGCGGTAACAGCAGTCTCCTGAGCTGGTTTCAGCACAACCGTGTTTCCATAGATTAGAGCCGGGGCCATCTTCCAAATCGGAATAGCTACAGGAAAGTTCCAAGGTGAAATAACACCGACCACACCGAGAGGTACACGTGTGGTAAACATGAGCGCTTCACTATCCGTAGATGGAATAACGTCACCGATTTTTCTCATCCCCTCGCCAGCATAATAGCGAAGAATAGCTATCCCGCGTGCCGTTTCCCCTTTTGCCTCTGCGAATGTTTTTCCCATTTCTTTTGTCATTGTTTCTGCAATATCACTAAGACGTTCTTCCATTATATTGGCTGCTTTATATAAATAATCGGCTCTTGCAGCTCCAGAAAGTTTTCGCCATGCTTTTTTCGCCTGCTTAGCCGCTGCTACGGCTGCATCCACATCCTCTTGAGAGGAAGACTGCACGTAGCCAACGATTTCATTTTTGTTTGCCGGGTTGATGCTGCCAGTCACTTTGTTTGCTGATGACTCAGTCCACTCTCCATTAATAAAGTTTTTATAGGTTAATACACTGTTTTCAACAATACTCACCATAATTAATCTCCTTCTCCTCGTTAATCGATTTGTACATCAGTTTGCCAAAAGTTAAATGTATCGACGGAATTTATAATCCTTATGCCAAAATTAATGTTTCTTCCTTATTATATATATCTTTTTGAAACTCTTCTAAATTACCATAGTAAGCATTTTCAATGATCTGTTTAATATCAGCAGGCCTTGTCAGTCTAGGGTTAATAAGAACGTTTCCGCTCCTCATTGAATCTTCTACTAATTTAGACAAATATTCTAATGAGACGCCCAACTCCTTAATATTTAAAGGAATTTTCATGGCTTGATTCATTTCAATAACAGATTCTATTGCTTTTCCAGCAGCCTCCTGTATGGATAATCCGCGAACATCCTTTCCTAAAGCGATCGCGATATCTTTATATTTATCGGCACATGCTGGTAAGTTAAATTTCATAACAAAAGGCAATAGCGCTGCATTTGCGATACCGTGCGGAATGTTAAAGACTCCGCCAAACGTATGAGAGATAGCGTGAACATTCCCTAAGCGTGATTGGGAAAACGCAACGCCAGCCATCATAGAGGCTACCAGCATTTTTTCCCTGCTTTCGATATCCGTTCCTACGAAGTAAGATTTGGTTAAATTTTCGCCAATCATTTTAATCGCCTGCATCGCGAATCCCTGGCTCACTGGGCTCGCTGCTTTGGATGTATAGGATTCTATTGCATGGGTTAAAGCATCCATACCCGTCGCGGCTGTGATTTCTTGTGGAAGATTCAAAGTAAGAGTCGGATCCAGTATGGCCAGAGTTGGAAACAACATCGGGCTAAGGACTGCTAATTTAAAGTGAGTTTCTCTGTTGGTTACAATAGTGGAATTCGTAGTTTCGCTCCCTGTTCCTGCCGTAGTCGGTATTGCGATAATTGGAAGTGGCGGCCTTTTAATTTTGCCCACCCCTTCATACTCCAAGATATGGCCGGGGTTGGTAGCCATCGCGGCTATTCCCTTTGCAGTGTCTATGCTGCTTCCACCACCTATAGCTAACACAGCACCATGATTAAGTTGCTTGAGATAATCAGTTCCTCTATGTATTGTTTCAGCTGATGGGTTTGGTTCTACTTCATCGTAAATGTCATAGCGCAAGTTCGCAGCCAGGAGCGATTTCTCAATTCCTTCTAAAAGATTCGCTGCCCTAACCCCTTTATCTGTAACGATTAGAACGCTAGTAACACCTAATTCCTTTACCATTTCTCCTGTTTTTTCTGATATCCCTTTTCCGCACTCCACTCGGGTTGGCATAAAATACTTATAACTCATTGACATGTCTAGTTAACTTCCTCTCTACTTTTAGATTCAAGCCCATTTTGACAGTAATCAAGTGAATCATCCCATTTGGGAATAGAACTAACTTTGTACTAGCTTACTCATTGTTCGACGTGATTCAGCAAGGAAAAGACCTCACAAAAGTAAAAATGTTAAAAAATATTAATAATTTTCTTGCAATTTAGTGTTTACGCTTACAAATAGCATACAAGAAATGTTATAATCGGTCTACACGAATATTCTGATTATTATCATCATTAAAACCGATTTAGGAGGTAGCCATGGAACTAAAACAGTTGATGATTTTTCAAACTGCAGCCCAAGAACTGAATTTTACACGTACCGCGGAAATTCTTTGTTTTGCCCAATCAAGCATCACTGCACAAATTAAGTCACTGGAAGACGAGCTTGGTGTTCCACTGTTCGAACGATTAGGAAAAAGGGTGATCTTAAGTCAAGCAGGTCACCGTTTTAAGTTATATGCGGATAAGATTCTTGGGGTTGCTGAAGAGGCAAAGATGATTATCGGGGAAAATGTTGAGCCAAGCGGGACACTGACTATATGTGCTTCGGAAACACAGTGCACATATCGTTTGCCCTCATTGTTGAGACAATTTCAAAATAGTTTCCCTAAAGTACAACTTGTTTTTCGTCCTGGAATATCTGAAGCGGACTTCGGTGGCCTTCTTGCTAAAGGTGCTTTAGATGCAGTGTTAATATCTATGACTCCTATTGTTGCGGATAACCTAATTGTTGAACCGCTAGTTGCAGAGCCTATTGTGATTGTAAGTCATCCAGATCACTTTTTAGCCCAGAAGCAGAAAGTAACTGCTTTAGACTTAAATGGTCAGCCACTACTTGTGACAGAGGAATGCGATTACCGTCGTTTATTTGAAGATTCACTGACGGAGGCTGGTGTACAACCATTAAGCAAACTTGAACTTGGTGATGTAGAAGCCATAAAAAAATGTGTTATGGCAGGTATCGGAATAGCAGCTCTGCCGAAGATTGCAGTGGAGACAGAAGTGGCTCAGGGGCGACTTGCGGAACTCAAATGGGTTGGATCTGACTTTCCGATCGTCACTCAATTAGTTTGGCACAAAGACAAATGGATGTCACCCGCTTTAAGCGCATTTTTGGAAGTGACTCGGGAGAACATACGAAAAGAGAATATCACCTTCCAATAAAAAAATTAAATATTGACTGAAAACGACCATGTTGTAGGACAATTTCCCTTTTGGAAGTTGTCCTTTTTTCATAATTTGTTTAGGTCATAACCCCTGCTACAATCGCATTTGTACAGTCTTTACTTTGAAAACTCCCATCGGGTATTTATGCAAATAATCACAAATCTCAGAAAATACACTTGATTTTTTATTTTTTTTAATTTACGATTTACCCAGTGGAAAATGGGTAACGCCATTCACTAAAATAATTGTCGAGGAGGTGATATATGTGACGGAAAACAAGCGTGCATCCTATGGAAATGTTTCCCACGCATTAGATATCTTAATGTTTTTTATAAAACACGAGGATTGTAGTTTGGGAGAAATGGCTGAGAGACTTGACCTCAAAAAAAGTTATTTATCCAAATTGTTAGATGCTTTAAAAGACAAAGGGTTTATTGCTCAGGATAGCGATACAGGAAAGTATAAGCTGGGGTTATCCTGTTTAGAGTTGGCCACTGCATTTGAAAACAGACTGGATATTCGGAAAATAGCCCATCCACATCTTGTTGAATTATCATCTACCTCTAAAGAACTGGTTCACTTAGGGGTAATGGATTCAAATGTTGTTGTTCTATTGGAACGAATCATGAATCAAGAGTCTGGCTTGAGATTGCAATTCCATTTATCTTTAACCTCACCTCCTCATTCGACAGGATTAGGTAAAGTGTTATTAGCTTACAGTGACCAAACAATGGTTGAAAACTATCTATCAACCGCAAAATTGGAACCTTCTTCTCCTCATACAACGGTTGATCCAAACAAAATTCGTGAGGAATTGGAACAGGTAAGGCTTAAAGGTTATTATTTGTCGTATGAAACATTTGAAAGTGGTGTATCGTGTGTAGCTGCTCCTGTTTTTTCGCGTCAGGGCAAAATTATTGCTGCCATTAGTATATGTGGACCAACAGTTAGGATTTTGTCTAAACAGAAAGAGTTGGTAAAACATCTACTTGCCACTACCTCTAGAGTAAACAGTGCATTAGGATACGACCTTCAACTTTCCCAATAGGCTATACATAATAGAATGTTGCTGGGTCAAAAAAGGCAGGAATGCCTTTAATCAGAATGTGAACGCTTACTTTTGTCTGATAAAACCTTTTAATCATGCGATTCTATTAAATTATTATTTAATAATAGGGAACACGACCATCATGACATTCCTCCAAGAGATTATTAATTACTACTTTTTTTCAGAGGGGAAGTTCTTTTCCTTTCAACACGAAAAAAATATACGAAATATTTGTAGCTATCATGTCTTTTAACTATTTAACACTATTTTCATTGTAAAAATGTTAACAACATTTATAGAGGAGGAATGTACATGTCACAAGCTCGTGCGACCGAGGTTGCTCAGAGAGAAATTTCTACAAAAGAAGTTTCTAAAAAGGGAACAAACAGAGCTTTATTAGCCAGTATGGTTGGAAGTTCAATTGAGTGGTTTGACTTTTTTCTTTATGGGTCAATGGCTTCTCTGGTATTTAATAAACTATTTTTTCCGAGTCACGATCCGGTAGTTGGGTTAATGCTTTCCTATCTATCGTTTGGCCTTTCATTTTTCATTCGCCCATTAGGTGGAGTTATTTTCAGCCATATTGGCGATAAAATTGGGAGAAAGAAAACACTGATACTAACTTTATCCTTGATGGGTGGAGCTACCTTTTTGATTGGTTTATTACCAAATTACAATACTATTGGGATTTGGGCCCCAATTTTACTTATTACTCTGCGCTTGTGCCAAGGGCTTGGAATTGGCGGGGAGTGGGGCGGTTCTGTACTATTAGCGGTTGAATATTCAAAAAAGGGAAACCGCGGGTTTTATGGCAGTATCCCACAACTCGGAGTACCAGTCGGAATGCTGCTTGGAGTAATGTCTATCTCATTGCTAAATAAGCTGCCAGAAGAACAATTTCTATCATGGGGATGGCGCCTGCCGTTTCTCCTAAGTACTATATTGATTTTCATTGGCCTTTGGATTCGTAACGGTATAGATGAAACGCCTAGTTTTAAAAAGGCAAAAGAAAGCGGTAACATTGCTAAACTCCCAATCGTTGATACTTTCCGTTATCATTGGAAGGCTGTGTTAATTACTGTAGGAGCTAAATTTGTAGAAACAGGGCCATATTACATCTTCGCAACTTTTATTATTGCTTACGCAACTGGATATCTTGGTTATGAAACGTCGACAGTGCTGAATGCAGTTGCAATTGCTAATTTAGTAACGATTTTCATGGTCCCTATGATGGGGAAATTGTCAGACAAAGTGGGAAGAAAAGCTGTATATATGGGTGGAACAATTGGGTTGATTGTATTTGCCTTCCCGTACTATTATCTATTAACTCTTAAGTCTGCCCTATGGTTAACGGTTGCTACCGTTATTGCGATCGGAATTATATGGGCTCCGATTGAGGCCGTAATGGGAACAATGTTCTCGGAAGTCTTTAGTACAAATGTACGTATGACTGGTATTTCTGTCGGAAATCAGATTGGTGCAGCAGTGTTTGGAGGTACCGCTCCTATGGTTGCACTTGCATTGTTAAACGCTTTTAACGATTCTTGGGTTCCTATAGCGTTTTATCTAGTGATTGCGGGTGTTATTTCTCTCATTTCTCTTTTCGCAATGCGCGATGGCAGAAATATAGAGTTGTAACAAGGATTATCGATAACCAATGAACGTTTTGGTAACAACTATCCTTCGTTAAATCTCTTATAATTATTGGTACAGGAATAGTCATTTTTGATTTGCACCGAATGCACGGGGGCATATCAGGTCGATTGGTCCAGAAATGAGACCGATCGAGCCATTATGATCCTGTGTAATTTGCTTGAATTTTTTCTTCATTCGGATATGAAATCTCGATAATTGATGATCCCAAAAACAACTTATGGGGAAAGCAATTTCACGGTAACACCTTAACTTGCCGGAAGTCTATAAAATAAATGGAGGTAATGAAAGTATGGAGACAACTATGAAAAAGAGGTCATCCAAACCGGGCGTTGATTACGGAATTATTGATTGTGATGTCCATCAAACATTACACAGCTATGAGGATTTAAAGCCTTATATGCCTAGGGTATGGTGGGATCGACTAAAGGAGCCAGGCGGTACATTTCCATCACTCGTTTGGAGACCAATCCCTTTGGGACGCAGAGATGCATCACCTGGAAATGGAATGACTCCAGGGTCAGACCCTGAATATGCAAAAAAGGACTTCCTTGATCGATATAACATTACCAAAGGTATATTAACTGGTAGTCTTCTAACCATTTCCACACATAATAACCCGGATTATGCTGCTGCGATAGCTACAGCATTTAATGATTGGACCATGGATAATTGGATCGCTAATGATGATCGCTGGTTAGCATCTATTGTTATCGCAACACAAGACCCGTTATTGGCAGCAAAAGAAATCGATCGCCTCGGATCGCACCCAAAAGTATGTCAAGTAGTGATTAGTCCAGCATCAAGCCAACCTTATGGTCAAAGATGGTTCTACCCTATATTCGAGGCAGCTGTACGAAATAATTTGGTAATCGCTCTCCATAGTGGAGGAGAGGGCGAAGGGATTAATACTCCGCCTATCTCAGCGGTAGGACAGCCGACAACAAATTTAGAGCGACACAACATTTTGCCGATTCATCAAATGTCACAATTAAACAGTATTGTTTGTGAAGGTGTCTTTGAAAGATTCCCGACGTTGAAAGTGGTTGCAGTAGAAGGTGGATTAGGATGGTTACCGCATCTAATGTGGCGGATGGATAAGAACTATATTGCCATGCGAAAAGAGGTTCCTTGGTTGAAGCGTAAACCAAGTGAATATATCATGGATCATTACCGTTTTACGACACAGCCTATTGAAGAGCCGGAAAACTTTCAAGAAATGATCCAGATGCTTCAGTTAATGCGAGCTGAAAAAACAGTCATGTTTGCAACAGATTATCCGCATTGGGACAATGATGATCCAAAATTTGTACTTAGTAAACTGCCAGAAGAGATGCGTAGACGAGTAGCATACGAAAACGCAGCTGAATTGTATCATATTAATGACAAATAAAGTGAACAGGGAGGTCAATCGACATGACGGAAGCTCTTCAAAAAGTAAAGCCTAAATATGCAGTAGCAGAAGTTGGGGATATTGAAGTTGGCAGTTGTAAAATTGTGACGGTTAATGGACGCAGTATTGGAATTTATTATGATGGCAGCGACTATCACGCCATTCGTAATGTATGTCCCCATGAACAAGCTGAATTATGCAAAGGTACATTTTCAGGAACGACATTGCCTTCAAAACCGCATGAATACATTTACGGCATGGAAGGTGAGGTATTACTCTGCCCTTGGCATGGATGGGAGTTTAACATCCATAATGGTGAATGTCTTGGGGATCCAAGGTACAAGGTAAAAATCTACCAAGTATCCGTTGAAAATGATAAAATTATGGTACAAATGTAGGCTGAGGAAGCAAATTTTCTCGGGTATGGTTCAATGTCTGGAGATCCATTAATTCTTTCAAGCTGTTGGGTTGTTTTTCCTTAACAGCTTGTTTTTATGTTTGGAAAAATAATGAAATGGAGTAGTAGAAGAGAAAATCAGTAGAATCTAATAAAATATTCATACAATCTGCCTGTATATAACCAGGAAAGGTAAAGGAGAATTCCATGACTTCAAAAGGCAACATCACTAAAAAACGTGCTTCCCTTCCCCTGGGAATTTGGGTACTCATCTTAGGAATCATATTTGCAGGCGCTAACCTTAGGGCTCCCCTTACAAGTGTAGGCCCTATCATTGAAACGATTCGCCAAGATACTGGAATGTCTCATACATTAGCAGGTATGTTGACTACTTTACCATTGCTTGCGTTTGCTCTTTTTTCACCCCTTGCTCCAAAAATTTCTCGTCGTGTTGGATTAGAATATACACTATTTGGAGCCTTGCTTTTGCTAGTAGCAGGGATAATCATACGCTCTATACCTTACATAACTGCATTGTTTATCGGTACAGCAGTGCTTGGTATAGCAATCGCATTATGCAATGTGCTTTTACCCAGTTTGATTAAACGAGAGTTTCCCAATAAAGTCGGTATTATGACAGGTATATACGCCGTGTCTATGAATTTGTGGGCAGCTGTTGCCTCGGGAATTACTATTCCCATCACCGAAGGGGTAGAATTTGGATGGCGAGGTGCTCTTGCTTGTTGGGTCCTTCTTTCTGTCATTTCAATTGTTTTCTGGATTCCTCAAATACGTGTTCACCACCAGACAACAAGTTCTCTTGATACAGGAGGATCTTTATGGCATTCTCGTCTTGCATGGAACGTCACTTTTTTCATGGGTTTACAATCTACAGCCTTTTATGTTGTGGTAACTTGGCTCCCTTCGATTCTTCAACAACAAGGGATTAGCCCATCTGGAGCAGGATGGCTCCTATCATTAACACAATTTGCAAGTCTTCCAGCCACATTAATTGTGTCAATTCTTGCTGGTCGCTTTTCTAATCAACGTTGGCTGGTTGGGCTCTCAGTAATCTTTTTACTTTTAGGTTACACCGGACTTTTTAGCGGGATTACTTCTTTAGCACCGTTGTCCGTCATTTTAATTGGCGTTGGAATAGGGTCAGCGTTTGGTCTGGCTACTCTATTTTTTGTACTACGTACACATAACGCACATCAAGCTGCCGAATTATCCGGTATGGCTCAATCAGTTGGTTATTTATTAGCAGCAATAGGTCCGACTCTTTTTGGATTTATACACGATGTAACTCACAATTGGACTATCCTTCTTCTAATTTTGGGTTTTGGAGCCT
>Ga0182745_1004147_pt1 | contig 12148 bp, 10 predicted proteins | sample eDN3rd30CKraftBY_FD_128523 | JGI IMG/M metagenome (GOLD analysis project Ga0182745, IMG submission 128523) | Enriched backyard soil microbial communities from Emeryville, California, USA - eDNA 3rd pass 30_C Kraft BY (version 2) (version 2) | ecosystem: Environmental > Terrestrial > Soil >... | reverse complement strand
GAGATAATGGATGTATTTTTAATTGTGGTCTTTTAATAAAGATTGATAATTTAAAATTAAGTTCGATAAAAAACCTGTATGGAATGAAGTTTCCTTATTCCACAATCGGGCCAGATAATTGAGCAATAAAATAAGTTATTAGATTGTCTTTCAAACTCTATCACTCTTACAGGGATTTCATAAATTCTAACATTGTGTAATGAAACTTATGTTACTTTATTAATGGAGGTGACATTTATGAAAAACAAACCGATCTATGTGGAAATTCCAATTCAGGCAACTATAGACGAAGTATGGCGTATGACTCAAAAGCCTGAACTACATGAACAATGGGATTTGCGTTTTTCTTCTATTACCTATTTACCGAAAAAATCAGAAGATGATCCGCAATCCTTTTTATATGAAACGAAATTGGGATGTTGGGTAAAAGTCGCTGGCTGGGGTAAAAGTATCGGTACGCATAATAAGAAGGATGGTTCAAAGACATCTTCTCTTCACTTTGGTACCGATCAAAAAATTTCGCCAATTTGTGAAGGTAAAGGATATTGGCAGTATATTCCGGCAGATAACGGAACCACATTTCTCACCCAATATGACTATGATGTACGTTATGGTTTATTTGGACGGCTTTTAGACATCTTTTTTCGGCCAATCATGGGGTGGGCAACAGCTCTAAGCTTTGATGTGCTAAAACGCTGGATCGAAAAGGGGGAATCGCCACGATCACAGTATGTACGTTTCATTATTAACACTATAGTAACAATGCTCTTTTTCTTTGTTTGGCTTTATCATGGGCTAATACCGAAGATGATTGCCAAACATCCTGAGGAAGTATCGATGCTATCTAGTTTAACTTCCTTGGAGGGGACTGCTGCTGTAAAGGGTGTAGGGATAATAGGCGTTCTCGAGATTTTATTTGCAGTGGTATGGCTTCTTTATCGTAAGAAAAGACATTTACTTGTTCTGCAGATGATTGCTTTTCCAGTATTGACCATTAGTGCCTTGATCGCTAGTCCTTCATTCTCATTACACCCGTTTAACCCTATTACATTTAATGCTAGTCTGTGGGTTCTTTCCATTATTAGCTTCTTACTCGCAACTGATTTGCCATCGGCAACAAGTTGCAAGCGTACGAGAAAGGGTGAATCATAATGACAATCTACCAAGACCTCTTAGGTGAGGATTTTCAAAGACTTCATCCTAAGCTACAAGAGCGTTATGCCCTACCAATTGATAAACCGTTTAATGGGGTCGGAACGATGTCAAAGATTGAAACGGGGGCTTTCTGGCTAAAACCCTTTTTAAAATTAGCAACACGCTGGAAATTTCTTTTTCCCGAAAACGGGAAGGATGTGCCGTTTTCGATCAAAAATACCTGTAGATCATTGCCGACTGGTGAGGCAGAAATATATTGGGAGCGTACTTTTTATTTTGAAGAGATTACTCGGCATTTTAATGCGTTTATGACGGTTGATACAAAGCGTGGTGTTGTGAAGGATTATTTAGGGGAGCCGAGCTTATTTTATTCGGATTTAAAGTTTACGGTGACACCTGAAGGGCGCATAAACATTCGCTCTGGGCCTCAACGTATCGTTATAGGTAACCTAGAGTTTCCAATTCTTCGGTTATTAGAAGGAGTTGTGACCGTTGAGGAAGGGTATGATGATGCCCGAGAAGTATTTACGATTCAAGTCGATATACGAAACCGAATCGTAGGAAGGTTGATGGCTTATGAAGGCGAATTTAAGGAGCAGACTGTTTAGTTCAATCACCATTGCAGGTGTGTTCTTTTTCATAGCAAGCAGCATTTTGACATCTGAACCCTATTTGTTAATGCTGACAGCTGCACAGTTGATTTTCGTGCCACTTATGCTCCAGCTACTATTAGAAACAAAGAGGAAACATATTATTTTCAATTGGATTGCTATGCTCTCCATCTTTTTATTGCAAGTTATCCCATCAAGTACAGGACAGATGGTACTCGCTTTCATTTATATGATTTTAACCTTTTTTGTGGCGTGTTATGGGCTAAAACGGTTTTTTCAGCGTGGTTTTACAAACTGGGCAGAAATATCGATTGATATCGGGATGATGTATTTATTTGTAGGCGGACTATGGTTCTTTGCTTATATTGCGGGAATTGATACAGGTTTTAGTCCACTAATCACTTGGTTAACAGCTATTCATTTTCATTACTCTGCCTTCTTATTGCCCATTTCTCTTGGGTTTTTTGGACGCTTACACGATTCAACATGGTATCGATTAATTGTGCCTATTATTTTAGCAGGTCCCATGCTCGTCGCCATTGGCATTTCATTTTCGCCGTTACTAGAATTCATTTCTGTGTTGCTATACATATTTGCCATTTACACCTTAATCGTACTTGCATACCGAACACGCTTCCTTTCACACTTGCAGACGATATTAATACGGCTATCATTCAGTGCACTAGGCATCACAATCTTATTTTCATTGCTTTATGCGACAAATAATTCGTTTGGACTTTGGTTTGTTAGTATTGATTTTATGCTAAAATTTCATGGCTTATTTAACTGTTTAATTTTTGGCATGTTAGGCGTACTCGGTTGGGTGCTTGTGCCTCCTAAAACGAAGCAGGATGTCTGGAATTTCCCAGTGAGCCGAATTCGAGGTGCGTTAAAAGGAGCAGGCAAGCAACACCCAGGACTAGTGGATGAACTAAGTGATTTTGTTGATATCAAAACTTTACCAAAAACAATCGTCCATTTTTATGAGAACACAGATCAGTATCGGTTATTTGCTTCTGTAAAATGGGCAACTTGGTTTATACCGTTTGCGGTGTGCTATAAATTGATAAGTACAAAACTACAGCAGTTGAACCTGCCCATCTCAAGTAAACGTACTGAAATGACATATAAAATACGTGCTGTTGATCAAACGCTAGATGGGAGGAAAAATCCACGCGCATGGATTCGCCAGGTGAAGGAGAATACCGTATTTGTGGCCATTTATTCTCAGCATAAAACGGAGGGCAGGACGTATATGAATATAGCACTTCCTCTTCCTTATTCGTCAATGATTGGTATTTTACAGCTTGATGCTATCGATGGCTCTCTTATTCTTTCGAGCGAGGGAGAAAGTGACTCTGGTATTTATTTAGCAGCTGGCAAAGCGCTTTTCAAGCTTCCATTATCCGAGCACTTTTTAATTAATGAAACAATTGCGGGAATACTCACAGCCCATCACAAAATGCGAATCTTTGGCATGCCTTTCTTACATATTGATTACACCATAAATCAAAAATGATGGTGTTTAATGCTTATTTGGGGGATTTAAAGACCTGAAATTCAATAATTGGAGGATAATAGTTTTTCTAATTATTTATACAATCATTGATACGACTTATTCCATTATAGGGAGCGATTCTTTAATAGGGATCGCCCCTTGAGACCTAAGGGGTTTTACATATATTTTTTAAAAGTACACATTTGACAAAGTACGTGAACTGACTCCCCAATTAAAACAGTTTATTTTAAATACCCATCTATTTAGAGTGAATCTACAATAATTTTTTATTCGTCTTTGCATTTGCACAAAATCGGTTTTGACACCTCAAAACCCATCATATAAATACAATAAATTAAGTCGTTCCACCTTCTAAAAGTTTAACAGGCAGATATGTCTCTAACGGAAAATTGTTAAATTCACCTTCAATTTGTTTTAATAAAATATCAATTGCTGACTTGGCAATTAAATCAATTGGTTGTTGTATGGTTGTCAATTCTGGCAGTAAAACTTGAACTGCTTCTGTTCCATCATAACCGACAACTTTTAATTGCGTTGGTATCTCTTTTCCGCGTTTTTTAGATTCAGCTATAACAGATGCCGCGATTAAATCATCACTTGCAAAGATCCCATCTACTTCTGGATGTTCATCAAAAAGCTTAGAGATTACTTCTTTATGACTTTGAAGAGGTGAAACTTCATATGTAATTGGAAGTCTACCCTGTTCCTTCATAACATCCTCATACGCTTTTCTTCTTAAGTTTGCTGGTGTTTGCAGCTCAATTGGTCCATTTATATGAACGATATACTGACAGCCTTTCAATATTAATAATTCTGTAGCTTTTTTCCCTCCGCTATAATTGTCAGAGCCAACAACAGGGATGTTTTTCGATAAGTAGTGGTCAATTGCCACGACAGAAAGATTCTGCTTCTCATAATTTAGTATACCTCGGTTATATGTCACAACGACTACTCCATCTACTTGATTACGTATGAGCATCTCTAAATATTTTTCTTCTTTATCTATGCGGTTTAAGCTGTTACAAAGTAACAATTTATAGCCTAATGAAGCACAGATACTTTCAATATGAAAGGTAAGTTCACCGTAAAATGGGTTACTTGAGTTTGGGATAATTAGTCCTATTAAATTAGTTCGTTTATTAAATAAAGAACGGGCTAAATCGTTTGGAAAATAATTAATCTCTTCCATCGCTTTATAAACTTTTTCTTTTGTTTTTTCACTTATGTAACCGCGGTTATTTAATACACGGGAAACTGTTGTTGATGAAACACCTGCTATTTTTGCCACATCGTGAATGCTAGGCTTCATTTCATGTCCTCCTACCTCATTAAGAAACATCCATTATTATTTAAAATGAAGTTTTCATGTTTTTGTCCATTGACTGGAAACTGAGACTTTTTGAGTTGGTTCACAGAGTTATTAAACATTGGCATCAATATTTTATAAAGAGCGAAGGTTATAAAAATGAAAATCCATAATTAACTGTTTAATAGCATATCATAAACTGTCACCTACTAGGAAAACCCTATAATAAAATAATTTCAGATTAGTCTGATCACGCACCTATTTTAGAGAAAAGCACTACTAGGTGCAAGAGTTAGAGACTTACATGAATTTAATGTCTGACTTTTCAAAAAAATGACTGTCAACCGGTTGACATATGTAACCGGTTGACATAAACTACTGTTGAAAGCGCTTTTATAAGTTTTTTAAAAGATATGAGGAGGGAGTGAAAGGTATGAAGAAATGGCTACTTGTAAGTATATCTTTATTACTGATGTTTGCTGCGGTGGGCTGCAGCAAAAGCGAAAGCGTAAATAGTGATGGTAAAAAGACGATTACGATGTGGGTGCACATATCTGATGAAAATGAAGAAGGAAAAGTGTATAAAAAACGGGTAGAAGCCTTCAATAAGAATTATGCTCCTGACAATATCAAAGCTAAAATTGAATTTATTCCACGTAGCGGAAATGGCGGTGGTTATGAAGACAAAGTAAACGCGGCCCTTACAACCAGCACGTTGCCGGATGTTATTACTTTGGATGGTCCCAATACAGCTGCTTACGCGAAATCTGGTGTCATTGCACCATTGGATGAGTATGTAAAAGATCAAGAGGATTTGCTGCCAAGTATTAAGCAACAAGGAACTTATAAAGACAAGCTGTATGCAATTGGTGTTAGTGAATCATCTGTTGGGATTTACTACAATAAAAGGATGTTACAAGAAGCGGGCGTCGATTTGAATACGCTGCCAACAGTTGATAATCCATGGACATGGGACCAATTCCTTGCTCTTTGTAAAACGTTGAAAGATAAATACGACAAACCAGCTATTGATATGCAATTACAGTCGAAAGACGAAATGTTGACGTATGCGCTAACTCCGTTTGTCTGGTCAGCTGATGGGGATATCATCTCGAAAGATGGAAAGAAGGCAGAAGGTGTCTTCAATAAAAAACCTACTGTTGAAGCGTTGACATTTATTCAAACTATGTTGAAAGAAGGTTATACGACACGAACACCAGTCAAACAAGCGTTTGAAACGGAAAAATATCCAATGAAGTTTAGTGGAGTATGGACTGTAACTGATATGAAAACAAACTACCAAAAGGTAGATTATGGCGTTATCCCATATCCTGTATCACCAAAAACAAAGAAACTAGTTTCTCCTTCAGGTAGTTGGCAATTTGCGATGACACAAACGTCCGAAAATAAAGAATGGGCTGCAAAATTAGTCGATTGGATGACAAACAAAGATTCGAATGTGGAACTGAGCCGTACGATTGCAGCACTGCCAGTCCGATACTCTTCTGAAAAAGTGATGGCAAAAGAGTTCTCAGATCAAATGAATGTCTTCTTGAAACAATTGAAAGAAACAGGACACGCACGACCCGTTACACCGGCTTATCCGCAAGTAACGCGTGCTTTCCAACAAACAATCGATGACATCAGCTTCTATGATCAGAATAAAGATATCCAAAAAGTATTGGATACACATGCGAAAGAAATGCAATCAGCTATCGATAAGGCCAATTAGAAGGAGGAGCCATGAGTAAAATTGGATGGAAAGAAAATAGGAGTGTCTATACATTTCTGAGACCAGAGGAAAGAACCAAGAATAAAACTCGGTGGAAAGAAAATGTAGTAGCATATACGTTTTTGGGACCGGCGTTGTTACTTTTATCGATGTTCCTTGTTATTCCGTCTATTATGTCAGTCTATTATTCGTTTACGGATTACTATTTATTGACACCAGATATGCGTAAATTTGTCGGATTGGACAATTTCATCAATCTATTCCAAGACCCAATTTTTCTGAAAAGCTTGGTGAACACACTGGAATTTGTCGTTTGGGTGATTCCGTTACAGATAGGGGCAGCTCTTGGGCTTGCCCTCCTGTTAAATAAACAACGTAAAGCAAACACGTTTTTTAAAGTAGCTTACTTTAGTCCAGTTGTCATGTCACTTGTCGTTATCTCTGTTCTATGGTTGTATTTGTTGAATCCAAATGAAGGGATTATTAATAACGTACTCACATACTTCGGCATTTCAGCGCAACCGTTTTTGACAAGTCCCAAGCAGGCGATATTTACAATTGTTGTGGTTTCAGCTTGGCAAGGAGCTGGCTTTCAGATGCTGATTTTTCTAGCAGGACTGCAGAATATCCCCGGTGATGTTTATGAGGCGGCACAGTTAGACGGAATAAATAAATGGCAACGTTTCATGTACATTACGTTACCTTTGTTGAAACCAACTTCAATTTTTATATTTATTACCACATTAATTGGCGCATTCAAGCTGTTGGTTCAACCAATGGTTATGACGCAAGGCGGACCAGTGAATTCCACCATGACGGTTGTCTATTATATTTATCAAACTGGTTTTACGGACCGTATGGTTGGTTATGCCAGTTCAATTGCTCTCTTGTTTGGGACGATTATCGGATTGGTTACGATTACGCAGCGTAAACTGGTGAAGGAGGATGAAGATTGATGAGACGGAAATTCGGGCCTCTAACAATTTTAGAATACATATGCCTGGTTTTGCTCGCGGTGCTATTTATTTTTCCGCTGTTTTGGATGGTCGCATCCTCGATGAAACCAGAAGCGGAAATTTATAACGATATGAGTAACATTAAGGCTTTTCTGCCATCATTTCATCCATCAGACTGGTTTGTATCCTATAAGCAAGTTCTGTTACGGTTCCATTTACTAGGTTATATAGGCAACAGTTTGTTTTATGGTTTGTGTGTAGCAGTTGGTTCCATAATTATCAATGGGATGGCGGGCTATGCATTTGCTAAACTTAATTTTAGTGGAAAAAAAGTGCTGTTTGGACTTTTATTGGCTATTTTGATCGTGCCATTTGAAACCATCTTAATCTCTCAATTTACCATTATTCATAGCATTGGATTAGTGGATACACGTCTTGCGGTTATTTTGCCAGCGTTGGCAGGGGCATTCAATATCTATTTGTTCCGGAACTTTTTTATGGCTATTCCAAAAGAGATTATTGAATCGGCTAAATTGGATGGGGCAAATACATGGCAAGTGTTCTGGCGGATCATGCTGCCGATGTCCAAACCGGCCGTTGCCACTGTTGGGACATTGGCTTTTATCGGAAGTTGGAATGACTACATCTGGCCTCTGATGGTCTTGACAGACAAGTCGAAATTTCCAATCCAAGTAGCGATTACAGCAATTAATAGTACAGATCCGGTTTATACTAACCAAGTCATGGCTGTTCTGACGATATCCACCGTTCCATTGATTATTATCTATATTGTGGCTCAACGTTATATTTTAGAGGGGATTGGTGGTTCAGGTACAGGCATTAAATAGAGAGTGTATCATCATTAACAACCATGTATGGACTTAAATTCACATTTCTGATTCTTCTTTTTCATATCGTTAACTAGTGATTCATTTCTTTTCACATGTCTAGTAAAAGGAGCAATTAAATTGGAAGTTTCAAAAATTCTGTATTGGAAGTTAAGTGCGTATTTTTTCTTTTTCTTTTTTACTTGGTCTTCAAGTTACTCTTTATTTTCCATTTGGTTAGGACAAGAAATAAATTTAAGTGGGGCAGCTACAGGTATTATCTTTTCTGTAAACGCTATCTTCGCCTTATGTATGCAGCCACTATATGGTTATATATCTGACAAAATAGGTTTAAAGAAAAAAATATTATCTTTCATTAGTTTGCTACTCGTATTTGTAGGACCATTTTATATTTTCATCTATGGACCATTATTAAAACACAATGTCTTTTGGGGCGCGATTGTTGGAGGAATCTATTTAGCCGTAGCTTTTCTAGCTGGTATTGGAGCGATTGAATCATATATTGAGAAGATTAGCCGTAAATATGATTTCGAATATGGAAAATCGAGAATGTGGGGATCTTTAGGGTGGGCGGCAGCTACATTTTTTGCAGGACAGCTGTTTAATATCAATCCAAATATCAATTTCTGGGTTGCATCTGTTTCAGCGATCATATTAGTGGCCATTATTATGTCTGTGAAAATAGAAATGACGGATCAAGAGATGAATAGAGCCGATTCTATTAAATTAAGAGACGTTGGACAACTTTTTTTATTAAAAGATTTCTGGTTTTTCATGATGTACATTATTGGGGTGACATGCGTCTACAGTGTTTATGATCAGCAATTCCCTCTTTATTACGCCTCATTATTTCCGACTGAATCGTTAGGCAATCAAGTATTCGGATATCTAAACTCGTTCCAAGTATTTTTAGAGGCCGGAATGATGTTTCTTGCTCCGTTTATCGTAAATAAGTTTGGTGTAAAGAATAGTTTAATTCTAGCAGGATTTTTAATGGCCTTCCGAATCATCGGTTCTGGAATTGTTGTTGGACCAATCGGAATTTCTTCGATGAAATTAATTCATGCCCTTGAATTGCCTATTATGCTAATTGCTATTTTTAAATATTTAGCAGCGAATTTCGATACCCGTCTATCTTCTGTGCTTTATCTAGTTGGTTTCCAATTTGCATCTCAGGTTGGTGCATCCATTCTTTCACCACTTGCAGGTGGATTATATGACAGTGTAGGATTTCGTAATACCTATCTCATCATGGGAATCATGGTTTTTTGTTTTACCATTATTTCAATCTTTACTTTAAAAGGTTCTAAAAAAAGAAAAGGCTTAAATGGCAATCTGGAAAGGTTACGAAAGATAATATAGGAGGATGTTACGATGTTAACAATTAATAGAATTAAACAGGCTGAAGAAGCACTGAAGAATGCCAAGAAAAAAATAAATGATCGTTATCGATTAGGTTACCATATCATGGCTCCAGCTAACTGGATGAATGACCCGAACGGTTTCGTGCAGTATAAAGGGGAATATCATGCATTTTATCAATGCCATCCATATGATGCAAATTGGGGACCTATGCATTGGGGCCATGTAAAAAGTAAAGATCTCGTTCATTGGGAGCATTTTCCTGTTGCTTTAGCTCCCGGGGATGCTTGTGATACAGATGGATGTTTCTCAGGAAGTGCCGTTGATAATGATGGTGAACTAACCCTGATCTATACAGGACATCACTATACAGACAAGGAAAAAGATCTCTTCTATCAAAATCAAAATATTGCGGTCAGTACGGATGGAATATCATTTGAGAAAGTTGGAGAAAATCCGGTTATTGCTAAACCACCAGTAGATAGTGCACATCACTTCCGTGATCCAAAGGTGTGGAGGCACAATGATACCTGGTACATGGTTTTAGGAAATTCGACGAAGGATAATGTCGGAAGAGTTATTTTATACCGTTCTTCAGATCTACTGAATTGGGAATACATTGGCGTTCTTGCACAAAGTGATGGATCCCTTGGATATATGTGGGAATGCCCAGACTTCTTTGAACTAGGCGGAAAATATATTTTAATGATCTCTCCTCAAGGTATTAAATCAAATGGAGATTTATATAATAATCTATTCCAAACAGGTTATTTGGTTGGAGATTATAATTACGAAACAAACGAGTTTGTTCATGGATCATTTACTGAACTGGATAATGGACATGATTTTTATGCAGTTCAAACACTGTTAGATGATAAGGGGCGTCGAATTGCGATTGGTTGGATGGATATGTGGGAGTCAAACATGCCAACTAAAGCTGATGGATGGTGTGGAGCCTTAACATTACCACGTGAAATAACGCTAGGGGATCATAACAAGATTTTAATGAATCCTGTTGAGGAATTAATCTTATTACGGGATTCTGAACACATTGAGTGTACAAATCAATCCATTTCTGAAGGCTATTTGATAGAAACGAAAGAGGATTTACTTGAAGTGAAAGCAGTGTTTGACTTAACTAATTGTAGTGCTCAATCTGTAGGTCTAAAGATTCGTGGAGTTAACCAAGAAGAAACAGTATTAACGTATCACTTAGATAAACAACAACTAACACTTGATTGCTCCAAGTCAGGAAAAGTGGAAGATGGTGTTAGAAGCACAATGCTTGAGACAAATAAAGAGCTTTCCCTGCGTGTATTTATTGATCGATCTTCCATTGAAATCTTTGCGAACGATGGACAAACGACCATGACAAGTCGAATCTATCCGAATGAAGATAGACTAGGAATTGAGTTATTTGCTGAGAAGGGTGATGTACAAGTCAAGGAAATAACCTATTGGAACCTGCAAGATATCTGGAAATAAAATAACAAGGAACAAGTGTCTACACACTTGTTCCTTGTTTAGGGGTGAAAACATTGAAAAAGGTTTTTTGTATTGGTGAGACATTAATTGATTTTATTCCGATTCAAAAAGAAAAATCTTTAAAAGAGGTTACTGGTTTTGAACGTGTTGCCGGTGGAGCTCCTATGAACGTTGCGATTGCAATTGCAAAATATGGTGTGAATTCCGTCATGCTGACCAAGATAGCTAATGATAATTTTGGTGATTATTTAGAGGGCGTGCTTCGAGGAAATGATGTAGACACTTCCTATATTATTCGAAGTGATGAAGGTGAAACTGGATTAGCATTTGTATCTGTAGATAATTTCGGAGAAAGAAGTTTTAATTTTTACCGAAAGAATGCAGCTGATTTATTACTTTCACCAGATGAGGTGAAGTCAGAGTGGTTTAATCAAGGAGATCTTCTTCACTTTTGCTCAGTGGATTTAGTTGAAAGTCCAATGAAACAAACCCATATAAAAGTGATAGACAGATTTAATAAAATAGGTGGAATTGTAAGTTTTGACCCTAATGTCAGGCTTCCTTTATGGCCAGATGAAGAAAGCTGTCGGAGTACCATACTAAACTTCTTGCCTCTAGCGGATATTGTAAAAGTATCTGATGAAGAATTATATTTTATAACAAATATTCATACGGAAAAAGAAGCGATTGAATCCCTTTTTGTCGGTAACGTGAAAGTAGTCGTATATACAAAAGGAAGCGATGGCGCAAATATTTATTTGAAAAATGGAGAGGTATATGAAGACAAAGGATTTAAAGTAATTGTTTCGGATACAACAGGGGCAGGTGATGCATTTATCGGAGGTTTCTTATCCGAACTAGTGTCACTTGAAGTAACTAATGAAAATCTATGTGAAAGAGTGAGTGAAAATCATCAACGATTACTTACTTTTGCAAATGCAAGTGGAGCACTGACTGCTTCCGTAAAAGGGGCTATTCAGGAAGCACCCGGAAAACGCCATGTATTAAATTTTATTTCTACTCAACGGGAAACAACAAAGAGGGGGAGAAAGAAATTTTGTAAAGAGTTTTAAAATCCCTTACTGTGTTCATTATTTATAAGGACAATCAATCTCTTATATAATTAAGATATGTGGAGACGTGGTGCGAGGAAGTTGCTTTTTTTAAGGAGAGG
>Ga0182745_1004146_pt1 | contig 12152 bp, 12 predicted proteins | sample eDN3rd30CKraftBY_FD_128523 | JGI IMG/M metagenome (GOLD analysis project Ga0182745, IMG submission 128523) | Enriched backyard soil microbial communities from Emeryville, California, USA - eDNA 3rd pass 30_C Kraft BY (version 2) (version 2) | ecosystem: Environmental > Terrestrial > Soil >... | reverse complement strand
TACCGGTGAAAGAAGTATTCGTGGCCCGCGACAGCGAGATCGACGACGGCGGCCGCAAGGTGATCGCCGACGGCGACCTCGAGATCGGCATCTTTCGCGTCGGTGGCGGCCTCTATGACTGGAGCAACAATTGCCCGCATCAGGGCGGCCCGGTCTGTCAGGGCCGCGTGATGAAAGGCGTGGAGGAGCGGCTGGACGAGGAGAAGCGCAGCCTCGGCATCCACTATGCCGACGGCGTGTGGAACGTCGTCTGCCCCTGGCACGGCTTCGAATTCAACCTCTGCACCGGGCGGCATGCCGGCATCCCCGGCATCCGCCTCAAGGGCTATCCGGTGAACGTGCGCGACGGAGACATCTATGTCGTCGTCGACGCCTGATGCGGCGGCCGCCGCAGCGCGGCTCGACTCTCTCGCCAAGGAAGTGCTCGCGCTGGCCGAGCAGTCGCTGGCCGCGGACGCGACGAAAGCGATTTCGGACGAGGCTATCCAGCAATTGCTGACGGCGGCGACGCGGCTGCTCGCGCACAAGATCGAGAACGAGCAGCGCTACTTCCTGCCGCTCACCCATCGCGACGCGGTGACGCCGACAGACGCCGCGGTGCTGATCACCGAGGTGATGCGCGCGGTCAACCTGAACCTGTTCGACCTGTCGATGTGGGCGGGCCGGCGCGAGACCATCGACGACACGGGACATTAGGGCATCGCTCCGAAAAGTGGACGCCGGTTTTCGGGAATAGCGATGCTCAAACAAGACTCTATCGAGACAGTATCGCGCCGGTCCCGTCGTTCTCCGTCAATACCCTCCGCACTGAAAGAAGCGTGATCCATGACACTCAAAGGCAGTGCTTTCATCGCCGGTGCTTATGAACATCCAACCCGCAAGGCCGACGACAAGTCGCTGGCGCAGCTTCACGCCGAGGTCGCCAAGGGCGCGCTGGACGATGCCGGCCTGACCAAGGACGACGTCGACGGCTACTTCTGCGCGGGCGACGCGCCGGGGCTCGGCCCGCTGTCGATGGTCGACTACATGAACCTCAAGGTCCGGCACGTCGACTCGACGGATACCGGCGGTTCCTCGCCCCTCATCCACGTCGCGCATGCGGCCGAGGCAATCTCGGCGGGGCGCTGCAGCGTGGCGCTCATCACCCTCGCCGGCCGTCCGCGCGCGGAAGGCATGGCGACCGGCACCGCACCCCGGATCGCAACCGCCACCGCGCCCGACGTGCCGTTCGAGTTTCCCTACGGGCCGACGATCGTGAACATGTACGCCATGTGCGCGATGCGGCACATGTATCAGTACGGCACCACGTCGGAACAGCTTGCCTGGGTCAAGGTCGCCGCCTCGCACCATGCGCAGCACAATCCGCACGCGATGCTGCGCGATGTCGTGACGGTCGAGGAGGTCGTGAACTCGCCGGTCATCGCCGACCCGCTGCACCGGCTCGACTGCTGCGTCATCAGCGACGGCGGCGGCGCGCTGGTCGTCGTCTCGCCGGAAGTCGCCGCCAGCCTCAAGCGTCCGAAGGTGCGCCTGCTGGGTGCAGGCGAGTCACCAAAGCATCAGATGGGCGGCAAGGTCGACCTCACTTATTCCGGGGCGGTGCGCTCGGGCGCTGCCGCCTTCGAGATGGCCGGCGTGAACCGCTCCGACATCCAGTACGTGTCGATCTATGACAGCTTCACCATCACCGTGCTGATGCAGCTTGAGGACCTCGGCTTCTGCGAGAAGGGACAGGGCGGCAAGCTGGTCGCCGACGGCAACCTGATCTCGGGCGTCGGCAAGCTGCCCTTCAACACCGATGGCGGCGGCCTCTGCAACAACCACCCATCGAACCGCGGCGGCATGACCAAGGTCATCGAGGCCGTGCGGCAGTTGCGCGGCGAAGCGCATCCGGCGGTGCAGGTGAAGAATTGCGCCCTCGCGCTCGCGCACGGCACCGGCGGCTCGCTCGGCACCCGGCACGGCAGCGCGACGCTGATTCTGGAACGGCAGTGACGGCCGCCCGAACGACTTCGGACTTATGTCCCGTGACAGCACTATCAGGACAGACGAAATGACCGCCCAGACCCGAAAAATTCCGGCGCCGCAGACCAATCCCGAGAACAAGCCGTTCTGGGATGCGGCGGGCGAAGGCCGGCTGCTGGTGAAGCGCTGCCGTGCCTGCGGCGAAGCGCACCACTATCCGCGCGCGCTCTGCCCGTTCTGCTTCAGCGACGATACCGAGTGGCAGGACGCCTCAGGCCGCGGCACGATCTATTCCTACAGCGTGATGCGGCGCGCGCCGGTGCCCTATGCCATCGCCTATGTGACGCTCGAGGAGGGGCCGACGATGATGACCAATCTCGTCGACTGCGACTTCGATGCGCTCAGGATAGGACAGCCGGTGAAGGTCGTGTTCGCGCCGACCGAAGGCGGCGCGCCCATGCCGATGTTCACGCCGGCCTGATCGGCCGCATTCGGCATCAGGCCGCCTTGGCCTCCGGCGGCGGAGCCGTGGGCGGAATCTGGTGGACATGGATGTGGCGCTGCGGCAGCGCGATCGATAGCCCGGCCGCTTCCAGCGCGGTCTTGCCGTGCTCGGTCAACTCCCGCCGCAGCGGCCAGTAGTCCGACGTCGCGGCCCAGCAGCGCAGCGAGAGCGTGACGGCACTGTCTTCGATCGCATTGACGAACACCATCGGGCTCGGCTCGCGCAATACGCGATCGTCGGCCCGGGCAAGATCGAGCAGCGTCTTTTGCCCCTTGGCAAGATCGTCGCCGTGAGAAACGCCGAACTGCAGTTCCACGAGCCGCGTCGGCAGGCGCGAATAGTTGATCAGCCGCACATTCCACAACTGCCCGTTGGGCACGAACTGATAGATGCCGTCCCAACTGTGCAGTTCGCTGGCGAACAGCCCAACGTCCTTCACCGTGCCGGCGATGGTTCCGGTATCGATATAGTCGCCGACCTTGAACGGGCGCAGCCACAGCAGCATCATGCCGGCCGCGACATTGGCGAGCGTTCCCTGCATCGCGAGACCGACCGCAAGGCCAACAGCGCCGAGCGCAGCCAGCACGCTGGTGGTCTGGATGCCGAGCTGCCCCAGCACCGCGACGCCGACGACAACCAGGATGCCATAGCGGGCAAGCGACGCGGCGACGCTGGTCAGCGTCGGATCGATCCGGCCGTCGATCAGCCGCCGTAGCGTGCGATCGATCCAGTTCGCAAGCCACCACCCGGCGGCCAGCAGTATCACCGCACTGATGAATCTCGGCAGCGCGACCGCGGCAAGCGCCGAGAGTTCAGTGACGAAGGCGTTGGCCTGGGCGGTGATTTCCTTCGGGTCCATCGGCATGATCCTCGTTCAGGCGATTCGCGGGCGACAGCATCGCTGTTTCCGAAAACCGGCTTTTCGGAGCGATGCGTGGTCGAATGATCCGGGCCGGATAGTCCCCGCAGAAAAGGCGAGTTCAAGGCCCCGGCCCGGAATCGGCGATGAACGACGTGTGACAGCGGCACGGCGGGGCGTCGGCCGCACCGCAAAGACCCATCTCGATTGATCCGGGAAGGCAGCGCCGCGACGCATCAGCGGCTGAAATACTTTTCCAGCACGTTCCGGTAGATCGCCGCCAGCGCGATCAGATCCACCGCCGGCACATGCTCGTTGACCTGGTGCATGGTCTTGCCGACCAGGCCGAATTCGATCACCGGGCAGAAGTCCTTGATGAAACGCGCATCCGACGTGCCGCCGGAGGTCGAGAGCGCCGGCCGCCGGCCCGTCACCTCGGCCACCGCGTCCGTCACAAGGTTCACGAACGGACCTGGCTGGGTCAGGAACGCGTCGGAGTTGCCCTGCGCATATTCGACCGAGCAGGTGACGTCGCCGCGCGCGGCCTGCACGCCGCGCGTCTCGATCCACTGCTTGAGCGAGCTCTGCGTGTGGCGGTCGTTGAAGCGGATGTTGAAGCGCGCGTGGGCCTGGCCCGGAATGATGTTGGTGGCGCGGTTGCCGACGTCCACGGAGGTGAATTCGAGGTTCGAAGCGTCGAAATGCTCGGTGCCGAAATCGAGCGACTCGCTCATCAGCGCGCTCATGATGCGCACCAGATAGCGGATCGGATTATCGGCGAGTTGCGGATAGGCGACGTGCCCCTGCTTGCCGGTCACGGTCAGCGTGCCGGAAAGCGAACCGCGCCGGCCGATCTTGATGGCGTCGCCGAGATCGCTGGGATTGGTCGGCTCGCCGAGGATGCAGTGGTCGAACTTCTCGCCGCGTGCCGCCGCCCAGGCGAGCAGCTTCGGCGTGCCGTTGATCGCCGGCCCTTCCTCGTCGCCGCTGATGAGAAACGAGAGCTTTCCGCGTGCCGGTCGGCCGCCCGACGCCGCGAGGAAATTATGCGCCGCGGCGGCGAAACAGGCGATCGCCCCCTTCATGTCGACCGCGCCACGGCCGTACACGCTGCCTTCCGCAAGGGCGCCACTGAAGGGCGGGTGGCTCCACGCCGCCTCCTCGCCCGGCGGCACCACGTCGGTGTGGCCGGCGAAGACGAGATGCGGGCTCCCTTCGCCGATCGACGCAAACAGGTTCTCGACGTCCGGCGTATCGCTATCGGAGAAAGTGACGCGCTCGACCGCGAAACCGGCGCGTTCGAGAACGCCGGCCAATACCGTCAATGCGCCGCCCTCCGCCGGTGTCACCGACGGGCAGCGGATGAGTTCGCGCGCCAGCGCGACGGGGTCGGCCGATGTCGCCATGGCTCAAGCTCTAGCCGTGGGCGGGCGATCTGGCAAACCGCAAACGCCGCAAAGTTTCACAGTCGCACTTCGAGCGGATCGGGACCGTACTGGTTCGCACCGGGCGTGCCGCGCAGGAAACCGAGTTCGATCAGGAACCAGATGCCGACCACGAACACGATCAGGCCGAACAGGTAGTCGAGCGCGTTGGACTGCAGCGGATTGCCGATGACGCCCATCGCCTGGAGCAACCCCTGCAACACCATCGGCACCAGCGCGATGGCAATCCACCAGGTCGGGCGGCCGCGATCGTGAAGCCGCTTCGCCATCAGCGCCGAGACCGGATACAGCAAGGCGAGCTGCACAATGAAAGTGCCGATCCGGAAGGCGGCAGACAGAGGATCGAGAGCGACGACGAGGACGACCATCACCAGAATGGCCGCCGCGACGAGTATCAGGCTGGCAAGCCAGTAGGGCTTGCGGTTGATGCGTCCGTCGAAGCTCGTGAACAGGTAGCCCAGGTCCATGATCGCCCCCTTGTGCCGCCGGCGCGCTTATGGCGCGAATCAGCGTGGCGGAAGCTTAGACCGCCGGGCCCTTCACCTGCAAAGTGATACCGCCGGATACTTTCCCGGTCCGGCCCTCAGTCCCGCAACAACTCGTTGATCGAGGTCTTGGCGCGGGTGCGCTCGTCGACGCGCTTGACGATGACGGCGCAATAAAGACCCGGGCCGGGGGCGCCGTTCGCCATCGCCGGACCCGGAAGCGTGCCGGGCACCACGACGGCGTAGGGGGGAATCTCGCCCTGGGTGATCTCGCCGGTGGCACGGTCGACGATCTTGGTCGAGGCGCCGACGAAGACCCCCATCGAGAGCACCGCGCCCTCGCGCACGATGACGCCCTCGGCCACTTCCGAACGCGCGCCGATGAAGCAGTTGTCCTCGATGATCACCGGCCCGGCCTGCAGCGGCTCCAGCACGCCGCCGATGCCGGCGCCGCCGGAAATATGCACGTTCTTGCCGATCTGCGCGCAGGAACCGACCGTCGCCCAGGTGTCGACCATCGTATTGGCATCGACATAGGCGCCGAGATTCACGAATGACGGCATCAGCACCACGCCCGGCGCGATGAAGGCGGAACGCCGCACGACCGCGCCCGGCACCGCGCGGAAGCCGGCGGCGCGGAAGCGGTTCTCGCCCCAGCCCTCGAACTTGGACGGCACCTTGTCCCACCAGTTCGCGCTGCCCGGGGCACCGGGAATGACGCTCATGTCGTTGAGGCGGAACGAGAGCAGCACCGCCTTCTTGAGCCACTGGTTGACCTGCCAGCGGCCGCCGCCGTCGCGCTCGGCCACGCGCGCCGCGCCGCGGTCCATCAGGTCGAGCGCCTCGTCGACCGCTTCGCGCACCGTTCCGCGCGTCGCCGGCGTGATCTCGTTGCGCTGTTCGAAAGCGCCATCGATGGTGTTGGCAAGATCGGCGTGTGACATCGAGCATCTCCCCGTAACCGGCGGGTTGTCGAGGCAAGGCAAGGGGATGTCAAGCGCGCTTCGGCGCGGTAGTCTGGCGCAGGATCGGATACGCATGGGGCAGGAAACATGAACAAGCACATTGTCACCACCACTCTCTCGATCGTGGCGCTGGGCGCCCTGTCCACGCCGGAAGCGCTGGCGCACCATCCGATGGGCGGCGTCACCCCGACGACGTTCTGGCACGGCCTGCTTTCCGGCCTCGGGCACCCTGTGCTCGGGCTCGACCACCTTGCGGCCGTCGTCGCGGCCGGCTGCATCGCAGCGACGCAGCGCAACGCCATGACGCTCGCCATCAGCTACGTGCTCCTGATGCTCGCGGGCGCAGCCGTCCACACCATGGGCGTCACCGTGCCGGCGGCGGAAATCCTGGCCGCGCTCGCGGTGATCGCGCTCGGCGCGCTTTTGATCTTGCCCCGCACCGCCGCATTCGGCGTCGCGCTCGGCCTGTTCGCCGGCGCCGGCGCGATCCACGGCTATGTGCTCGGCGAATCGATCGTCGGCGCGGAGACGGCACCGTTCTCGGCCTATTTCATCGGCCTTGCGATCGTTCAATCCGCCATCATCGCCGGCATCGTGTGGGTGGCGCGCAGCCTCCTGGCGCCGGCCGGAGACGAGCGGACACCGGTCGCGCTGCGGGCAGCCGGAGCCGCGGCCGTCATACTCGGCGTCTGGTTCCTGATGCAGAACTTCGGTGGCGCGGCCTGAGTCGAGACGCGCAGCATCGGCCGCAACGGCGACGGCTGAGCCGGCTTCGGACCTGTTCGGTCAACGGTCGAAGAAGGGAAACCGGACAGGGCAAACCCTGACGGAGGTGGGCACGCTTCGCTTTGCCCACCCTACGCTTGCTGCCGATCTCACATCGTTGAGCCGCCCGTCAGCCCGCACGCCGGTTCTGGCGGTTGGTCACGAGATCATCCACCACCGTCGGATCGGCAAGGGTCGAGGTGTCGCCGAGATTGCCGTATTCGTCCTCCGCGATCTTGCGCAAAATACGCCGCATGATCTTGCCCGATCGCGTCTTGGGCAGGCCGGGGGCGAACTGGATCAGGTCGGGCGAGGCGATCGCGCCGATCTCCTTGCGCACCCACTGCACCAGTTCCTTGCGCAGGTCCTCCGACGGGTTCTCGCTCGCCATCAGCGTGACATAGGCATAGATGCCCTGCCCCTTGATGTCGTGCGGGTAGCCGACGACGGCGGCTTCCGAAACTTTCGGATGCGCGACGAGCGCCGACTCCACTTCGGCAGTCCCCATGCGATGGCCGGAGACGTTGATCACGTCATCGACGCGGCCGGTGATCCAGTAATAGCCGTCCTCATCGCGGCGGCAGCCGTCGCCGGTGAAGTACTTGCCCGGATAGGCGCTGAAATAGGTATCGATGAAGCGCTGATGATCGCCGAACACGGTGCGCATCTGCCCCGGCCAGGAGTCGGCGATGCAGAGATTGCCGGTGCAGGCGCCTTCGAGTTCCTTGCCCTCGGCATCGACGATCACCGGCCTGATCCCGAAGAACGGGCGCGTCGCGGATCCCGGCTTGAGCGGTGTCGCGCCCGGCAGCGGCGAGATCAGAATGCCGCCGGTCTCGGTCTGCCACCATGTGTCGACGACGGGACAGCGCCGGTCGCCGACCACGCGGTGATACCACTCCCACGCTTCCGGATTGATCGGCTCGCCGACCGTTCCGAGCAGCCTGAGCGACGCGCGCGAGGTCTTCTTCACTGGCTCGTCGCCAGCCTGCATCAGCGCGCGGATGGCGGTCGGCGCGGTGTAGAAGATGTTGACCTTGTGCTTGTCGACCACCTCCCAGAAGCGCGACATCGACGGATAATTCGGCACGCCCTCGAACATCAGCGTTGTCGCGCCGTTCGAGAGCGGCCCGTAGAGAATGTAGGAGTGGCCCGTCACCCAGCCGACGTCGGCGGTGCACCAGTAGATGTCGCCGTCGTGATAGTCGAACACGTATTGGTGGGTGATCGAGGTGTAGACGAGATAGCCGGCGGTGGTGTGCAGCACGCCCTTCGGCTTGCCCGTCGAACCCGAGGTGTAGAGGATGAACAGCGGATCCTCCGCATTCATCGGCTCGCACGGGCAGTCGGCTGGCACATCCTTCGCCGCCTCGTCGTAATAGACATCGCGGCCGGCCTGCATGTTCACGGCGCCGCCGGTGTGGCGCACGACGATGACCGACTCGACGACGCCTGCCTTTTCCGCCGCGGCGTCGGTGTTGGCCTTGAGCGGAATCTTGCGGCCGCCGCGAATGCCTTCGTCGGAAGTCACCACCACCGCCGACTGCGCATCCTCGATGCGGCCGGCCAGCGAATCCGGCGAGAAGCCGCCGAACACCACGGAATGCACCGCGCCGATGCGCGCGCAGGCGAGCATCGCATAGGCGGCCTCCGGGATCATCGGAAGGTAGATGGTAACGCGATCGCCCTTCTTGACGCCGCGGCTCTTCAAGACGTTAGCGAAGCGGCAGACCTCGGCATGCAGTTGCCGGTAGGTGATCTTCTGGTCCTGCTTCGGGTCGTCGCCTTCCCAGATGATCGCGGTCTGATCGGCGCGCGTCTTGAGATGGCGGTCGACGCAATTATAGGCGGCGTTGACCACGCCGTCCTCGAACCATTTGATGGAAACGCCGTCGGTGAAGGTCGCGTTCCGGACCTTGGTGAAAGGCTTGACCCAGTCGATGCGCTTGGCGTGCTCGGCCCAGAAGCCGTCGGGATCGGCCAGCGAGCGGGCATACATCTCCTGGTACTTGGCATCGTCGATATAGGCGCGCTTCGCCCAAGCGGCCGGTACTTCGTAGATCTTGTCGGACATATTGAGAACTCCCGATCGGCGCGCGCAAATCCCGGGGCGCGGCGCTCCGCTAATTATGACAAGCCAGCCGGCCGCGACAAGGCGCTCGCCATTGGACCTTGGTTGGCGGCGATGCTTCGTCGCGAGCACGCCCTGGCCAGTTGCTGCTTTCGCTACCGCCTCACGCCGATTCGATGAATCGGCATGAGGCGGTAGGTTCTTGTTCACGCATCGCCATTTCCGAAAACCGGCGACCACTTTTCGGAGCGATGCTTTATGCGCCGATCACGCCGATCACCGCGCCCATCACCAGCAGCACGGCCAGCCAATGGCCGGCGTCGATCACGGTCAGCATCGGTTTGCGTCCGCCGAACATATTGTTCACGGCGATCACCGGAAGCACGAATCCGACCCAGATGAACAAAGCCGAGATGACGCCGTTACGCAGCGTCACCTGTCCCGGCCCGAGGTGGCCGAGGACCCCGGCCAGGATCCAGGCCATGGCCAGTTCGGCGACGAAGGCGATAACGAACGGAAGGTAGGCCGCAGGCGTCCCCTTCTGCGCGGTCCGCTCGGCCTGGAACGCCTCCATGGTCTTGCCCTGTGCCGCAACCCAAGGCCTGGCGAGCACGCCATACCAGGCTGCGCCGAGCAGCCATGCCGCGACGGCCGCCATCACGATCGCAGCCAAATTCATTCCGCCGAAAACCATACATTGTCCCTTGGGCACGCAAACGCCACATGAAACGCTGCCATGGCGCTGCGACTTGAGCAACGGCCGGCGCGAGATTGGCGGTTGATTATGACAGCCGAACCCAACAGAACCGCCCCGGCAGGAAATTTCATCCAGACGTCATCGCCCAGTCATAGGTTCGTCATGGGAGAAAAGCCGGGCTTGCGGCCTGCAAAGCCGGTAGGCCAAGCGCTTGCGGCCTTCGGACGCGACATCCTGAGCGAGGCGCGGAGCGCCATCGACGACACCGCCAGGTCCGATGCGGCGGCGGTGCACGATTTCCGCAAGGCCATGAAGCGCTGGCGCGCTTTCCTGCGCCTGCTGGAGCCTATCGTCGAACTCGATGCGCGGCGGCTGCGCGACATCGCGCGCGACCTCGCCCGCGAACTTGCCGCCGCCCGCGACAGCCAGTCGGCGCTCGATGCGCTGGATGACATCGCGGACCATGACGGTCCGCTGACACCGCGCACCTGCGCCTCCATCCGCCGCCGGCTCGAGACATTGCGCGCGGAAGCCGAGACCGTCAGCCTGACCGACGTGATGCGGAAGCGCCTGCGCGCCGCGATCGAGGCCGGTGAGCGTGCGGTCGACCACTGGCCACTCGCGGACGCCGACTTTTCGCAGGTCGCAGAGGGGCTTACGCTCGGCTACGCCCGCGCGCGGCAGGCCATTCCGGATGACTGGGCCGCCGCAGGCGACGAAGCGCTGCACGAGCTGCGGCAGCGCGTCGTAGTGCTTCGCTACCAGATGCCGCTGGCCGAACCGCTCTGGCCCCGCATGCACCGCCTGTGGGTCGGGGAGGCCCAGCGGCTGCGCGACCGGCTCGGCGCCCACCAGGACCTCACCGTTCTTGCAGGCCTGACCGGCCTGCGCTGTCCGCTCGCTCCCTGGCGTTCGCGCATCCTGCCGCTGGTCGAGGCGCGCAAGGCCGTGCATGTGGAGACCGCGACCCGGCTGACGGCCCGGCTTTTCGCCGAAAAGCCGAAAGCATTCCGCCGCCGGTTGGAGGCGCTCTGGACCGCCGCCGGCGACGAAGAGGTGTAGGAACGCCGGGAACGGAACGGCGCGCTGGCGCGTAGTCGGACGGGCCAGCGAGGGCGCCGGGCGGAAGCGGGGGTTGCCGGCATATGACCATCGATCTCGCCGACATCACCCTGCGCCTGACGGCGGCAGTCGCCGCCGGCATGCTGATCGGGCTCAACCGCGATCTGCAGCAAAAGCCGATCGGCATGCGGACGCTGGGGCTGGTCTCGCTCGGCGCCGCTACGGTGGCGGTGGCCTCCGTGGACTTCGGGCCATTCCAGGGCGAGCCCGACGCGCTCAGCCGCGTGATCCAGGGCGTGATCCAGGGCGTGATGGCCGGTATCAGCTTCATCGGCGCGGGGGTCATCCTGCGCGACGCCTCTCAGCGGAAGGTCGAGGGCCTCACCACCGCGGCGACGGTCTGGATGGCCGCAGCGATCGGTATCGCCTGCGGGCTGGCCGCCTGGGGCGTCGTCGCCGTCGGGCTGGTTCTTGCCCTGATCGTGCTGGCCGGGCTGGGGTGGCTGGAAGCGAAGGTCTGGCCTGACAAGGCAGACTGATATATTGTAGCGACTGCTGCAAAATATCAATTCGTCCGGAGGGAACATGACCGGCCAGATCGGCGACTTTGGCGATCCGCTTGCATTCAAGGTCCGACAGGGAGGGACGCGGTCTCCGATCCTCGGCGGCACTGGCCGCGATGTCCTCAAGGTCGAGGCGCGCCAGTTGGCTCACCATCAGAAGGAAGCGGTCGTCACAGAAGGGGCCGCGGGCAGCGCATGGCGGCTCACCTCCGACGAAGGGGCTCACCTCAAAGGCGACGACCTCGCGCCGTTTCCGCTCGGCTTCTTCAATGCGGGGATGCAGGCCGACCTCTATCGCCATCTCCGGCAACTTGCGCCGCGGCGCGGCGTCGCTCTCGAAGACGTCCGCATCCGCCTCGTGAACCATTATTGGCTCACGGGCTCCTTCATCCACGGCACCGGAGAAGGACATGCAGAGCCGCCCGACCTTGAGATCGAAGTGCGGAGCACGGCGGACAGTAAGGCGGTCGACGCGCTGATCGCGGCGGCCCTCGATGCATCGCCGGCCTTCGCGTTCCTCCGCGCACCGCTGATAGACAATACGTTCGCGCTCTACATCAACGGACGGCGCCGGCAGGTCGAGGGCGTCGCAAACTCGCCGGCTGCCGATGCGGCTGATCCCTACCGGGTCTATGCCAGCGCGCCGCGCCCTCTCGCTGCCGCGCAACACAGCGACCTGATCGAGAAGACGGGCGCGAAGCAGGAAGGCACACCGCAAGCCGCATCGCCGACCGTCACCAACAAGCTCATTCGCAATATCCATGGCGACG
>Ga0182745_1004143_pt1 | contig 12155 bp, 10 predicted proteins | sample eDN3rd30CKraftBY_FD_128523 | JGI IMG/M metagenome (GOLD analysis project Ga0182745, IMG submission 128523) | Enriched backyard soil microbial communities from Emeryville, California, USA - eDNA 3rd pass 30_C Kraft BY (version 2) (version 2) | ecosystem: Environmental > Terrestrial > Soil >... | reverse complement strand
TTTAACTTATAGTGATATCGCTAGAGAATATTTATTAAGAGAGGGTTTACCAGCAGATCGAGTTATAAAAACTGGAAGCCCGATGTTTGAGGTACTACAGTCTAGAAAATTAGATATTGAAGAAAATGATATTTTAAATCGATTAAATGTGAAAAAAGGTAAATATTTTGTAGTTTCGGCTCATAGGGAGGAAAATATATCCTCAGAAAAAAACTTTTTTAATTTAGTAGATAGTATAAACAATATTGCAGAACTGTATAATGTACCAGTTATAATTAGTACACATCCAAGAACAAAGAAGATGATTGAGACTAAAGGCATCAAGTTCCATAGTTTGGTGAAAACTTTAAAACCTATGGGATTTAACGATTATATCAAGCTGCAAATAGACTCAAAAGCAGTACTTAGTGATAGTGGAACTATTAGCGAAGAATCCTCAATTTTAGGATTTAAGGCCCTAAATATTAGACAGGCTCATGAAAGGCCAGAGGCAATGGAAGAGGCTTCAGTAATGATGGTAGGACTAACAAAGGAAAGAATATTACAAGGCCTAAAGGTTTTGGAATCTCAAAGTGAGTATACATTATCGAAGGTAAAAGACTATAGTATGCCAAATGTGTCTGATAAGGTGTTGAGAATAATCATATCCTATACAGATTATGTAAAAAGGACTGTATGGCACGAGGATTTATAAAAGTATAAGTTATTCTTAGACTGTCATGTATAGGGGATGATTGACATATGAAAGTTCTTGTTGTAGGAAATGCTCATCTGTATAAAACACCTGAAGGTAAATATTATACACCTACAATCTATAATAATGAATTTTTTCAACGCTACTTAAATGTGTTTGAAGAAGTACGTTTTGTTGCTAAAACAAAATACGTGAAGGAACTGGATGAGGACAAGTATATTGCTTTAGACGATCAGAGAATAGAGATTTATGAGTTACCTTGGTATAAGGGTATGAAAGAAATGGTATTGAATATAGGTGAATTAATTAAAAGATATAGAAGAGTTGCAGACGATTGTGACTGTTGTATTTTTAGAATAGCTCAAATCGAAAGTTATTTCTCTTACATTTTTTCAAAAAATTTTAGGAAGCCGATTGCTGTAGAGGTTGTTAATGATCCAGAGACTTTTACTAGCGTTAAGCACATATTTAAATGGTTTAATATTAAGATGTTTAACAGGTTAATAAAAAAAGCAAATGGGGTATCCTATGTGACAAAAAATTATCTTCAAGAAAGATACCCTAGTACTTCTAGGATAAAGAGAGAGAGTGTTCACTATTTTGAAAGTTATTACTCCTCAATTGATCTTAAATCAGAGTACATTGGACAAGCTAAGGAATACCCTAGTAGTAATGAGACATTTGAAATAATCCATGTAGCTAACTCTATTAATGGAAATACTAAAGGACATAAAACCTTGATAGAAGCTGTAAAGTATATTGTAGAGGATGGATATGAGGTTAAAGTTTGTTTTATAGGCGATGGAAGTGCTGTAAAAAACTTTGAGCAATACGCTAAAGATTTAAAAGTTGCTAAATATATAGACTTTATCGGGAGATTAAATAGTAAAGAAGCTATTTTAAACCGTTTAACTACAAGTGACTTATTTGTATTGCCTACATATATGGAAGGTCTACCTCGTAGTATAATTGAGGCTCAAGCTGTAGGACTCCCTTGTCTTTCAACTCCAATAGCAGGTGTTCCCGAGTTACTTAATCAAAAATACTTATTCCCTCCACAAAGTAGTAGTGATTTTGCTCGAGAGATTATTAGGTTAATAAATAATCCAGAGGAATTGAATCAGATGAGTGCTACTAATATTGAAGTAGCAAGAGAGTATACACAAGAGAACCTTACAAAAAGAAGAACAGAGTTCTATAGTAAATTAAGAGATCTTGTAGTTATAGATTAATCAGGTAACTCTATAGAATAGTTTTATGAGGAGAAGCAAATGAAGATAGTTCTTATAATGGGAGCGTTTAGTTTTGGAGGAGCAGAAAGGGTAATGTGTAATTTAGCTAATCATTTAAGTGATAATAATCATAATGTGACGTTAATAACCCTTTATAATAAAGAGCAATGTTATCCATTACATAATAACATTCATGTTGTTAATGGATTGAATTTTAGAAATAAGGTTAAAGCAATAAGTTTATTGAGAAAACAAATTGAGACTTTGTCTCCTGATGTAGTAATGTCGTTTATGACTCATATTAATATACTTACAATTATATCTACCCTCTTAAAAAAAGTACCTATTATTATATCGGAAAGAAATGATCCAAGAATTCATCCCTCGAGCATATATCTTAGGATGTTAAGGAAGATTCTTTATCGATTTGCTGATGGAGTAGTTTTCCAGACTAAGGAGGCTCAAGAATTCTTTTCTAAGTCTGTTATTTCAAAGTCTATGGTCATTCCTAATCCATTAACATTGGATATGAAAGAAAAGACAGAAGATCAGAAGAGAGAGAAGAGTATTGTAACAGTTGGAAGACTTACAAGACAAAAAAATCAGGCTTTGCTAATTAGAAGTTTTAAGGAAGTATTAAAAGACTTTCCAAATTATAAGCTAAGAATATACGGAGAAGGAAACTTAAGAGAGGAATTACTTACTCTTATTGAGGAGTTAAATTTAGAGGGAAAAGTAGTTTTAATGGGAGCGAGTGATAATATTCTTGAAGAAATAGATAAATGTAAAATATTTGTTCTTCCATCAGACTCGGAAGGAATGCCTAACTCTCTTATGGAGGCAATGGCAACTGGACTTCCATGTATTTGTACGGATTGCACTTCAGGGGGGCCTCGATATCTAATTAAAGATGGTCAAAACGGGGTTCTAGTGCCTGTAGGTAATCAAGCAGAGCTAACAAAAGCCTTATTAGATTTGTTAAAAGATGAAAAAAAGAGAGAAATAATGGGCATTAATGCTAGGGATATTTTTGAGAAGTTAGATCCTTATAAGGTGTTTAGTAAGTGGGAAGGATTCTTGAAAAATTCTTCGAAATAATAAAAAAGGAATTTAATTAAATATGAACATTATTCGAAAGAAAAGTGCAAGTATTAACGTTAATAGTCTTCTAGGTATTAATATATATCTGTATTTAATGAGCTATGTACTATTTTTTGAGAGTGGAGAAGTTAGAATTGTTTATGATGGTTTATTATTGTCATTAATTATTCTAGGTACTACTTATATACTTCTTCAAAAAAGGGTTATACTATCTCCTTTTTTCATTGCTAGTTTGGTATACGGTATAATTTTACTTGTATCTTATCTATATACACCATCTCCAGGAAGTGGAAAATATGGATTAGCTTATTATGGGATATGTTTAATTATAATATTCATATTAACGAACTATATAGATTGTAGGGAGAAAATTTACCAATTAATAAAGTTATTTGTATGGGCTGGGGTAGGAATTTCAGTAAAGACATTTAATTATTATGGTTTAGATATGTTTACAATGGCCTCCAATTATACTGGTAGTACAAGTACCGCCTTTAGAATTGGAGGAGACATTGGTAATTCTAATAATATTGGAATGTACTGTATGTTTGCAACAGTATTTGCTATCTATCTTATTAGCGAACAAAAGGTCAAAATAAAAGGGCTATATATAGCAGCTTGTTTATTATGCATAACAGTGGGACTACTCACAGGATCAAAGAAAGCTATTATAATTTTATTCGTTGGAATAGCGATTCTACTTATTACTAAGAAAGGTAATAGTATTGGCAAGAAAGTACTAATGATGTTTATAGTAATTTCTATTTTATCTTTAATCTATTGGGCTATTATGAAGTTTCCTTTCTTTACAACAATAAAGCTACGAATTGAAGAGTTTTTGAAACTCTTTAGCGATGAATCTTCAAGTAGTGATGATTACGCCCGATTTTATATGTTTGAGAAAGGGATGGATGCGTTTAGAAATCATCCATTTATGGGAAATGGTGTTTACTCATCACAACATTATTTTGGAGCTTATTCTCATAATAATTATATTGAAATACTAATGAATACAGGTATTATAGGATTCATTAGTTTTTATGCAATATACTTTATGCATTGTTTAAAAGTAATTAAGGGATTTATAAAATTCTCGGAATTTAGACCCCTTGTGTATTCTTGTTTATTATTAATTCTTATGTTAGGTTCAGGGTTTGTATATTATTTCTCAGTATATTTCCAGACTATGATGGTACTTATTAGCTCTATAATATATATAGAACTAAAAAGTAAGCGAAATATAGTAAAGACTAAGTGAATACACAAGTAGAGTACCAAATCCTACTATAGTTTATTTAGTTAATTCATTCTTCAACTACTATATTTGAATGTATTTCAGCTAATAAAAACATATTGGATGCTTAGGAGAGTATGAATGAATAGTATAAGAGACATTTTAAAAAGTAGTCATATAGCAACAACTATAAATGACAAAATTAATAAATTGTATTACAAATATCTTATCTCAGATGTCAATTTAATAAGGACTAGATTTAAAAGACGGTTAAATAGAGATTTGGAATTAAATAATCCTACTAAATTTAATGATAAACTGCAATGGTTAAAGCTAAATTGGAATAGCTCATTAGCTACTCAATGTGCAGATAAATATATGGTGAGACAGTTTGTAAAAGAAAGAATTGGGTCACAATATCTTAATGAAATTTACGGGGTATTTGAAACTGTTGAAGATATAAACATAGATAACCTACCAACGTCCTTTGTCTTAAAAGGGACTCATGGCTCAGGCTTTAATATTATTTGCAAAAATAAAGAAGTTATTGATTGGAAGAAAGCTTTTAAGCAGATGGATAGATGGTTAAGAACAAATTACTATTTGCAGAGTCGGGAATGGGTATATAAGAATATTAAACCTAGAATAGTGTGTGAAAAGTTTATAGAGCAAGGAAATGGAGATGAACTTCAGGATTTTCGCTTTTTTTGCTTTAATGGAGAACCTAAATTCATAACAGTAGATTTTAGTATAACTGATAAAAAGAAAACAAGGCGAAATTTATATGATTTAAATTGGAGTTTGATGGAAGAGGAAATTTCTTATCCGAGAGAAAATGAAATTAAAGTCAATAAACCTAAAAAATTAGATGAGATGATTGATTTAAGTAGAAAGTTGTCGGCTGATTTCCCACATGCGAGAGTGGATTTTTACTATATCCAGGAAAGAATAATTTTTGGTGAGATTACCTTTTTTCATCAAAGTGGTATGGGAGAGATTAGGCCATTAGAATTTGAGGAAACAATAGGTTCTTGGTTGGAACTTCCAAGGAGCGAGCAATAAAGACTATATTAGATTACTTAATAATGGAATTAGGTGATTCTCAACACTAGCTAATTGAAATAATAGGAGAGGTAAATGTACATTGAAAGAACAAGGATTTGGAACGAAAATATTTAATGCAGCTAAGTGGTCGACTGTGACTGAAATAGCAGCAAAGCTAGTTATTCCACTCACTAATATAATATTAGCTAGAATAGTTGCACCAGAGGCATTTGGCGTCATAGCTACTATTACAATGATTGTAAGCTTTGCTGATATGTTTACTGATGCAGGCTTTCAGAAATACTTGATACAGTATGAATTTAAAAATGATTCAGATAAATATAATTATGCTAATGTTGCTTTTTGGACAAATCTATTCATATCTTTGCTACTTTGGATCACCATAGCTACTTTTAGTGGAAATATAGCAGCAGTAGTAGGTAATCCAGGATTGGGAGGGATAATAACACTAGCGTGCATTCAACTACCACTTACTTCCTTTTCAAGTATTCAACTAGCTTTATATAGGCGGGAATTTAATTTTAAGACACTCTTTTTTGTTAGGATTTTTGCTCTTTTTGTTCCAGTAGCTATCACTATTCCTTTAGCACTTTTAGGTATGAGCTATTGGGCAATAATTATAGGAACTATCTCCACACAAATTTTCAACGCCATAGTACTTACCATTAAATCTAATTGGAAACCTAAAGCTTATTACAATATAGGTATATTAAAGAATATGTTATCTTTTAGCATCTGGTCTTTAGGAGAAGCTTTTTCTATTTGGTTAACAACATGGGTTGATACATTCATCATTGGTAGTTTGTTAAGTGATTATTTTTTAGGCATATATAAAACTTCAACAACTATGGTTAACACAATAATGAGCTTAGTAACTGCCTCCATTGTTCCAGTAATGTTTTCAGCATTGTCCAGGTTACAAGATGATAAGGAGAAATTCATTAATTTATATTTCAAGATGCAAAGAATAATATCTATATTAATATTACCACTAGGCATTGGTATCTATCTTTATAGTGACCTAGCAACAGATATTCTTTTAGGGAGTCAGTGGGAAGAAGCTAGTAAAATAATAGGAATATGGGCACTGACAAGCTCAATTATGATTGTATTTGGTCACTTTTGTAGTGAAGTATATAGAGCCCAAGGGAAACCAAAATTATCTTTATTAGCACAAATTCTGCACCTTATAGTACTGATTCCCGTGTGTATTATAAGTGCTAGGTATGGTTTTTGGGTTTTAATTTATGCTCGTGCTATAGTTAGATTTCAATTCATAATTGTCCACTTTTTTATCATGAAATTGGCTATTAAAATATCTGTTATGAAAACATTAAAGAATGTATTACCTATAGTTATTTCTTCTGTAATTATGGGGGGGATAGGCTATCTATTAGGAAGAATATATACAGGGGTATTGTGGGAATTAATATCAATTGTTATATGCATCCTTCTTTATTTTATTGTATTAATGCTTTTCTCTAATATGAGAAAGGAAGTTATTTTATTAGGAAGAAAGCTTACGCTTAACAAATTGAAGTGATTTCGTGAAAAAAGCAAATCTTTTATTCAAGATTATAATGAAGAAGAGGAGTATACTTATGCATAAAATAGCAGTAGCAGGAACAGGCTACGTTGGCTTAGTAGCAGGTGTGTGTTTTGCTGAAATGGGCCATCAAGTAACTTGTGTAGATATCGATCGAAATAAAGTAGGATTAATGAAGTCTGGTATTTCACCAATCTATGAAGCCGATCTACAAGGTTTGATGATAAAAAATTATGAATCAGGGAATCTTAACTATACAACAGATTATCAATTTGCTTATAAAGATGCAGATGCTATCTTTATTGGTGTAGGCACACCAGAACAATCGGACGGGTCAGCTAATCTTTCTTATATTGCAACTGTTGCAAGACAAATTGCTGAATCAGTAGAAAAAGATTGCTTGGTCGTGGTAAAATCCACAGTTCCAGTGGGTACAAATGATAAAGTAGAGCAATTTATCCAAGACTTCTTAATCAATGATGTAAGAGTAGAAGTTGCTTCAAACCCGGAATTCTTAGCACAAGGATCTGCAGTACATGACACGTTACATGCAGAGAGAATTATCATTGGAACGGAAAGTAAATGGGCAGAGAAACTTTTACAAGATATTTATAAACCATTTAATCTTCCAATTGTCTCAGTAAACAGAAGATCTGCTGAGATGATTAAGTATGCTTCAAATGACTTCTTAGCATTAAAAATTTCTTATATGAATGACATCGCGAACCTTTGTGAGTTAGTAGGAGCTGATATTCAAGACGTTGCTAAAGGGATGAGTTTTGATGAGCGTATCGGTAGTAAGTTCCTAAATGCAGGTATCGGATTTGGTGGATCATGCTTTCCTAAAGATACAAAAGCATTAGATTATCTGGCAAAACAAAATGGTTACGAGCTAAAAACAGTACAAGCTGCTATTGATGTAAACAAAGAGCAAAAGACCATGCTTTATAAAAAAGCAAGTCGTCGACTTATTACGTTTAACGGTCTAAAAGTTGCTGTACTAGGTTTAACATTCAAACCAGGAACAGACGATTTACGTGAAGCCGCTTCTCTTGAAAATATACCTTTATTATTAGAACAAGGTGCAGACATTTATGCATTTGATCCCGTGGGAGCAGACAATTTTGCTAAAGTGCACCCTGAAGGTAGACACGGAAGAGGAAGTATTACTTACGTGTTTAATGTTGAAGAAGCAATCAAAGATGCAAATGTTTGCTTTATCTTTACAGAGTGGGGTGAAGTAAAAGAAGTAAAGCCAAGCACGTATAAAGAGCTAATGAGAACTCCGTTAGTTTACGATGGACGAAATATCTATAGTGTAGATGAAATGGAACAAGCACAAGTAGAGTATCATTCTATTGGAAGAAAAACAGTAGAAAGACCAAACACGAAGGAGTTGAACGAACGTGAGCTACAATCGACTAGATCTTAATAAAACATATCTTATTACAGGAGCAGCAGGGTTTATTGGCTACTTTTTATCTAAAAAGTTACTGGAGCAAGGGTGCACAGTTATAGGAATTGATAATGTTAATGACTACTATGATGTAAAGCTTAAATATAATCGCTTAGAGCAATTGGAGCCATATGAGAGGTTTACGTTCCTGAAAGTAGACATTTCAGATAAAGAAGATCTCACAAATGTGTTTAAAGAATATAAGCCAGAGATTGTTGTAAACTTAGCAGCTCAAGCAGGAGTACGATACTCAATTGAAAATCCTGATGCATATATACAAAGTAATGTTATTGGTTTTTATAATATCCTCGAGGCATGTAGACATTATCCAGTAGATCATTTAATCTATGCTTCTTCAAGCTCTGTTTATGGTTCTAACAAAAAAGTTCCTTTTGAAGAAACTGATTTTGTAGATCATCCAGTTTCATTATATGCTTCAACTAAGAAGTCTAATGAATTAATGGCGTATACATATAGTCACTTATATGATATCCCAGCGACAGGACTACGTTTCTTTACTGTGTATGGTCCGATGGGACGCCCAGATATGGCTTATTTTGGGTTTACTCAAAAATATTTTGATGATGAAGAAATCAGTATTTTTAATAATGGTGATTTTAATAATGACTTATATCGTGACTTCACATACATTGATGACATTATCACCGGAATTGAGAACTTAATTACATGTCCGTCTCAAGAAAAAGTGCCGCATCGGGTATTTAACATCGGTAACAACAATCCAGAAAAATTAATGACGTTCATTACTACTTTAGAGAAATGTCTAAGCAATTCTTTAGGCACAGAAATTGTATTTAAAAAGAAATTTGAACCCATTAAATCTGGGGACGTTCCTGCTACCTATGCTTCAACAGACCGTCTACAAGAAGCTATTGGATTCAAACCAGAAACATCTATTAAAGAAGGGCTGCAGAAATTTACCGATTGGTATGTAAAGTACTATAAGGTAGTCGCTACATCTTAAGTTGTAGATTCAGGATATGTTTATTTAAATGTATATGTAAATATTTAATAATATTGTAAAAACTATATAGATAAATATATCTATGTCTATTATAATAGTGTTTGTATTGTCTTGATTTTATAGAATATTCGGAGGTCATCATGGAAGAAACAATTAGTTTGAAAGAGTTGTTTCAGACGCTAAAAAAACGCTTATGGTTAATTGCGTTAATTACGATTATTGCGGCTATTATTAGTGCAGTCATCAGTTTTTTTGTAATTACGCCTATATATGAGTCAAAGACTCAAATTCTTGTTAACCAAACGAAGTCTGATCAGCAGCTATATACGGGTAATGAAGTACAAACAAACGTTCAATTAATAAATACCTATAATGTTATTATTAAAAGCCCGGCAATTTTAGATAAAGTGAAAAGTGAGTTAAATTTAGATCGTAGTGTAGAAGACCTCAATAGTCAAATCACTGTTAGCAGCGCGACAGATTCTCAAGTAGTTGAAATCACCGTACAAGATCCATCTCCACACGTAGCTGCTCAAATTGCCAATAAAACGGCTGAGGTTTTTAAAACTCAAGTTTCGAAAATTATGAAGGTGGACAATGTAAGTATTCTTTCAAAAGCAGAAGTAAAAGGTGATGTTTCGCCAGTTAAGCCACAGCCGCTTCTTAATATTGCTATTGCTATTGTAGTAGGTTTGATGGTTGGAGTAGGACTTGCTTTCTTACTAGAGTATTTAGATAATACAATTAAAACTGAGCAAGACATCGAAACTATTCTAGAACTTCCAGTAATAGGTGCTATCACCAATATTAAAGAAGTACCAAAAGCAACAAACGCAGCAGCAAGAGCACCGTTAAATACTCGTGCTCAGCAAAGAGGTGAAACGTATGGCTCGTAAACGAAAAGATTCTAAGAATGATAAATTACTTACCCTAAAACGTCGTTTACTAGCTCATAATAGTCCGAAAGATCCTGTAGCTGAGCAATACCGTACAATTCGTACGAACATCCAGTTCTCGGGCGCTGACCAAGAAATTAAATCTATCGTTTTAACGTCAACAGGCCCTGGAGAAGGGAAATCAACAACGGCTTCGAACTTGGCAACCGTTTACGCTCAGCAAGGGCTTCGTGTGTTGTTAATTGATGCAGATTTACGTAAGCCGACTGCGCACTATACGTTCCGTTTAGAAAACCATGTGGGCTTAACGAATGTATTGACGAAACAGTCTACGCTAGGACAAGCTGTGCAAGGAACGGAAGTACCAGAGCTGTTTTTACTTACAAGCGGTCCTATTCCGCCTAATCCGGCAGAGCTACTTGCATCAAACAATATGACGGAACTTTTAAAAGAGATGAAAGAACAGTTTGATATGGTTATATTTGATACACCGCCAGTTCTTGCTGTAGCGGATGCTCAAATTTTAGCTAATCAAGTAGAAGGTTCTATTCTTGTGGTCAGCAGTGGTAGAACGGACAAAGAAGCAGCTGTAAAAGCAAAAGAGCTTTTACTGAAAGCCAACGCAAAACTATTGGGCGCTGTGCTAAATAATCGTAAAATGGAAGAAGGTAGTGATTACTACTACTATTACGGTGTATAAAATCCTTTCATTGTAGATAAAATAACCCCTCTAGCAAATGCTAGAGGGGTTATCTTTACTTTAAGTTTAAATGTGCTTTTAACATAGTTGATATTTTTGTACGCTCTGATTCTGGAACTTCATAATAGTAAATACCATTTAATTTTTCACCGCTACCGTCAATTTGAACTTGCTCTAAATTGTTACGAGCTTCTTTATAGTTAGCTTGAATATCTTTCATTTGATCAAATGTTAAATTAGTTTTCACATTATTGCCAATCGCATCGAGAATAGTTCCATAATTTGTTAATGATTTGACACTAGCCCCTTCATCAATAACTGCTTGAATGATTTGACGTTGACGTTCTTGGCGTCCAAAGTCTCCTCTTGGATCTTCATGACGCATACGAGAGTACGCTAATGCTTCTTCTCCATTTAAAGAAATTTGACCTTTTGAAAAAGAGAATCCATCTTGCTTAAATGAAAGAGGGCTGTTAACTGTAACGCCTCCAACAGCATCAACAATATCTTTAAAACTTTCCATATTTACTTGAACATAATAATCAATCGGAATATCTAGAAAGTTTTCAACTGTTTTAATAGACATATCAACTCCACCAAATGCATAGGCATGGTTGATTTTATCTTGTGTGCCCTTACCTATGATTTCTGTTCGAGTATCACGTGGAATACTCACCATTTTCATAGATTTATCTTTAGGATTTACAGTTAAAACAATTAAAGAATCTGAACGTCCACGATCACCTTTACGTTCATCTACTCCTAGTAATAAGAAAGAGATTGGGTCTTGCTTTTCAAAGCTGACTCCTGTATTACGCTTTTCAGATTTTGCTCGACTCAGTGGTTCATGTGTTTTATTAAAGGTATTCGCCACCGAACTGTACACAGAATATCCGTAAATCCCAACTCCTAAAATAAGAAGAAGTATAATACCTAAAGCGATTTTAAATCCTTTTTTCTTTTTTGACTTTCGTTTTTTTCTCCTGCGCTGTACTTCATGTTCTGTTTCCATTTTTATCGTCCTTTACAATTTTTTGGATAAAAAAGTCATGTTTTTCATTATGTGACAAAATACACAACTATTCTACTATCTTATCAAAAAAATTGACAGTTTTAATCATTTTTTATAAAAAAACAGTAAAAAATATATTATAATGGAAAGACAAGTAAACAAATAAGGGAGTTAGTTTATGAAAGTATTTGTAAATATTTTTGCGGCTGTTGTGCTTATTGTTACTATTGTCGC
>Ga0182745_1004142_pt1 | contig 12156 bp, 11 predicted proteins | sample eDN3rd30CKraftBY_FD_128523 | JGI IMG/M metagenome (GOLD analysis project Ga0182745, IMG submission 128523) | Enriched backyard soil microbial communities from Emeryville, California, USA - eDNA 3rd pass 30_C Kraft BY (version 2) (version 2) | ecosystem: Environmental > Terrestrial > Soil >... | reverse complement strand
GGCGATCTCGATCGCGCCGATCCCATCGCCCGCGCCATGCCTCGTGGCGTTGTGCATCTGCACGCTGATGGTTTCCGCCGCCGCTTCAGGCGCGGGCGCGGCGGGCGTCTCAGCAGGCTCAGAGCAGGCGGCGAGCGCCAAAACGCCGGCGATCGTCAGGAACGGCAATTTCATACTTTCCTCCAGAAGATGAACGAGTCGAGATAGCGCGTTCAGCGGCGCCGGCCAGGGAGCGGGGATTGAAAACTATATGGGCTTGGTTCGGCGCGCACCCCCTGCGGCCCGCAATCGCCTCGATCGCCGCCATTCTTTGCCTGGGCGCGCTCGGCGCCATCGCCGCATCGGCGCGCAATGACCGCGATTGGTATCCCTATCTCGCGCGCACCGCGGATGTGACGATCAGCACTGAGGAATTTTCCGTGACGCCGGTGAGCGATTGGTCCTACGGCGAAGCCGAGCCGATCGTTGCGTACGGCGACGCGGCGTTCCGGTTCGATGAATTGCGCGCGGTGTGGTTCATGCTGGAGCCGCAGCCCGGCTCGCAGCTGGCGGCGCACACGTTGCTGCTGTTCGAGTTTGAAGGCGATCGCCTGCTGGGGCTGACGATCGAGGCGCGGCGCGAGCGGCATGAGGATTATTCGGCCTTCTGGGGGCTCTTCAATGCGTTCGAGCTCGCGTACGTGTGGGGCAGTGCGCGCGATTTTCTGACGCGGCGCGTAGTGATGCTGGATCACGAAGTGTTCGTCTATCCGGTGGACATCACCAGCGAGCAAAACCTGACGCTGCTGCAAACGCTGCTGGCGCGCACGCAATCGCTGGAAACGCGGCCGCGTTATTACAACACGATCTTTTCAAACTGCACCAATGAGCTGGGCAAGGCCGCCGGCCTTGATTGGACGCCGGCGTTCATCCTCACCGGACGCTCGGATGAATATCTCTACGAGCAGGGCATTCTGCCGGGGCCATCGTTTGAGGAGGCGCATCGGCGCTCGGACGTGACGGATTTCGTGCGCGCGCTGAACAGCGCGCCGGCTTCCGATTTCGATAAAGCGCTGCTGGCGGAGCTGCGCCGGCGCAACGGGCGTTGAGCCAGCTCAAGGCCCGATCAAGCGCCCGCCCAGGCTGAAGGCGACGATCAGCGAGATGATCGAGATGATGAAACCCGCCATCGAGACGCCGAAACTCCACCAGAAAGTATTGAGGCGCAGCCGCATTAAAGTAAGGCGCGCCTCTTCGAGTTCGGGATTGCGCCCGCGCCCGCCGCCGCCGCCCGCGGGCTCCTCCTTGAGGAAGGCGAAATAGCCGCCATTGAGCGCCCAATAACGCCCGGCATTGGTAAGCGTAAGCGTGGTGCGGCCATCGTCGGCGAACTTCGCCATCTTAGCGGCGACCAGCAGGTCCGCGCCGCGCTTGGCGTTTTCCAGATCGGCGCCGTCGCCAGCGGGAAAGATATCGGCCGCGCCTTCAGCGTGCGCGGCGAGGAGAAGCGCGTGGGCGGTTTCTTCCGGGCTCATGCGCGCCTTTTATCGCGCCGGCGCGGGCGCAATCCAGCCTTCTCTGGCGCGCGGGAACAGGCTAGGATGACGCCCATGAACGCCCCCCTGATCCCCGCCGAGATGCGCCGCCGGTTCACCACCGCGGACGTCGAACGCATGGTCGAAACGGGGCTGATCCGGCCGCAAGAACGCGTCGAGCTGATCGAGGGGGAACTCGCGCTGATGTCGCCGAAGCATAACAGGCATGAATGGGTGAAGGTCAGGCTCGCGGAAGCGCTGACCCCCTTCATGAAGCCCAACGGCCTTATCCTGGCGGTTGAGACGACGCTCTATCTCTCCGAGCGGACCTTCGTGGAGCCGGACCTGCTGATCTATCCGCGCCATATCCTGCCGGAAGACGTGCGCGGGCCGGACGTGACGCTGCTGATCGAGATCGGCGATTCTTCGCTCGACTTCGATCTGAACGCAAAGGCGGCGCTCTATGCGCGCCACGGGATCGCGCATTACTGGGCCGTGGACGCCGAAACGCTGGCGGCGCACGTGCATGAGGCGCCCGGCGAGGACGGCTACGCCGCGGTGCGCGTCGCGGACAAGGACGAAGCGCTGGCGGCGCCGTTTGTGCGTGAAGCGCTGACGCTTGGGGCGTTGCGATAGGGCGGCTTTGCTCGTGGCGTTTTTCAGCCTTTGCTCTCGCGGATCAGCGCGTCACGCTCTTGCGGCGTGAGCGCGCGCCATTTGCCTTCGGGCAGATCGCCGATCTGCAGCGGGCCGATGCGGATGCGGTAGAGATCGATCACCTCAAGCGCCACCGCTTCGCACATGCGCCGGATTTGCCGGTTGCGCCCTTCGGTGAGGATGAAGCGCAGTATCTGCGGCTCGGTGATGGACACTTTCGCGGGCTTCAGCTGGCGCCCATCGAGGGCGAGGCCGTGGCGCAGCATTTTGAGCTTGGCTTCGTCGATGCGGCCATCGACGCGCACCAGATATTCTTTATCGAGCTTGGATTCGGGGCCGATGATGGCTTTGGCCAGCACGCCGTCTTCGCTCAGCAGCAAGAGCCCGCGCGAATCCTGATCGAGCCGGCCGAGCGGGGCGAGGCGCGTGCGTTTGGTGGGCATGTTGCGCGGGGCGCCGATCAAATTGGTGCGCGTCAGCAGGCGCGCGGCGGGGATCTGATCGTGCTCGGGCTGGGCGGAAACGAAGCCCACCGGCTTGTTCAGCACCGCGCTGATCTGCGGGCGCGCGCTGGGCGCGCCCACTTCGATCTCTTGCCCAGGCTCGATCTTGCGGCCCGGATCGGCGACTTTTTCGCCGTTGATGGCGACAAGCCCCTTGGCGATCAGCGCCTCGGCCTCGCGGCGTGAGCACACGCCCTCGGCGGCGAGCCATTTGTTGACGCGCTGAGGCTCCGCGCCGCGATAGATCGACCGCCAAATCATTGCGCGCGATGCATAGCAAATCTTGGCGGCGGGGCGATGCCCAGTTCGTCATTCCGGGGCAATGCGAAGCATTGAGCCCGGAACCCAGGGGCAAACACATTGCGTTTCGTCACTTCCTGGGTTCCGGGCTCGCGCTGCGCGCGCCCCGGAATGACGAACTAGCAGTTCGCGCGTTCCCCTAGCAGGCGCAGGCGCCTTTGCGCCAGCGGGGCGATTTGATGCTCGTCGCGCATGCAGGCGAGCTGCTGGAAAAGGGCGATGGCTTCGCTGCGCTCTTGCGCGGCGCCGCCACGCAGCATGTCGGCCAGATTGAACATTGAGGGCGGGTGGTTGCGCGCGGCGGCGCGGCGGTAGAGCGCGCGGGCGCGTGCTTCGTCGCGCGGGGCGGCGATGCCGTCGCGGTGCAGCGTCGCCAGCATGTGCATGGCCTGCACCTCGCCCGCATCGGCGGCGCGCTGCAGATAGGGCAGGCTGGCGCGCGGATCGCGCGGGCCGGCGGGGCTGTCGCGCAGCCAGCGGGCGTATTCGTACTGCCCGCGCGGATCGTTTTTCTCCGCCGCCGCCAGCAAAAGCCGCCCGGCTTCCGCCGGTTCGGCGCTGGAGAGCGCGTAATCGATTTGCGCGGCGCTGAAGCCGCGCTGCGCCGCCTCGGCCAAACGCGCCCGCGCTTGCCCTTCGGCGATGCCGGCATGCGCGGCGCTGCGCTGCAGCGCCCAGGAGAGATAAAGCCCCGCTGGATCGTGCTGCGCGGCGGCGGCGTCGCATTGCGCGCGCGCGGCGGCGGGGCTCGGCAAAAAGCCGGGCGCGCCGGCCATGTGGCCAAGGCACGCCAGCGTTTGCGCTTCCGCATCGCCGGCGGCGGCGCGATCTTGAATGCGCGCGGCCGCGCCTGTGTCGATCGCGCGGGCGACCTCGCGCCAAGGCTCGCGCTCCAGCCGCGCGGCGCGAAGCGGCAGCGCGGCGACCGGCGATTCCATCGGCGCGGCGGTGGGGCTGGCGGCTTCGGCGGTCACCAGGAAGTCGCCGGAACGCACGGCGCTGATCACGCGCCCCGCGCCGAAGCCGACCGCGAACAGCACCGCGACGCACCCGGCGAACATGCCCCATGTCGCCAAGCGCGCGCCCGCGCGCGGCGCCGCTTCGCGCAGCAGCGCCGCGCGCGCGGCGGCGAGCGCTTCGGGCAGGGCTTCGCCATTGGGTGTGGTGGGAACGAGCTTATCGATCGCCTGCACCAATTCGCCAAAGCCAAGCTTGAAGCCGGCGCGCGCCCGCGCCGTGAGGTTGGCTTGCGGCGCGGCGGCGAAGGCCGCGGGCGTCGCGCCCGCATCGAGCGCGGCGCACGCCAAGGTTTGGCGCGAGAGCGAAAGCGCCGCCAGCGCGGCGAGCCAAGGCGCGCCGGCGCCGCGCCGCGACCAGAGCGCGACCACGCATTTGGCTTCCGCGGCGATGGCGGCGAAGGCGTCTTCCGCCGGCGCGCCGCCCAAGGCGTCGAAGCCCAGGCGCCTCAGCGCCGCGGCCAGGCCTTCGGCCTTTGCGCCATCTTCCGGCGCCGCCGCGATATAGACCTCCGCCATGGGGCTCCTCATCTTGGGAAAACTCAAGCGAAGCGGAGGCGCGCGCGTCAAGCGCAAGGGCGGAACATTGCCGCGTCTTAAAGAAGGCGCCGCGCGGATGGCGAAATTGTCAGAAATCCATCGACGCGATGTCGGGCGCGCGCCTATGCGTGCGTCCTTAGTCCAAAGCGAGGCCCGCCCATGATGTACGCCATCCTCTGTTACAACAACGAAGCGGAGGTCTTCTCCTGGTCGAAAGAGCAGGACGAGGCGGTGATGGGCCGCTTGGCCGTGGTGCACGAGAAGTGGGAGAAGGCCGGCAAGCTGAAGCCCGCGCTGCGGCTGATGCCGACGAGCGCGGCCGCCACGTTGCGCAAGAGCGATGACACGGTGCTCGACGGACCGTACGCGGAGACGAAAGAGCAGCTGCTGGGCTTCTACATCATCGACGTCGCCGATCTGGAAGAGGGGCTCAGCTTCGCGCGCGAGCTGGCCGTGGCCAATCCTGGCGGCGCGTATGAGCTGCGGCCGATCATGCTTTACCTGCCGGGCGCGGAAGCGAAGGCGTATCCGTAAATGACGGACCTCGCCTGGATCGAAGCGGCGATCGCCGGTGCGCGGCCTCAGGCCGTGGGCGCGCTGCTGCGCTATTTCCGCGATCTCGATACGGCCGAAGAGGCGTTTCAGGACGCGTGCCTGCGCGCGCTGAAGAATTGGCCCAAGAACGGCCCGCCGCGCGATCCGGCGGCGTGGCTGATCATGGTGGGGCGCAACGCGGCGATCGATGCGGTGCGCAAGACTAAGCGCGAGACGGTGCTGCCGGAGGAGGATCAGATTTCCGATCTCTCCGACGCCGAAGGCGCGGCGGTGCAGGCGCTGGATGAAGGCGATTATCGCGACGACGTTTTGCGGCTGCTGTTCATTTGCTGCCATCCGGACTTGCCGGCCACGCAGCAGATCGCGCTGGCGCTGCGTATCGTTTCCGGCCTTTCGGTGAAGCAGATCGCGCGTGCGTTCCTCGTCGGTGAAAGCGCGATGGAGCAGCGGATCACGCGCGCGAAAGCCAAGATCGCGGGCGCGGGCGTGGCGTTTGAAACGCCGAGCGCGGCGGATCGAAGCGAGCGCGTCGCGGCGGTGGCGGCGATGCTGTATCTTGTGTTCAACGAGGGATACTCCGCCGGCTATGAGGAGCAGAGCGCGCGCGCGCCTTTGTGCGACGAGGCGATCCGGCTGGGCCGGCTGCTGCTGCGGCTGTTTCCCGCTGAACCTGAACTCATGGGGCTGCTGGCGCTGATGCTGCTGCAACATGCGCGCCTGCCGGCGCGGTTTGACGGCGAAGGCGCGATCGTTCTGCTTGAGGATCAGGATCGCAGCCGCTGGGACCGCAAGGCGATCCAAGAAGGGCTGGCGCTGATCGACAAAGCCATCCGCCATCGCGCGCGCGGGCCTTATCAAGTGCAGGCCGCGATCGCGGCGCTGCATGCGCGGGCGAAAAGCGCTGGCGAAACCGATTGGGCGCAGATCGATCTGCTCTATGGCGCGCTCGAAACGCTGACGCCTTCACCGGTGGTGACGTTGAACCGGGCGGTGGCGGCCTCCAAAGCGCATGGCGCTGAAGCGGCGCTCGCGATGATAGCCCCGCTCGCGCAGCGGCTGGACAGTTATTTCTACTTTCACGGCGTGCGCGGCAACCTGCTGATGCAGTTGCAGCGCAATTCCGAGGCGCGTGAGGCGTTTGATAGGGCGATCGCGCTGGCGAACACGCCGGCCGAAGCCGCGCATATTCGCCAGCATCTGGATTCGCTGATGGCGGACGCGAAAAAATAACACGCGCATGTCGGCGCGCCATGCGCCCGCGCGTCCTTAGGGCATCATACGGAGCATTCACATGAGCCACGAACTTTCCATCGAACTCATCCTCGACGCGCCGGCGGACAAGCTGTTCCGCTGCTACAGCGAGCCTGCGCTTTTGCAGCAATGGTTCGCGCCGAAGCCTTGGACCATCAAAAGCACCGACATCGATTTCCGCCCCGGCGGCAAGATGAGCTTCGTGATGGCTTCGCCCGAGGGGCAGGAATTCCCGAACGCCGGCGTTTATCTGGAGATCGTGCCGAACAAGAAGATCGTCACCACCGATGCGGTGACGCCGGATTTCAAACCGGCCGGGCCGTTCATGGTCGCGGAAGTGACGTTCGAGGATTTGGGCGACGGCCGCACGCGCTATCGCGCCGTCGCGCGGCATTGGAGCGAAGAGACGAAGAAGCAGCACGAAGAAATGGGCTTTGCGCCGGGCTGGACGCAGACGGCGAAGCAAATGGAAGCGCTGGCGCAGACGCTTTGACGTTTCGCTTCCCCTTCTCTGCAAGGGAGAAGGGGAGCCGCCCCGCGACAACGCAGGGGCTGGGTTTCAAACATCAACGCTTCACGCTGCATCATCGCCACGCCCGGCTGGCTGAACAGGGGCCCCAACTGCTCCCGTGGACGTGGTGAGGGGAGTATCGCGCAGGTTTGGAGGGGGCGGATAGATTTTTTGCGGGGCGTTGATTTTGCTGGGTGAGAGGGATGTTGGGTGTGGGATAGCGGCGCGTAGCCCAAGATGCTGGCACCCACCAAGAGTTGTGGTAACGTCTAGCCAGTGGGCGTGGGGTTGCCATGGATATGACGACCATAATCCAGGCTGTTGTGGCAGTTGCTGGGGGCATCATCGGCGCGTTCGTCGCCGGTTACACGATCTTTTTCCCTTTGGGAAAATCGATAGGCGCCAGCGAGAGCATTTCTACGATTCGAGACCGTGAAGCGACGATCGAGCGGCAGAATGTCAGCCTCGCAACTGTCTCGGAAGAAATTCGAGCAGTTCGAGACGAAAATGCAGTGTTGCGCGCGCAAATTGGCAAAGTGCCGTCGCAGCCTGAGGTCGATGCGCTGACCGACTTGCTGAACCGCAGCGAAGGCGAAGTCTGGCTTGAGTTTCCGTCGCGTCGTGCGCCGGCCCATGATGACTTCGTGTCTCGGACCAGGTGCCCGATCGTATCAGTCGTGAACCTCAAGGGCGGAGTGTCCAAAACCACAATCAGCGCTAACCTTGGCGCGTACTTTGATAGCATCGGAAAGCGCGTGCTCTTGGTTGACGCCGATTTCCAGGGGTCGCTCTCCGACAACTTGCTTCGACTCTCGCAAACCGATTCATCTACCGCAAAAATCGATGAGTGGCTGTCGAGCAGCCTAGAACCGGATGTCATCTTACGAACTGCAAATAGAGCCGGAAATCGGCTCCCCAACACAGCGTTCGTGACGGCCTTCTATGAACTCGCTTCGATTGAAACCAAACTCATGATGAAGTGGCTGCTGAGTTCTTTGCGAGGAACCGAGCCAGTTGATGTTCGGTATGCACTAGCGAGGATTTTCCATTCGCCCGCCGCCCTAAATCACTTCGACGTGGTCATCATCGATTGTCCGCCCCGACTTTCAACGGCAACTGTGGCCGCGCTTTGTGCGAGCAGCCATATAGTGGTGCCAACGAACGCGGACGAGCGATCAGCTGAAACGGTGCCAAATTTTACGCAGATGGCCCAGAGGCTGTTGGCGGAACTCAACCCCAATATCCGGCTCGCAGGTGTCATTCCAACGATGACATATCAAGGCTCGATGAATGCCGACGAACAGCGTGTGATTGAGGACGTTCGCGAAGAAGCCACCCATTTCGGAGGCGACCTTCCACACATCTTCAGGAATGTTCCTTGGAAGCAGGGCGTGAAGAAACTTCGGCTCCGCCAAGTAGCCTTTTTGGACGGTCCAGCAGACGTTAAGGCAATTTATAAAGAACTCGGCGAGCAGGTCGCGCATAAGATCGGGTTATGATCGTTGGAGAGTTTATCCAAGTCGTTCGACACGTTGCCGAGTTAGCAGGGCACGCGAAGAATGAGGCGCTCGCGACGGAGCTGAAGCGGCTCGCAGACTCGCTCGTTCCGTATTCGGATCAAGTAATTAACGCCAAATCAAGATCGGAGATCAGAGCTTCGTTTGGAAACGAGGATCTGAAAATGCGATTCGGGAACGCCTTCGGATTTTTGCGCGTCTTTCAAAAGAGCGCGTCCGACATCGGGCGCGCGAAAGACGTTAAGGCGCTGCAAGGCATGGTTACGGCGCTTGAGAAAGCGCCGGCTAAGCCGCCTGCGCCACGTCCTATGGCTAAGCCAAGCCCTGATGCAGAGCGTCTGTTGCGCGAGTTGAACTCGATCGGCTTGGACAGACCTGCGTTTGAGTCATTCATCAAGCGGCTCGCTGATGCTTCGCTCGATTTGAAGGACTACAATTATCTGGCGGCTGAATTTGGTCGCACGCAAGGCAAGCACCGCACGAAGGATGCCGCGTTAACGGCGCTTCGAGACAGGTTTGACAGTCTCAAGCAGCGCGACCGGAAGGGAAAAGACATCGACAAACTGACACGTCGAAAGCCCGCTCACGGCTAAGGCCCCTTCCTTCTTCTTCCCCGATACGCCGGCTTGCCCTTGCGCACCGTCGCGCCCGTCGCCGTCGCGCGCGCATCGCCACGGCTTTCGCGCACCGCCGCATCCGCCGCGGCGTTCACATCGCTTTGGCGCGCTAGCGGATCATCCGCGATCAGCAGCTCCGTTTCTTGCAGGCGCTTGATCTCATCGCGCAGCCTTGCCGCCGTTTCGAATTCCAAATCGGCCGCGGCTTCGCGCATTTGGCGCTCCATGTCGGCGATGACGGCTTTGAGGTTGTGGCCTACGAATGCGCCGTCTTTGCCGGGGAGGGCTTTGCCGCCCTTGCCGCCGGCGCCGCGTTTGAAGGCCATGGGATCGCGCGGGTCGATGGTGAGGCTGTCTTTCTCGTACACCGAATCCAGGATGTCCTTGATGTGGCTCTTCACGCTTTGCGGCGTGATGCCGTTTTCGAGGTTGAACTTTTCCTGCTTGTCGCGCCGGCGCTGGGTTTCGGCCATGGCGCGCTCCATCGAGCCGGTGATCTTGTCGGCGTAGAGGATGACTTTGCCGTCCACGTTGCGGGCGGCGCGGCCGATGGTTTGCACCAAAGACGTCTCGCTGCGCAGGAAGCCTTCCTTGTCGGCGTCCAGGATAGCGACGAGGCCGCATTCGGGAATGTCCAAGCCTTCGCGCAGCAGATTGATGCCGATCAGCACGTCGAAGGCGCCGAGACGCAGGTCGCGGATGATTTCGATGCGCTCGACCGTGTCGATGTCGGAGTGCATGTAGCGCACGCGCACGCCTTGCTCGTGCATGTATTCGGTGAGGTCTTCGGCCATGCGCTTGGTCAAGACGGTGACGAGGCTGCGATAGCCGGCTTTGGCCACCTCTTTCACTTCCGCGATCACGTCATCGACTTGGGAATGGCCTTGCGCCTGCACGGGGCGCACTTCGACGGGCGGATCGATGAGGCCCGTGGGGCGGATCACTTGCTCGGCGAACACGCCGCCGGTGCGATCCATCTCCCAGGAGCCGGGCGTGGCGGAGACGTGAATGCTCTGCGGGCGCATCGCGTCCCATTCCTCGAACTTGAGCGGGCGGTTGTCCATGCAGGAGGGCAGGCGGAAGCCGTAATCGGAGAGCGTGCGCTTGCGGTTGAAGTCGCCCTTATACATCGCGCCGATCTGCGGGATGGTGACGTGGCTTTCGTCGGTGAAGATGATGGCGTTGTCGGGGATGTATTCGAACATGGTGGGCGGGGGCTCGCCCGGCTTGCGGCCGGTGAGGTAGCGCGAATAATTTTCGATGCCGGCGCACGAGCCGGTGGCCAGCATCATCTCCATGTCGAAATTCACGCGCTGCTCAAGGCGCTGGGCTTCGAGCAATTTGCCTTCGGCCTTGAATTGCTCAAGCCGGCCCTTCAGCTCTTCCTTGATCTGATCGACGGCCTGGTTGAGCGTCATGCGGGGCGTGACGTAGTGCGAGTTGGAATAGACCTTCACGGCGTCCATCTCGGCGATTTTCTTGCCGGTGAGCGGATCGAATTCGCTGATGGCTTCCAGTTCGTCGCCGAAGAAGGAGAAGCGCCAGGCGCGGTCTTCCAAGTGGGCGGGCCAAAGCTCGACCGTATCGCCGCGCACGCGGAAGGCGCCGCGGGCGAAGGCGGCCTCGTTGCGCTTGTAATGAAGCGCGACGAGGTTGCGGATCAGCTCTTGGGAATCGTACGCGTCGCCGGCTTTCACGGTGAAGGTCATCGAGGTGTAGGTCTCGACCGAGCCGATGCCGTAAATGCAGGAAACGGAGGCGACGATGATCACGTCGTCGCGTTCGAGGATCGCGCGCGTGGCGGCGTGGCGCATGCGGTCGATCTGCTCGTTGATGTTGGATTCTTTTTCGATGTACGTGTCCGTGCGCGGCACGTACGCCTCGGGCTGGTAATAATCGTAGTACGAAACGAAGTACTCGACCGCGTTTTCGGGAAAGAATTGCTTGAACTCGCCATAGAGCTGCGCGGCCAGCGTTTTGTTCGGCGCGAGGATGAGCGCGGGGCGCTGCACGCGCTCGATCACTTGCGCCATCGTGAAGGTTTTGCCCGAGCCGGTGACGCCGAGCAGAACTTGATCCTGCTCCGTGCCTTTGAGGCCCGAAACGAGCTCTTCAATCGCCGTCGGCTGATCGCCGGCGGGTTGATAGTCCGAGACCAGCTTGAAGCGGCGCCCGCCCTCCAGCTTTTCCCAAGCGCGCTCGGGGCGGTGGGGCGTCCAGATTTCGGCCGTCTTGTCGAACAGGGCGGCGGCGCTGGGCGGCTCGGGCGGGCGGGAACGGGGCATGAACGGAAAAATAGGGCGCGCACGGCCGCGGCGATAGGGGGCGCCTAACCCCTTCGGGGTATATGTTGCGCCTGCAAAATGAGCGGCGTTGCATAAGTGCAGGGCAGATCAGGCGGATTTGGCGCCGAAGCCACACCCCGCCCCTGAGTGCTTAATGTTCCACATTTGTTCACGCAAATTGCGGCCAACGGTGTTTGACCTTGGCCAATTTGTGTCGCAAGCGTTGCTGCAGCATGGCGGGAGTCGACTGCCGGGCGCACGCCCGCGTGGATGACTTGTTAAACCGCACGCTCGAGCAAGTAAGGCTCGGAGAGAAGACAGGGTGGCGCCGCTGGTGGCGAGACCCGGCGCTCTAGGGGGTTCTATAGATGATTAGAAAGACGCAGACGGGTCGTAAGTCTCTGCTGACCGGCGCTTCGGTGCTGGCCGCGGCGACCGCGATGTTCTCGGCTGGCGGCGTAACCGTCGCCGCTGCTCAAGAAGCGGACGAAGATGAAGCCATCGTCGTCACCGGCACGCGCATCGCGCGTCGTGACGCGGTTGCTGAAAGCCCGATCCTCACGGTCGGCGCGGAAGAAATGCAATCTTCCGGCTACGTGACGGTTGAGCAATACCTCAACACCCTGCCTCAGGTTACCGCGGGCATCTCCTCGCAATCGAACAACCCGTCCTCGAACGGCCGTGCGTTCGTCGATCTGCGCGGCCTGGGCGCCGGCCGCAACATCGTGCTGCTTGATGGCCGTCGCGCCATGGGCCAAGCCGGCGGCGGTACGATCGTTGACACCAACACGATCCCGGCCGCTCTGATCGAGCGCGTTGAAATCATCACCGGCGGCGCGGCCTCGACCTACGGCGCGGACGCCGTGTCGGGCGTCGTCAACTTCATCCTG
>Ga0182745_1004139_pt1 | contig 12164 bp, 11 predicted proteins | sample eDN3rd30CKraftBY_FD_128523 | JGI IMG/M metagenome (GOLD analysis project Ga0182745, IMG submission 128523) | Enriched backyard soil microbial communities from Emeryville, California, USA - eDNA 3rd pass 30_C Kraft BY (version 2) (version 2) | ecosystem: Environmental > Terrestrial > Soil >... | reverse complement strand
CGCCACCTTGCATCAGCCGCTCAAGCGCCTCGTCGCCCGCCGCCAATCTCGCCGCATGCGCCTCGAACAGGTCGAAGAAATTGCCCTGCCTCGGCAGCAGGCGCTGGAACCAGGCAAACATGCGATTGACCCCCGTTTTCTGGGCAACATTATAGACGACGCCCGACCGCCGCGCCGCGGCGCGGAACCCCCCGTCGCCGAACGAGCGGATCATCGCCTGAAGATCGGCCTCGTCGACCGAATCCGCCGCCTGATCGAGCGTGAACCAGCGCCGCTCACGCTCGTCCATTTCCTTCCATTCGTCGAGTTCGCGCGTCACTGCGAGCGGAAACACCTCGACATTATACATGATCGCGGCGCCGTTCGCGCGGCGCTTGCGATATTCATAGCTGCCGATCGAGGTCGGGCAGACCGCGCCGATCACCCCGGCCTCTTCCTCGGCCTCCACTGCGGCGGAGGCATGGCGGTCGAGCCCGGTGAGCGGATTGCCCTTCGGAATCACCCAGCGCCCCGTGCCGCGCGAAGTGACGAGCAAAATCTCGGTCGGCCCGTCCTTGTCGGGGCCGCCGAATCGATAGGGAAGGACCGCGATCTGCCGCATTCGTCTGGTCTGGTTCGTTCCATTACCGCCCCGTCCGGCGGCCTTGATTGCAAATGAATGACATCGCCATGACGAATATGTGACAGCGAAAAAAGCCCATAGCCGCAGCGGCACTTTCCGTAAACGTCAATTCGATTGCAAAATGCAACGTGGTGCGTAAGCTGCACCCTAAAGACAGACGGGAGACGAAATCATGGCAGGCACGGCGAGCCCTGTGGACCAGGACGTCCTGATCGTTGGCGCGGGCCTTTCGGGCATCGGCATGGCGGCGCATCTTCAGATGAACTGCCCCGACCGCAGCTTCGCTCTGGCCGAGCGGCGCGCCAATCTGGGCGGCACCTGGGATCTGTTCCGCTATCCCGGCATCCGCTCGGACAGCGACATGCACACGCTGGGCTTCGTGTTCGAGCCATGGAAGCATGAAAAGTCGATCGCCGACGGACCCGCGATCCTCGACTATCTCAATCGCATCGTCGACGAGCGCGGCATTCGCGACAAGATCCGCTTCAACGCCAAGGTGATCGGCGCCGACTGGGACAGCGCGGCGGCGCGCTGGACGGTGACGATGGAGAACGACAAGGGCGCGGTGACGACGACGACCGCGCGCTGGCTCTATCTCGGCTCGGGCTATTACGACTATGACGAGCCGTTCGATGCCGAATTCGCGGGACGCGAGGATTTTGCGGGCCAGATCATCCATCCGCAATTCTGGCCGAAGGATTTCGATTACGCGGGCAAGAAGGTCGTCGTGATCGGATCGGGCGCCACCGCCGTGACGATCGTCCCCTCGATGACCGAAAAGGGCGACGGCAAGGGCGCGGCGCATGTCACCATGCTCCAGCGCACCCCGACCTGGTATTTCATCCGCCCCGCGAAGGACGCTTTCGCGAACACGCTCCGCAAATTCCTGCCGGAGAAGCTCGCCTACAAGATCACGCGCTTCAAGAATGTCCGGCTCCAGGACATCGCCTTCCGCCGCGCGCGCGAAAGGCCCGAGAAGGTCAAGGAATTCCTGACCAAGAAGCTGAAGGACAGCCTCGGCGACCGCTATGACGCGCAGGCCTTCACGCCGCCCTACAACCCGTGGGAGCAGCGGCTCTGCCTCGTCCCCGACGCCGATTTCTTCGAGGCGATGAAAGCCGACAAGGCGTCGGTCGTCACCGACCATATCGAGCGTTTCGACAAGACGGGCATCCAGCTCAAGTCGGGCAAGCATCTCGACGCCGACATCATCATCACCGCCACCGGGCTGAAACTCGCGGTCGCGGGCAAGATTCCGGTGCGCGTCGATGGCGAGGCGGTCGCGTGGAACGAGCATTATTATTACAAGGCGTGCATGTTCTCGAACGTCCCGAACTTCTCAGTCGTGTTCGGCTATCTGAACGCGAGCTGGACGCTGCGCGCCGACATCGTGTCCGAATATGTCTGCCGCGTGCTCAACCACATGCAGCAGACCGGCACCGACGTCGCGACCCCGGTGCTCGCTGATCCGGACAGCCTGACCGAGGAGAATATCTTCGACTTCTCGTCGGGCTATATCCAGCGCGCGCTGCACATCATGCCGAAGAACGCCGACAAGCTGCCATGGCGGCTCAGCCAGACTTATGTGCAGGACCGCATCGACATGCGGACCGGCGAGATCGCCGACGGCGTGCTGACCTTCACCAAGGCGGGCGATGCCGCGAAGGCGGCGCCGGCGCCGGCGGAACTGGAAGCGGCAGAGTAAAGCCCACACGCCTCATTGCGAGCGCAGCGAAGCAATCCAGAGCGGTTTATCTGACCCACCATCCCGTTCGTGTCGAGCGAAGTCGAGACACCCATCGGGGCGGCGCAAGATCGATGGGTGTCTCGACTTCGCTCGACACGAACGGAATTGGGGTGATGCCGATTTAATGCGCGGCACTCTAACCCGCGTGCTCGGGCTTGCCCTTGGTCGAACCCTTGGCGAAATCCTCGAGCTGCTTTTCGGACATGCTGTCGACCATCTGTTTCGACGCGCCCTTGAGCTTCGATTTCGGGGTGTCGCCGCGCTTGGCGCTGAGCGCGGCGCCGGCGGCTTTCTGCTGGGCTTTGGATTTGGCTGGCATGGTAAGTCTCCTTGCCCGCTCCGCTATCCATTAACGATCGTGCCGCCGTTCGGATGCAACACCTGACCCGACATATAGCTGCTGTCGTCGCAGGCGAGGAACAGAAAGGCGGGCGCGACCTCATTGGGTTCGCCCGGCCGTTTCATCGGCACATTCTCGCCGAAGGTCGCGACCTTTTCCGCAGGTGCGCCGCCGAGCGGGTTGAGCGGGGTCCAGATCGGCCCGGGCGCGACGCCGTTGACGCGAATGCCTTTCCCCACCAGATTTTCGCTAAGCGAGCGGGTGAAGGCGGTGATCGCGCCCTTGGTCGCGCTGTAATCGAGCAGGCCCTCGCTGCCCTGATACATGGTGACACTCGTGCAATTGACGATCGCCGCGCCCTTGCCGAGATGCGGCAGCGCGGCCTGCACCAGATAGAACATGCCGAAGATGTTGGTCTGAAAGGTGCGCTGCAACTGCTCGGGGCTGACGTCGCGGATGTCGGCGGCGGGGTGCTGCTCGCCGGCGTTGTTGACGACGATGTCGAGGCGGCCGAACGCCTTGACGACCGCAGCGACGATCTTCTCACCCGCGGCGGGCTTGCCGACGTCGGCCTTGATCGCGATCGCATGCCGCCCTTCATCCCCGACAATCGCGACCGTATCGGCGGCGTCGCGTTCATTCTCGCGATAGACGATCGCGACATCGGCGCCCTCACGCGCGAACAGCGCCGCGACCGCGCGGCCGATGCCGCTGTCGCCGCCGGTGACGATCGCGACCTTGCCGTCGAGCCGCCCCGACCCCGGATAGCGCGGCCGCCATTCGGGCGCGCGGTCGAGGTCGGCTTCGCGGTCCGAGGGCGGATGCGCGATCGTCTTGCCCTTCCCCACCGCCTTCGCCAGTTTCGCGGCGGCGCGTTTCTTGCCCGCCTTTTCCTTCGGGGTTTCGCCGACCTTGCCGGCCCTGGGCCGCTTCGCCATCGCCTCCTCCTCAGTTGATCGGCAGGAAATCGCGCTGATATTCGGGCTTCAGCGCGTTCACCAACGCCGCCGACATCGGCAGGTTGATCTTGTAGCTGCCCTCGGCATAGGGGCCGATTTCATAGGGTCCGACCGCGATCGTCAGGCGGTCGAGATAGCGCCCGTCCGACGAACCGAGCCAGATCGTCTGCGCCGACGGCACCGGGCAATCCGCAAAGGGCGTGCCGGGCTCGCGCGACCAGGTGACGCCGCGCGCCGCCTTCGCGCGCTCGATGCCGGCGCACAGATCGTCCTTCGCGGCGTTGTCGAAGGCGGCGGGACTGGTGAAAAGGTCGAGCGGCTTGAGCCGGCTGGCGCTATTGCGGTCCCAGATCAGCGTGTCGAACCCCTGCATCCCGTGCGCGCCGCCCATATAGGTCCCGATCTCGCTCGACAGGCTGAGGAAGCGCGGGGTCGAGGTGATGCGCTTCCAGTTCTGCAAATGGCTGTGCGCATGATAGGGAAAGCCCTCCTTCTCCGCCGTCGCCCGGTCGCGCCGCGCCTCGGCGACCAGCGCGTCGCGCTTCACCGCGCGATCATTGTCGAGCCATTTGGCGAGCGCCGGAATGCGCGCCGCTTCGACCGGATAGGAATAGGCGAATTCGACGAGATCATTCGCTTCGCGCACGTTCGACGCCGTCGCCTGCCGCGCCGCGATATCGTCGGCGCCGCCCGGCGGCGCGCCGGGAACCGCAGCGGCCGCGGCCTTTTCCGCTGGGGTTTGCGCTTTCTCCGAACAGGCGGTCATCAAGGGAAGGCTCGTCAGAAGGAGCGCGGCGATCGGGTGGCGGAATGTCGTCGTCATGCTCCAACAACGCCGGGAATCGACAAAGTTTCCCCACCGGCCTAGCACGACGGCATGACCGACTATTCCGACCTGATCCAGCCCGACAAGGGACAGGATGCCCGCGCGATCCATGTCGTCGACAAGACGAGCTACGACGAATGGCTGAAAGGCCGCAACGCGCGCGAGCGCGCGCACCTCGCCGCGGTGGGGTTCAAGCCCGACGCCTTCGTCCACGCGATCCTGCCCGGCGACGATCCCGAACGCTGGGCGGTGGTGACCACGGTGGCAAAGGCCGACGCGCTGTCGGCCTGGTGCCTCGCCAAGCTGGCGCAGATCCTGCCCGAAGGCCGCTACCGGCTCGAAGGACAGCAGCCGGGCAAGGCGCTGTTCGGCTGGCTGAGCGCGCAATATCGCTTCGACACCTATAAATCGAACCCGCCCGTCAAGGGCCCGCGCGTGCTGCTGACCGCCGATGTCGGCGCGATCGCACCGACGGTAGCGGAGATGCGGAGCGCCGCGCTCGTCCGCGACCTCGTCAACACGCCCGCCGCCGACATGGGGCCCGCGGCGATCGAGAAGGCGGCCGAAACCATCGCCAAGGCGCACGGCGGCACGCTGACCGTCACCAGGGGCGAAGCGCTCGAACAAGGGTATCCGATGATCCATGCGGTCGGCCGCGCCGCGGCGAAGCATCACGCGCCGCGGTTGATCGAGATCGTCTGGGGCAAGGAAGATCATCCGCGCGTCGCGCTCGTCGGCAAGGGGATCAGCTTTGACAGCGGCGGTCTCGATATCAAACCAGCGGCGGGCATGCGGCTGATGAAGAAGGACATGGGCGGCGCCGCGCACGTCCTCGCGCTCGCCGAGCTGGTGATGGCGAGCGGATTGCCGGTGCGGCTCCACTGCCTCGTCGCGGCCGCCGAGAACGCCATCTCCTCGGACGCTTTCCGCCCCGGCGACGTACTCAAAAGCCGCAAGGGGCTGACGGTCGAGATCGGCAATACCGACGCCGAGGGCCGGCTCGTGCTCGGCGACGCGCTCGCAAAGGCGGGTGAGGACAAGCCCGAACTGATCGTCGATTTCGCGACGCTGACCGGCGCCGCGCGGGTCGCGCTCGGCCCCGACCTGCCCGCGCTCTATGCCAATGACGACGCCCTCGCCGACGATTTGCTGCGCGGCGGCACCGATCGCGACGATCCGCTGTGGCGGATGCCGCTGTGGGACGGCTATGCCGACCTGCTCGAAACCGACATCGCCGACCTCGGCAATGCGGGCAGTTCGGCCTTCGCGGGATCGATCACCGCGGCGCTGTTCCTTAAACGCTTCATCCCCGAGGACGCCGCCTGGGCGCATTTCGACACCTTCGCCTGGCGCCCCTCGGCCAGGCCCGGCCGGCCGAAGGGCGGCGCCGCGCTCGGCCTGCGCGCTGCCTGGGCGATGCTGCAGGCGCGCTACGACCGCCGCGGCAAGGGCGAAGCGTCTTGATAAAATGGGGACCGCTGGTCTAATGCGCCGCGATTGTCCGCCTGCGGCGGCTTATGACAGGACGGCATGTGACAGCGAATAGCGGCGATTATCTGGCGGCGAACCGCGTGCGGATGGGGCGCCCCGGCGTCGCCGGGCACGGTCGCGACCGTTTCGGGCTGACCGGCACGTCGCAGGCGTTCGACCCGCGCACCGTCGCGATCCGTCCCGACCTCGCCGACATCGCGGTCGCCGGCACCCATTTCGCGCCGCACTATGCCGCGCCGATGATGATGAGCGGCGTGCTGCCCGCCGCAGCGATGCGCGCCTCGCCTTCGCTCGACGCCGAGCAGACAAGCGAATTGCTGTTCGGCGAAGGCTTCGCGCTGCTCGACCTCACCGGCGGCTGGGCGTGGGGTTACAGCCTCGCCGACCATTATGTCGGCTATCTCGCCGCCGAAGCGCTCGGCGCGCCGATTGCGCCGACGCACCGCGTCGCGATGATCGAGGCGATGCTCCATTCGGCGCCCGACGCCGCGAGTGGCGGTCCCGCCGTGCTCCCGCGCGGCGCGCTGGTAATGGGTCAAGCCGAGGGCGAATGGCTCAAGACCGCGCACGGCTATCTTCCCCTCGCCGCGCTCGTCGAAGCAGGCCGCGCCGAGGACGATCCCGCCACGGTGGCCGAAAGCATGGCGGGCACGCCCTATTTATGGGGCGGGCGCACCGCGAACGGCATCGACTGCTCGGGGCTCGTCCAGCTCGCCTGGGCCGCGGCGGGCGTCCGCCTGCCGCGCGACAGCGATCTTCAGCTTGCCGCGCTCGGCGCCGACAAGGACGTCGCGCCCGCCGACCTTGCGCGCGGCGACCTCGTCTTCTTTCCCGGTCATGTCGGCATCATGGCCGATCCGGGCACGCTCATCCACGCCAGCCGACGATGGATGGAGGTCAGGACCGAGCCGCTCGCCGACGTCGTCGCGCGCTTTGCGGAAGAAGGACATCAGCCGCCGGTGAGCGGCATGAAGAGATTGCGATAGCATCATCATGACACAGACGGTTTTCATCGACGGCGCGGCGGGGACGACGGGCCTCGAAATCGCCGAGCGGCTGGCCGGCCGGACCGAGTTTTCGCTGATCACGCTCGACGAGGCGCGCCGCAAGGATGCCGCCGCGCGCACCGAGGCGCTGAACGACGCCGATTTCGTCATCCTCTGCCTGCCCGACGAGGCGGCGATCGAGGCGACGCGGATGATCGCGAACGAGCGGACGCGGGTGATCGACGCCTCGACGGCGCACCGCGTCGCGCCCGACTGGGCTTATGGTTTTCCCGAACTCAATGCGGGCCAGCGCGCGGTGATCGCGGCGGCGAAGCGCGTCAGCAATCCCGGCTGCTATCCGACCGGCTTTCTCGCGCTTGTCGCGCCGCTCGTCGCGGCGGGCATCGTCGCGCGCGACGCGCGGCTCAGCGTCAACGCGGTTTCGGGCTATTCGGGCGGCGGCAAGGAACTGATCGCGCGCTTCGAGGCCGACGCGGACATCGGCTTTCGCAGCTATGGCCTGACTCTTGCGCACAAGCATGTGCCCGAAATGCGCGACCATGCCGGCCTGATCCATCCGCCGCTCTTCGCCCCCGCGGTCGTTCCCGTCTTTCGCGGGATGCTCGTCGAAGTGCCGCTCGCCTTCGATCACGCGGTCGCGGACGCCGCCTTCGATGCCCTCGCGGCGCATTTCGAGGGATCGCTGCTGATCAGCGTCCGCAGCGCGGGCGATGAGAGCGAACTGCTGCTCCGCAAGAGCGACGCCGCGACCGACCGGATGGAGTTGATGCTCTATGCCGACCCGAGCGCCAGCCAGTTCCGCCTCGTCGCGCGGCTGGATAATCTGGGCAAGGGCGCGAGCGGCGCGTGCGTCCAGAATCTCAACATCATGGCGGGATTGCCCGAAACGGCGGGGCTGCGGCTCTGATCCCTTCCCCCTTCAAGGGGGAGGGAACAGGGAATCAATGCACCGTGTCGAGCGCGGTTTCGATCGAGAGATAGGTGATCAGCCGCTCGATCTGCCGCCAGCGCGCGAAATGGAGGTGGTTGCCGAGCACGCGATATTGCTCCGCGCGCGCCGCCGCCGCAAAGCCGGCTTCGTCGCCATGCTCGCGGATCAGCAGGGCGGCATCGTCGACCGCCGCGCGGTCGGCAAGAAATGGTGCTGGCAGTTGCATGCGATCCCCGGGCCCGTTGCGTCGGCACCGATCTAGCCCGGACGCCTGACCAGCCCGTTCCCGACCGTGATGAACACCGGGGTAAGGTTAATGCCGGCGGTGCGGGAGTTAACCAACATGCCACGCCAATCGCCCCTTTTCCGCCGCCACATCGCGGTGTAAGATCGGCGTCATGCGCAAAATCCTGAAAATTGCCGGCCTCGTCCTCGTCCTCCTGATCGTGGCAGCCGCCGCCGCTTATTACTGGTTGTCGCGGCCCGACGTCGCGCGCTTTTCGACCGCCGAACTCAGCGGCCGCGTGCCGGTGATGGCTGCGCAGCGCGGTCAGATCATCCCAACCATGAACGTGCCCGAGGCGACAAGCTGGCCCGCCGGTCAGGCGCCGCACGCAGCGGATGGACTGGCGGTCACGCGCTTTGCCGAGGGGCTGGATCATCCGCGTTCGATCTTCGTGCTGCCCAACGGCGACGTGCTGGTTGCCGAGGCGCAGAGTCCGCCGCGCGACACCTCGGGAATCGAGAACAAGATCATGGGCCGCCTGATGAGCAAGGCGGGCGCCGGCGGCAAGTCTGCGAACCGCATCACCCTGCTCCGCGACGCCGACGGCGACGGCAAGGCCGAGGTCAAGACCGCCTATATCAGCGGCCTCAACTCGCCCTATGGCATGGCGCTGGTCGGCAAGACGCTTTACGTCGCGAACACCGACGCCATCCTCGCCTTCCCCTATGTCGAGGGTGAGACGGTGATGAGCGGCAAGCCGAAGAAGATCGCCGACCTGCCTGCCAAGGGCACTAACCGCCACTGGACCAAGAGCCTCGTCGCGGCGCCCAACGGCTGGCTCTATGTCGGGGTCGGCGCCGATTCCAACATCGGCGAAAAGGGAATGGGCAACGAAACCCGCCGCGCCAGCGTGCTCGAGGTGCGGCCCGAGAACGGCTATGTGCGCACCTATGCCGCGGGCATCCGCAACCCGGTCGGGCTCGCTTATTATCCCGGCAGCGACCGGCTGTGGGCGGTGGTCAACGAGCGCGACATGCTCGGCAGCGACGTGGTGCCCGACTATATGACCACCGTCGATGAAGGCGATTTCTTTGGCTGGCCCTGGTATTATTGGGGCGGCTTCGTCGACCCGCGCGTTCCGCCCGAAGAAGAGGATCGCCGCCAATATGTGAAGCGCCCGGACTATGCGCTCGGCGCCCATGTCGCACCGCTCGGCTTCACCTTCACCGACAAGCTGGCGCTCGGCGAGCGCTGGGCGAACGGCGCGCTGATCGCGCGGCACGGATCGTGGAACCGCGAGCCGGTGGCGGGCTATGACGTGATCTTCGTCAAGTTCGGCGCCAACGGCAAACCGGTCGACGCGCTGCCCGTCCCCTTCCTCGACCAGTTCCTCGCCAAGGACGGCAAGACGACCCGCGGCCGCCCCGCCGACGTCAAGGTCGCGAAGGACGGCAGCGCGCTGGTCGCCGACGATACGGGCAATGTGATCTGGCGGGTGGCGAAGGCCAGTTAGGCGGAAGCCAGTTAATCGTCGCCCCCGCCTTCGCGGGGGCGACGGCTTATTCGTGAGGGCTATCAGACCCGCATCGGCATCAGCACGTACAGCGCCGGGCTCTTCTCGCTCTCGCGGATCAGCGTCGGGGCGTTGGCGTCGGCGAGGTGCAGCTCGACGCTGTCGCCGTCGACCTGGCCCAATATGTCGCTGAGATAACGCGCGTTGAAGCCGATCTCCATCGCGTCGCTGTCATAGCCCGCAGCGAGTTCCTCGGCCGCGGTGCCGTTCTCGGGGCTGGTTACGCTCAGCGTGATGCGGTCCTTGTCGAGGCCGACCTTGACCGCGCGCGTCTTTTCGCTGGCGATGGTGGAGACGCGGTCGACGCCCTGGAACAGGCTTTTCGGATCGACCTTGAGCAGCTTGTCGTTCGCGGTCGGGATGACGCGGCTGTAATCGGGGAAAGTGCCGTCGATCAGCTTCGAGGTCAGCACGGCGTTGCCGAGCTGAAAACGGATCTTCGACGCCGACAGGCTGATCTCGACATTGCCCTCGGCCTCGTCGAGCAATTTGCGGATCTCGCCGACGCATTTGCGCGGGACGATGACGTCGGGCATCCCGGTGGCGCCGTCGGGGCGCGTCACCGTGTAGCGCGCGAGGCGGTGGCCGTCGGTCGCCGCGGCCTTCAGCACCGGCCCCGTCGCATCCTCGGCAACGTGGAAGAAGATGCCGTTCAGATAATAGCGCGTTTCCTCGGTCGAAATGGCGAAGCGCGTCTTGTCGATGATCTGGATAAGCTCCGCCGCGGGCAGCTCGAAGCTGGTCGGCAGGTCACCCTCGGCGATCACCGGGAAATCGTCGCGCGGCAGCGTCGGCAGGTTGAAGTTCGAACGGCCGGCCTTGACCTGCATCTTGCCCTCGGCGGCGGCAAGGCTGACCTCGGCGCCCTCGGGCAGCTTGCGCGCGATTTCGAACAGGGTATGCGCCGACACCGTCGTCGTGCCGGGAGTCTCGACCTTCGCGGCGATCGTCTCGACCACCTGCAGGTCGAGGTCGGTCGCCATCAGCCGGAGCTGGCCCGTCGCATCGGCTTCGATCAGGACGTTCGACAGGATGGGGATGGTATTGCGCCGTTCGACCACCGACTGGACGTGGCCGAGGCTCTTCAGAAGCACTGCGCGTTCGATCGTCGCTTTCATTCTAATCCGCCATCCTCAGTATCTTGCGGGAGAAGTCCCCGAAGGCCGGCATCGCAGGCGCGGCGGCGCCCCGATTCCCTGCCCCCGTAAAAATGTCCACCTTCCTTAACGAACGCATCGCGCCGCGCAAGCCATGCTTGCAAATCAGCCGCTTTCGCGCAATCGAGGCGCGATGCGGCGCGCGGCTTTCCTCCTGTTCCTGTCCTTGGCGCTGCCTTCCTTTGCCGTGGCCGCCGCGCCGGCCGCGCTCGGCATCTTCGACGGCTGGGGGGCGTTTCGCGATCCCGGCACCCCGCGCTGCTACGCCATCGCCGCGCCCGCCGCGACGATCGGCAGGCCGCAGGCCAAGGCTTATGCCAGCGTCGGATATTGGCCGAAGTCGCGCATTCGCGGCCAATTCTACGTCCGCCTGTCGAAGGAGCGCGGTGCGGGGCGCGAGCTTCGCCTGACGGTCGGCAGCCGCCGCTTCATCCTGACCGGCAACGGCGTCCACGGCTGGGCGAGCGACGCGCGGATGGACGCGGCGATCATCGCCGCGATGCGATCGGCACCGAGCATGAGCGTCGAAAGCGCCACCGCGACGGGCGGCGCGATCGCCGACACCTATCGCCTGCGCGGCGCCGCGACCGCGATCGACGCGGCGGCGCTGGGGTGCGCGAGCTTTCGCTGAAGCCTTTCGGGAAAGTGGTGGATTTCCGCGCAACTTCACTCGCAATTCGCTTTCTTTCGTCGCTCCGGACTTGATCGGGGGCCCCGCTCAGCGGCGTCGAAAGCGGGACTCCGGATCGGGTCCGGGGTGACGATGGCAAGAAAAGCGGCTCGCAGGGAGAATGGCAGAAAACTGCGCAACTTCACTCTGAATTGCTGTGCGGATGAAAGACTGTTGGCCGGGATCATCAGTCAGTTGAACCACGGCAGTACATAATAGGAAAGCCGTATTTCCCGGCAGCCGGCGCCGCCTATTCCCGCGCCAGCCGCGTCAGCGCGCCCGCGAGGAAATCGAGGACGATGCGCACCCGCGGCACGTGACGCAGCCGCTCGTGGGTGAGCAGCCACAGGCCGGTCGTATCGTCGGCCTTGGGCGGGATGCAGCGGATGAGGTCGGGTTCGTGGTCGGCGAGAAAGGCCGGCAGGATGGTGAGCCCCATTCCCGAGCGCACCCCGGCGAGCAGGCCCGCCGCCGAATCATATTGCATGACCACCGACTCCTCGAGCCGATATTGCCGGAGCCACGCCCGATAGGGTTCCCAGACCGAGCCGCCGCCGCCGATGAAGGGATGGGCCGCCAGTTCCTCGCGGCTGTGCGGGATGCCGTGGCGGTCGG
>Ga0182745_1004138_pt1 | contig 12165 bp, 11 predicted proteins | sample eDN3rd30CKraftBY_FD_128523 | JGI IMG/M metagenome (GOLD analysis project Ga0182745, IMG submission 128523) | Enriched backyard soil microbial communities from Emeryville, California, USA - eDNA 3rd pass 30_C Kraft BY (version 2) (version 2) | ecosystem: Environmental > Terrestrial > Soil >... | reverse complement strand
GACACCGCGTCACCGGGGCGCAGGTCGTCGACGTCGCCGCGCAGTGAGCGGATCGTGATGCCCGGTCCGTCGACCCGCACCTCGCTGTGTGCACCACCGAAGGCGATGTCGCGGACCGTGAACGACGACTCCTCCACCGCCGCTTCGACGGCGATCTGCTCGGGTCGCACCAGAATCCGGCCGGGGCCGCGCCCCGGCGCGGTGAGCTGCACCTTTCCGACTGCCGTGTGGGCATGGTCGCCGTCCGCTTCGGCGTCGAGCACGATCGCCTCGCCCACGAACTCCCCCACCGCGACGGAGACGGGGGTCCGGTACACCTCCTCCGGGGTCCCGATCTGGGCGAACCGGCCGTCGAGCATGATCGCGACCCGGTCCGCGATCGCGAGTGCCTCGGTCTGATCGTGCGTCACCAGCACCGACGCGACCTGCTGTTCCCGCAACAGGACACGCACGTCGGCGCGCAGGCTGGACCGCAGTCCGGCGTCGAGCGCGCTGAACGGCTCGTCGAGCAGCACCACCGCCGGTCGCGGTGCGAGCGCCCGGGCCAGCGCGACCCGCTGCTGCTGGCCGCCGGACAACTGGCCGGGCTTCCGCCGGCCCATGCCCGCCAGCCCGATCAGGTCGAGGAGTTCGCCGACGCGACGGGCCCGCGCGCCCCGCTGACGGACCCGCGAGTCCCAGGTGGGTCGGGTCAGGCCGTAGCCGATGTTGCGGGCGACGTCGAGGTGCGGGAACAGCGCGCCCTCCTGCGGGACCAGACCCACGCCGCGGCGCTCGGGTGGCAGGTCCGTCACGGACCTGCCGTCCGCGACGACCCGGCCGGCGCTCGCCGGATGCAGGCCCGCGATCACCCGCAGCAACGTGGTCTTGCCGCCGCCGGACGGGCCGAGCACGGCGAGCAGGTCTCCCCGCGGAACCTCGACGGACACGTCGGTGACGACCTGGGTGCGCCCGTACCGGGCACACACCGCGTCGACGGTCAGTCCGTTCACTCCTCACCACCACTTTCGGCATCGACGCGACCGCGCAGCAGCCGGCCCAGGATCAGCGACGGCAGCGCCGCGATGAGCACGAGGATCACCGCATACGGCGCTGCCGAACCGTATTCGAGAGTTTCGGTGTGCTTCCACATGCCGGTGGCCAGGGTCTCGTGCCCGATCGGGACGAGCAGCAGCGTCGCGGGCAGTTCCTTCGCGATGGTGAGGAACGCCAGCGCACATCCGGCGACGACCCCCGGTGCGGCGAGCGGGACCGTCACGCGCAGACCCGTGAGGAACCGGCCGCTGCCGAGCGTCGCCGATGCATCCTCGAGGCCGGGCGGGATCGCCGCGACCGCGGCATGGATGGATCCCACGGCGAGGGGCAGGAACAGCACGGCGTAGGCCACGAGCAGCATCGGGGTGTGCTGGTACCACTGCGGCAGCAGCCGGATCCCGAAGAACACGAGTGCCAGGCCGACGGTGATGCCGGGCAGCGCGAAGCCGACGTAGGCGGAGCTCTCGGTGAACCGGGCCAGCGGCGACGTCGAGCGGGCCGCGAACACGCCGACCGGCAGGGCCAGGGCGGTGGTCAGCAACGCGCCGAGCGCGGCGACCCACAGGGTGTAGGTGGTCGCGGTCCAGATGGCGGTCCAGTCGACCGACGCCTGCTGCGATCTCCACAGCCACCGGGCCAGCCCGGCCACCGGGACCCCCACGGAGACGGCGAGCACCGCGGCAAGGAACCCGATCGCCGGCAACCGGCCGGTCCCGAGCGGCACCTGCCCCGGGGTGCGGGCCGCGCCGGAGCCGACGCGGGCGGTCGCGCCGCGCCGCACCCCGCGTTCGGCGACGGTGAGGATCACCGCGAGCGCCACCAGGATCAGGCCGAACACAGCGGCCGGGGTGCGGTCGAGCAGGCCGCGGTAGCTGCCGTAGATCGCGAGGGTGAACGCCTCGTAGCGCATGAGCGCGACCGCCCCGAAGTCGCTGAGCGTGTACAGCGCGACGAGCAGCCCCCCGGCGGCGGCAGTGGGCCACACCTGCCGCAGCGTCACCGTCACAGTGGTGCGGAGGCGGGATCGGCCCAGCGTGCGGGCCACCTCTTCCAGGCCCGGATCGATCGACGCGAGGGCCGCCGCCACGGGCAAGAACACGTAGGGGAAGGACGCGCAGGTCAGCACGAGCGCGGCGCCGACGAATCCCTCGAGCGCGGGAAACTGGGCGATCCACACGAAGCCCGACACGTACGACGGGATCGCCAGCGGCACACTGAGAGCGAGCGCGAACCACCGGCGGCCGGGCAGGTCGGTGCGGGTGGTGAGCCACGCGGCGGCGAGCCCGACGACGAGGCAGGCGACGGTGACCGTCAGCGCGAGAATGCTGCTGCGCCAGACCAGGTCGAGGGTGCGCTGACGGAAGATCAGCGACCACACCCGGTCCGGGCCGTCGGCGAAGGCCCGCATCACCAGGTGGACGACCGGAGCGAGCGCGAACACGGCCACACCCAGCGCGGCCAGGGCCAGTACCGGCCGGCCACGCCGGGTGCGGAGCGGAGCGGTGAGCGTGATCAGATGAAGCCCAGATCCTGTAGCAACGCCTGGGTCTGCTCGACCGACGCGAGTTCGGCGAGTTCGATGTCGGAGGTGCCGATCTCGGTGATCGGACGGAGGTCGTCCTTCGTCTCGACACCGACCACGATCGGATACTCGGAGGTCTCGTCCGCGAAGTAGGTCTGCGACTCGGGCGAGAGCAGCGCCGCGACGAACTGCTGGGCCTGTTCCGGCTGATCGGTGGTCGCCAGGACACCGGCACCGGCGATGTTCACGAGTGCTCCCGGGTCGCCGGGACGGAAGTAGTGGACCTGAACCGCGAGGTTCTCGGCGCCCTTCTCCTCGGCCAGCCCGTACCAGTAGTAGTGGTTGGTCAGCCCGAGGCTGACCTGGCCGCTGTCGACGCCCTCCATGAGTGGGCCGTTGCCTTCGAAGGCGACGGGCTCGTTCGCCTTGAATGCCTCGAGCCACTGCCGGGCACCGTCCTCGCCGCGCGAGACGCGCAGGCCCGTCACGAAGGACTGGAACGACGCGTTCGTCGGGGCGAAACCGATCTGCCCCTTCCACTTCGGGTCGAGCAGATCGTCGATTCCGGTGGGCAGATCCTGCGGCTGCACCTTCTCGTCGTTGTAGACGAGCACGCGGGCCCGGGCGGAGGTCGCGACCCAGGTGCCGTCCTCGGCCCGGTAGTAGGGCGGGACCAGGTCGGTCACCGAGGCGGGCAGCACCTCGAGCATCCCCGCCTGATCGAGGAGACCGAGTGCACCGGCGTCCTGACTGAACACGACGTCGGCGGGCGAGGAATCACCCTCCTCGATGAGTTTGCCGGTGATCTCCGGGGTGCCGCCGTAGACGACCTGGATCGGGAACCCGAGCGCGTCCTCGAGCCGATCGATGAGCGGTGCGACCAGGTTCTCGCTGCGGCCCGAGTACACCGTCAGCGCGACGCCGTCCTCCCCGGACTCGTCGGACGCGCTGTCGCTGCCGCAGGCAGCGAGTACGGCCACCAGCGCGCCGGCCGTCAAGGCGGCGGCAAGTCTGCGTCGAACGTGCATCCCGGACCTCCTGTTGTGAGCTGTCACTCACAGGAAACTTACAGGTTCAGGCCAGGCTAAGCTCACCGGGTCGCATCACCCTGCGCCGAGGACGAGGTTCGTCATCACCCGCACCCCCACCGGCAGCGCCCGCTCGTCGAGGTCGAACGTGGGCTGATGGATGTCGAGCGCCGGTCCGGTCCCGAATCCCACACCGAGCCGGCCCATCGCCCCGGGGATCTGTTCGAGGTACCACGAGAAGTCCTCGCCGCCACCGGATTGCGGTGTGTCGGCCAGGGCGTCCGGGTCGGTGGCCCGGATCGCGGCCTCGAACATGCGCGCCGAGACCTCGTCGTTGACGACCGGGGGCACGCCCCGGCGATAGTCCAGTTCGTAGCTGACCCCGGTCGGTGCGAGCAGGCCGTGGACGACCTCGCGCACCATGGGTTCGAGCAGTTCCCATGTCTCGTGATCCCCGGTGCGCACGGTGCCGGCGAGCATCCCGGTCCGCGGAATCGCGTTCGGCGCCTTGCCCGCGCTGACCGCACCCCAGACCATGACGGTGCCGGTTCGGGGATCGATACGGCGGCTGAGCATGCCGGGCAGTCCGGTGATGACGGTGCCGAGCCCGTAGACCAGATCGCCGGTCAGGTGCGGGCGCGAGGTGTGGCCACCGGGCGAGTCCAGCACCAGTTCGACGGTGTCGGCGGCGGAGGTGATCGCACCGACCCGCATCCCGACCTTCCCCGCTTCGAGGCGCGGATCGCAGTGCAGCGCGAAGATCCGGGACACCCCGTCGAGACCGCCGGCCGCAACGACATCCAGGGCACCGCCCGGCATGACCTCCTCGGCGGGCTGGAACACCAGCCGGACGCCGACGGGCAGCTCGGGGACCTCGGCCAGTGCGAGTCCGGTGCCGAGCAGGACGGCGGTGTGGGCGTCGTGGCCGCACGCGTGCGAAACGCCGGGGACCGAGGACGCGAACGGCAGTCCGGTCAGCTCCTGCATCGGCAGGGCGTCCATGTCGGCGCGCAAGGCGATACGCGGCCCCGTGGAGGGCCCGAGATCGCAGATCACGCCGGTCCCGCGAGGCAGCACCTTCGGTTCGAGCCCGGCCGCGGACAGGTGCCCCGCGACGAACTCGGTCGTCGCGTACTCCTGGCGGGCCAGTTCGGGGTTCGCATGGATGTGGCGACGCCACGCGGTGAGGTCCTGGGTGTGGTCACCGAGCCACTTCTCGACATAGGGGTTCATCGGCGCGCGACCCCCTCGAGAAGGCGATCACGCTGACCGGCATCGGACGCGACGCGGGCCGCGGTCGCCGCGAGCGCCCGGGCTCCGTCGAGCACCGCCCGATCCGCGGACTCGGTGATACACGCTGCCGCGAAAGCAGCCTGGTGCGTGACCGCACCACCCGAATCGAGTCCGATGACCGGATGGATACCCGGCACAACATTCGTCACGTTTCCCATGTCCGTGCTGCCCAGCGGGCGCGATCCTTCCTCTTCGACGGGCAGCGGCGCCCGTCCCATGCCGATGATCACCTCACGATATGCCTGTACGAGCCACGGGTCGGGGGTGAGTTCGGTGTAGGTGGGTGACACCGTCCGGATCCGGTGGGTGCAGCCGGCGGCGAGCGCCCCTGCCGCGAAGCAGTTCCCGGCCCGTTCGGACAGGTCGACGAGCGAGTCCGCGGTCGTCGCGCGCAGGTAGTACAGCAGCTCGGTGTGCGCGGGCACGATGTTCGGGGCCGTGCCGCCGTCGCTGACGATGCCGTGGATCTGCTGCCCCGGCAGCAGGTGCTGACGCAGCAGCCCGATCGCGACCTGCGCGACGGTCGCGGCGTCGGCGGCGTTGCGTCCGTACTCGGGTGCCGCCGACGCGTGCGCCTCGCGTCCTTCGTAGCTGACGGCGATGTCCGCCAGCGCGAGCGAGGTCGCACCGGTGATGTCGAAGGGACCCGGATGCACCATCATCGCCGCGGCGACGTCGTCGAACACCCCGCGCTCGAGCATGAGCACCTTGCCCCCGCCGGTCTCCTCGGCGGGGGTTCCGATGACCCGCACGGTGACTCCCAGGGCATCGGCGACGGACGCGAGACCGAGACCGGCGCCGACGGCAGCGGCGGCGATGATGTTGTGCCCGCAGGCGTGACCGATGCCGGGCAGCGCGTCGTACTCGGCGCAGATCCCGACGACGAGTTCGCCGCTGCCGAAACGGGCGTCGAACGCGGTCGGGAGATCGGCGATCCCCGTGCGGATCTCGAATCCCGCGGCGCGCAGGACCTCGACGACCTTTGCGGCACTGCGGTGCTCGTCGAACGCGAGTTCCGGTTCCGCGTGAATCGAATGCGAGAGGGCGATGAGCTCGTCGGACGCAGCCTCGATCACCTTGTCCGCTTCGGTCGTCACATAGTCCAGTCTGTCATGCCGATCGCCCGGCCCAACGGTCAGCCGAAGCGGAAGTTCGACTCGTCGGTCTTCGTCTCGAGTGCGGCGACGAGGGGTGCGTGCAGGCCGCGTTTGACGACGCCGAGGTTCGCGCCGCGGGTCGAGGTCAGTCCCGCCGCCCGCTCGACCGCCGCGGCCAGGACCGCGTCCCCGTCGACGGCCTGCGCGACGATCCCGGCGGCCAGCGCGTCGGAGCCTCCGTAGCGGCGGCTCGTGGTGACGGCCTCGACCGCGGTGGCAGGGGTCAATCGGGTGCGCAGCAGCGCGGACATGCCGACGGTGAACGGCATGCCGAGCTGCACCTCGGGCAGGCACCAGAAGCCGCGGTCGGCGCGCATCACCGCGAAGTCGTGGGTGAGGGCGAGCATCGCGCCGGCGCCGAACGCGTGGCCCTGCATCGCGGCGACGGTCGCGGCGGGGAAGGTCAGCATCCGCACGTACAGCGCGTGCACGGTGTCGAGATAGCCGGGCAGGTCGGGCAGGTTCCCGAAGATCCAGTCGGTGTCGAGGCCGTTGCTCCAGAACTTGCCGGTCGCGGCGGTCACGAGCGCGGCGGGACCCTCGTGGGCCTCGACCTCGTCGAGCAGCGCGCCGATCTCGGCCAGCCGGTCGGGGTGGAAGCGGTTCTCGTCGACCTCCCGGTCCCGGTCGCCGAGGTACAGGACGAAGACGTCGCCGTCGCGTTCGAGATAAGGCATGGACACGAGGATAGACCCACTACCTACTCGTGAGTAACAAGCCGGTTGGCATTAGGGTCGAGCGCCATGGGAGCAGCCGACGCGATCCTCGATCCCCCCGCCGAAGCCGGACGGGCCGCCGCCGTCCTCGCCGAGCGCACCGGAGTGGCCGCCCACCCGGTCGCCGTGGTGCTCGGCTCGGGCTGGCGCGCCGCCGTCGAACGGTTCGGGCCGACCGTCGCGGACGTACCCATGAACGACCTGCCCGGCTTCACCCCGCCGACCGCGGCCGGTCATCCCGGAACCGTCCATTCGGTGACCGTCGGACGGACACCGGTGCTGTTGCTGGCCGGGCGCATCCACGCCTACGAGGGCCACGACCTCAGCCGCGTCGTGCATCCGGTGCGCACCGCCGTCGCGGCCGGCGCCCGCACCGTGATCCTCACGAATGCCGCGGGCGGCATCCGCCCGGACCTGAAGGTCGGCGAACCCGTGCTCATCTCCGACCACCTCAATCTCACCGGCCGGTCGCCGCTGGTCGGCGCCCAGTTCGTCGATCTCGTCGACGCCTACTCCGCCGACCTGCGCAGCCTCGCCCGCGAAATCGACCCCTCGCTCGCGGAGGGGGTGTACGCGGGTCTGCCGGGCCCGCACTACGAGACGCCGGCCGAGATCCGGATGCTGCGCACCCTCGGCGCCGATCTCGTCGGCATGTCCACGGTGCACGAGACGATCGCCGCGCGCGCCGCGGGAGCGCGCGTGCTCGGCATCTCGCTCGTGACCAACGCGGCCGCGGGCGTCACCGGTGAGCACCTCGACCACGCCGAGGTCCTGGCCGCAGGGCAGGCCGCGGCCCGCCGCATGGGCGATCTGCTGCGCGAACTGGCGGCGCGGCTGTGAGCCTGCGCTTCGGGACCGCGGGATTGCGGGGACCGGTCGGCGATGGCCCGGACTGCATGAACGTGCCGGTCGTCGAGCGCACGACCGCCGGGCTCGCGGCGTGGCTCGAGGCTCAGGGTCACGGCGGCGGCACCGTCGTCGTCGGCCGCGACGCCCGCACGGGATCCGCCGAATTCTTCGCCGCGGCAACGGAGGTGCTCGCCGCGGCAGGATTCGACGTGGTCGCCCTCCCCCGCCCGCTGCCGACGCCGGTCACCGCGTACGCGGTGCGCGCGCTCGGTGCCGTCGCCGGGGTGCAGATCACCGCGTCGCACAATCCGGCCGCCGACAACGGCTACAAGGTGTACGTCACCGGCGGTGCCCAGCTCGTCTCCCCCGCGGACCGCGAGATCGAAGCGGCGATCGACGCGGTCGGCGGTGCGGTGCCTCGTACGCCCGTGAAACCCTCGGGCGGCGACCTCGTCGACAGATACCTCGCGCGGGTCGCGACACTGCCGCGGTCGCCGCACCGGAACGTGCGGATCGCGCTCACCGCACTGCACGGCGTCGGCGGCGAGACCGCGGTCGCGGCGTTGCGGCAGGCCGGGTTCACCGACGTGCACGTCGTCGCATCCCAGTTCGCGCCGGACCCGGCGTTCCCCACCGTGGCGTTCCCGAACCCCGAGGAGCCCGGTGCCACGGATGCGCTGCTGGCGCTCGCCGAGGAAGTCGGCGCGGATGTCGCACTTGCGCTCGATCCGGACGCCGACCGCTGCGCGGTGGGGGTGCCGGCGGCCGGCGGCTGGCGGATGCTGCGCGGCGACGAGACCGGTGTGCTGCTCGGCGATCACATCCTCGCGGGAGCGCGCCCGGGATCGCTGGTGGCGACCACGATCGTGTCGTCCACGCTGCTCGGGGAGGTCGCCGCCGCACGCGGCGCCCGCTTCGCGCAGACCCTCACCGGCTTCAAGTGGCTGGCCCGTGCCGGCGAGGGTCTGGTCTACGCGTACGAGGAGGCGATCGGTCACTGCGTCGACCCGGACGCGGTGCGCGACAAGGACGGCATCGCGACGGCGGTCGTCGTCGCGGACTACGTGGGGGATCTGAAGACGCGCGGTCGCACGTTGCTCGACGCGCTGGACGATCTGTATCGCGAGTTCGGCGTGCACCTGACCGGTCAGGTTTCGATCCGGGTCGCCGACCTCACGCGGATCGACCGGCTCATGGCGTCACTGCGGGCCACGCCGCCGGACGAACTCGCGGGCGAGGCGGTCACCGTGACCGATCTCGCCCGGGCGGAGACACGACTGCGGACCGACGCGCTCGTGTTCGAGGGCGCGTCGGTCCGCGTCGTCGTCCGGCCGTCCGGCACCGAACCGAAACTCAAGTGCTACCTGCAGGCGGTCGCGGCGGACGGAAACCACGGCAGCGCCGCCAGCAAACTGGCGGCGCTGCGCGTGTGGGCTTCCGGGATGGCCGATTGAGCCGGGGTCGTCAGACCCGCTGCGGCACACCGTAGGTGACGACGGTGTCACCCTTCGAGGTGATCGCCTTCGCGTACGGACGGACGGTGACCGGGCCGATCGCCCCGGACACGGAACCGTGCACACCGGCGATGCGAACGGTGACCGCGCTGCCGTCGAACGTCAGACCCTCGACGATCGGCACCTCGGTGATGCCGCCGGGTTCGAGCTCGATCTCGAACTCGTTCTCGGGAATGATCCGTCCTCCGAGTTCGGCGCTGGTGCCCAGGCCCAAGCCCAGGCCGAGAGCCGCACCGCCATCGGAGTCCACTCCGAGATCGATGCCGAAGTTGGCGCTGTTGCCGACCCCCCAGTCGAGGCTGGGTGTGAACAGGTGCACGATCGCGCCGGGCAGCGCGACCGGATAGCCGATCTGATAGCCGAGGGTGAGCTTGGTGGCCTGGAACGCGTCGGCTCCCGGACCGGTGATCCGGACGGCGGCGACACCGTCGCTGAAGAACTCGACACTCAACGGTGAGCTGTCGAGAGGCGGGACGGACTGGATCGACGTGTCCGCCTGCAGGACTTCGATCGTGGCGCCGCCGTCGAGCGGCATCGACCGGGCGTTGTCGACCGCGGCTCCTGCGGCGCCCGGGTTGACCATCGCCACGAATGCGGCCGCAGCCACCCCCAGTGCTGCCGCCCGGAATCGCCGGCGGGATTTCGTTACCGAATTGCGGACCATCGCGTTTCCCCATTTCACGAACAGATGACAGTGAAGCGATCGTGATGCACGCCTCAGAGTAATGAGCCGCAAGCGATTTCGTGAGGAAGATCGTGAAGAGTTGGTAACGGATCAGCGCCCGATCCGCGTCTCAACAGCCTCATGTACACCATAGGCACCAAAACGGACATCGATGTCACGATTCGGCTGCGTGCTTCGAAGAGTCTGGGATGGCAGTTATCGCGGCCCGAATTGACGGTCGCCCGCGTCGCCGAGGCCCGGAACGATGTACTTGTTCTCGTTCAGGCCTTCGTCGATCGTGGCGGTCACCAACCGCACCGGATGCCCGCACGCCGCGAGCGCCTCGACACCCTGCGGCGCCGCCACCACGCACACCGCGGTGATGTCGGTCGCGCCGCGGGACACCAGCAGTTCGATCGTGTGCACCATCGACCCACCGGTCGCCAGCATCGGATCCAGCACGAACACCGGCAGCCCGGACAGATCCTCGGGGAGGGACTCGAGGTAGGGCACCGGTTCGAACGTCTTCTCGTCACGCGCCAGCCCCACGAAACCGACCTGCGCCTGCGGGATCAGCGCGTGCGCCTGATCGACCATACCCAGGCCGGCCCGCAGAACCGGGACCAGCAGCGGCGGCTGCATCAGCCGCACCCCCGTGGTCGTCGTGATCGGCGTGCGCACCTCGAACTGCTCGACCGGCGCGTCCCGGACCGCCTCGTACACGAGCATCTGGGTGAGTTGGCTCAGTGCATGCCGGAAGGCGGCATTGTCGCTGCGCTCATCGCGCAGGATCGCGAGGAGAGAGGCAGCGAGCGGATGGTCGACGACGAGCGGATCCATGCCCGAAGGATAGAACGGTGGAACCGGCCGCCGGCCGAATGCGTCGAACCCGTCGAGAGGGATTCGATCCGAGATCGGGGGCGTGAGGCGTGAGAGGCGAGTTTCGGCAGGACGGTGTGCAGGTACGCCCGGAGACCATCGCGGCGTTCGGCGGTACGGCGGGAGACCTGGCCGAACGAATGCGCGGTGCAGTCGACGAGATCCGGGGCGCTGCCCCCGAACAACTGGACGCCGGACTCGGCCCGATCGGAACGGGATTCGTCGCGGCGCTGGTCACGGCGCATCGCGCGCACGAAGAGCACGTGTCCCGCCTCGTGACCGCCCTCGACGGCATGTCCGTGGTCGCCGCCGCGACCGCGGCGGGCTACGAGAACCGTCAGGCCGAGTGGTCCACGGGTCTGCAGTCCGCGGGCATGCCCGAGACGGGAGCGCGACGATGACCATCGGGACCGATCTGCTCGCGGCTCCGCTGGCGGATCTGCTCACCGCATTCGGCTCCGGCACCGCACCCGCGATCGATCCGGCAGCGGCGTTGCGGGCCGGGACCGCGATCGCGGAGGACGTGCACGCCGTCGGCCGCGCCGCGCTCACCGAACTGGTGTGGGACTGGACCGGTACCGCAGCGGACACCGCGGTCCGCAGCGCCGAGCAGGTACTTGCCGACACCCTGGCCGCCGCCGACCGCGGCATGGAGATCGCCGCGATCGCGGTGGACGGCACCGCGACGGTCCTCGGTGGCGCCCTCGAGATCGCCCGCATCGTCGAGTCGTTCGGTTCCGTCGCCCGCAGCCTCGAACCCGCGCTCGCGCTGCCCCAGGGTCAGCTGATGATGCTCGCCGCCGCACTCGAGCATCTCTCGGCAGGCCTCGACGTACTCGCCCGGGTCACGTCCGAACTGGCACAGCACACCGACCGGCTCACAGCCCTGCTGCCGGAGACGCCGGCCCACCCGGGAGCGGGACCTTCGGAAACCGATCCCGGTTCCGGCGACACCCGCGCGCTCTACGACGACAGGGGCGCTGGGCCGGTCTCCGCGTCGGACTGCGCGGTGCGCCTGCCCGACGGCAGCGTCGCCACCGCACCCAACCCCACGGCCGCAGCGGCGGTGCGTCATGCGCTGTCCCAGCAGGGCACCCCGTACGTGTGGGGCGGCACCACCCCGGGACAGGGACTCGACTGCAGCGGGCTGACCCAGTGGGCCTACGGCCAGGCCGGTGTCGAGCTTCCCCGGCTGGCCCAGCAGCAGGACATCGGGACGCCGGTCGCTCCGGACTCGGTCCTGCCCGGCGACCTGGCCGTCTGGGACGGGCACGTCGCGATGGTGATCGGCAACGGCCTGATGGTGGAAGCGGGCGATCCCGTCGGCGTCACCCCGATCCGCACAGGCAACAGCGGCATGGCCTTCGAAGGGTTCTACCGTCCCACCGGATGAGAGGGAACCGGCCCGCGACCGGGTGCGTCCAACCGGATATGAACATCACGACAGCAACCGCCGCCAATGCGGCGGGCACCGTCTCGGTGCGCACGACCGACCAGGGGGTGCCGGT
>Ga0182745_1004136_pt1 | contig 12168 bp, 9 predicted proteins | sample eDN3rd30CKraftBY_FD_128523 | JGI IMG/M metagenome (GOLD analysis project Ga0182745, IMG submission 128523) | Enriched backyard soil microbial communities from Emeryville, California, USA - eDNA 3rd pass 30_C Kraft BY (version 2) (version 2) | ecosystem: Environmental > Terrestrial > Soil >... | reverse complement strand
TGGCGATCATCGGGTCGTAGAAGATCGACACCTCGCCGCCGTCATAGACGCCGTCGTCGACGCGCACGCCATCGACCCCGCGCCGTCCGTTCTCCGCGCCGTCGTCGGTCCAGCCCGGCACCGGCGGCTTGTAGCGCGTCAGCCGCCCGGTCGAGGGCAGGAAGCCGCGATAGGGGTCCTCGGCATAGACGCGGTTCTCGATCGACCAGCCGTCGATCTTGACGTCGTCCTGCGTCAGTTCGAGCTTCTCGCCCGCCGCGACGCGGATCATCTGCTCGACCAGATCGATGCCGGTGATCGCCTCGGTCACCGGATGCTCGACTTGAAGCCGCGTGTTCATTTCGAGGAAATAGAAGCTCTCGCCCGTCGGGTCGGCGCCCGAGACGATCAGTTCGACCGTGCCCGCGCTGTAATAGCCGACCGCCTTCGACAGCGCGACGCACTGCTCGCCCATCGCCTTGCGCATCTTGGGCGTGACGAAGGGCGACGGCGCTTCCTCGACCACTTTCTGGTGGCGGCGCTGGATCGAGCATTCGCGCTCGTTGAGGTAAAGGATGTTACCGTGCTGGTCGCCGAGGATCTGGATCTCGATATGGCGCGGGTTGAGGATGAATTTCTCGATGAACACGCGGTCGTCGCCGAAGCTGTTCAGCCCCTCGCGCTTGACGCTCTCGAAGCCCTCACGGACGTCCTTCTCGTCATAGGCGAGGCGCATCCCCTTGCCGCCGCCGCCTGCCGACGCCTTCATCATCACCGGATAGCCGATCTCGTTCGAAATCTCGACGGCATGCTCGGTATCGCGGATTTCGCCGACGAAGCCGGGAACGACGTTGACGCCCGCTTCCTTGGCGAGCTTCTTCGACTCGATCTTGTCGCCCATCGCCGCGATCGCATTCACCGGCGGGCCGATGAAGGCGATATTTTCCTTGGCCAGCGCCTCGGCAAAGCTGGTGCGCTCCGACAGGAAGCCATAGCCCGGATGCACCGCCTCGGCGCCCGTCGCCTTGCACGCTTCGATGATCCTGTCGGCGATCAGATAGGATTCGGACGCGGGCGACGGGCCGATGTGCACCGCCTCGTCGGCCATCCGCACGAAGGGCGCGCGCGCGTCGGCGTCCGAATAGACGGCGACGGTCGCGATGCCCATGCGGCGCGCGGTCTTGATGACGCGGCAAGCGATTTCGCCGCGGTTGGCGATCAGGATTTTCTTGAACATTTTTACCTTATCCGATCGAACAGACGGAACACCGCCGCTCCTCACAACTTCCCGTTCACGTGCGGAAAACTCATGCGATGAAGCCGTTCTCGCTTTCATGCCAACCGAAGTGAGCTTCCAAACGCCGTGTTCGCTGTTGTCCAGAAGCTGACGCTCGACGAGATGTTTTCGAGCCGTGCGAACGCGGTTATCCCAATGCCGTTCATTCTGATTTGGCATCAGAACGGTTTGCTCTTCGTGGGTAAGACCAAAAAGGTCACCAAGAGGGCCATACACGTCGCTCGAGCGCTGCTTGCCGCCAGAATTCTGAAGATGATGCAAAAGAGCTTCTTCCACATCTGAGGTTTTCGGAAGTCTAAGCATCACTCGGCCGCCTCCATCCGCATCGGCTCTTCGCTCACCATCGGCCGCAACCCCAGCTTCGCGAACAGCGCCGCGTCGGCGCTGTCACCGCGGTTGCCCGTGGTTAGCAGCTTGTCACCGGTGAAGATGCTGTTCGCGCCCGCCATGAAGCAGAGCGCCTGCGTCGCCTCCGACATGCTCTCGCGCCCCGCCGACAGGCGGACCATCGATTTCGGCATGGTGATGCGCGCGACCGCGACGGTGCGCACGAATTCGATGTCGTCGATCTCAGCGAGCGGCGTGTCGGCGAGCATGTCGCCCAGCACCGTGCCCTTCACGGGCACCAGCGCGTTGACCGGCACGCTTTCGGGGTGGCGCGGCAGCGTCGCGAGCGCGTGGACGAAGCCGACGCGATCCTCGCGCGTCTCGCCCATACCGACGATCCCGCCCGAGCAGACGTTGATTCCCGCGCTGCGCACTTCCTCCAGCGTGTCGAGCCGGTCCTGAAAGGTCCGCGTCGAGATGATATTCTCGTAATTCTCCGGGCTCGTATCGATATTGTGGTTATAATAGTCGAGCCCCGCGACCGCGAGCGTCTGCGCCTGCTCTTTCGTGAGCATCCCCAGCGTCATACAGGTTTCCATGCCCATCTGCCGCACGCCCTCGATCATCTCGACGATCGCAGGCATGTCGCGGTCCTTGGGGTTGCGCCACGCCGCGCCCATGCAGAAACGCTGCGAGCCCGCATCCTTCGCCTCGGCCGCCGCCTGCAGCACCGCGCGCACGTCCATCAGCTTGGTCGCCTTCAGCCCCGTCTCGGCGTGCGCCGACTGCGAGCAATAGCCGCAATCCTCGGCGCAGCCGCCGGTCTTGATCGACAGCAAGGTGCAAAGCTGCACCTCGCCGCGCGCGTGATGGCGGCGGTGGACGCCCTGCGCCTCCCACATCAGCTCGTCGAACGGCAGGTCGAACAGTTCGGCGATTTCCTCGCGGGTCCAGTCGTTGCGGGTCTCGGTCATGCGATGGCCTCCAATGCCTGCGCCAGGTCGGCGATGATGTCGTCGATATGCTCGATCCCCACCGACACGCGCACCACGTCGGGGCCGGCACCGGTTTCGACGAGCTCGGCCTCGGACAATTGGCTGTGCGTGGTCGAGGCGGGATGGATGATCAGCGAGCGGGTGTCGCCGAGATTGGCGAGATGGCTGAACATCTTGACCGACGACACCAGCGCGACGCCCGCGTCATAGCCGCCCTTGAGCCCGAAGGTGAACACCGCCCCGCCCTTGCCGCCGAGATAGCGTTTCGCGAGCGGATGGTAAGGATCGTCCTCCAGCCCGGCATAGGACACCCAATCGATCTTCGGATGCGCGCGCAGCCACTTGGCGAGCGCCAGCGCGTTGCTGCAATGCCGCTCCATCCGCAGCGCCAGCGTTTCCATGCCGGTGAGCGCGAGGAAGGCGTTCATCGGCGCGAGCGCCGGACCCAGGTCGCGCAGCCCCAGCGTCCGCGCGGCGAGGATGAAGGCGAGCGGCCCGAAGGCCTCGGTGAATTTGATCCCGTGATAGGAGGCGTTGGGTTCGCTGAGGGTCGGATATTTGCCGCCTTTCGCCCAGTCGAACGACCCCGCATCGACGATCACGCCACCGATCGCATTGCCATGGCCGTTGAGAAATTTGGTCGTCGAATGGACGACGATGTCGGCGCCATGCTCGATCGGGCGGCACAGCATCGGCGTCGCCATCGTGTTGTCGACGATCAGCGGCATGCCGGCATCGTGCGCGACCTTCGCGATCGCCTCGATATCCTGCACGACGCCGCCGGGGTTGGCGAGGCTTTCGATGAAGACCGCGCGCGTCCGCTCGTTGATCGCCGCGGCGACGTTCGCCGGATCGTCGGCATCGACGAAATGCGTCGTCCACGCCATCTTGCGAAAGCTCTGGCCGAGCTGGTTCTGCGACCCGCCATAGAGCTTGCGCGCCGCGACGATCTCGCAGCCCGGCTCCATCAGCGTGTGGAACGCCAGGAATTGCGCGGCGTGGCCCGATGCCACCGCGAGCGCCGCCTGCCCGCCTTCGAGCGCCGCGATCTTGCCCTCGAGCGCGCCGTTGGTCGGGTTCATGATCCGCGTGTAGATATTCCCGAACTCTTCCAGATTGAACAGGCGCGCGGCATGCTCGACGCTGTCGAAGACATAGGAAGAGGTCTGATAGATCGGCGTGATCCGCGCCTTGGTCGTCGGGTCGGGCGCGGTCCCGGCGTGAACGGTCAGCGTTTCGGGTTTGTGTCCGGTCATGCGGCATCCTCCAGCGGCGGCATATTGTGGCCGAGCAGGCGCAGCACGTCGGCGGCGCATTCGACCACGTTGGAGCCGGGGCCATAGATGCCCTGCACCCCGGCGTCGCGCAGATAATCATAGTCCTGCGGCGGGATGACGCCGCCCGCGATCACCTTGATGTCGCCGCGTCCGGCTTCCTTCAGCCCCTTGATCAGTTCGGGGATCAGCGTCTTGTGCCCGGCGGCGAGGCTCGACGCGCCGACCGCGTCGACGCCGCTGTCGAGCGCGAGCACCACCGTCTCCTGCGGCGTCTGGAACAGCGGACCCGACACCACGTCGAAGCCCATGTCGCTGAAGGCCGATGCGATGACGTTGGCGCCGCGGTCGTGGCCGTCCTGCCCCATCTTGGCGATCAGCAGCTTGGGCGCGCGGCCCAGCCGGCGCTCGACCGCCTTCACCCCGTCGACGACCTGCGCCCAGCGGCTGTCGTCCTGATAGGGCGCGGCATAGACGCCCTTCACCGGGGTCGGCACCGTCGCATAGCGGTCGAACGCTTCCTCCATCGCCGAGGAAATCTCGCCAAGCGTCGCGCGCGCGCGCGCCGCCTCGACCGCGTGGGCAAGCAGATTGGCTTCGATCGATTGCGGCGACGCGGCGGCTTTGCGCAGCGCATCGAGCGCCGCGCGGCACGCCGCCTCGTCACGGCTCGCCTTGATCCGATTGATCCGCGCGATCTGGCCTTCGCGCACCTTCGCGTTGTCGACCTCGAGCGTTTCGAGCAGGTCCTCGTCCTTCAGGCGGTATTTGTTGACCCCGACGATCACGTCGTCGCCGCGGTCGACGCGCGCCTGCCGCGCCGCGGCGGCCTCCTCGATCATCGCCTTGGGCCAGCCCGCCGCGACCGCCTTCGCCATGCCGCCCTCGGCCTCGACGCGGTCGATGATCGCCTGCGCCGCATCGACCAGCTCCTGCGTCAGCGCCTCGACATAATAGCTGCCGCCCAGCGGATCGACGACATTGGTCATGCCGGTCTCTTCCTGGATGATAATCTGCGTGTTGCGCGCGATGCGCGCCGAGAAGTCGGTCGGCAGCGCGATCGCCTCGTCGAGCGCGTTGGTGTGAAGGCTCTGCGTCCCGCCGAGCATCGCCGCCATCGCCTCGATCGTCGTGCGGACGACATTGTTATAGGGGTCCTGCTCGGTCAGCGACACGCCGCTGGTCTGGCAATGGGTGCGCAGCATCTTCGAGCGTTCGGACTGCGCGCCGAGCTTCGTCATCGCGCGGTGCCACAACACGCGCGCCGCGCGCAGCTTCGCCGCCTCCATGAAGAAATTCATGCCGATCGCGAAAAAGAAGGACAGCCGCCCGGCGAACTTGTCGATGTCGAGGCCGCTGGCGACGCCATATTTCACATATTCGATGCCGTCGGCGATGGTGAAGGCGAGTTCCTGCACCTGCGTCGCGCCGGCCTCCTGCATGTGATAGCCGGAGATCGAGATGCTGTTGAACTTCGGCATCTCACGCGACGTGTAGCCGAAGATGTCGCTGATGATCCGCATCGAGGGCTCGGGCGGATAGATATAAGTGTTGCGGACCATGAACTCCTTCAGAATGTCGTTCTGGATGGTCCCGTCGAGCAGCGACCGCGCCACCCCCTGCTCCTCGCCCGCGACGATGAAGAAGGCGAGGATCGGGATCACCGCGCCGTTCATCGTCATCGAAACCGACATCTGGTCGAGCGGGATGCCGTCGAACAGTATCTTCATGTCCTCGACGCTGTCGATCGCCACGCCCGCCTTGCCGACGTCGCCGACGACCCGCGGGTGGTCGCTGTCATAGCCGCGGTGGGTCGCGAGGTCGAAGGCGACGCTGAGGCCCTTCTGCCCCGCGGCGAGGTTGCGGCGATAGAAAGCGTTCGATTCCTCGGCGGTCGAGAAGCCCGCATATTGCCGGATCGTCCACGGCCGCCCGGTATACATCGACGCGCGCACGCCGCGGGTGAAGGGCGCGAAGCCGGGGAGGCCGGGGTCGACCGCCACGTCCTCGGCGGTGTAGAGCGGCTTGACCGCGATCCCCTCGGGCGTGTGCCAGATGAGGTCCTTGCCCTTCACCTCCTTGTCGGCGGCGGTGGCCCATTGGTCGAGGGTGGGTTTGTCGGTCATAACAGTTTCAATCTCGTTTTCTTTACTCGTCACCCTGAACTTGTTTCAGGGTCCATGGCCTGCCTTCTCGGCCTGCGCCGCGCTGAAGGCGAGGTCCGGCCATGGATGCTGAAACAAGTTCAGCATGACGAAGAGGGTTAAATCAGTGTCCGCCCTTCGGCGTCTCCATGATCTCGGTCAGCACCCCGCCCATGTCGCGCGGATGGACGAAGAAGATCAGCGTCCCATGCGCCCCAACCCGCGGCTCCCCGAGCACGCGCTTGCCCATCGCCTCGAACGCGGCCTTGGCGGCATGAATATCGGGCACTTCGTAACACATGTGATGCTGGCCGCCCGCGGGGTTCTTTTCGAGGAAGCCCGCGATCGAGGTGTTGCCGGGCAGCGGCTCGACCAGCTCGATCTGGGTGCCATTGAGCGCCCCGTCGGCGCCCGGCGTGTCGACGAAGCACACTTTGACGCCCTGATCGGGCAGGTCGAACGGCTCGTGAATCGTCGTCGCGCCCATCACGTCGCGATAGAAGGTGATGCTGTCGGCGATCGACGGCGTCGCGACGCCGATATGGTTGAGGCGGCCTAGTTTCATCAGAAATTCCATTTCATTCTGCACTATCGGAGATTCTAAAGGCTAGGATGTCGCCGTTAGGGCAGATCGACACCGTTGCCGTGTAGGGCAATTGATGCTCACTTCTGATGCTGTGAAGACGATAGACCTCACAGCCCTTGTCAAAATCCGCCTTACGAAAGTTGGCCTCGCTCAGTTCGCGCCGAACACGCGCGGGGTCACTCAAACCATTGAGATATTCTTGCAGTTCTGCGCCCGATTGCTCTCCATCCTCAAGAACGAGAATTCGTCCAATAGGTGTCGCTTCCGATGGCTTGCCATCGAGATTCTCCCCACAGCCGGCCAGCAAGAGGAGTAGCGGGCTAAAGCGGAATATTGTCATGCTTCTTCCACGGATTCTCAAGGCTCTTGTTCCGCAGCTTCCGTAGCCCCAGCGCAATCCGCTTCCGCGTATTGTGCGGATGAATCACCTCATCGATATACCCCCGCGACGCCGCGACGAAGGGGTTGGCGAAGCGGTCCTCATATTCCTTCGTGCGCTGCGCGATCTTTTCGGGGTCGCCGATGTCGGCGCGGAAGATGATTTCCACAGCGCCCTTCGCGCCCATCACCGCGATCTCGGCGGTCGGCCAGGCGTAATTGAGGTCGCCGCGCAGATGCTTCGACGCCATCACGTCGTAGGCGCCGCCATAGGCCTTGCGCGTGATCACCGTGATCTTGGGCACCGTCGCCTCGGCATAGGCGAAGAGCAGCTTCGCGCCATGCTTGATGATGCCGTTATATTCCTGCGCGGTGCCGGGCAGGAAGCCGGGGACGTCGACGAAGGTGACGATCGGAATCTCGAACGCGTCGCAGAAGCGGACGAAGCGTGCCGCCTTCTTCGACGAATTGATGTCGAGCACGCCCGCGAGCACCAGCGGCTGGTTCGCGACGATGCCGATCGTGCGCCCCTCGATGCGCCCGAAGCCGCAGATGATATTGCCCGCGTGCGCCGGCTGCACCTCGAAGAAATCGCCTTCGTCGACCGTCTTGCGGATCAGCTCGTGCATGTCATAGGGCTGGTTCGCCGACGGCGGGATCAGCGTGTCGAGGCTTTCCTCGGCGCGGTCATAGGGGTCGCTCGTCGGGCGCACCGGAACGCCGCTGCGGTTGTTCTCGGGCAGATAGTCGAAGAAGTCGCGTGCCGCGAGCAGCGCTTCGATGTCATTCTCGAACGCGAGATCGGCGACCGAGCTTTTGGTCGTGTGGGTGATCGCGCCGCCGAGTTCCTCCTGCGTCACCACCTCGTTGGTGACGGTTTTGACAACATCGGGGCCCGTGACAAACATATAACTGCTGTCTTTCACCATGAAGATGAAGTCGGTCATCGCGGGCGAGTAAACCGCGCCGCCGGCGCAAGGCCCCATGATCAGGCTGATCTGCGGCACCACGCCCGAGGCGAGCACGTTGCGCTGGAACACGTCGGCATAGCCGCCGAGCGACGCGACGCCCTCCTGGATACGCGCGCCGCCGCTGTCGTTGAGGCCGATGACCGGCGCGCCGACGAGCAGCGCCTTGTCCATGACCTTGCAGATCTTCTCGGCGTGGCGCTTCGACAGCGAGCCGCCGAAAACGGTGAAATCCTGGCTGAAGACATAGACGAGGCGGCCGTTGATCGTGCCCGACCCGGTGACGACGCCGTCGCCGGGCACCTTCTGGTCCTCCATCCCGAAATCGACGCAATCGTGCTCGACATAGGTGTCGAGCTCCTCGAACGAGCCTTCGTCGAGCAGCACCTCGAGCCGCTCGCGCGCGCTGAGCTTGCCCTTGGCGTGCTGCGCGTCGATGCGCTTTTGTCCGCCCCCCAGCGCGGCGGCGGCGCGGCGGCGTTCCATTTCGGCGATATTGGCGGACATGCGGCTCTCCACGAAATTTGAAGATTTCGCCCTGCACGTTCGCGCGCCGCGATTCAAATGTGAATTTGCAAAGTTGCAAAGTCCATCTTTGCAAACTAATTTGCCGCCGATGGTCCAGACCCGACTCTACGCTGGGCGGCAGCTTCGCCAACTTCGGGCCGCGCGCGCGCTCCGCCAGGCCGACTTCGCCGCGCAGCTCGGCATCTCGGCCTCCTACCTCAGCCAGATCGAGCATGACGACCGCCCGCTGACCCCGGCGCTGCTCGACCGGCTGCAACGGCTCTTTCCGCTCGAATGGGAGGAGGTCGCCGCCGACGCGGGCGACCGGCGCGCCGGTGCGCTGCGCGAGGCGGCGGCCGATCCGCTGTTCGCCGCCGCCCCGATCGCGCCCGAGCAGCTCGAACGCGCCGCGCTCCAGCAGCCGCAGCTCGCCGACCAGTTCGTCGCGCTCCACGCCGCCTATCGCCGCGCCGGCCAGCGGCTCCAGATCATCGACGAGGCGCTGACCGGCGGCACCGCCGAGGGAAGCCGCCTGCCGTGGGAGGAGGTGCGCGACTGGTTCCACGACGCGGGCAATTACGTCGACAGTATCGACCGCGCGGCGGAAGAGCTGGCGAAAGGCCTGCGCGGTTCGGCCCCCTCCCCCGCCATCGAGGCGATCGAGCGGCGGCTGCGCGACGCGCTCGGCATCTCGATCGTCTATCAGCAGTCGCAGACCTTGCGCGATTTCGACGCGACGATGCGCCATCTGGTGATCGACCCGTCGCAGCCGCCCGAAAGCCGCCGATTCCAGCTCGCGCACCAGCTTGCCGCGCTGGCATTGGCAAACGAGATCGCGGCGGTGGTCGAGGCCTCGCCGCTGCGCACCGCCGCGGCGCGCCAGCTTCTCCACGTCGGGCTCGCCAACTATGCCGCCGGCGCGGTGCTGATGCCCTATGCGCCCTTCCGCGCCAGCGCGCGCGCGGTACGCCACGACATCGACCGGCTGCGTCTCGACTATGGGGTCAGCTTCGAACAGGCGTGCCATCGCCTCTCGACGCTCCAGCGTCCCGGCGCGCGCGGCATCCCGATGTTCTTCTGCCGCGTCGACATGGCGGGCAACATCACCAAGCGCCACAGCGCGACGCGATTGCAGTTCGCGCGTTTTGGCGGCGCCTGCCCCTTGTGGATCGTCCACGAGGCGGCGGCGATCCCCGACCGCATCCTGTTCCAGCTCGCCGAGACGCCAGACGGGCTGCGCTATGTGTCGATGGCAAAGGGGCTGGTGAAGCCCTCGGGCAGCTATGCCCGCAGCCCGCGCCGCTATGCCGTCGCGCTGGGGTGCGAGGCACAATATGCCGGCGATTTCGTCTATGCCGACGGGGTCGACGTCGATGCCCCGCAGGCGGCGGCGCGCATCGGCCCGTCGTGCCGCATCTGCCCGCGCGACGATTGCGACCAGCGCGCCTTTCCGCCGAGCGATCGGTCGATATTGGTGGACCCGGATCGGCGCGATGTGGTGCCGTACCGGATCGGGTGACTCCTCTTCCCTCCCGCTTGCGGGAGGGGTCGGGGGAGGGCATGTCGCATATGGGAGGGCCGAAACAGGCCCTCCCCTAACCCCTCCCGCAAGCGGGAGGGGAAGCTATTTCAGCAGCACCAGCTCTTCGGCCATGCTGGGATGCAGCGCGACCGTCGCGTCGAAATCGGCCTTGGTCAGCCCCGCCTTCACCGCGACCGCCGCCGCCTGCAGTATCTCGGGCGCGTCGGGGCCGATCATGTGGAGGCCGACGACCTGGTCGGTCGCCTCGTTGACCACCATCTTGTAGAGCGCGCGCTCGTTGCGCCCCGCAAGGACATTCTTCATCGCGCGGAAATCGCTGGTGTAGACGCGGATCGAACCCAGCTTGTTGCGTGCCTCGGCCTCGGTCATCCCGACCGCGCCGATCGGCGGATGGCTGAACACCGCGCTCGGCACGTTGACATAATCGACGACGGTCGGCTTGCCGCCGAACACCGAGTCCGCGAACGCCTGTCCCTCGCGGATCGCGACGGGGGTGAGCTGGATGCGATTGGTGACGTCGCCGACCGCGTAGATGCTCGGCACCGACGACTGGTTGGTCTCGTCGACCTTCACCGCGCCGTGCGCGTCGAGCTCCACCCCGACCTCCTCGAGCCCCAGCCCCCCGGTGTTGGGCACCCGGCCGGTCGCCACCAGCACCGCGTCGGCGGGGATCGGCTCGCAATTGCCCAAGTGGACGAGCAGCGAGCCGTCGTCCTGCTTCTCGATCGACTGGAAGGGCGCGTTGAAGCGGAATTCGATGCCCTTGGTCATCGAAATCTGGAGCAGCCGGTCGCGGATCTGCTCGTCATAGCCGCGCAATATCGCGTCGCCGCGGTTGACGATCGTGACCTTGCTGCCGAATTCGTTGAAGATGCCGGCGAACTCGTTGGCGATATAGCCGCCGCCCGCGATGACGACGCGCTTCGGCAGCGCGTCGAGGTGGAAGACCTCGTTCGAGGTGATCGCATGCTCGCTGCCCGGAAAGTCCGGCACGAAGGGCCAGCCGCCGGTCGCGATCAGGATACGCTCTGCGGTCAGTTCCTGCCCGTCGGCGAGGCGGACCTTCTGCGGGCCGATCACCGTCGCGCGCGTCTTGAAGACGGTGACCTTGTGATTGTCGAGCGTCTGGCCGTAGAGGCCTTCGAGCCGCGTCACCTCCGCCAGCACATTGTCGCGCAGCCGCGCCCAGTCGAAGCGGCAGTCGGGCACGTCCCAGCCGAACTGGCGGGCATCGTGCAGATCCTCGGCGAAATGCGCGCCATAGACGAGAAGTTTCTTGGGAACGCAGCCGCGGATGACGCAGGTGCCGCCGACCCGATGCTCCTCCGCCACCGCGACGCGCGCGCCGTGCGAGGCGGCGACGCGACTGGCGCGCACGCCGCCCGAGCCGGCGCCGATGACGAACAGATCATAGTCGAACTTGGACATGAGAGACCCCTGCAGCATGGCGGGCTGTCGTTCGCAGCCGCGGCCTATGTGGTTACGCGGGGACGCGATGCCAATCGATTTTTGCGGTCAGAGTATCCAAGTTCGTCATTGCGAGCGGAGCGAAGCAATCCAGGGCGGTCTACGCAAGCCCTGGATTGCCGCGTCGCTTCGCTCCTCGCAATGACGAGAATCTCAGTCCCCCAGCGCGGCCACCATCAGCGCCTGCGTCGCGGGGTCGAACTCCACCGTTCCTTCGGCGAGGCCCTTCGCCATTTCCTTGCCCAGTTCGACCCCGAACTGATCGAACGGATTGATCCCGAGGAGCACGGCGTTGGCGAAGACGCGATGCTCGTAGAAGGCGATCAGCGCGCCGAGGCTGCGCGGGTTGACCTGGTCGAGCAGGATCGTCGTCGAGGGGCGGTTGCCCGGATAATGGCGCGCGCCGTCCTCGCTCGCCCGCCCCGCCATCAGCGCCGCGCCCTGCGCGATACAATTGGCGACCAGCGTTTCGTGATGCGCATCGTCGAGCAGATGGTCGGGCTCGCGCGCGACGACAAACTCGACCGGGGTCAGGTGGGTGCCCTGATGCAGAAGCTGGAATACCGCGTGCTGCGCGTCGGTGCCGACCCCGCCCCAGGTGATCGGCGCGCTCTCGCGGCCGAGCGGGGCACCGTCCAGTGTCACCGACTTGCCGTTCGATTCCATTTCGAGCTGTTGCAGATAGGCGGGCAGCAGCCGCAGC
>Ga0182745_1004135_pt1 | contig 12176 bp, 11 predicted proteins | sample eDN3rd30CKraftBY_FD_128523 | JGI IMG/M metagenome (GOLD analysis project Ga0182745, IMG submission 128523) | Enriched backyard soil microbial communities from Emeryville, California, USA - eDNA 3rd pass 30_C Kraft BY (version 2) (version 2) | ecosystem: Environmental > Terrestrial > Soil >... | reverse complement strand
TTCGAGGTGAAGAGCACCAACGGCGACACCTTCCTGGGCGGCGAGGACTTCGACCAGCGCCTCATCGACTACCTGGCCAAGCGCTTCGCGGAGGCCAACAACGGCCTGGACCTGCGCAAGGACCGCATGGCGCTGCAGCGCCTGAAGGAGGCCGCCGAGCGCGCCAAGCACGAGCTGTCCAGCGCGCCCGAGACGGAGGTGAACCTGCCGTTCATCACCGCCGATGCCACCGGCCCCAAGCACCTGACGGAGACGCTGGACCGCGCCACCTTCGAGGCGCTGGTGACGGACCTCATCGACCGCACCATCGAGCCGTGCAAGGTGGCCCTGAAGGACGCGGGCCTCGCCTCGCAGCAGATCAACCAGGTGCTGCTGGTGGGCGGCATGACGCGCATGCCGCGCGTGCAGCAGAAGGTGAAGGAGTTCTTCGGCAAGGAGCCGCACAAGGGCATCAACCCGGACGAGGTCGTCGCCGTGGGCGCGGCCATCCAGGGCGGCGTGCTCAAGGGTGAGGTGAAGGACGTCCTCCTGCTGGACGTGACGCCGCTGTCGCTCGGCGTCGAGACGGCTGGCGGCGTGTTCACGAAGATCATCGAAAAGAACACCACCATCCCCTGCAAGAAGAGCCAGGTGTTCTCCACCGCGGTGGACAACCAGCCCCTGGTGAGCGTGCACGTGCTCCAGGGCGAGCGTGAGATGGCGGCGGACAACAAGACGCTGGCGCGCTTCGAGCTGGTGGGCATCCCCCCGGCGCCGCGCGGCGTGCCGCAAATCGAGGTGTCCTTCGACATCGACGCGAACGGCATCGTCCACGTCGGCGCCAAGGACCTGGGCACCGGCAAGGTCCAGCAGGTGCGCGTGGTGAGCAACTCCGGCCTGTCCGAGGCGGAAATCCAGGCGATGATCGCCGACGCGCAGTCGCACGCCTCCGACGACAAGAAGAAGAAGGAGCTGGCGGAGCTGCGCAACAACGCCGACGGGCTCATCTACACGACGGAGAAGAGCCTGGAGGAGTACGCCAGCCTCCTGTCGGAGAAGGACCGCGAGGAAATCAAGGCGGACCTGGAGCGCCTCAAGGGCGTGCTCAACACCACCGACCCGGCGGCGCTCAAGGAGGCCTTCCAGCGCCTGGAGGGCAGCGCCTACCGCATCGCGGACGCCATCTACACGGGGCAGGCGGGCTGAGCGCGCGCAATCATCGGCGCGCTCCCGCGTAGTGGGTCTGCCGCGCAGCCCCCTGGAGCGCACCGATGGACCTCACCGAAGGCATCTTCATATTCCTCATCACCGCCATGGTGGTGGGGGTTCCCCTGTTCGGGCTCACCCTTCGCTTCTCCCTCAAGCCGCTGGTGGAGGCCTTCATCCGGCTGAAGGAGGCCCAGTACGGCGGCGCCGAGGTCCGACTCCTGCGCGAGCGCGTGGCGCGCCTGGAGCGGGTGCTGGAGGCGCACGGGCTCGTGGATGAGCACGCGCCGCTGTCGCTCCGCGCCGGCGCGCCCGAGCGGCTCCCGGCGGTGACGGCCCTGAAGGACCGGGAGCGAGTGTAGCCATCCCGACATCTCTGACTTTCCGGAAGGTGCGTCCAGGGTGTTGAATGCGCCCGTGGACTTTCCTTCGCTGGAGGACGAGGTCGTTTTTCTCCGGGGCCTGGTGGCCGTGCACCGGATGGCGGACGTCATCCTGGAGGACTGCATGGAGCGCGGCCTGGACCTGGAGTCCGGGCTCGACGTGTTCCTCACGCAGTGCGCCCGGCTGGTGCATGCCCGGGCCGGCTTCGTGTCCCTGCGCGGCACGCGGGGCCCGGTGCTGACGCGCGTGCTGGGCGAGCCTGGCGTGGACGTGCTGAAGGCGGCGCACTGGCAGGGCATCCGCGCGCTGGCGGACGGGCGGACGCTCTTCTGCACCCGGCTGGCCCTGGGCAGCCTGGAGCTGGGCGGGCTGGGGCTCGTGGTGGAGGGCCACTTCGAGGACGGCGGCCGGCTGGTGATGCAGCTGGTGGAGGCCATCGGCGAGCAGCTGGATAACGCCGTGCTGGGCTTCCTGGCGCTGACGGGGGGCAAGGGCGCGCTGGAGCGGCTGGACGCGCTGGTCTCGGACGCGGCGCCGGTGTCGCGAGGCCAGATTGGCCGCTATGAGGTGGTGACGCCGCTGGGCACCGGGGGCATGGCCCAGGTGCTGGTGGCGAGGAGCCGGGGGCCGGAGGGGCTGGGGCGGCTGGTGGCCCTCAAGCGCATCCTCCCGCACCTGTCCGCGGACCCTTCCATCGTCCAGCAGTTCCTGGACGAGGCCCGCATCGGCCTGCGCCTGTCGCACCCCAACCTCGTCCACTTCTACGACTTCGGCGAGGCGGAGGGGGCGTACTACATCGCGATGGAGCTGGTGCGGGGCGTGGACCTCGCGCGGCTCATCCGCGCGGCGCGGGGGCCGCTGGAGACGGCGCACGTGGTGGGCGTGGTGTGCCAGGCGCTGGCGGGCCTGCAGGCCGCGCACGTGCTGCAAGGCGAAGACGGCGGTCCGCTGGAGCTGGTGCACCGCGACCTGTCACCGCACAACCTCATGGTGGGGTTCGACGGGCGGGTGAAGGTGCTGGACTTCGGCGTGGCCAAGGCGCGCGCCCAGCGCACGGTGACGCTGCCGGGCATCGTGAAGGGCAAGCCGCTCTACATGTCCCCGGAGCAGGCGCGAGGCATGAAGCTGGACGCGCGCAGCGACCTGTTCTCGATGGGGCTCATCCTCTACCAGTCGCTCACCGGACACCGGGCCTTCGAGAAGCCGGACGAGCTGGCCACCATGCACGCCATCTGCGACGAGGCGCTCCCGCCCCGGCCTTCGCACATCTCCCGCGCGCTGTGGGAGGTGCTGGAGATTTCGTTGGCCAAGCGCCCCGAGGCCCGCTTCCGCAGCGCCCGGGAGATGGCGGACCGGCTGGCGGACGCCTGCCGCCCGGCGAGCGACTCGGAGCTGGTGCGGCTCATGGGGAAGCACTTCCCCGACCGGCACCGCGAGTTCCAGCAGATGGACCGCGCGATGTCCTGGGGGCGCCCGCCGGAGAGCGTGAGCGTGGAGGAGACGCGCATCCTGCGCCCCTCGCTCATGAAGTCCTCGAGCTGAAGGCGTCGGGGGGCGGAAGCCCAGCCCCTCACCCGGGCGTGGCGTGGGGCCGGGAGCGCCTCGCCATGGCTTACCCCCGCTTCAGCGGGTCATCGGAGGGCGCGTTCAGCGTGCGGGGCCGCTCCTCGCTGCCCTCGGTGCGGATGTCCACCTGCTCGCGGCGCACGTGCTCGGAGATGTGGCGCTCCTCGTCGACCTCGTCCTTGTGGATGACGACCTCCTCGCTGACGACGGCGTGCTTCTGGACCTCGACCTCCTCCGCGCGCAGCGGGACGACGACCGTCTCCTCCTGGAAGGAGGCGTTCATCGCAGGGCGTCCCGGGCTCACGTCCCGGCGCTCCACGCGGACGCGCTCGCGGCGCACCGGCACGTCCAGCTCCTGGTCCTCTTCCACCACGTCCTTGTGCACGCGGACCTCGCCGGCCTGGACGTCCCGCTTGAGCACATCCACCTCTTCCTTGTGCACGGGGATGGTGATGTCCTCCTCGCGGCCGTGCATGCCGCGCGAGCCCACGCCGGTGTCGGAGGCGCGCAGCCCGGCGTCCGCGCTGGTGTCGGCGGGGGCGGTCGTGCCCACGCGCGCGTCGTAGCCCGTGTCGTAGGTGTCTCTGTTCACCGTGTCCGCGGTGGTGTCCATGCCCGCGCGGGAGCGGGCCGCTTCCCGGTCGGCGCTCGTGCTCACCGCGCCCGGGCCGACGCCCGCGCCACCGCCCGTCCCCGCGACGGCCTCCGCGCGGCCCTCGTCCGACAGCCGGCTCAGCATCTCCCTGCCGTGACTGAGGATGATCTCCGAGCCGTCGATGCGGCTGACCTCCGAGTAGCGGACCAGGTAGTCCTTCGGGAAGAAGAGGCCCTTCTCGATGTGGAACTCGTCGTTGCTGATGGCGAAGACCTTGCCGAGCTTCTCGCCGTCGATGCTGCGGACGACCATCCCTTCCTTGACGTCGCTGCGTTGGTACATGACTGGCTCCTCGTGACCGGGGCGGGTGGGCCGGCTGGCAACACCCTGGACCCCGGCGCTGGTGGGGGCCTCGCGTACGCGCGCGAGGCCCTGGGGTTTCCACCCCGGTCATCATGGAAGGTGTGAGCGAGTCGCCCCGGTGGCAGGGGCCGAGGGCGCAGTGCCAGTTGGCCCGGCACTGCGCCGGCCCGCCCGAACGCACGCCCGTCCTTTCGGCTGCCCCGGTGTCCCGGCGTGACGGACAGGGGCCAGGGCTTCCCAGGGCATTACGGCCCACCCCATCTTCAAGCGGGGTGCGCGCCTGGGCGGCGAGCCGCGAGCGCCCGATGGGAGAACGTCATGAGGAGCGAGCAGGGAAGCTGGCGGCCGTGGCGCTGGAGTGACTCGTGGGTGGGGGGCGCGGCGGCGGGCATTGGTGTGCACCTGCTGCTGCGTGGCATGCACCGCGTGCTCGGCCCGCGCGGCCCCGTGGTGGGCGTGGCCTGCGCGTCCGGCGCGCTGGGCGCCCTGGTGGCGAGCCGGCTCGCACGCCGGCGCCCCCGGCCTCCCGCCCTGACGCTGGTGTCCGCTTCGCCCCCGCGGGCGGAGCCTCGGGCGCCAGTGGAGGAAGACGGCCCTCGCCCGCCCGTGGGGCGGGCGCTCCGGCGAGGTCCGAGTGGCCGGGAGCAGCCCTGGCTCGAAGCCTGGAGGCCCACCCCGGCGTGAGCGGTGAACCACACAGGAGAGGAGTCCTTCGATGCGCGGAGACGTACGGGAAGGGATGCGGGTCTTCACGGCGGATGGGACGCGGCTGGGCACCGTGGTGGGGTGCGGCGAGGAGACCTTCGCCATCGAGGGGGGCCTGCTGCGGTTGAAGGCCTTCACGGCGCGCTACGGCGACGTGGTGGACGCGCGTGGCGACGACGTCCACCTGGGACTCACCCGCGACGAGGTCCCGCTCTCCGCGGATGGACGCGGGCGCGCGGCGGGCGCGCCCGAGCCGGTGCACGACTCCGGGTTCGGGACGCCGGATGAGCGGGTGATGCCGCTGGCGCGAGAGGAGGCCCACCCCCACGTCGTGGTGCACGAGACGGGGCAGGTGCGCATCCACAAGGTGGTCCGCACCGAGGTGCGGCACTTCTCCGTGCCCGTGCGGCGCGAGGAGCTGCGGGTGGAGCGCGTGTCCCCGCAGGCCGTGGCCGCGGAGGGCGCGCGGGCGCCCGCGGCCGCCGCCCGGCCGGTGCTGGAGGGGCTGGTGCCCTTCGAGGCGGGCACCCTCGTCATTCCCCTTCGCGAGGAGCGGGTGGAGCTCACCAAGACGGCCCACGTCTGGCAAGAGGTCGCGGTTTCCCGGTACACCGCCGAGGAGCTCCAGAAGGTTCACGCGACCGTCCGGAAAGAGACGGCCGAGGTGGAGGAGCGGGGCGAGGTGCTCCACGACGGCCCGGTGGACGGGCTGCACTCCTGACTGACGCGCCGCACAGCGGGTGCGTGGCGGGGGCACGGGGTGGCTGCGAGCTTGACCCTTGGAGAGGTGTCCCCTAGAAAACCGGGGCTTTGCCGTGTCAGTTTCCGCGAAGGGAAGCCCTGCATGCGACGACTTGCCCCGATGCTGCTCGCCGCGCTCGCCGTCCTGGCGGCCGCCTGCGAGAAGAAGACGCAGCCCGCTCCTTCTGGTGAAGGAGGTCCGCAGGCCGCGCAGGGGCACGAGGCGGCGGGAGGGGCACCGGTGGACGCGAACACCATCCTGCTGGGGCAGGTGGGCTCGCTCACCGGGGGGCAGGCCACCTTCGGCGTCTCCACGCGCAACGGCATCGAGCTGGCCATCAACGAGGCCAACGCCGCGGGCGGGGTGAAGGGCAAGAAGCTGGCCCTCCGCGTCTACGACAACCAGAGCAAGCCCGAGGAGGCGGCCCAGGCCGCCACGCGGCTCATCACGCAGGACAAGGTGGTGCTCATCCTCGGTGACGTGGCGTCGTCCAACTCGCTGGCCATGGCGGAGAAGGCGCAGGCGGCGGGCGTGCCCATGATTACGCCGTCCTCCACCAACCCCACCGTCACGGAGAAGGGGGACTACATCTTCCGCGTCTGCTTCATCGACCCGTTCCAGGGCTTCGTGATGGCGAAGTTCGCGCGGGAGAACCTGAAGCTGGACAAGGTGGCGGTGCTCCAGGACAACAAGAGCGCCTACTCCATCGGGCTGGCGGACGTCTTCCGGCGCAAGTTCACGGAGATGGGCGGCAAGGTGACGGCCGTGGAGAGCTACAGCCAGGGCGACACCGACTACCGCGCCCAGCTCACCGCCATCCGCAAGTCGCAGCCGGAGGGCATCTACGTTCCGGGCTACTACAGCGAGGTGGGCATCATCGCCCGCCAGGCGCGCGAGGTGGGCCTGAAGGTGCCGCTGATGGGCGGCGACGGCTGGGACTCCGAGAAGCTCTTCGAGCTGGGCGGCAGCGCCATCAATGGCAGCTACTTCTCCAACCACTACTCGCCGGACAACCCGGACCCGCGCGTGCAGAAGTTCATCGCGGACTACAAGGCCGCCTATCGCGCGGTGCCGGACGCCCTGGCGGCGCTGGGCTATGACGCGGCGCGCGTGGCGGTGGCGGCGCTGGAGCGCGCCACGGACCTGAGCGGCCCGGCGGTGCGTGACGCCATCGCGCAGACGAAGGACTTCCCGGGCGTGGCGGGCACCGTCACCCTGGATGCCAACCGCAACGCCGTGAAGTCAGCCGTCGTCCTGAAGGTCGAGGACGGCAAGACGCAGTACGTCACGACCGTTACCCCCTAATGGCGCAGCTCCTCCAGCATCTCATCAACGGCCTGGCCGCCGGCACCATCTACGCGCTCGTCGCGCTCGGCTACACGATGGTGTACGGCGTCCTGAAGCTCATCAACTTCGCCCATGGCGACGTCATGATGGTCGGCGTCTACATGGGCTACGCCACCGCGTTCGCGCTCGGGCGCGAGATGCGCAGCTCCCTGGTGGGCGTGGCCATCGTCTTCGCGGTGGCCATGCTGGGCTGCGCGCTGCTCGGCTTCATCATCGAGCGCTTCGCGTACCGGCCCCTGCGGGAGAAGCCGCGCCTCACCGCGCTCATCACCGCCATCGGCATCTCCTTCGCGCTGTCCTACGGCTTCCAGCTCGACATCGGCTTCCTGCCGGGCGCGGCGCCGCGGGCCTTCCCGGAGGTCATCGCGCCGGTGGAGTGGCTCGTCATTGGCGACCGCGACGTGGTGGTGTGGAACTGGCAGGTCATCAGCTTTGGCATCGCCGTGGCGCTGATGGTGGGCCTGCAGTACCTGGTGTTCCGCACGCGCTTCGGCCGGGCGATGCGCGCGGTGTCCTGGGACCACCGCGTGGCGGCGCTCATGGGCATTCCCACCGACCGCGTCATCGCGCTGACGTTCATGCTGAGCAGCGCGCTGGCCGCGGGCGCGGGGCTGCTCTACGCCATCAAGGACACGTCGGTGAGCCCGCTGATGGGCCTGTACGTGGGCCTCAAGGCCTTCGTGGCGGCGGTGATTGGCGGCATCGGTCACGTGCCGGGCGCCGTGGTGGGCGGCCTGGTGCTGGGGCTGGTGGAGGAGTTCGTGGTGGGCTACGCGGCCAGCACCTGGCGTGACGCGGTGGCCTTCGGCTTCCTCATCCTGGTGCTGCTGGTGAAGCCTGGCGGCCTCTTCGGCCGCGTCGCCGCGGAGAAGGTGTGATGGAGACTCCGGCGATTCCCGCTCCCGAGGCCCGCTCCGTCGTCCCCCCCTCACTGCGCGGCGTCCTGCCCCTGGTGGTGGCGTTGCCGGTGCTGGCGCTGTTCCAGTGGGTGCTGAGCGACGCGCCGTTCGCCACCTACCTGCTGTCGGTGGTGGGGGTGAACATCATCCTCGCCGTCAGCCTCAACATCGTGAACGGCATGACGGGGCAGTTCTCCATCGGTCATGCCGGCTTCATGGCGGTGGGCGCGTACATCTCCGGCGTGATGTCGCTGAGCCTGAAGGACATCGCGCTCTCCTTCCTGCCGGTGGCCGCCAGTGACCAGGTGCTCTTCGTCCTGGCGCTGCTGGTGGGCGGCGTGGCCGCGGCGCTGTGCGGCTTCCTGGTGGGGCTGCCGTCGCTGCGCCTGCGCGGGGACTACCTGGCCATCGTCACGCTGGGCTTCGGCGAAATCATCCGCGTGGTGGTGCAGAACACGGACGCCTTCGGCCGGGCGCTGGGCCTGTCCGGCATCCCGCAGTCCTCCACGCCGGCCATGGTGTACTTCTGGGTGTTCCTCACCGTGCTGGTGGCGCGGCGAATCACCGGCTCCAGCCACGGCCGCAGCCTCTGGGCCATCCGCGAGGACGAGGTGGCCGCCGAGGCCATGGGCGTGGACACCACGGGCTACAAGGTCCGCTCCTTCGTCATCTCGTCCTTCTTCGCGGGCATCGCCGGCGGGCTGTTCGCGCACTTCGTGCCCATCATCAACCCGGGCTCCTTCACCTTCGTGAAGTCGATGGAGATCGTCGTCATGGTGGTGCTGGGGGGCCTGGGCTCCACGACGGGGGCCATCGTCGCGGCGACCTTCCTCACGCTGCTGCCCGAGGGGCTGCGCTCGCTGTTCGCCGTGCTGGGCGCGGAGGGCAGCCTGGCGCAGAAGGTGGACCAGATTCGCATGCCCGTGTACGGCCTGCTGCTGGTGGTGCTGATGCTGGCGCGCCCGCAGGGCCTGTTCGGGACGAAGGAGCTCTGGGACGTGCTGCCGCGGTGGATTCCCCGCAAGCGCAGGGGGCTGGCGTGAACGCGTCCGTGCAGGAGGCGAAGGCGCAGGCGGAGGTGGAGCCGGGCGCGCCGCTGCTCCAGGCGGATGGGGTGAGCATCCAGTTCGGCGGCCTCAAGGCGCTGACGAACTTCAATCTCTCCGTGCGGCAGGGGGACCTGCAGGGCCTCATCGGCCCCAACGGCGCGGGTAAGTCCACGGCGTTCAACGTGCTGACGGGCGTGTACCAGCCCACCCGGGGCGAGGTCCGCGTGGCCGGGCAGCGGGTGAACCAGTGGCTGCCGCACCAGATCAACCACCTGGGGCTGGCGCGCACCTTCCAGAACATCCGCCTGTTCCGGGCGCTGTCCGCGCTGGACAACGTGAAGGTGGCGTGCCGGGCGCAGGGCGCGCTGCACCCCGAGGGCGTGGGGCTGGGGGCGAAGGTGAAGGGCGCCTTCTTCAACTACTGCGACTGGTGGCGGGCGCTGCTGCTCACCCCGCGCTTCCAGCAGGAGGAGCGCGAGCTGACGCAGCAGGCGGAGCGCCTGCTGGAGGTCATGGGGCTGTCGCACCGCCGCGACGAGGAGGCGCGCAACCTGCCCTACGGCGAGCAGCGCCGGCTGGAGATCGCGCGCGCGCTGGGCACGCAGCCCAAGGTGCTGCTGCTGGACGAGCCCGCGGCGGGCATGAACACCCGCGAGAAGGCGGACCTGATGGTGCTCATCCGCAAGCTGCGGGACGACTTCAAGCTGGGCGTGCTCGTCATCGAGCACGACATGAAGCTGGTCATGGGCATCTGCGAGCACATCACCGTGCTGGACCACGGCGAGACGATTGCCCGGGGCGCGCCGGCGCAGGTGCGCAGCGACCGGAAGGTCATCGAGGCGTACCTGGGCGACAGCTACCTGGAGAGCCACGGAGGGGCGGCGTGAGCGAGGCGCAGGTGAAGACGCTGGGCGAGCGCCAGTCCTTCGCGCCGCTGCTGACGGTGGAGGGCATCAAGGTTCACTACGGCGCCATCCAGGCGCTCAAGGGCGTGTCGCTGACGGTGGGCAAGGGCGAGGTCGTGGCCCTCATCGGCGCCAACGGCGCGGGCAAGACGAGCACGCTGCGCGCGGTGAGCGGCATGCTCAAGCCCAGCGCGGGACGCATCCAGTTCAACGGGCATGACACCACGGCCATGAAGGCGCACCAGCTGGTGCCGCGCGGCATGGCGCACGCGCCGGAAGGGCGGGGCGTGTTCCCCAACATGTCCGTCCAGGAGAACCTGGAGCTGGGGGCCTACCTGCGTAAGGACACCGCGGGCATCCAGCAGGACCTGGAGAAGAGCTTCACGCTCTTCCCGGTGCTCAAGGAGCGCCGTAAGCAGATGGCCGGGACGCTGTCGGGCGGCGAGCAGCAGATGCTGGCCATTGCCCGCGCGCTCTTGAGCAAGCCGCAGTTGCTGCTGCTGGACGAGCCTTCCCTGGGACTGGCGCCGCAGGTGACGGAGGCCATCTTCCGCACCCTGCGCGAGGTGAACGCCACCGGCGTGAGTGTGTTGCTGGTGGAGCAGAACGCGCACCTGGCGCTCAACGCGGCCCATTACGGTTACGTGCTGGAGACGGGCGAGGTGGTGATGGCGGGGCCGGGCAAGGCGCTCCTCGAGAGCGCGGAAGTTCGCCGTGCCTACCTCGGCGAGTAGCCGAGCCTGCCCCGGCGCTGATGCGGAGGTGTTTCGCGACGTCCTCTCGCTGACGCTCCGGTAGAGTCTGGTGCGTGATGAAACTGGCTCCCCCCTCAAAGTCGGGTAGTCAGCAACCAGGAAGTTCGTCTAGCGTCATTCGACGCACTGCGTTCAACCACACTCAGGAAGTGTGCCCATGTCCCCGTTGTCCCGCCTTGTCGCAAGCCTCGCCACCCTCATGCTGATGGCCGCCGGGTGCGCTGGTCAGCAGAAGCCCGAGTCCCGGGAAGCGTCCTCCACCATCGAGGAGATTCCCAACGAGGGCGGAGAAGAGACCTCCGGCGTTCAGTTCAACGTCCTGAATGCCCCCGAGGGCTTCAGCGTGAAACTGCCGGGTGAGGCGCCCCAGGCGCAGCGCAGCGAGGCCGCGCTCCCGAAGCGGACGGACAAGGCGACGCTCGTCACGTACGCGGCGAACGAGAACGGCGTCAGCTACATCGTCAACGCGGTGGACTACCCGGAGGCGTTCGTCGCCACCGTCCCCGCCGAGGCGCTCATCAAGGGCGGCATCGAGGGCATCGCCCAGCAGGTGCAGGGCGAGGTGAAGAGCTCCGAGGACATCACCCTGGATGGCTACCCTGGCAAGGCCTACATGCTGGCGTCGCCCAGCGGCGAGGTGAAGGGCCGCAGCTACCTGGTGGGGCCGCGCGTCTACAACCTCATCACCGTCTACAACGCCGCCATTGGCGCGCCGGGCGCGGATGAGTTCCTCGACTCGCTGAAGCTCGTCAACCCGCCGCCGCAGATTGAGCGCGCGGGCGCCGAGGCCGAGGGGGCGGAAGCCGCCGCCCCGAGCGCCGAGACGGCCGCTCCTGCCGCCGAGGACGCGGGCAGCCAGCCGGCCACGGGCGCCAAGCGCCGCCGCGCCAAGTAGTCGTGTGACAAGGGGCACGCTTCCTCGATGGAGGCGTGCCCTGGCTGAGGGCGGTGTGGGTGTCCGGCCGGTTTCCCGGCGCGTGAGGCCGCCGCCCTTCGAGCCATGAGTTCCCCGCGAGTGCGGGGGCTGGAGTGGATGGAACGGTGGGTGTGCCGCCAGGCTCGCGGCGCCGCCGTGACACAGGTCGCGCTCCCGTTCACCCGCCGCATCGTCGCGACGCGGCGGGTGACGTGAGGCCGTTCACTCCGGCCAGTGGAGGATCCGGCCATTGTCACCCGCGACCCAGAGGTCCGCGGGGCTGGTGCCCGAGATGTCGTTGAAGCGGTAGTTCGTGTTCTCGAAGACGACCTGCCACTGCTGACCGTCGTACCGGTAGATGCGCCCGCTCTGCGCGGTGACGTAGACGGAGCCGGTACCGAACGCGATGACGGACGTCAGCGTTTCATTCCGGTTGTTGGGGAAGGGCATCCTGCTCCAGGTGCTGCCGTTCCATTGAATGACGGAGTTCGTGTTGCTCTGGGCCTCGCCCACGGCGAAGGCCAGCGTGTCGTTCACCACCCAGACGCCGCGGAGGCGCCCCAAGCCTGAGATGGTGGTTTGCACAGCCTGGGACTGCCACTGACCGCTGCTGTCGTCGAAGCGGTAGACCCGAGGACGGGTGCTTCCGGAGTCGTAACCGCCCACCGCGAACAGCGTGGACCGGGAGCGTCCGTGGATGTCGAACAGCGGCGCGACGTCCGTGGTGCCGAACTTCAGTGAGCTCGGCCCGTTGCCTCCATCCCA
>Ga0182745_1004134_pt1 | contig 12176 bp, 22 predicted proteins | sample eDN3rd30CKraftBY_FD_128523 | JGI IMG/M metagenome (GOLD analysis project Ga0182745, IMG submission 128523) | Enriched backyard soil microbial communities from Emeryville, California, USA - eDNA 3rd pass 30_C Kraft BY (version 2) (version 2) | ecosystem: Environmental > Terrestrial > Soil >... | reverse complement strand
GGAAGTCCAAGTCTGGGGAGTTCGATGTGATGAAGCCTTCCGTTGAAGGCATCCTCGAGTTCGCCACTCGGACGGGTCTCCTGATGGCACCGACTGAGGGACGCTAGAGGTCAAATTCACCGCACAAGGAGGAAACTTGAATCGCCAAATCGTGTACACGCCTCGGGCTGCGCGCCCACCGCCCACGTACAGTCAAGCGGTGAAGGCTGCGGGCCTCGTCTTCGTCTCAGGCACAGCGCCAGCGGATCCAGCGACGAACGCACTCGTCGGCACTACGATTCAGGAACAGACCAGGCAGTGTCTGGTGAACATACAGGCCATTCTCGAGGCGGCGGGAAGCGCTTTGGACAAAGTCGTCAGCATCACGGTTGTCCTCGCTGACGAAGACGACTTCGCCGGCATGAACGAGGAATGGCTCAAATGGTTCCCGACGAATCCACCGGCCCGTCAGGGCGCAAAGATGCCGGTGCGAGTGCCGGGTCTGAAGGTGTCGATTGCCGCCATTGCCGCGGCTTAGGGCGGGTCGGAGCGCGGTCCGAGCTGGCTCGGCGTGGCCTGCCCGCCGGAGAGCCCAACGTAGCGAACCACACATTCGCCGGTGGTCTGGCAGGATCGACGATACTGCAGAGAGGTTTGTTGCATGACTACAGCCAGGCCGTTTCTCATGTTTCAGGGTGGGGCGGCTCAGTCCGCGCTCGATCTGTACTTCGCCACGTTCCCCGACTCCCGAATGGTGAGCATCCAGCACTACGGTTCAGGGGAGGCCGGTCCGACCGGAACCATCAAGGTAGCCATCTTCACGCTGTGCGGCCGCGAGTTCATGTGCTCAGACAGCCCGGTCGAGCACGCCTTTTCATTCACGCCATCAAGCTCCACCTTCGTCGATTTCGATTCTGCGTCAGAGCTGGACCGCGCATTCGATTCACTCTCGAACGGCGGCCAAACGCTAATGCCGCTGGGTGACTACGGGTTCAGCAAGCGCTTTGGTTGGCTCGTCGACAGGTTCGGCGTTTCGTGGCAGCTCAATCTTGCGGCGGAGGCCTGACATCGCGCGATTCGCGATTCGCGATCCGCGGGTCGCGCGTCGCTGTCTGCTGAGGGCGAGGGACCGTTCAGGAGAAAGGAATGCAGCAAGGAATGCAGCAAGGAATGCGTGTTGGCATGCTGGTGTTGGCGTCCACCCTCGGTTTGGCAAGCGCGTCGGAGCCGACTTCCGATTACCTGCACGCGGAGCGCCAGTACTACGCGGTCATCAGCACGAGCCTGCGGGCAGGCGTTTGCAGTCTTCGCGGTGACGCCGTTCTGCAGGCACAGAAGAGGCTCGCCGAGACCGTCGGTAAGCTTTCCGCCACCGCGGGACCGAGAGTCCTGCTTTTCGCCGTTTCCGCAAACGACGTCGACAGCGCCAGGCGGCTTCTCGCCGCGGGGGCGCCCAGAGTCGGAGATCAGGGCACCCTCCTGCACGTGGCGGCGAGGTTTGGCGATGCTCCGCTTCTGGAGGTTCTGACCAACGCGGGTTTTGGTCTCGAGGAGCATGGCGAGGCGAGTGGATCTCCGCTCTTCGTCGCCGTCGAGTCGAACCGACCTGAGAACGTGGCGTGGCTGACGCGACACGGCGCGAATGCGAACGCCGTGGATAGTGCAGGCGTTCCGGTGCTCAGGCACGCCATGGTCTGCGGCAACAGGGAGGTCATCCGGCACCTGATTACCGCAGGCGCCAGGATCGACCCCAGGACGCGCGCATTCCTGGACGGGCAGCCATGAAGTCCCCTTCGAAATTCACGATCAGACGCGCTACGCAAGCAGACGTGCAGACGCTCGTCTCCCTGATGCGCGAGTTCCACGCGGAATCGAGCTACACGTTGGATCAGGCCAGAGCGGAACGCGCATTTACGGAGTTGCTCGCCCACCCCGAAATTGGAGCCGTTTGGGTCGCGGACCAGGACGAAACGCGCGCCGGCTACGTGGTCCTCACACGTCGATACTCGATGGACCGCGGCGCGCTGGATGGTCACATCGAAGATCTATTCGTCCGGCCACGATTTCGAAGGCGGGGGATCGGCTCCGCCTTGCTCGCCGCGATCATCGACGAAGCCGGATCATCCCGGGAACTCCATGTGGAGGTGGCCGGCGGCGATGCTCCGGCGAACGCTCTCTACAAGCACTGCGGCTTCGAAGCGCCCTCTGACGGCCGCGTCTTTCTCCGAAGAAGAATTGACGAGTGAAGACCTGTTTCAGACTGCGGCCCTTGGCACCCACGAGGGACACTTGATGGCAACGCTCGCCGATCGCATCCGCCGCGCGGCTCGAGTCACGGGCAGCTTCACGCTTCGTTCGGGAAAGACCAGCGACGTGTACTTCGACAAGTACCAGTTCGAGGCCGACCCCGCTTTGCTTCGTGACATTGCCGAGGCCATGCTGCCGCTCGTCCCACAAGGGACGCAGGTGCTGGCCGGTCTCGAGATGGGCGGCATCCCGCTGGCGACGGTCATGAGCCAGCTGAGCGGCATTCCTGCGTGCTTCGTGCGCAAGGAGGCCAAGGCCTATGGGACCTGCCGCTATCTCGAGGGCGCAGCGCTGGCCAGCCAGCGCTTCGTGCTGGTGGAGGATGTGGTCTCGAGCGGCGGTGCGATCATCGACGCACTGAGCAAGCTTCGCGCGGACGGGCTCGAACCTCTGGGCGCCGTGTGCGTGATCGATCGCCAGACGGGCGGCAAGGAAGCGTTGGCCGCGCACGGGCTCGCGTTCGTTGCCCTGCTCACGTACGCGGAGATCGAGCGCTCGTCCTGATCGACGACGATCGCGCCGGGAAGATAGGGTCGAATGCAGGGGAAACACGCCATGACCGATTCGAACACCGACATTGCCGCGCGGCTCGCCGTGGAAGACGCCGTCACCCGCCTGTTCGTGGCCACGGACCGTCGCGACTGGCCCACGCTGGAGGCGTGCTTCACCGACCCGTTCCTGCTCGACATGACGTCGCTCACGGGCGGCCAGCCGTCCACCATGACGCCGCGCCAGATCTGCGATGCGTGGTCGGAAGGGTTCAGCAAGCTGGACCACGTGCACCACCAGGTCGGCAACCTGCAAACTCGTGTTGCAGGTGCCGAGGCGCGTGTGGAGTGCTACGGTGCGGCCTGGCATTACCGTGCTGCGGCGCAGGGCGGCAAGACGAGACTTTTCGTCGGCACCTACGTGTTCGATCTCAGTCACGGGCTCGCGGGTTGGCAGGTGGCGCGTCTCGTGTTCCAGCTGAAGTTCATCGACGGAAACCCGTCGCTCGAGAGCTAGGCACGAATCGGCGCGAACGAACACACGGGGGTGGAGATGACGAAACCGCGCATTGCTGCCATCGCCGTTGCCGCGGTCATCGGCGTGTTCTACTGGTGGACCTGGCTGCACTCCTGGGGCATGCACCTGGTCGACAACCCGCTGGTGCCCTGGTTGCAGGCCAACGCGCCGCCCCGAGAGCATCCGACGCTGTACCCTGCGATCCTGGCCGTCCACGATGCGGTTATGAACGTCCTGCTAGCCATCCCGTTCGCGGCCATGCTCGCCCTCAGCGCGCGTCTCAATGACTGGAGCTGTGCGATCGTTGCCGCTTTGATGGCCAACGTCATGATGTACTGGACAACAGAGTGGCAGATGATCCCGGTGGCGGCCGCAACGACGGTCTTCTGGATCGGTCTCGGGATCACCGCGTTCGCATTGCCCGCCGCGTTTCTCCTCGTTCGCACGCTGCCGGCAAGCTGGGTGCAGAGAAGCGGGCGCGAAGTCCTGTCGACAACGGCAAACCTTTGAGCGTCGCTTCATGAAAAGCACCAGTGAACCCGCAAGAATCCGCGTCTTCGCCTTGATCCTTGCCGCAGTGCTCGCCGCCACCGCCGTGTCAGCAGCCGTCCTCTTCGGCGCGACCCTCATGCCGATCATGGAGCGCGCGATGTCGAGCGGTCGACCCACGATGATCGGAGCATGGATCGCCGTATTTGCCGGCGCCGCAACCGCGGTCTGGCTGGCCGTCTACGGCCGCAGCGGCGCGAAGCGCAGGCCGCCCCGCGACGATTAGCGAGCCTGGACCTGGCTATCGGGCGCACGACGCGTGACTTTCTCCTTCGCCGCGCCGCCACAGGTCGTCGCCGTGCATTCGAGCACGGGGCACACCTTCTCGAAATTCCCGACCGCATCGATCCGTCTCATCGCGGGCCAGGGCGTGGAAGGAGACGCGCACCGAGGTGCGACGATCAAGCATCGCTCGCGCGTTGCCAAGGATCCTTCCCAACCGAACCTTCGACAGGTCCATCTCGTTCACGTCGAGTTGCTGGAGGAGCTGGCTGCGAAGGGCTTTCCAGTACAGCCGGGAAGTATCGGCGAAAACATCACAACTCGCGGCGTCGATCTCCTCGGGCTCGCCGAAGGTGCCGAGCTGCACATCGGCGCAGAGGCCGTGGTGATCGTGACGGGGCTGCGCAATCCCTGTGTGCAATTGAACCGGTTCAGCCCCGGCCTGATGGAGGCGGTGCTCGAGCGCACGACAGATGGCGGTCTGCGCAGGAAGGCCGGCATCATGGGCATCGTCCGCACGAGCGGCGCGGTGCTTCCAGGAGATAACATTCGAGTCGTACCACCGATCGGAAGCGCCCGCGTTCTGCGGCCGGTATGAGCAAGCACGCCGCAGGAGGATCGTTTGCAAACCCGCTTTCCCACTGGCTCGGAGCAGGCCCGCCCATTTCTGCCCGCTCGCGATTTCGATCTCTCGAAAGCGTTCTATGAAGCCCTGGGCTTCGAGAGGCTCCTCGACGGCGATGTCGCCATCTACAAGGCCGGCTCGAGCGGGTTCATCCTGCAGCGCTACTACCAGAAAGACTGGGCCGAGAATTTCATGATGCAGCTCATGGTCGACGATCTCGACGGGTGGTGGGCGCACATTCTCGCGCTCGACCTCCCGGCCCGATTCGGTGTCGCATCGCCGAAGCCGCCGGAAATGCAGCCGTGGGGGCTGCGCATCGCCTATCTTTTCGACCCGTCGGGGGTGCTCTGGCACGTCGCGCAGCGACGCCCCGACGCGGCGCAGGACGAGGTTCCCCGATGATCAAGCAGGTCGGCCCGACCGTGATCCGCGAGTACCACCGCGCGACCTGCCATTGCGGCAGCGTCGAGCTCGAGCTTCACTTGCCTGACGGCATCGTGAAGCCGGGGCGCTGCAACTGCTCGATCTGCCGGCGCAAGGGCGCGATCGTGGCGGGCGTTCCGCTTTCGGCCTTGCGAGTCATCAAAGGGCAGGACTCACTGAGTCTCTACGAGTTCAACACGCGTACGGCGAAGCACTACTTCTGCTCGAGATGTGGCATCTACACGCACCACCGGCGTCGCTCCAACCCGCAGGAGTACGGATACAACGTCGGCTGCCTCGAGGGCGTGAACCCCTTCGACCTGGGGCCGGTGCCGACGAACGACGGCGTCCATCATTCTTCCGACCGCCAAGGGGTGGCTGCGGATCAACGTTAGCTGCACCGCGAAGAGGAGGACCGCATGGCAACTTCGACGGTGGACTTCGAGACAGTACGCTTCATCGCCGCGTCGTTGCCCGACGTGAAGGTGGGGTCTGTGATGGACACGGAAGCGGTGGAAACTGGACCATCATGGCCGGAGACATGAGTGGAGTGAACGATGCCGGATGATTTCCCTATCCGCCCCGTCCTGTTCACGCGCGATGCGACGCGAGCGCTGGAGTTCTACCGCGACACGCTGGGATTCGGCGTTCACTGGATCCACGAACAGAACGGCCAGCCGTTCGTCTTCATGGCGAGCCTGTTCGGCATGCGGGTGATCCTGAACCAGACGGAGAGCGATACCGAAGACCGGCCGGGCAAAGGTCGGGTGTTCGTCGGCCTCGACGAGGCCAAGGCAGAGCGATTCCTGCGCCACGTGCGGGAGCGCGGCATCGCGACGTCTACCACGCAGTGGGGCGCGCCGACGACGGTCATCAAGGACCTCGACGGCAACGAGTTCTTCGTCTGGTTACCCCCGGGCGCGTAGATGGCTCGCCCACTGCCCCCCAATGCCGTATGGCTCGTCCAGCGAGCGCTGAAGGACTGGGATCCGCTCGCCGTCCTGCGCGGCTGCAACCTGCCGGAGAGCGAATACGACGACTACGCGGCGCCGATCGTCGCGCTGGTGGCGAACGGTGCGACGATCGACGACGTGGCCGCGCACCTCGCCACCCTGCGATCCGAGGCCTTCGGTGCGCACCGCGACGACGAGCGTGATGGCCGCATCGCGGTGCTGATCGATACCTTGCTCAGCGACGGTTGACGGCGACCTATTCGCCCCAGCCGCTCTTCGTGCCGTAGGGCAGCTGCGTGCCCATCGCCTCCACGGCGACGATGCGACCGCGATCGATCTTGAAGAGCTCGCCGGCCTGCAGGTTCGACGAGCTGCCGCCGAGCGGCAGGCTCTCGATGTTCGGCACGTTGTAGATGCGAACCGAGCCCGTGCCGCCACGGTGCTGGAACATGGGGAACGAGAACACGACCCCGAGCTCCTCGTCGACGATCTCGTGCCGGCGCGGCCACAGGCGCGTGATGAAGTCCATGACGTGCGTGTCGAGCTGATCGCTGCAGCTCAGCGTGCCGATGTAGGCCATGGCATCGTCCGCCTGTTGGGACCCCAAGGGTACGGGCCAGGGCACGGGCCTCGCGTTGTGCGTGGTCTGGCCGCCGTTCTCGCGCCGCACGCAGTCGTCGGAGAACGGCGCGCGCTTGCCGTCCGCGTGCTCGATCGCCTCGAAGTAGCTGTCCGCGATGTTCACCATCTGCTGGCGGGGCAGGCGGTTCGCGGGCGGCAGAGGGGTGACGAACTCGGGACGCTCCATCGCCATCTTCTGGACGGTATCGGGTCGCAGATTGCGCGCGAGCACGTGCTCGATCTCGGTGATCTGCCCATTCACGACCTTCAGCCGCAGCGCGATGATGAGGGGCCGGTTGCGCTCCTTCATGACGCCGTAAAAGCCGACCTGCCCGGCGCCCACGTCCACCACACGGATGCGGAAGCCGGTGGGCGCCTCCGACGCGGCAACCCATAGCCCTTCCTTGCCGACGGTGAGCCGCGCGGTGTTCTCGGTGAACTTCACATCGCGGTTCAACGGAAGGCCGGCGGGATCGTGGCGAACCAGCGCCTCGAAGTAGCGATCGACGAAGCCGGTGAGGCAGGCGCGATCGCAGGGCGGGGCGACGCCGGTGCCGATGGGTGCCTGCGCGGCCGACGCGACGCCGACGGACATCGCGAGCGCGGCGGCGAGCGCGAACGTGCGGATCCCCATGATCGTCCCCCTTCCGTTCTTTTCACCCTATCATCGCAGGTCGTGAAACCGATTCGCCAGTTGCAGGTCCGCCGCTACGTCACGCCGCTGCGCGAGGGCGGCTCGTTGCCGGCGATCGTCGAGGCCGACGACGAGGGCCTCTACGTGCTCAAGTTCCGCGGCTCCGGCCAGGGGCCGAAGGCGCTGATCGCGGAGCTGGTGGCGGGCGAAATCGCCCGCGCGCTGGGTCTCGACGTGCCGGAGATCGTGCTCGCGGATCTGGACGGCCAGGAGCTCGCGCGCACCGAAGCCGATCCGGAAATCCAGGCGCTGATCCGCGCGAGCCATGGGCTCAACCTCGCGCTCGACTATTTGCCGGGCGCGGTGACCTACGACCCGCTCGCGTGGCGACCGGATGCCGATCTCGCCTCGCGCATCGTGTGGTTCGATGCGTACGTGTCGAACGTCGACCGCACCGCGAAGAACGTCAACCTGCTGCTGTGGCACGGTCGCCTGCGGCTCATCGATCATGGCGCGGCGCTGTATTTCCATCACGACTGGAGCACCGCCGCGGGACGCAGCCAGGATCCCTTCGAGCGGATCGCGAGCCACGTGCTGTTGCCGCTGGCCTCGCAGCTCGCGGCGGTGGACGAGGCGCTCGCCGCGACGCTCACGCCGGACGTGCTTCGCGGCATCGTGGATGCCGTTCCCGACACCTGGCTCGGGGATGCAGGCGGCACCGGTCGCCGCGACGACTACGTGTCGTTGCTCACGGCGCGTCTCGCGGCGCCCCGCCGGTTCGTGGAGGAGGCCATCCGTGCCCGCACGCGCTAGCTACGACTACGCGGTGATCCGCGTCGTACCTCGCGTGGAGCGCGAGGAGTTCGTCAACGTCGGCGTGGTGCTGTCGTGTCCCTCGAAGAATTTCCTCGATGCGCGAATCCACGTCGATGCCGCACGGCTGCGCGCGCTCGACCCCACGCTCGACATCGACATGCTCGAACGGCACCTCGCGAGCATCCCGCTGATCTGCCGTGGCGGCGCGGCCGCGGGACCGATCGGCGCACTGCCGCCTCGTCAGCGGTTTCACTGGCTGGTGGCGCCGCGCTCGACGCAGATCCAGACCTCGCAGGTGCACACGGGCCTCTGCGAGGACGACCCCGCCGGCACGCTCGAGCATCTGCTGCGTCGGATGGTGCTGCCACCGACGGGAGCCTCCTGACGATGGATGCCTTGGCGCTGCAGCAGTACCTTCACGAGCACATCCCGCTGTCGCGGGCGATGCAGGTGAGCGTGCTTGCCGCGTCCGTGGAGGAAGTGCTGCTCGCCGCCCCGCTCGCGCCGAACATCAACCATCGCGAGACCGTGTTCGGCGGCAGCGCGTCCGCCGTGTGCATCCTCGCCGCGTGGTCGCTGGTGCAGGTTCGCCTGCGTGCATCGGAGACGGCGGCGCGTCTCGTGATCCAGCGCAACCTCATGGAGTATCTGTTGCCGGTGCACGGGGACTTCACGGCACGCGCGCGCGTGGAGGACGAGGCGCCCTGGCGGCACTTCCATAAAGTGCTCGAGCGCCGCGGCAAGGCGCGAATCGCGGTGGCGGCGACGCAGGAACGCGAGGGGGTGATCGCGGGTCGGCTTGCGGGGACATTCGTCGCCGCCATCCGATGACAGCGGGCGATCGGGGCGATGGAGTAGATTCGGCGCTCCCACTCGAAGGAGGTCGCCATGCAGTTCCAGAGAGGCAGGTTGATCGACCACGTCCAGCTGCGGGTCGCGGATGTCGAGAAGAGCAAGCGATTCTACAAGGCCGTTCTCGGCGCGCTGGGTCTCGGTGAGGCGCTCACCGAAGGCGAAGGATTCTTCTACGTCGACGAGCTCTACGTGGACAAGGCCGATGGCCCCATCACCCGCACGCACCTGGCCTTCCAGGCACCCGATCGCAAGACCGTCGATGCGTTTCACGTCGCTGCATTGAGGGGCGGTGGGCGCGACAACGGCGCGCCTGGCGAACGCCAGTACCATCCGGGATACTACGCCGCGTTCGCCATCGACCCCGACGGCAACAACATCGAAGCCGTCTACCACGGGCCGTTCGAGCGTAGCGCGCCGGCCGTGACCATCACGGCGAAGTGATCATCGACAAGAAAAGGACATGACGAACATGCCATCGATCAAGCGATCCCTGCCGCTTCTCGCGCTCGCCGCGCTGGTCACCGCCGTCTCACCGGCGTGGGCGCAGGATTCCACCCGCAAGGAGCTGCGCCGCGCCGACCTTTCCGGGGCGCCGGGCATGGAAGTCATCCTGTCGGTCACCGAGCTGAAGCCGGGCGACGAGCTGCCGGCGCATTTCCATCACGGCGTCGAAGCGGGCTACGTGCTGGAAGGCGGCACCTTCGCCGTGGCGGGCAAGCCGTCGATCGTCGTCGAGACGGGCTCGCCGATCATGAACCTGCGCGACGTGCCGCACGCCGGCTACAAGGTCGCGGGCGACAAGACGATCAAGCTGCTGACCGTGCACATCGTCGACAAGGGCAAGCCGCTCTACGACGCCCCTGAGAACGCTCCGAAGAAGAAGTAGCGCGGGCTCACCGCCCGCGCGGATGCAGCCATTTCGGCAGGAAGCCGTAGGGGTTCGAGATCGGCTCGCGCAGCGGGATGCGCTGCGCGTCGAGCCGCGCCTGCAGCTTGCCGTTCAGGCACTCGTCGAAGAGATCAGTGCAGCCGCCGACGAACTCGCCGCCGATGAAGATCTGCGGCAGCGTCGCCCAGCCGGTGCGCTCGCGGAGCGCGTTGCGCAGCTGCCCGCCGCGGTTGCCGGCCTGGTACTCCACGGCGTCCACGGGAATCGCGCGATAGGGGATGTCGTATCGCTCGAACAGCTTCCGCGCGCTCCAGCAGAACTCGCACCACTCGAGCGCGAACATCACGATCGGCTGCGCGGGATCGCCGATCGCGCGCGCCATCTCCTCACGCGCTGCGGCGATCACGGGCTCGGCGGGCGGTGTCGGCGCCGATGGCGCGGAGACATCGAAACGAGCGCCGGGTGTCGAGCGCGAAAGCGCCACTTCCTCGGGCGTCATGTCCTCGGGCACGTCGGCGAAGAGCGGTGTCGAGAGATACCGCTCGCCGGTGTCCGGCAGCATGCAGAGGATCGTCGTCCCCGGCGGTGCCTCGCGCGCGATCTTCAGCGCACCGGCGAACGTCGCGCCGGACGATGTGCCGACGAAGATGCCTTCCTTCCGTGCGAGATCGCGCGCGCAGCGCATGGCGTCGTCGCCGTTGATGCCGAGCAGCTGGTCGATGCGCTCGGCGGCCACCGCCTCGTCGGCGAAGAGCGGAATGAAATCGGGTGACCAACCCTGCATCACGTGCGGGCGGAACAGTGGATGGCTGCCGCGCCCGGTGCCATCCGCATTTCGCAATTGCGGGATGCCGCTCGCGAGCATGGCGGAGTTATCGGGCTCGCACACGACGATGCGCGTGCGCGGGCTGCGCTCCTCGAGCACGCGCGAAACGCCGCTCAGGGTTCCACCGGTGCCGAAGCCCGTGACCCAGTAGTCGAGCGGCAGATCGGCGAAATCCCGCAGGATCTCCTGCGCCGTGGTGCGCGCGTGGGTATCGGCATTGGCGGGGTTCTCGAACTGACGGGCCCACCACCAGCCATGCGTCTCGGCGAGCTCACGCGCCTTCGCAACCATGCCCGAGCCCTTCTCGGACGCCGGCGTGAGCACCACCTTCGCGCCGAGAAAGCGCATCAGCTTGCGCCGCTCGACGCTGAAACTCTCGGACATGGTGACGACGAGCGGATATCCCTTGCTCGCGCACACCATCGCGAGCCCGATGCCCGTGTTGCCGCTGGTGGCTTCGACCACCGTCTGGCCCGGTGCGAGCTCGCCACGACGCTCGGCGTCTTCGATGACGCCGAGCGCCAGGCGATCCTTCACCGACCCCATGGGGTTGAAGGCCTCGACCTTGACGAACAGGTCCACGTGCGCCGGCGCGAGCCGGTTGATGCGAATCACCGGCGTATCGCCGATCGTCTGCAGGATGTCCCGGTATCGGTTCGTCATGGCCGTTCCCTCGCTCATGCCACCTGGGAGAGCACTTCCTTCCGCTCGGTGGTCGGGTCGATCATCGTGAGCACCTCGTATACCCGCGTGGCGGGGAATCCGCTGATGCGCGCGTGCTCGTGCACCTTGCCCTCGTCCTCGGCGATGTAGATGCAGAACGTGCGGTCCGCGGCGACGTACGAGTGCACCCACTGCACCTTCGGCGCCAGCTGCGCGAGCGCCTGGTTCGACGTGGCTGCCGCACCCGACAGCTCCCGGTCGTTCAGCCGGCCCACACCCTCGATCTTGCGCTCGATCACGAACTTCTTCATGTCTCTCTCCTTCATGGTTTGATTGACGGCCTTTCGGGCCGGAAGCAACCGTACCGACGTGCCGCCCGCCGAACTTGGAGGGGAGCTGGATTAACCTGCAGAGACGTGGTGGGTGTCCCTGGATTCGGGGAGAATCCGCGGCCATGGGGGAGATCTTCCGGTTCGCCGGTCTCGAGCTGGACACGTCGCGCTTCCAGGTGCGCCGCAATGGCGCCGTGCTGCCGGTGCAGCCCCAGGTGTTCGACGTGCTGCACCATCTGGTGGCCAACCACGACCGAATCGTCTCCAAGGAGGAGCTCTTCGCCAAGGTGTGGAGTGGCCGCGTCGTTTCCGAGGCCACGCTCAGCAGCCGCATCAAGGACGTGAGGCAGCTCATCGGCGACGACGGCAAGTCGCAAAGCCAGCTGTTGACCCTCCGGCACCGCGGGTTTCGTTTCGTCGGAACGGTGGAGGCGGAGCTGCCCGGAACGCGGCCCATTGCCTCCGCCGTCACGGCCT
>Ga0182745_1004131_pt1 | contig 12182 bp, 10 predicted proteins | sample eDN3rd30CKraftBY_FD_128523 | JGI IMG/M metagenome (GOLD analysis project Ga0182745, IMG submission 128523) | Enriched backyard soil microbial communities from Emeryville, California, USA - eDNA 3rd pass 30_C Kraft BY (version 2) (version 2) | ecosystem: Environmental > Terrestrial > Soil >... | reverse complement strand
CTACAGCACCACCGAGACGCCCAACAGCTACCAGGACATCACCAGCTACAACAATTTCTACGAGTTCGGCACCGGCAAGGCCGACCCGGCACAGAACTCGGGCCGGTTCCAGCCCGAACCCTGGAGCGTCAGCATCAGTGGCGAGGCCGAAGTCACCGGCAAATTCACGCTCGAGGACATTCTCAAGCCGCATGCGCTGGAGGAACGCGTCTATAGATTGCGCTGCGTCGAAGCCTGGTCAATGGTGATTCCGTGGGTGGGCGTGCCGCTGGCCGAGGTCATCAAGCGCTTCAAGCCCACCTCGAAAGCCAAGTACGTGGCTTTCAAGACGGTGCTGCGTCCGGCGCAAATGCCCGGGCAGCGCTACAACGTGCTCGATTGGCCCTATGTCGAAGGGCTGCGCATCGATGAAGCCATGCATCCGCTCAGCCTGCTCGCCACCGGCTTGTACGGCAAATCGTTGCCGAACCAGAACGGTGCGCCGCTGCGCCTGATCACGCCGTGGAAATACGGCTTCAAAGGCATCAAATCCATTGTCGAACTGCGCTTCACCGCCAGCCAGCCACCAACCTCATGGAATATCTCGGCGCCCAATGAATACGGTTTCTACGCCAACGTGAACCCGCAGGTGGATCATCCACGCTGGAGCCAGGCTCGCGAGCGCCGCATCGGCGGTGGATTGTTCAATTCACGCATCCCCACGCAGATGTTCAATGGCTACGAACAGGAAGTGGCGACTCTGTACCGTGGCATGGACTTGAGAAAGTATTACTAGCGCGGCAGCCGGACCATGCCCTCCACCCGCGTCGTTCGCCGCTACCTCAAGCCCGCACTGTTCCTGTTGTGCCTCATCCCCCTGGGAATATTGACGATCCAGGCGTTTGGCATCGCCGGTGCCAGTCTCGGCGCCAATCCGGTGGAAAAAGTCGAGCACTCGCTCGGCCTGTGGGGTCTACGCCTGCTGATCCTCACCCTGGCCATCACACCACTGCGTGACTGGTTCGACGCTCCCTGGTTGCTACAGCTGCGGCGCATGCTGGGCTTGTTCGCTTTCAGCTACGTACTGCTGCACTTCCTGACCTGGTTGGTCCTGGACCAGGGGCTGTACTGGGCCGGCATCGGCGCCGACATCGCCAAGCGCCCCTACATCACCATTGGCGTGCTGGCGCTGTTGCTGCTGATTCCCCTGGCGGTCACCTCCACCAACGCCATGATGCGGCGCCTGGGACGGCGTTGGAAAAGCCTGCACCGGCTCATCTATCTCATCGCCCTGTTGGGCGTGTGGCATTTCTATTGGCAGGTGAAAGCCGATATTCGCGAACCGCTGCTGTATTTCGCCATCGTCGCGGTATTGCTGGGGTGGCGGGCATGGAAACGGCGCTCGCGCGCGACCCTGTCACGACGCTCGACGGCGGACGGGACAGCGGGCTGAGCCGCCGCGGGCCCAGCTTGCCTACATCGCCGTGCGTATCGACCAGAGCTCCGGGAAAAAGCGCAGTTCCAAGGCCTTGGCGAGGTAGGAGACCCCGCCGGTGCCGCCGGTGCCGCGCTTGTAACCGATGATTCGCTCGACGGTTTTCATGTGGCTGAAGCGCCAGAGCTGGAACTTCATGTCCAGATCCACCAGTTTCTCCGCCAGCTCGTACAGGTCCCAGTGATCATCCACGCTGTGGTAGACCGCCAGCCAGGCGGCGGCCACCTGCTTGCTGGCCTGGTAGGGCTGCGACCAGTCGCGGTCGAGATACGCCTGCGGGATTTCGAAGCCACGGCGGCTCAACAAACGCAGCGATTCGTCGTAGATGCTGGGGCTGTGCAATGCACGCTGCAGCGACGCGTAGGCGTCAGGGTCGCGCTTGTGCACCAGCAGCATGTCGGCATTCTTGTTGCCGATGGTGAACTCGAGCATCCGGTATTGAAACGATTGAAAGCCCGAGGCGCGGCCGAGACGGTTGCGGAACGCCGAATAATCGGCCGGTGTCATGGTGGCCAGCACTTCCCATGATTGGGTCAGCTGCGCCTGGATGCGCGCCACCCGGGTCAGCATCTTGAAAGACGGCCCGAGATCGTCGCGGCGAATGTGATCCAGCGCGGCACTGAGTTCGTGCAGACACAACTTGATCCACAGCTCGGAGGCCTGATGAATGATGATGAACAGCATTTCGTCGTGTTCATACGAAACTGGTTGCTGCGCGCTCAGAATCTTGCTCAGGCCCAGGTATTGGCCATAGCTTTGCGATTCGCCCAGGTCCCAGTGAACTTTTTCGTCGGACAGGTCGACAGCGCCGGAAGATTTTCCGGACGGAATTTTGGAAGACATGGGATTCTCGCTAGATAAGCTCTGGCCCAGGCACAGGGACGTGCCCGCCGCCGCAGGCGGCGAGCGTAGGGGAAAAGTCACGCCTTTTCCCCGCAGCCACAGCGCGAGCGGCAGGATGCCCGAGTCGCTGTTTCATACTAGAACATCCAGCCCGGGACGCGCTGCCAGCCGCGCGACAACTCCCGGTCCAGGCGACGGTAGTCGGGCTCCATGGATTCCACCAGGGCCCAGAAGCGGCGCGAATGGTTCATGTGCCGCGTGTGGCTGAGTTCATGGAGCAGCAGGTAACGCATGACCTGCGGCTCCTGGAACAGGCAGCAGACATTGAGACTGATGGTGCCGCTGACCGAACAGCTGCCCCAGCGCGTACGCTGGCGCCGGATTTGCATGCGGCGGAACTCGAAGCCATGTTGCTGCGCCAGGCCGACCAGCTCACGACTGAGTTCGGAGTGCGCCAGCAGCATCAGCCAACGCCGCAAGGCACGGGCGAGCTGCTGGTCGTCGTCGAGCCGCCCCGCAACGAACGCCACGCCATCGCCGGTCACGATTCGAACGTCAGGGCCCGCGGTGACCCGGTACTCCACCTGGTACCGCCGCCCGATCGCGGGCAGCTCGACCGTGGTCGGCCGGGTCTCGACGGTCACGCCGCTGACTGCGGACAGGTCGGCTACGCGCTCATCGATCCATTGGCGGTGAGTGCCGACGAAACGCTCCACCGTTGCCGCCGACGCGCCCTTTGGCACGATGACCTCGACCTTGCCTCCCGGGTAGACACGTACCGTAAGGCGGCGCGCGCGCGGACTGACACGTACGTTCCACCCGTACCTGCTGTCTCGCGTTTCGAAGAGTTGCAACTGCGCTGTCATTGCCCCGTTATGCTGCCTGATTTAGCGCGGCCGCGCACTCGCCTTCGCCAACAAGGCCTGTGCTTGACGATAATCGGGAGCAATGACCAACGCCCGCTCGACCGCATCACGGGCGCTCACCTGATCGCCGCGCTGCAAGTGGCACTGGGCCAACGCCACCAGGGCTTCGGCCAGGCCCCAATCCGGTCGGCGCACAGCGGATGACGGCACCGGTTCGAACGCTTCGACCACGCCGCGCAGTCGCTCCAGGTAAGCACCGGACACCCGCTCCTGTTCGGCGACGCAGAGCGCTTCGATCAGCTGGATTCTGGGATTGGTGGGCTCCGTTTCGCGCGCGTCCCGCAGCAGCTTGCTGCGACCGCAGGTGGGCCTGGCGCCCGTCAGGCCCGGTTCGAACGTCCCACAAATCGCCTGCAGCGCCCCGGCTTCCGCCAACCGAGCATCCAACTTGCGCGCCGTTTCGGCATACCGTACGCAGATGCCGCCGGCCTTGGCTGCCTGCGACTGCCTGGCCCCGGCCTCACCCGCCTCCTGGTACAGTTGCGCCAGCTTCCAGTGGGCAAAGGCGACGTAATAAGCCTGCAGGGCTTGCAGCTCCCGCGGCGCGACCAGTTGTTCGATGGAACCGGCGGCCGCCTTCAGGCTACGGGTGTCCATCGTATAGAATGCATACTCGACCCGCGCCACGGCGTCGTCGAGTTCGGCTACCGCATCCGCATGCGCCGCCAGCGACGGCAAGACCAGGATGGCTGCCAGGACCCGCCAAATTAGTGGCCAGGGTCGTGGCCAATGCCATCGCTTGCGCCCCGCAGCGCGACCATTTTGACTAAACTGTCGTTTCACGCGAACGAAACGATAGCACACCCCTCGCGACACCCCGTCGGGGCCGCGAGGGCTTTCAGGTATCAGGATTTGCTGCATTCACCCGATCAGGCATCGACCCTTCCAGCACAGTTGGTGGATATCGGGCTCAACCTGGCCCATGACAGCTTCGATGCCGATCGGACCGCGGTCGTGGCCCGGGCGGAACAGGCCGGTGTCACCCAGATGGTGATCACTGGCAGCAGCATCGCCAGCACTCGTTCGGCGATCGAGATGGTTCGCCAGGACCCAGGGCGCTTTCGCTGCACAGCGGGTGTCCATCCGCACCATGCCGCCGACCTGGACGAGGCCTCGCTAACCGAGCTGGCGGCACTGGCCGCCCAACCCGAAGTCGCCGCCGTGGGTGAATGTGGGCTCGATTATTTTCGCGACCTCTCGCCTCGGAACGCACAACGGGCCGCGCTCCGGAATCAGTTGGCACTGGCGGTCAAACTGGCCAAACCCGTCTTTCTGCACCAGCGCGACGCACACGAAGACTTCATCGCCATCCTGGGTGAGTTTCACCAGCATCTGGCGGGCGGCGTGGCGCATTGTTTCACCGCCGGCCTGGACGAGGCCCGCGCTTATCTGGACCTCGGCCTTTACATCGGCATCACCGGCTGGATTTGCGACGAGCGCCGTGGCGTACATCTACGCGAAGTCGTTCGCCATATTCCCGCCGACCGGCTCTTGATCGAAACCGACGCCCCGTACCTGCTGCCGCGCAATCTGCAGCCGATGCCAAAAGACCGCCGCAACGAACCCATGTATCTGCCGCAGGTGCTGCGGACCATCGCCGACGCCCGGGGCGAACCGGCGCAGCAACTGGCCGCCCGCACGACCGCCAACGCGCGCCAGCTGTTCGGCTTTGACACCCAATCCTGACCAGCTAACCCAATCCTGATTCGACCCGACTGTCCGGAGACCGACGTTCATGAGCACTGCCATCGACACCCGCGCCCTGACCCAGCACATCGACTCGGTCTGGGATCAGTCCATCGTCCCCACGCTGAGCGAATATATCCGGATTCCGAACAAGTCGGCCGCCTACGATCCGCAATGGGAACAAAACGGACACATGGATCGCGCCGCCGAGTTGCTGCGCAAGTGGTGCGAAGCGCATGCGCTGCCTGGCATGAAGATCGAGCTGATGCGGCTGCCGAAGCGTTCGCCGCTGCTGTACATCGAAGTGCCGGCCACGGCCGCGGCCAGCAACGACGCCGTGCTGATGTACGGTCACATGGACAAGCAGCCGGAATTCACCGGCTGGCTGCCCGGGCTGGACCCCTGGACTCCGGTGCTGCGCGATGGACGCTTGTATGGCCGTGGCGGCGCCGACGATGGCTATGCGGTGTTCGGCTCGCTGCTGGCGCTGCGCGCCCTGGCGGAGCAGAAAATCCCCCACGCACGTTGTGTCATCCTGATCGAGGCCGGCGAGGAGAGCGGCAGCCCTGACCTGCCCGCCTACATCGACGCCCTGGCCGACCGGATCGGCGCCCCGTCGCTGGTGGTCTGCCTGGACGCCGAATGCGGCAACTACGATCAGCTGTGGTGCACGACGTCGCTGCGCGGCAACTTGAACGGGGTGCTGAAAGTACAGGTACTCACCGAAGGCGTGCACTCGGGCTCGGCCAGCGGCATCGTGACCTCCAGCTTTCGTATCGCCCGCCAGCTGCTGGCACGCATCGAGGATGCGGCCAGCGGCGAATTGCTGCTTCCCGAACTCAACGGCTCGATTCCGTCGGATCGCGTCGCGCAGGCCAAGGCCGCGGCCAAGGCGCTGGGCGACCAGGTCTATCGCAAGTTCCCGTTCGTCGCCGGTATGCGCCCCATGGTGCAGGACGAAAGCGAACTGCTGCTGAACAGCACCTGGCGGCCGACCCTGTCGGTCACCGGTGTCGAGGGCATCCCTCCGTTGAGCAGCGCCGGCAACGTGTTGCGTCCCGGTACCTCATTGATGCTCTCGTTCCGCCTGCCGCCCAATGTGGATGGTCAGGTCGCCGCCAAGGCCATCAAGCAGGCGCTGGAAAGCGATCCGCCCTATGGTGCCAAGGTCGAGTTCGACGCCGAAGCCAGCTTCGGCGGCTGGAACGCCCCGGTCACCGCCGCCTGGCTGGAAAGCGCCCTGCAAGGCGCCTCCCGGGCATTCTTCGGGCGCGATTCGATGTACATGGGAACCGGCGGCAGCATTCCCTTCATGGGCATGCTCGGCGAGAAATTTCCGGACACCCAGTTCATGATCACCGGAGTGCTGGGCCCGCATTCCAATGCGCATGGTCCGAATGAGTTCCTGGACATCGCCACCGGCAAGCGTGTTACCGCGTGCGTTGCATGGGTGGTGGCGGAACACGCCAAGCGTGCCAAATAGCGGCTACGAGGCAAATGCAGGCGGACGTCGGCTGGACGTCCGTCCGCGGTCAGGCAGCCAAAGGATTCGGCTCGGCGTGCTTCTTGACGTTGTCCCAGACATCGCCGAAGGCGGCGGTGATATTGCCGCGCACCTTGTCGACGATCGGGAAATCTTCGACCAGATCATCGATGCGCACCACGTTGCGGGGCTTGCCCTTGGGAAAGTCGCTGCGCAACGTGAACAGGATGCGCCCCTCCACCGGCACTTCGCCGATCAGCAGCTTCACGGCCGCCATGCGGTCATACAAGGCATGCTGCGGATTGGCGAAGGTATAGCGGCGCTTCTTGCCGATGGCCGCCCATTCGAGCATCTGCTCGCCACCGAACACCGCACCCGGCAGATCCATCAGGTCCAGCACCAGCACGCCGCGCTGAGTCAGCAGCAGATAATTCACATGGATCTGGCCGCCGTTGCCGTTGGGCAGCAGTACGTTCTTCAACATCTCGTAGGCTACGCTGGCGATGGTGGCATCGATGGCCCGGCGCCAGCGAAAGGCCTTGATCTGCAGATAGATCCAGACCCCCAGGGCGATCAGTAGCACGGCCACGATCGCTGGGTAGACCCAGATCGGAATTTGCGTCGGCAGCGGCATAGTCAGTTAAGGCAGCAATTGCGTCCGTAACGCATCGAGCGTGGCATCCAGTTCTGTTTCCTGCCGCGGCAGGGCCAACAACTTCGCCAGGCTCGGCGGAACCTCCACGGGGCGGGCCACCAGCGGCTCGACCACGTCGTTGAACTTGGCGGGGTGCGCCGTCGACACGATCACCCAATCCCCTCGCCCGCCCCGAGCCAACAGTCGGCGAAATACTTTCGCCGCCGTCGCCGTATGCGGACACCAGATCTGGCCCAACTCGTGGGCGTCGCGGCGAATCGTAGCGCGAATTTCGATGTCGTCCACATTCGACGCATTGACCTGCGCCTGCAACTCGTCGAAATCCGGGTGCAAGGCACGCAGGCGCTCGATGTTGCTGGGGTTGCCTACGTCCATGGCCGAGGCCAGGGTTGGCACGCTGGGACGAGGCTCCCACACCCCAGAGCGCAGGTAATCGGTGACCGTCAGGTTGGCATTGGTGGCCAAGGTAATCTCGCCGATCGGCAGGCCGACATGGCGCGCCCAGATGCAAGCCAGCGAATTGCCGAGATTGCCCGCGGGAATGATGAAGTTGGCGCGGCGGCCATTGTTACGCCACAGGTCCAACCCCGCCTTGGCGTAATAGCTCATCTGCGGCAACAGCCGCCCGACATTGATGCTGTTGGCCGACGACAGCTGCAAGGCTTGCGTCAGCAGCGGATCGAGGAATGCCTCCTTGACCATGCGCTGGCAATCATCGAAGGTGCCGCGTACGGCAAACGTGCGTACGTTGCCGCCCCAGCAAGCCAATTGCTGCGCCTGGCGTTGCGATACCAGACCCTTGGGATACAGCACCGCCACGTCGACCCAGGGGCGATTGTGGAATGCGGCGGCCACCGCGCCGCCGGTATCGCCGGAGGTGGCTACCAGGATGGTTACCTTGCGCCCGGTGTCGCGATGGATTCGCTCCAGGCACTCCGCCAGGAAACGCGCACCGAAGTCCTTGAAGGCCGACGTCGGCCCATGGAACAACTCCAGCACGCTGGCCGGTGCCGGCGCCTGCGGCAGCGGCACCAACGGCACGGGAAAATCAAAAGCCGCGCGGCAGATGGCCAGCAACTCCTGTGCCAGGGGATCACCCTCGGCGAACGGGGCGATCAGCCGCGCCGCGACCTCCGCCAGAGTCACGTCGTCCTCGAACTGATGCGGCACGAAGTGCGGGAAGGATTCCGGCACGAACAGGCCGCCGTCGGGGGCAATACCCCGGGCGATGGCCTCGCTCAGGGTTACTCGGGGTTGTGTGTTACGAGTGCTTTGGTACTGCATGCGGGTACGTCAATCGACGATGCGTGCGCCGGTGGGATCCAAGGTTGAAATCCAGGCATCGCTGCCCAACTGCTGCGCGGCGAATGCCGCCACCATCGCGTCGCGAATGGCCACGGCATGGCGCTCTTCGCACCAGGCGAAAATGGTCGGACCCGCACCGGAAATCGAGCAGCCCAGTGCGCCGTTGCGCTTGGCGCCGTCCTTGACGGCGTCGAATCCCGGGATCAGCACCTTGCGCTGCGGTTCGATGACCACGTCTTCCAACGATTCGCCGATCAGGCCGAGATCGCCGGTGAAACAGCCGGTCAGGAAACCGGCCAGGTTGGCCGATTGCCAGATCACATCAGACAGCTCCACCGAACGCCCCAGAATCTTGCGCGCATCGCGGGTCGGCACGACCATGTGCGGATGGACCAGGACGCAGCGCACCTCGGACGGCACCGGGATCTGTTTCACATTGGGATTGTCGATGCCGACGGTGAGCACCAGCCCGCCGTACAGCGAAGGTGCGATGTTGTCCACGTGCACGGCGCCGCTGGCCACCGCTTCGCCCTGCATGGCGAACTTCAACAGTTCGAGCTTGGTAAGCGAACTGGGCAGCAACGCGTTGGCGGCGACCACCGCGGCCACCGCCGAAGCCGCCGAACCGCCCAGTCCCGAGCCCAGCGGTATGCCTTTCTCGATGCTCAGTTCGATGCCGAAATCGAGCTTCAGATCGCGCACCATGGCCAGCACCGCCATGCCGGCGGTGTTCTTTTCCGGCTCGTGCGGTAAATCGGCGACCGTTCCGGCAATGGACAGGATGCGCACCCCCGGTTCGCTGCAGCGCCGGGCGGTCACGCGATCGCCAATGGTCTGGAAGCTATGTCCGAGCACGTCGAAGCCGACGGCGACATTACCGATGCTGGCGGGAGCGAAAGCGGTGGCTTGAGTCTTGGTCATCGTTGTTTGGCGCCCAGATAAGCGCAGACCCGCAACAGGTCCGCAAATACACCGCCGGCGGTCACCTCCGGCCCGGCGCCCGGACCTTGCACCACCAGCGGGTTCTCGTTATAGCGGCGGGTCATGAACCGCACCACATTGTCGGTCAGATTGATATTGGCGAAGGTATGCGAGCGCTCCAGCTCCATCAGTCCGACCACCGCTTTGCCGGTCGCGGCATCGACCGACCCGACATAGCGCAAGACCCGGCCGTGACTGTGCGCCGCCGCCAGACGCTTGGCGATGGCGGCATCGAATTCCGGCAGCCGATCCAGAAATTCGGCTGGCGGACACGACGCCAGCGCCGGTGGCACCAGCGCTTCCAGCTGCACATCCTCCAACTCCAGCCGCAACCCCATTTCGCGCGCCAGAATGATGAGTTTGCGCGCGAAATCGGTTCCCGACAGGTCGTCGCGGGGATCCGGCTCGGTATAACCCTTGGCCTTGGCGGTCCGTACGATGGACGAAAACGGTTCGCTGCCGTCCCACACGTTGAACAGGTAGGCCAGCGTGCCCGACAACATGCCTTCGATGCGTTGAATTTCGTCACCGGTCTCGCGCAGGTCGCGCAAGGTCTGGATGATGGGCAAGCCAGCGCCCACCGTGGCCTCGTACAGATAGTGAGCCCCGCCCTGCCGCTTGGCCTCCTGCAGCCGCGCGTAAAAATCGAGATCGGCGCTGTTGGCCTTCTTGTTGGGCGTGACGATATGAATGCCCTGCGCCAGCCATTGCGGATAGTTCATCGCCACGTCGGTGCTGGCCGAACAGTCGATGATGATGGCGTGCGGCAGATGATCGGCGTGCACATGCTCGGCGAAGCGCGTCAGATCGGCGGCTTCGCTACGATCGTTCAATGCCTCGCGCCAACGCTGCAACGGTACCTGGGAGTTCGCCAGATGCATCCGGCTGGACGTCATGATGCCGCGCACCCGCAGATCGAGCTTGAGCTCCTGCGACAGGCGTTCGACCTGCGAAGCCAGCTGATCCAGCAGCACGCCGCCGACCCCGCCCGGACCGATCAGGCCGATCGACACGGTATGCGGCGAAAGATAGAAGCTCGAATGCACCGCCCGCAGAGCGCGCGAAGAGTGTTTGCCATCGATGACGACGGAAATGTTGCGCTCGGACGCCCCCTGCGCGATCGCCCGCACGCTCACCGCCGCGCCCCCCAGCGAATCGAAGACCTTGGCGGCCACGCCATGCGAGCCGGCCATGCCGTCGCCCACCACCGCCAGGATGCTGCAGCCGGTGTCCACTTCGACGCTCTGAATCTGGCCTTGGCGCAGTTCACTCTCGAATGCCTCGCGCACCACGGCCTCGGCACGTATCGCCTCGGCTTCGGGAATGGCGAAACAGATCGAATGCTCCGAACTGCCCTGGGAAATCAGGATCACCGAAATGCCGTGATCGCGCAGTGCGCCGAACAATCGATGGGCGGTGCCCGGCACCCCGATCATGCCTGCGCCCTCCAGGTTGACCAGCGCGCAGCGGTCGATGGAGGTGATGCCCTTGACCGCCAGTTCCGAGGTCGGCTCGGCACAGATCAAGGTACCTGGTTTCTCCGGGGCAAAGGTGTTGCGAATCCAGATCGGAATGCCCTTGAGCACCGCCGGCGCCATGGTCTGCGGATGGATCACCTTGGCGCCGAAATAGGCCAGCTCCATGGCCTCGCTGTAAGACAGCGAGTCGATCACCTTGGCGTCCGGCACCAGGCGCGGGTCGGCACTGAGCACCCCGTCCACGTCGGTCCAGATATGGATCTCGGCCGCCTCGAGCAAGGCGCCGAAGATGGAGCCTGAGAAATCGCTGCCGTTGCGGCCCAAGGTGGTCTGCAATCCCTTGGCATCGCGGGCGATGAAACCGGTAATGATGAGCGTGGCCGGCGTGTCACGGGGCACGATGCGCGCCGCATTCGCCTCCGAGACATCCCAGCGCACCGCCGGACCCAGCGGCCCCCATTCCACCGATACGATGTCACGGGCATCGAGCCACTGCACCGTGCCTGGGCGCTTGCCGCGGGCCTGCAGATAGGCCGTAAACAGACGCGTCGACCAGATCTCGCCATAACCGGCAATCAGATCGCGCACCATCTGCGAAGCGGCGCGGATCAGTTGAACTGTCTGCAGAATACCGGCGATGTCGCGCAGGTCCTGGTCCAGGCTGGCGACGAACCCGGCATGGGCCTCGCCGCTCAGCAAGGTGTCGGCAATGCCATGATGACGCTTGCGGATTTCATCGATGCGCCGCTCGAGCCCGTCGTCCTGGCGTTCGGCCGCCGAGACCGCGTTGAGCAGTGCATCGGTAATGCCGCGGCACGCCGACAGGACCACGCCCAGGCGAGGTTGGGGATCCTGTTCTAGAATCCGCGCCACCCGCTCCATGCACGCCGCATCGGCAACACTGGAGCCACCGAACTTATGAACTCGCCACCGATCCACTATGCCAGTCTCTTTATAGCCAGTTTCAGATCCCGTAGCGCCGCGCGTGGCCAGGAGTGATCTCGGGTTCCCCGTACCTGGCATGCGTTTGAGCACCGCGCAGGTACCCAGCCCCGCATCGCCGCCGATGCTGGAAGCCAGGCAGAACACTCCATCAGGAACGCTTTCGGACGTTGGGAGGCCGACACTGTACTGGCAAGCCCCTGCGGGCGGCAAGCGCGGCGGGCGGCGACAGGGCCATCAAGCAACAGGAGCCCGATGGGGGCTCCTGTGGGACGCTTACAGGGCCTTGATGGTTCCCTTGGGCAGCACGGTCGAGACCGAGGACTTCTGCATGATCACTTCGACCGGCTTGTCGGCCAGTTCGGAGACTTCGACGGTGACGTAGCTGTCGTTGACCTTGGTGACCTTG
>Ga0182745_1004130_pt1 | contig 12183 bp, 9 predicted proteins | sample eDN3rd30CKraftBY_FD_128523 | JGI IMG/M metagenome (GOLD analysis project Ga0182745, IMG submission 128523) | Enriched backyard soil microbial communities from Emeryville, California, USA - eDNA 3rd pass 30_C Kraft BY (version 2) (version 2) | ecosystem: Environmental > Terrestrial > Soil >... | reverse complement strand
ATGCGATCATCTGGCATCAGTGCGAGCTCAAGACGCATACCACGAACGCCTAGCCTATCCTGGATAATCTCAACAACCTCTTGGACTTGCTCAATTGTGTCCGTATTGTCGATAACCGAGGCCACCTGATCAGCAACATCCTCTACAGCCAATACGACCTGTTCTACGACGGGTGAACTGAGTGAAGTCGGTTGTTCATGGCTAATCTTTTCCATAATAATATTATAGCACGGAATGCAAGTTTTTGCAATACTGCTTATGCTGGCTGCTGTGCGCTCTCGCGGCACTGTTCGGTGTGGTAGAGCAAGTCGGGATTCTGCTTGCAGTCTTCGCAGATGAGCACCAGATCATTGCACTGCGGATATGCACAATTCTCAAAATTACTCGTCTTGCCATGGCAGTGCGTGCACTCACCGATCGTCTTCGCGTGATCGCTGAACTCTACGGTCATGCGGTCGTCAAATACGCGCAGGCTACCCTCCCAAAGGCCATCATCGCCGTACTGTTCGCCGTATTTCACGATACCGCCATCGATCTGATAGACATCCTTGAAACCGCGCTTTTTCATCATGCTTGATATGACTTCACAGCGAATACCACCCGTGCAATACGTTACGACTTTTTTGTCTTTGATGTCGTCATATTTGTTGCTCTCGAGCTCGGCGATAAAATCACGTGAGGTATTCGTATTGGGCACGATCGCATCCTTGAATTTGCCAATCTTCGCCTCATGCTCATTGCGGCCGTCGAAGAACACCACATCATCGCCGTACTTTTCGATCAGCTCATGGACCTGCTTCGGTTTGAGATGCTGGCCGCCGCCAACGACACCGTTCTCGTCGACTTCGAATTCATCGTCGCTATTCTTGAACCCGACGAGTTCGCGGCGGTGCTTCACGCTCATACGCGGGAAATCTTCACGAGTTCCATCGCTCCATTTGAATACGATGTCCTTGAATCCGGGAAGCTGCTTTGTCTCTTTGATGTACTGCTTCAGATCAGCCATCTCGCCGCCTACGGTACCATTGAGTCCATGCTCGGATACGAGTATGCGACCGCGCAAGTTGAGGCTATTGCAAAGCGTTTTTTGCCATAGCTTGACCGCCTCAGGATCTTTGAGGGGCGTGAACTTGTAGTAGAGTAGAATTTTTTGCATCACCGTATATTATACCATATACTGAAAGTATTATGACCTCTCGTAGGTCCGCTATCGTAAACGTTCGGACGAGCCGAACCGCTAACGCTCAAAACAACTCATCAAAAACTAGTGGAGAAACAACATGAAGCAGCAAAAGCAGGCCTCTACGGCCGCGATTGTCGCGACGCTCGTCGCCTACAGAAAACAAATCCGCCAGACTATGCCCTGGTCTATACTGGCACTCCTGCTGCCGGGCGTCGGTAACGTGTTCGTCGCCTACATACCGCCACTTGTCATCGGTATGTTTATCAAAGATTTTGGCGCATCACCGCCAACCTCGTGGGACGCCATTGCCCCGTACATACTTTGGCTGGGTGGCGCATGGCTCTTCGGTGAGGCGATATGGCGCGTGGCACTCTTCTCGCTCAATATGACCGACGCACGCGGTATTCACAACCTCTACAATATCGCGCTTCGTGAACTACTACGAAAAGATATGGCGTTCTTCAATGACAATTTCGCTGGCTCTCTCACCAAAAAAGTCAGTGGCTATAGTCGCAACTACGAAAGTTTCATGGACACGCTTTCGTTCAGCGTCTTTGGTAGTCTCCTGCCGCTCGCATTTGCTTGCGTAGTCCTGTGGACATACTCGCCCTACCTCGTGCTCGCACTGCTTGGCATGCTCTCTATCGCATTCGTCTGCGTGCTGCCGCTCATCAAGCGCCGCCAAGCACTCACCGTCGATCGTGAAACAAAGTCGAATCTCGTCGCCGGACATGTCGCCGATGTCATTGGTAATATAGCTACAGTGCAGGCATATGGGCGTGAACGCGAAGAACTCGCGAAGCACAAAACAACTGTCGCGAATTACACGAGCGCGGCGAAGCGATCATGGGATTATCATGTCACGCGTATCGATATGGTCGTCGCGCCATATCTCGTCATCACTAATGTGCTTGGCCTCGTGCTCGCGATCATGCTCAGCGACGACGCAGCGACCATGGCAGCAATCTTCGTATCGTTCAACTACTTCGCCCAAGCTTCGCGCATTCTGTTCGAGTTCAACCGCGTCTATCGCAATATGGAAAATTCGCTCACAGACGCCGGCCAGTTCAGCGAACTCCTACTCAGCGAACCAGCCCTCCGTGAGCTACCGGACAGCGAGCCGCTCATCGCCTCGCACGGCGATATTAGATTCCAGGACGTCACCTTCGCCTACGAAGCAGGTCAGAAGCCGCTCTTCAGAAACCTCGACCTCCACATCAAATCAGGCGAGAAAATTGCCTTTGTGGGCCATTCTGGCGGCGGCAAGACAACGATCACTAAGCTGCTGCTTCGCTTCAACGATGTGACAAGCGGCGAGATTCTCATTGACGATCAGAATATTCAGCAGGCTACGCTGCGCTCACTACGCCACGCGATCGCCTATGTCCCGCAGGAGCCTGCAATGTTCCATCGCTCCATCCGAGAAAATATCCGTTATGGCAATCTCGAAGCTACTGACGAGCAAGTAATCGAAGCGGCTCGCCAAGCACACGCCCTCGAATTCATCGAGAGTTTGCCAGATGGGTTCGACACACTTGTCGGTGAGCGCGGCGTGAAGCTCAGCGGTGGCCAGCGTCAACGCATCGCTATCGCACGGGCAATCCTCAAAGATGCACCAATCCTCGTGCTCGATGAAGCCACCAGTGCGCTCGACAGTGAGAGCGAACGTCTCATCCAGGATGCGCTCGAGAAGCTCATGGCAAATCGCACCGCGATCGTCATCGCGCACCGCCTCTCGACCATCCAAAAGATGGACCGAATTCTCGTACTCGAACATGGCGATATCATTGAGCAGGGTTCACACGAACAGCTACGGAGGAAACGTGGCGGCGTCTATGCAAAGCTCTGGGCTCATCAGTCCGGCGGCTTCATCGAGGAATAACCCTCACAAATCAAAAACACCGCAGGTTTTCACCCGCGGTGTTTTTCGTAGCGAAGCTACCTACTTGTTTGCGTCGACATTTGACTGCTTAGGCTCATCCTGACCCTTGCCGCCTGGACGCGTTTCCTCGGTCTGTGACTCTTGGTCGGTATCGCCACCGTGCTCGGCCTCTACGTCTGCGACGTCTTCGGCGTCACCGCCGACCGCATCATTGGCAGCAGCCAAGCTACTTGGCTCAAATACAGTCGCGAGGACCGTAGTCTCGTCGTCCTTGACGACAATACCGCTTGGCACGACGAGATCAGCGACCGTCACCTGATCTCCTACTTCGACGAGTTTGTCTGCTGCAAAATGCAGTACATCCGGCAAGTCCTTTGGAAGTGACTCAATTGTCACAGCTTCTGCATTCTGAAGTACGATGAGCCCCTTGCGTTCCGCAGGTGTCGCTTCTTCGCCCTCTGCATACTGAATATGCACTGGTACTTCGGCATCAACCTTTTCGTTTGCCTTCACGGCGTTGAACACGACGTGCGTGATCGTATGTCGACGCGTCTCGTACGACACGTCTTTGATAAGGGCGTTATACGTCTTGTCACCCTCGACCGTGAGCTGTACCAAGTGATGCTTGCCAGCCTGAAGTACAACTTTTTGGAGCGGTACATATTCAGCCTGGACGACGATCGATGGCTTGCCATGATCGTGGATTACCGCTGGGGTAAATCCTGATTTACGGAGTGCGCGTAGGCGTTTGCCCACCACATCTCGTTTAATAAGTTTCAATGAAATTGTATCGTGTGACATGCGTTCCCTCCTGTTCGGCTTAATAACATCTCACGCATTACCATTTTACCATGTATACGCTAGCCGAGGCTGTCGCCGCGTGCTATGCTGGTCCGTAGATGTTTGAATTTTTTGCGCTGTTTGGTATTGATCCTGAGTCCATTGCACAAGCTGGCCTCTGGCTTATCGCACTTATTATCTTCGCCGAGTCAGGGCTTCTGATCGGCTTCTTCTTGCCCGGTGACACGCTCCTCATCGCAGCTGGCGTGATGGCTGCGACCGGCGCATTGCCGCTCGAATGGACGATCATCGTCATCGCTCTCGCTGCTATCATCGGCGATAACGTAGGCTATACCATCGGTCAGTACTCCGGCAAGCGGCTCTTCAAGAAAAAAGACGGCATACTATTTCGGCATGAGTACGTCGAGCGTGCGCAGGCCTTCTATGACAAACACGGCGGCAAGACGATCATCCTCGCACGCTTCGTGCCGATCGTACGCACCTTTGCACCAATGGTTGCTGGTATCGGCAAAATGCCTCGCGGACGCTTCTTCCTTTTCAATGTCGTCGGCGGTATCATCTGGGCCACCTCGCTTCCGCTACTCGGCTATTGGGTCGGTAGCAAGATCCCACAGATTGGCGATTATCTCGAATATGCAATTATTTTCGTCGTCTGTGCGTCACTCGCGCCAGCTATCTGGCACATTGTCACCAGCAAAAAATCTCGCGACATGATCGCAAAAAACGTCAAACATTTCTTCAAGAAGAAGCGCAAGCCCGCAAACTCTACCGATACGAGCGAGTAGCCCCAGCAAAGGGCTTAAATGCAACGTGCCCCAGGGCGATTGCATGCACGAAGGCATAACCCATTGGGACGATATGCGTCTCTTGTGATGCAAGCTGCCCATACACGCTCTCGGTGATATAGGCCCAGCTCCTGTCGTCGAGCCGTACTGGCGCGAGGGATACGCCTGGTCGCGCCACCCGCTGAAGTGCGTCAGTAGCAATTCTATTGATCGAACCTACTGCGCTAAGTTTTGAGCCAGTTGCCAGCAAATTTGCCTCACGTCCGCACTCAATGGCAGCTGCACCGAGCATGAGACACTCCGGTGATTGCAAGAACCTTCCCGGCACTTGTCGGGTAGATAGTCCATCCAAAGATGGCACGCACGCATCAGCAAGTGTGAGCATTTCAATCTGCGTAATTTCTGGCATGCTATCAAACGCATCAGAAGACGATGTCTCGACTCGCGGCGTTTTAGCTCTCATGCCTAGATTATAAAATCTTCGAAAGGAATTGTCCAGTGTAGCTGCCCTTAACCTTGGCAACTTGCTCTGGCGTACCGGTCGCAACGACGCGTCCACCACCGGAGCCGCCCTCGGGGCCCATGTCGATGAGATAGTCGGCGCACTTGATCACGTCGAGGTTGTGTTCGATGATGATCATGCTGTTGCCCGTATCAACGAGTGCCTGCATCACGTCCAGTAGCTTCGCCACGTCTGCCATATGAAGACCCGTGGTTGGCTCGTCAAGAATATAGAGCGTACGGCCTGTCGGACGACGGCTGAGCTCACTGGCGAGCTTGATGCGCTGTGCTTCACCGCCACTGAGCTGGGTTGCCGGCTGACCGAGACTGATGTAGCCGAGACCTACGTCGACAAGCGTCTGGAGCTTGCGCGCAATCGCTGGCTGCGCGCTGAAGAACTCGAGCGCCTGCTCGCAGGTCATCGCGAGCACATCACTGATGTCCTTACCTTTGTAATGGATTTCGAGCGCTTCACGGTTGTAGCGCTTGCCATGACAGACTTCACAGGGGACATACACATCAGGCAAAAAGTGCATCTCGATCTTGATGATGCCATCACCCTGACAGTTTTCACAGCGGCCGCCCTTCACATTGAAGCTGAAGCGTCCAGCACTATAGCCACGAAGTTTTGCTTCTGGTACGCTCGCGAAGAGTTCACGAATCGGGGTGAAAAGGCCCGTATATGTCGCAGGGTTACTACGCGGCGTGCGGCCGATCGGCGACTGGTCAATCACGATTGCCTTGTCCAGCTCTTTGATGCCCTCGATATCATCGTGCTTGCCGGGCACAGTACTGGCGCGCATAAGACGTGCTGATAATTCTTTGGCCAGGATGTCGTTGATGAGACTTGATTTGCCTGACCCCGACACGCCCGTGACAACCACGAGCTCACCGAGTGGGATTTCGACATCTACGCCCTGAAGGTTGTGCTCACGTGCATTGCGGATAACCAAGGCTTTGCCGTTGCCCTTGCGGCGTTTCTTCGGCACGGCAATCTTGAGCGCACCACGCAAATACTGACCAGTAATGCTCTTTTCACTCTTGGCAACTTCTTCGGGTGAGCCAGCAGCGATGACATGACCGCCGTGAACGCCGGCGCCAGGACCTACGTCGATCAGATAATCAGCCGTACGGATCGTGTCTTCATCGTGCTCTACGACAAGCACAGTATTGCCGAGGTCACGCAGGTGCTTCAGCGTACCGATCAAGCGATCGTTATCACGCTGATGGAGACCGATGGAAGGTTCGTCAAGCACATAGAGCACACCCTGAAGTCCCGAACCGATCTGCGTCGCGAGACGGATACGCTGCGCTTCACCACCACTGAGTGTCGTAGCGCTGCGGAGCAATGTCAGGTAGTTCAGACCTACGTTCTGTAGAAAGCTGAGACGCGCCCGGATTTCCTTACTAATCTGATGTGCGACGAACTCTTCCTGGTCACTAAAGTATACTTCCTCAAACCAGCCAAGCGCCTCGTCGATAGAGAGCTGGCTGAGATCCATGATGGACTTTTCGTGCACCGTTACTGCAAGTACTTCAGGCTTGAGGCGCAGGCCTTTACAGGCATAGCAATCGCGTTCCTGCATGAAACGCTCGATGTCTTTGCGCATAAATTCACTGTCGGTCTCTTTGTGGCGTCGCTCCAGGTTCGGTATCACGCCTTCATACGTCGTATCAAATACGCGGCCACTGCCAAGACTCACGCGGTATTTCTCCTTGCCGGTGCCGTAGAGTATACGCTCTAAGTTTGCCTCAGAGATGTCGCTAGTCGGCTGCTGCAATGTAAAGCCGAAGCGATCCGCAACTGCCTGGAGTTTCTTCATATACCACGCATCGGTGTTGATACGATTGAAAGGTCGGATTGCACCCTCGGCAATTGTCAGCCTGCCATTAGGAATAACAAGCTCAGGATCGACTTCGAGTCGCGAGCCAAGCCCCGTACAAACTGGACATGCACCGTGCGGCGAGTTGAAGCTAAAGGTTCGCGGCTCAAGCTCAGGTATCGTCACATCAGGATGCTCGACGCAGGCATAGGCAAGCGAATAGCTACTGATCGTATCGTCGTCAGCGTTGAGCACCATGAGACGACTATCGCCAATCTCGAGACCTTGCTCAATACTTTGCGCAAGACGTGTGCGATTATCTGCGGTGTTGGTGACACGATCAATGACAACTTCGATCGAGTGCTTGTAGTTCTTGTCGAGCTCCGGGAATTCATCGAGCGCGTAGACGACGCCATCGACACGGGCACGGGCGAAACCAGCCCGCTGATACTGCTCTGGAACGTGCTCGAATGCGCCTTTTTTATCACTCACGATCGGCGCAAGAATCATCAAGCGTGCGCCTTCTGGCAGCGCCGTGATCTTATCCACGATCGCATCAGTCGTCTGGCGCGTCACTGCGCGGCCACAGACTGGACAGTGCGGCACACCGATCCGCGCGAAGAGCAAGCGCATGTAGTCATAGATCTCAGTGACGGTTGCAACGGTACTGCGCGGGTTGCGGCTGGTCGATTTCTGGTCGATCGAGATCGCAGGAGAGAGACCGGTTATCTGGTCAACATCCGGCTTATCCATAATGCCGAGGAATTGGCGGGCGTAGCTACTCAGTGATTCGACGTAGCGACGCTGGCCTTCTGCGTAGATCGTATCGAATGCCAAGCTTGACTTACCAGACCCAGACAGTCCAGTTATCACTACCAGCTTATCGCGTGGCAGCTTGACGTGCACATCTTTGAGATTGTGCTCGCGTGCACCCTTTACTTCTATCCACTCACTCATAAACGTTATTTAGTATACGCGCTTTTCGGGCGAGATGCTATCCTGCGAATCGTCTTTAGAAGCACTAAGCGTAAGCATTAAAATAATATTGTTGCTTTTGTTGCAATAGTATTACTTAAATGATACAATCTCGGTAATCGCAAATTAAATTGCACAAGGTGGTAGAGACATGCAAGATTTACTTGTCCTCGGAATTCTCCCAGGGACCAATATTCAAGTCTCTTTCGAGACGTTCATACTTATCATTGCTGGCATCATGCTCACGATCATGACGATCCGTCGCAACATGCCGCAGATCAATGCCGAGCAGCGCACGATTCGGAGGCGCGAGAAGCTCACGAACTACGCTTCGCCTTATGAGATTACGCACCTCGATGATGCGGCAGACACGAGTGCGTCGTTTGGTGAACCTATTGTTGTTCGTCCACGTCGGCTGGCAAAATAGATTGCCCATAGAGCTGTAACTCTTCGAGCAAGAACTGCTTCTCTGCAGTCAGTCCATCAGAACCTGCAAGCTGACCGAGCCGCGCAAAGTATCGCCCAAGGCGACTCTTTTCGCCCCCGTCCATCAATGCCCGAGTCCGGTACTCTTCCCATGCCGTGCGCTCCTCATCGGTCATTGCCTCAGCGAAGTTACGTGCCTTATACAGCGGTGCAAGCGCACGCAGCCGCGGATCACGGAACTCTCCGGCTACGTCACCAATATCATTCGGCTCTGCGACACGTAATGCCCGCTCAAGCGTCCTGTCATGATCATCGAAAAATCCATCATAAAGCTGGCCATCAACATGCTTTTCCTCACTCAGGAATGACGTCTGGCGCTGTTGCTGCAGCATATCAGCTGCTTCTAGCACCCGGTCGCCGAACCCATCGGCAAGCGCCTGTTTGAGTAGCTTTGCGTGCTTCGCAATCGTGTCGATAGAGAGCTGCAGGCGTTCGCGCGACGCTTCGTCAAGCACGCCAAGTGGCGCCACAGCCGGACAGCGATTGTACTGCATGAGCTTCACGGGCAGTCGTGGCTCGGTCCTCTCACGCTTCCAGCGCCAACGCTCAGCGAGCTGCGCAGCCGTCATATCTTGGTATTCGTCCGGGTCATGGCGCAGATCATACACAAATGCTCCCTGCTGATGCTTCGCAAGCATTACCGCAACAGTAGCCTTCTCGAATTCTGAGGCGTACTGGCCAGACGTATATACAAACGCCTCGCCTGTCTCGACGAGTTTTGCAACTGCTCGTTTATCACGCATAGTCAGGAGATAATCAAACAGCTTCTGCTGTTTATTTCGCAGTAGACGCGCCACTGCGATCGTCGCATACACATCACTCAGCGCATCGTGTGCCATCTCGTGATCGAGATTATTGACACTCGTCAGCAGCTCGAGCCGATTGCTCGGCTTACCGTCAGGCGCAAACGGCCAACTGATACCTTCTGGGCGGAGTGCACGTGTCATGCGCACGACATCAAGCATGTCCCAACGCGAGCGATCATCGCGCCACTGCCATTCGTACGGGTCATAAAAATTCCGATAGTGCAAAAAGCGCATGAATTCGTCATCAAACCGCACGGTGTTATACCCAACGAAAATTGTACCTGGAGTCGCAATTTTGTCGGTGAAATACCGCAGGAATTCGACTTCTGTGATACCATCTGCGAGCGTCTGCTGCGGTGTGATCCCCGTCAGCATGATCGCGTCAGGTTCGGGCACAATATCGGGTGTCAGTTTGATGAGGTGGTTTTCAGGTGCGCCGATAGGCTTGAGCTCCAGATCCGTGCGCTGGCCAGCGAATTGCATGATACGCTGCTCACGCGGATTGATACCGCTCGTCTCTAGGTCGTAGAAGAAAAAAGTCTGTTTCGTCATTACTTATCAGTGTAGCAGACAAACAAAAACGCCCCTCTCGGGACGGATAAACAAATATATATTTGGGAGGAAACAGTTAGGTAGTGGGGATAGCGAAAGAAAATAAGAAGAAGCGAGGGTGGCCGAGGGGCGAATTATGAAATATGGTATGACCCATAGACATGTTCGCCCACTCGGCTCACCTGTTGCTCGTTCGCGCAGTTTTTCCAGTGAGGTACCGAAGTACATCGCACATGGCGGAGGGAGCCGGTGGCCCAGAAGTGTATTCGTCAGCTGACTAGCACGCTAGAAGCGTATGGGCCGAAAGCTTGACGATGAAGCACTTCATCCTCTATGACACGCACGCGTGAGCCTACCCTTAGGGGCGTTGCTGACTCATCGCAGCCATACTAGCGGAATTCGAACGCGGCGCCCATGATGGACCCTTTCTCTGCGGTGTTTTCACACACGGTGCGACGTGACCGTGGAGGGTGGATCCGAACGCTAGGTGAAGCCGGTGATCATGACTCGCTCTCTTCCTCGAGGGCTGTTTGGTTGACGGAGCTTTGGGGCTAAATGGTTGAGCATCTTGCCTGGGGCTACGTGAAACCGTACGTGTAGATCACGAACGTTCTCCAATCTCGTCGGGGCGCTCCTTGGTTTTCTTGTAAGCTATTGGGTTTCTATTGGACTACCTACCGCCAAATTATTCGCGGCACATAGTCCAACAGAAACACAGAACTACCTAACTGTTAAGGTGACCCAGGGGAACGAATCGTCGTTCTACCGTTGGGATAGATGGTATTATACTACTTTGTGTATATTTGTCAATACTATTTCTGCGAATTAATCGCAATTAGTACTCAAAAGTCTGGTTATCGCCAATCTGGATCGTATCACCCGGCTCAACATCGCGACGAACAAGCTCGTGAGCGATACCCATCTTGCGCATAATATCGCGAAGGCGTGCAACGCTGTGTGGGTTATCGAAGTCAGTACGCACAGCAAAGCGCTCGATCTTGCGGCCACGTATGACGAAGCGGTGCTTCGAAGGCTGTTCGACCGTCCAAGGCTTTGCCTCTGGGCTCAGGCCGAGCACCGGCAAGGCCTTGCCTTCAGCGACAAGCTCAGCTTCTGCCTCATCGCGCGCTTTGCGGGCAGCGAGAAGCATATCCTTGACCGTGTAGAGCAATTCTTTGGTGCCGAGATGTGCTTGCGCTGAAATAGCATGGACTGCAACCGTCGGGGGCACGACTTTGCGTAGCTGCTGGATGAGATCGGCTATGATCTCATCATCGAGGCCCTCGATCTTGTTGATCACGACGACCTGAGGACGATCAGACAAGTCCACCTTGTAAGCTGCAAGTTCATCCTGGATTGTTGTGTAGGCGCGCACGACATCATCGTTGTATGCGTCGATAACGTGCACGAGCACGAGCGTACGTTCCACGTGGCGCAAGAATTCATCGCCAAGGCCTTTGCCTTCGGCTGCGCCCTCGATAAGACCAGGGATGTCAGCTACAAGCACGCTCGTATCACGATCGATATCAACTACACCAAGATTCGGCGAAAGCGTTGTAAAAGCGTAATTCGCGATCTCGGGACGCGCATTGCTAATCACGCTCAAAAGTGTTGACTTGCCTGCGTTCGGCAGACCGACAAGACCCACGTCAGCAATAAGCTTGAGCTCGAGGTTTACTTGACGATCATCGCCTGGCTCGCCCTTCTCGGCAACACGAGGTGTTTGACGAGTACTGCTGATGAAATGCGCATTACCGAAGCCACCCTGACCGCCCTTCGCAATAATTGCGCGCTGACCATGCTCTGTCAGATCTGCAATCACCGTATCGGTCTCGATATCGGTCACGATCGTACCGACAGGCACGAGAGTAATGGTGTCTTGTGCGCTACGGCCATGTTTGCGCCGTTTATCACCACCTTGACCACTGTCGGCGATCACTTCTTTGTTGAAGCGGAAGCGTGCGAGGGTGTTCTCATTTGAGCTCGCCTCGAAAATAACGTTGCCGCCACGGCCACCATCACCACCATCCGGACCGCCCTTGTCGATAAACTTCTCATGGCGAAAGCTGACCTTGCCATTGCCGCCATCACCAGCCTTAACTCGTATTTCCACCCGATCGATAAAATTCATTATTGACAGTATAGCGTAATTCTTGCGAAATTACTACTTTATCGATAGATGTAGTTAGGGAATTTGCTTGCAGGAACCCAGTCGCTGTGACCCACGCGGTTCCATCCGGCGATACCGTTCATGTCCGAGTACTTAATGCGCAATCCGTCTTCAGATACCTCATCAATGTAGACGACATGTCCCATACTACCACGGTCGGTCTGGCCGATTGCACCAGCTACGGGGCGGCTACTGACCGTCCAGCCCGGGGTCAAGCGT
>Ga0182745_1004129_pt1 | contig 12183 bp, 8 predicted proteins | sample eDN3rd30CKraftBY_FD_128523 | JGI IMG/M metagenome (GOLD analysis project Ga0182745, IMG submission 128523) | Enriched backyard soil microbial communities from Emeryville, California, USA - eDNA 3rd pass 30_C Kraft BY (version 2) (version 2) | ecosystem: Environmental > Terrestrial > Soil >... | reverse complement strand
GCGGCACACCTTACCCCGGGCTACCAGGCGCTGTTGCAGAAATACCCGGACTTCAGCATGCCGGTGTACCCCAGCCATCGCACTGCGGCGCTGCCGCAGAGCGAGTACGCGCAAATCCGCCAGGAAGCGGCCACAGTAAACCTGGCCAATGGCGGCAATGGCCTGACAGGCTATGAGAAGAGCAGCGTGCCCTTCCCCATTCCCAAATCCGGCGTAGAAGTGCTGTTCAACCACTTCGTGCGCTACCGTACCGGGGGCTATCAGTACTACCCCACCGAGATGGTGGTGCAAAGCAATGGCAGTTTCACCCCGATCCGTCGCGAAGTAAAAGCCGTCATGGCCTCGGCCATGGGTAACCCTGAGCCCAACCGTCTCTACTACTACCTGGGCAAGGTGACCTCGCCGGAAAGCGTCGCCGGTAGCCAAACCCTGATCCACGAACCCATCGATCAGACCGGCGAAGCCCGCCTGGCCTGGACCTACAACCCCGGCCAGCGGCGCGTGCTACGTGCGCCAGAAGCGGCCTACGACTCACCGCTGGGCACCTCCGACGGCTTGCGTACCTACGACACCATCGACCTGTACAACGGCGCAACGGACAAGTACGACTGGAAGCTGCTGGGCAAGAAGGAAATGCTGGTGCCTTACAACACCTACAAACTGGCCAGCCGCACCCTCAAGTACAAAGACATCATCCAGGCCAACCACCTCAACCAGGACCTGCTGCGCTACGAGATGCACCGGGTCTGGGTAGTTGAAGCCACGCTGAAGCCGGGCGAGCGGCATATTTATGCCAAGCGGGTGTTCTACGTCGATGAGGACAGCTGGGGCATCCTTGGCGCCGACCTGTATGACGGCCGTGGCGAACTGTGGCGGGTTCAGGAGGCGCACAGCCTGCAGCGCTATGACGTGCTCTCGGCAATCCACGTCAGCGAAGTGGTCTACGACCTGCAAGCGCGTCGTTACGTGACCTACGGCCTGGAAAATGAAGAGCGCAGCGCCCGCTTTGGGCTGACCGCCAAACTGGCTGATTTCAACCCGTCTGCACTGCGTCGTTCGGGACGCTGATGCCGCCACTGCACCGTAAGGATGGCCTTGCAGCCATCCTTCCCTGCACTTGAGATGTGTCCGATGAAGATGCCTACCGTTGTTCGCTACGGCCTTGCTTTGAGCCTCACTTGCCTGCTGTCGCCTACCTTCGCGACGATGTTACCGGACCGACTGGAACGTCCTGCACGCCTGACAGCCAAGGCCCAGCATGGGCCGCTGACGGATGCACAGTCGGTGGCGGGGCGCGTGGTCATGGTCGGCGCCGACGGTCATATCCTAGTGCGCCAATCGAATGGCCACGTCGACCAAGCCAAGGTTCCTGTGGACCTGCTGCTGACCGCCCTGTACTTCGTCGACGATCAGCACGGTTGGGCGGTGGGTCATGACGGCGTGATACTGCACAGTGACGATGCCGGCGCTTCTTGGGCCAAACAATTGGACGGCCGAGCCATCAACGCAATGCTGCTCAAATGGGCCCAGGACGAAGTGGACCGCCTGGAGGCCACCCTGGGCGCTGATGAAACTGCGCTGGACGATGCCCGCTTTGCCCTCGATGACATCCGCGCCGGTGCCGACGCCGGCCCCTCACGGCCCTTGCTCGACGTCTGGTTTCGCAGTGCAAGCGAAGGCTGGGTGGTCGGCGCCTACGGAACCGTCCTGCATACCACCGATGGCGGCGAAACATGGGCCTACGTTCCAGGCCTGGACAACCCGGACCGCTTGCACCTTAACGCCGTGCTGGGGCTCTCCAACGGCGACCTGCTGATCGCTGGAGAAGGCGGCAAGGTGTATCGCCGATCCGCTGGCCAGTGGCAGGCACAGGCACTGACCCGGGCATCCCTTTACAACTTGGTGCAGCTGCGCGACGGCCAGGTCCTGGCAATGGGCTTCGGTGGCGCGTTGTTCAGCAGCCAGGACGCGGGCCAACACTGGCACACCATTACACCGCCAACTGCTACCAGCCTCTATAGCGCGATACAGCTGCCCGATGACAGTGTGCTGTTCACCGGCCAAGCCGGCTTGCTGCACAGCACTGACCGGCAGCACGTGCGAGTCCTGCAACCGCGCAACAAGGCCGTGTGGTTGAGTACGGCGGTGTTGCCTGACGGCTCCCTGGCACTGGTCGGCAACCGCGGATTGCGCCTGCTCGAGCGCGACGAGCTCAAGGAGTACCTGCAATGAATGCCCAGGCCAAACACCACCCACAACTGAACACTGGTGAATCGCGCTTGCTGAACGGCCTGGAACGGGCCTTGTTCCACAATCGCGTACCTGTGCTCCTGCTGTTTCTGCTGGCCACGTTGCTGCTGGGTTACAAAGCCTTGTCGCTCAGGGCCGACGCCAGTTTCACGCGGATGATCCCGACCAGCCACCCCTACATCCAGAACTACTTGCGGTTCGAAGAGGTGCTTCGCCCGCAAAGCAATGTGCTGCGCATCATCGTCGAAAATCCCGAAGGCGATATCTTCACCCCGGCATTTCTGGAAACGCTGCGCGAGGTCACTGACAAGGTCTTCTACATACCCGGCGTCGACCGCGGCAAACTCAAGTCGTTGTGGACCCCAAACGCCGTATGGTCTGAGGTTACGACCGAGGGCGTGCGCAGCGGCCGGGTCATCCCCGACGGCTATGATGGCAGCGAGCGAGCGCTGGCCCAGGTGCGGCAAAACCTTCTGCGCGCCAACCTGCTCGGCAGCTTGGTGGCCAACGACCTGCGCTCGACCATCATTCGCGTGCCACTGCTCGATAGCGATCCGCAAAGCGGGCAACCGTTGGACTATGGGGTTTTCAGCCAGGCGCTTGAACAGCAGGTACGCGAACACTTCGCCAGTAAAGGGGTAACCATTCGCGTTATCGGCTTCGCGCAGATCATCGGCGACTTGCTGGCTGCGGCGAGCAACATTGCCCTGTTCTTCGCCTTCACCGTGGTGCTGATCAGCGCGCTGCTGTTCCTCTATTGCCGCTGCTGGCGCAGCACTGCCGTCACCGTCGCGACTTGCCTGCTCACCGTCATCTGCCAACTGGGTATCCTCAGCCTGCTCGGCTATGGCCTGGACCCCTATTCGATCCTGGTGCCGTTCCTGATCTTCGCCATTGGCATCAGCCATGCCGTGCAGAACATCAACTTGATGGTCAGTGAAGCAGCACAAGGCCATACGCCCATCGACGCCTCGCGGCGCACCTTCCGAGCGTTGTTCATTCCCGGGACCACTGCACTGCTGGCCGATGCTGTGGGCTTCATCACCCTGTTGGTGATCGATATCGGCGTGATCAAGCAATTGGCGATCACCGCCAGCATTGGGGTATTCGTCGCGATCTTCACCAAGATGTTCCTGCTGCCCATCTTGATGTCCTATGTCGGCGTCAGCCCAGCGGCCATCGCTCGGCAACACGCCCGCGCCAAGGCCTCCTGGCCGGTGTTCCGGCGCTTGGCAGCCGTGGTTGAGCCGCGCCTGGCCATACCGTTGGTGCTCGCCAGCCTGGTGCTGCTGATGGTCGGCTACCAAGCACGCACAGACCTGCAGATTGGTGATTTGGACGGCGGTGCACCGGAGTTTCGCCCCGACGCGCGCTATAACCAGGACAACGCCTACCTGCTGGAACACTACACCACCAGCACCGATGTCTATATGGTGATGTTCACCACCCCGGCAGAACACTGCGCCCGCTTTGCCGCCGCCGACCTTGCCAATCAGTTCGAACGTTACATGCGCGATATCGAAGGCGTGGAGTCCGTGCAGTCACTGTACGACACCATGCGTTTCAACATTCTCGCGCGCAACGAAGGCAACCCCAAATGGGCCGAGCTATCGCGCGACCAGTACGTGATGAACAACGCCCGCTCCGGTGTTCCCGCCGAGCAGCTCGACAGTGACTGCAGCCTCGTGCCCATTAGCCTGTACCTACGGGACCACAAGGCGCAAACGCTGAACCGCGTCAGCGATGCCGTCGAGCGGTTCAACCAACAGCATACCGGTGGCGACTACACGCTACTCCAGGCGGCGGGTAACGCCGGCATCGAAGCGGCGACCAACAACGTCATCAAACACTCGGAAAAAGTGATGTTGGTGTTGGTGTTCATCATCATTTCCCTGGTGGTGCTGTGGGAGTTCAAATCGCTGACAGTGACCTTTGCCCTGATGGCACCGCTGTATCTGTCGACGGTATTGTGCGAGGCCGTGATGGCCAAGATGGGCTTGGGGGTGAAAGTCGCCACCTTGCCAGTGATCGCCCTGGGTGTGGGCATTGGTGTCGACTACGGTATCTACCTCTATAGCCGCATGGAGCACTTCCTGCGCCAAGGCATGGACTTGCGTCGGGCCTACTTTGAAGCGCTCAAGACGACCGGCACCTCCGTTGCCTTCACCGGCATCACCCTGGCATTGGGGGTGAGCACATGGGCATTCTCGTCGTTGAAATTCCAGGCCGATATGGGTGTACTGCTGGTGCTGCTGTTTGTATGGAACATGATGGGGGCACTGGTGCTAATGCCTGCGCTGGTTTCACTGCTACAAAAGCGCAGGCCGCCGGCATTGGTGCACGATGCGCATGAGCTGGCGAGGTAGTCGTCAGCCGCGCGAACACGGCTCATGACGACCCGGCCATCGGCGCATTCCTCAGCTTGCTGGAAGCCGACATTCGCACCGGCCGCAACATCAGCGCACTGCCGCAAGACCTCGCTCAAACGATGCTGGCCAACGCCCGCCACAGCGTGCACCTGGACAGCGATATCGAGGGTGAGGTTGCGCTCTGCTGCAACGCCATGGCTGGACGCTGCTGTTCCATGGAGGGGTGATCGCTCAGTTGGGAACTGCCTACCGCCGCTGGCGGCGAGCGACTGGCACTAGGCCTAGCCCCACTGACCATGAAGGGCTTCGCTCGTCCTTACATGCATGAAGTACGGGTTGTCTCGTCAAATTCATTTACCAGAAAGTCGATCAGCTTGCGCACCGCCGGCATCAGTCCGCGTCGTGACGGAAACAGCGCTACGACCTCCCCATTTTGCGGGCTCCAGCCCTCCAGTGCATGAACCAGCCGTCCGGCCGCCAGGTCGGCACGCACCAGTTCTTCCGGCAAGGCCACCATCCCGACACCCGCCAACGCGCCCTGATGCAATACCAGCAAGTCGTCCGACACCAGCCGGGGCCGGAAGCGAATAGCTGCTGTGACGCCGTCCGGCCCTTCCAGGTCCCAGGTGTATTCCTGGGCGTTGGCCCCCCAGCCCAGGCTCGGGAGCTCCACGAGGTCGGCAGGCAGCAGCGGATGATCCTGGCAGGCCAGCAAGCGTGGCGCGACCACCAGGCACTGGCGGCTGTCGGCCAGCTTGCGCATCACCAGCTCGCTGCTATCAAGCGGGCGATGGTGCACGCTCAGGACCAGGTCGAAGCCTTCGCCGATGACATCCACCCGTCGGTTGAAGCTCTTGACCACCAATTCCACCACCGGGCATTGAGCCATGAAGCGCGCCAACATCGGCGCCAGCCGCGAATCCAGCAATGAGGTATTGCACGCCAGGCGAACGACCCCACTGGGTACGGCCCGGCTGCGCTCGACCGCATCCTCTGCCGCCAACGCACGGTCCATCATCGACACACAGTGGCGGTAATACTCAAGCCCCACCTCGGTGACGACGAACTGACGCGTGGAGCGCTGGATCAGACGTACCCCCAGGCGCTCTTCGAGCTTGGCCACACGCCGGCTCAAGCGCGATTTCGGCAAGCCGAGGATCCTGCCCGCCGGGGCAAAGCCGCCATGCTCGACGACTTTGGTGTAGAGATACAGATCATTCAGATCGAACATGCCGTGAACTTCATTCCAGGATGGTGACCGTCGCCGTAGTTCCGGCCCGCAGCGGTACTGCATCGGCGCTACGTTGCAAACGCAGGCGCACCGGGATCCGCTGGGCGAGCTTGACCCAGGTGTAGGTAGGGTTGACATTGGCTAGCAACCGGTTGCCCGGCTGGTTCTCGCGGTCGGTGATAGCGTAGGCGATACTCTCCACCGTGCCTTCGAGCACCTCGCCGCTCATCAAGGCGATGCGCGCGCGGCTGCCCACCTTGATCTTCGGCAACTTGGTTTCCTCGAAATAGCCACTGACGTGGAACGAGGCACTGTCGACCAAGGCCAGCAGCGGGGTACCCGGCTGGGCGAAGTCACCCTGACGGGTCAGCAAGTTGGTCACATAGCCGCTGACCGGGGCGCTGACTCGGGTACGTTCAAGGTCGAGCCGCGCCTGTTTCAGGGTGGCGTCGGCGAGTTGCACATTGGCCTGGGCCAGGCCGAGGTTGGACTGCTCGCGCAGCAGCTCGGCCTGGGCCACCGCCACGTCAGTGCCGGACTTCTCCCATTCCTCAGCGGAGATCGCCGACAGCGATTGCAACTTGCGCCGCCGCTGCTCCTCACTGCGGCGCTGCTTGAGCAGGGCCTCGCTGGCGACGATGGAGGCCTGGGACTGGCCCAGGGCGGCGCGCGCCACCTCGACGGCACGTTCGGCATGCAGCACGGCCAGCTCATAGCGGGCAGGATCGATCTGCAGCAGCAGGTCGCCCTGGCGGACGAACTGGTTGTCGTGTACCGGCAGCGCGATGATGCGCCCCGCGACCTCGGCCGACAGGGTCACCACATCCGCCCGCACCCGCGCGTCACGGGTCCAGGGCGCACGGGTGTAGTAATCCCAGGCAAACCAACCCAGCACCAGCGCAAGCACCAGCAACGCCAGGGTCAGTGCCTTGGAAAGAACAGGTTTCAACACAGGCATCTTTACAGGCTCACTCCCATCCACAACACCAGCGCCGCACAGATTGCGGCATACAGGGCACCCTGGAACAAGGCCGGGTGCCACACCAGCGCCAGCACGCCGACCCGGCGCAACACCGCGTCCGCGATCAGGAACAGTGGCAAGGCCAGCAACAAGGCCTGGGCGATCGGCGGCAGGTAAACACCGCCGAACTCGAAATCAATGGGCATAGGCGCCCTCCTCTTCTGACGCTGCACCCGGCGCCAGGACCACTCGATAGCGCCGCAGCAACTGGCCGGCGATGGCCAACGCGACCCGCAGGATGAACAACTGGCGCAGGGCCTCCCGGCCAGCATCGAAATGCGTCTGATGCAGCGCGTCCAGGGCCTCGCCGAGGTCATCCAGCGCTTGCAGCAAGGTATCGATGTCCACCTGTCGACGAGCGCCTATTACCTCCGCCGTCTCCTGCAACACTAGGCGCAAACGCGACTTCATGCCTTGTGGCAGCGCCTCGCTGGCGGCGCACTGGGCATGGGCCTGTACCAACACAATGGCCAGCACAGGGCACACCAGACCGCATTCGAACAACTCCTGGGAACGGGCATCGCTGGTGGCCGGAAGCACGCCGATCATCGCTGAAAGCCGGTCCAGCATGCGGCTTTCGAAGTCGAACTGGCGCACCACGCTGACAGGTCCCGTCACCTGCTGGTAAACGTCCTCGCGACTCAGGCTGAACAACCGAGCCATACGCTTTTGCGGGTTGAACGGAAACACCAGGGCGAACACCACCATGGCCAACACCCCGGCGGCCGCGTACCCGCCAGCGAACTCGAACCATTGGATGGCCGTATTGTGGTAGGTGCCGACATTCTGCGGGCCGATCATCAACAGCCCGATCAGCCCGATGCCCATGCCGATGCCTGCGGTGGCGGGGCTGGCCAGGCCTACGGCGGCCAGGTAGAGCAGTGGCGCCAGGCACAGGGCAAGCATTTCGAAATCGCTGAAGAGCGGCAGCAGGGCGAACTGATAGACGGCCGACAACAGCATCGCCACCAACAGGCCGCGATTGTAGTTCTGACTGGCCAGCAAGGGCCTTGGCAGCGTCGCCATCAGCGAGCACATGACGCCCATCAGGATCACCCCTGACCGCGCCCCATCCCAGGCCGTCTCGATCCATAGCCAGCCGGCGAGGAACAGCGCCAGGAACGCCCGCACCGCGTTCATGCCGGCCAGACGAAAGTCCAGGTGCAAGGCACTGACTCGCCCCTGGGCATGGGTACCACTGGCTGGCCGGCCCTGCTGGATCGCCTCGTTGAGCTCGATCAGTTCGTCCAACTGCTCCAGTAGGCGCGCCTGCTCCCAGCGCAAGGCCCAGGCCAGCGGGCGCAGGCGCGGCGGTAGCGGCTCGTTGAGGTACTGGGCACGGTCGGCGGCCTGGTCAAAGCGTTGGTGCAACCCGCGGATCGCCTCGCGACGCGACGTCGACAGTGCCACACCATCACGGGCGAGCGCGTCCAGGCTGGCCAGCTCAGCCTGGCGCAACAGCTGGATGTCCGCCGGCAACGGCCCTTGCCAATGCTGCTTGACCAGTTCACGTTGCTGACGCAACACCTGCAGGCGCGACACCAGCAGCACCAGTTGGTTGGCCAGTAGTTGCACCAGCCCGTCGGCGCTACGCAGGTGCGGGGCATCGAAATAAAGATGCCGGCGTAGGCCTTCCAGCGCGCTGATCTCCGCGATCAGTTGCGCCTGACGCTGACTGAACGCGGCATCGTCTTCCTCGGTCCTGACCACTTCTGCGGCATGCCGGGCGATCAGCTTGACCAAACTGTCGACCTTGCTGAAATACCCCTGCGACACGGCCTGGGGGCGCGCCGTCAACAGGCTGACCACCGCGACGCAGGCCACCGCGAGAAGGGTTTCGGTCAGCCGGGTGATGGCCAGCATGAGGATGCCGTCTGGCTCCGGGACCGCCAGCATCGCGACCACCACGGCGGTAAAGCCACTGAGGACGAACGCATGCGAGCCGGTGTAGCGCAGCAGCGTGCCGCCTGCCGTGCAGAATGCCAGCCACAGCGCGAGGCAGACGATGAAAGGCATCGGTGCCTGAGGGAACAGCGCCATGATCGCCACGGCTACAGCCGCCCCCGCTGCGGTCCCCAGCACCTGGGCGAAGCTGCGCTTGAGGGTCATGCCGGCCAGCGGCAGGCTGATGATGATCACGGTCATCAGCGCCCACTTCGGCTGTTCCAGGTCGAAGATGAACGCCAGGTACAAGCACAGCAGCCCCGCCACGATGGTGCGCATGGCGAAGAACAGCACTGCACGGCCAGGATCGAGAGCCAGCTTGAAGTAGGCAATCAAGGGTATCATCAGCTACCTCAAAACAGGCTGATCGGATAATCGACGATCAGCCGGTACTCATCCGCGCTGGAGTTGCCCCGGGTATTGCCTGGCGCGGTATAGCCGTCGCCTTCTCGATGCGTGGCCCAGCGCAGGGTCAGCGACAGGTCCTTGCCTGGGCCGGAGGGCACTTGGTACTTGAGCGCAAGGTCCCGCTCCCAATGCCTGGCCTCCTTGCCATCGGGGTTGTAGATGTAGCCATAGCCAATGCTGTTGGGGTCCACGCGGGTCAGGTCCGCTTCGCCGCGTGTGTAGGTCGCGATGAACTGCAACCCAGGCGCGCCGAGCAACGCCAGGCTGGTTTCATACTGCAAGCGCCAGGATTTTTCGCCAGGGCCGTTGAAATCGGCAAACTGCTGAGAGTTGCTCAAGTACAGGAAGATCCGATCGTTTTGCGTGATGTAGTCGAACGGGGTTCTGCCGTCGACCTTCTGCAGCCCGAGGGTGAGGGCCTGGCCATATGCCGTCGCGCAAATGCCGACACTGTAGGTGTCGTTGTCGATGTCGCCCACCTGACTACGCCCTTGATCCCGTGTCTTGTAGTAATGCAGGTAGGGCTTGAGCACGAGTATGTCATTCACCTGGAAGGCTTCCGATAGCCCCAGGTAATACTGGTTCCACATGTCCTCGAGCTGGCCGCCATAGACGGTGACTTGCAGCCCCTCGGGCCGGTTGTAGACAGCGCCCATCCAACTAATGTGCGGGCTTTCGCGGTCCGCGGCGACGCCTGCGTTATTACGCGCGCCATAGGCCGTGGCGAGGTGGGAGTGGCCGCTCTGGTTACGCAAACGGGTAGACTCCACCAGCCCCGCATCCAGCCACAGGTGCTGAACGCTGTGGTTCTTCAGGGTCACGCCCCGGTAGCCCTGAGGGAACAGGCGACTCGTCCCACTGGCCACGATCGGGTTCTCGAGCAGTTGGTCGCCTGCCTTGACCAAGGTGTCGAGATACCTGAGTTTGAGGGCCGCGCCCGCGCTGGCAAACTCGGACTCAGGGCCGAGGGCAGCATCCAGTGGGAGCAAACCGGCCCCGCCACTGCCACCACCGCCGTCGAGTTTGAGCCCCAGGAAGGCATGGGCATCCACCCCCACGCCAACCGGAGTATCGGTGAAACCAGACCTGAACGAGAACAGAAAGCCTTGTGCCCATTCGGTCGGGTCCCGGGTAACCAGGTCGGAGTGATTGTCACGTTGGAAGTAGTAGTTTCTGACCAGTGCATCCAGTCGCGCCCCTTCGATCAAGCCGGGCGCAATGCCCAGTTCGACAGCCTGCCGCTGGTTGACGCCGGTGAAGATGTTGTCCTTCTGCCCCAAGGCATTGTCGGCCTCGGCGGGCGCAGACAGCAGCACGCCAATCGCCCAGGGGTACAGCAGCAGGCGCCGATCAATATGGGTCTCGTGCATACTCATGTGTCGGTGCCCGGTCGATTTGGCTGCGCTATCGTGCAGGGAACGGTGGCAGCCCGTTAGGTATGCATTGCCAGCGAGATCCTGGGGCTGCTTCGCAGCCCTTTCGCGACACAAGGCCGCTCCTACAGGGGCCGCGCAGGGTCCACTGTGGGAGCGGCCTTGTGTCGCGAAAGGGGCGCAAAGCGCCCCCAAAGATCTCGAATACAGTCAATGGCTTGAATTTTGTGCCATAGGCGGCTTGGACGATAGGCTCTGCCATTGAAACACCTCGTTCGACCGACTCATCGGTTCGAGGCGCCATACGCCACGATACGACGCCTCGAACCAGACTTATTTGGAAGCGTTCAGCAAGCTGAAACTGGTCATCAGGTTGCGGTAGTCCGGAATGTGGTTGGAGAACAACGCGCCCAGGCCCTCAATGTCATTGCGCCAGTCACGGTGCAACTCGCAGGCTACGCCGAACCAGGTCATCAGTTGCGCGCCAGCGGCTTCCATCCTGCGCCAGGCCGAGTCGCGGGTCAGTTCGTTGAAGGTACCGGAGGCGTCGGTGACGACGAAGACATCGAAGCCCTCCTCCAGGGCGGACAACGCCGGGAAGGCCACGCACACTTCGGTCACTACGCCAGCGATGATCAGTTGCTTCTTACCGGTCGCTTTCACCGCCTTGACGAAGTCCTCGTTGTCCCAGGCATTGATATTGCCGGGGCGAGCGATGTACGGCGCGTCTGGGAACTGCTCTTTGAGCTCGGGCACCAGCGGGCCATTGGGGCCATTCTCGAAGCTGGTGGTGAGGATGGTCGGCAGCTTGAAGTACTTGGCCAGGTCCGACAGGGCCAGCACGTTGTTCTTGAAGCGGTCAGGCTCGATGTCCCGCACCAGCGAGAGCAGGCCAGTCTGGTGATCGACCAGCAGAACCGCGGCGTTGTTCTTGTCCAGACGCTTGTATTGGAAAGCCATGGTAGTGTTCCTTGTTCACTAGGAGGGTTACTTACGCTCGGAATCCAGTTGCTCTTTGTTGGTCACTACCGCCTGTGCCTTCATGTAGCTCTCGATCAGCAGTTGGTAATGCGGGAACACGGCACTGTAGGCCTCGGCCCACTGAGCGGCGTCCGGGCGGTTCCAGGTCTGCTGCACTTCGGAGCACACGGCGGCGGTGTCCATCGGTACCACGCCGGCCTGAACGATGCGCGCCAGGGTGACCTCCTGGGCCATCTTGGAGTAGGTACCTGACGCGTCGATGACGGCGAAGACCTGATAGCCGGCACTTACCGCACTGATGCTGGGGAAGGCCATGCACACGCTGGTGATGGTGCCGGCGATGATCAGCTGTTTGCGGCCGGTCTTCTCCACCGCCGCGACGAACTCGGGGTTGTCCCAGGCATTGATCTCACCCTTGCGGGCGATGTACTGGGCATGGGGCGCGGCTTCGTGAATTTCAGGGATCAACGGACCATTGGGGCCTTGGGGGACAGAGGCGGTGGTGATCACCGGGATCTTGGCCAGGCTGGCGATTTTCGCCAGGGTGACGGCATTGGCCCGCAGCGTGGTCATGGGCATGTCCTTGACCGTCTGGAACAGGCCACT